>Ga0315537_1002817_pt1 | contig 13100 bp, 15 predicted proteins | sample SalMarSW160270MG_FD_203091 | JGI IMG/M metagenome (GOLD analysis project Ga0315537, IMG submission 203091) | Salt marsh sediment microbial communities from the Plum Island Ecosystem LTER, Massachusetts, United States - Salt Marsh Sediment SW1602-70 ... | reverse complement strand
GGGCTTTCCGGGGTCGGCGGCGAAGCCGAGGGCTGAGCGTGATCGCCGGAGTGGTCCGGTCCGGGGTCGTCGAATCTCGGCACCCGGTTGCCGTCGCCGTCGCTGACGCCTCGGGTCGTATCGTCGCCCTCTCCGGGGAGCAGGATGCCGAGCGGGTCTTCTTTTTGCGTTCGGCGGCGAAGCCGTTCCAGGCCGCGGTGAGTCAGCGCAGCGGGGCGGCGCTCGTCCCCGAGCAAGTGGCGGTGGTGGCGGGCAGCCACGCGGCACAGCCGGTGCATGTCGCTCTCGTCCGGGGCATGCTCGCCGAGGTTGGCCTCGGCGAGCAGAACCTCGTCTGTCCCCCGGCGTGGCCCGCATCTCCTGAGGCATCTCGGAGGCTGGTCGCAGCCGGGGCCGTGAGCCCGCAACCTGTGTTCCACAACTGCTCGGGCAAACACGCCGGGATGCTCAGGGCCTGCGCCGCCCGGGGCTGGCCCCTCACGTATGCCGAAGTCGGCCATCCGCTGCAGCAGATCATGGCGGAGCAGATGGCGGATGTGACCGGCGGGGGGGTGGCGTCCATCGGTGTGGACGGCTGTGGTGTCCCCACCTTCGCCGTGACCGTGAGGGGCATGGCCCGGGCCTTCGCCCGCCTTGCTTCCGACGGGGACCTCGCCGAGGTGGCCAGATCCATGTCCAGCTTGGCCGCGCTCACCTCGGACGGCGACAGGGCGGAAGCGAAGCTGGCGCGCTGGAGTCACGCGGCGGTGAAGGGAGGCGCCGAGGGCTGTCTCGGTGTGGCCTGGTTGGGCGGGCTGGGCATCGCGGCGAAATCGTGGAGCGGTGTGTTTGCCCCTGCCGCTGTGGCCGTGATCGAGACGATGCGGCGCCTGGGCATACTCCCGGATCATCCCTACCGCATGCTCGACGAGGTTGCCCGGCCCGTCGTCACCGGCGGAGTGGAGCCGGTGGGCCATTTGCAGCTTCTGGAGGAAGGCGATTGATGCGCACCCACGACGACTGGGGGACCGGTGGTTTCGGCCTGGCTCCGCTTGCCCGGAACGTCGGCCCCTTTGTGCTGCGTGCCTTTCTCGAGACTTGGTGGCGACACCGCGGCGAAGGCGAGCCGATGCTCGTCGAGACCCACAGCGCGTTTCTCCCCTTGTACGTAGGGCCCGGTGGCGTCAGGTTCATGGGAGAGGCCGACCTCACCGACTACCACAGCCCGCTCGGTGTCGGCGTCGAGAAGCTGCTGGCCGGCTTGGTCGTCACCCTGCCGCAAGGCACGGTGCTTTCCTTCGATTCCCTTCCCGGCGAAGCGGCGCATTCGGTGCGCCTGGGTCTCGAGCAGGCCGGTCTCGCTACATCGATGGAACAGCACGAGTCGACGGCCGTTGTTGACCTGCCGCCGTCGCACGATGACTACCTGGCCTCACTGGACAAGAAGGAGCGCCACGAGATCCGCCGCAAGCTGCGTCGGTTCGAGACCACCTGTGGCCCGCCTCGCCTCGTCGGCGACTCGTCACGCGAGGCCCTTGCCGCCTTTGCGGCTATGCACCGGGCGGCTTCTGGGGACAAGGGCCGGTTCATGACCGGGGAGATGGAAACGTTCTTCGCCGATCTCTTGTGTGTGGACGGGGCCCGGCTCGACCTGCTCGTCGATGGGGCGGGGAATGCCTTGGCGGCCGGCTTTGGTTTTCAGGACGAGGAGGCCTACTACTTGTACAACTCGGCATTCAACCCGGAATCCGGGCGGGTCTCCCCCGGGGCGGTCCTGATCGACCGACTGCTGCGCCGGGCCATCGGCGAGGGGCTTCTGCGCTTCGACTTCCTCAAGGGGGACGAGGCCTACAAGCTCCGCTTGGGAGCGCGACCCCGGCCTCTATACGTGGTGGAGGCCTGCACGTGATACACCGCGTCGCCTTCCTGAGCATCCACACTTCGCCGCTGGCGGTTCCGGGGTCCGGCGACGCCGGTGGCATGAACGTGTACGTGCGTGAGTTGGCCGCTGAGATGGAACGGCGCGGCGTCGCCATAGACGTGTTCACCAGACGCAGCGATCCCGACGTGGCGGATGTCGTCGATGCCGGGTATCGCGTGATCCACGTCGATGCCGGGCCGGCGGAACCGCTGCCCGTGGCCGAGCTCGCCGACGTCGTCGGGGAGTTCGCCGAGGGTGTTGTCGCCAGGCAGGCTCGCAGCGGCATCCAGTACGACCTGGTGCACAGTCACTACTGGCTGTCGGGCTGGGCCGGCGTTCTCATCGGTGAAGTGCTTGGGATCCCGCTGGCCATCTCCTTCCATACTCTGGGGCGGGTCAAGGATGCCCACAGGCGCGAGGACGAGGCGCCGACGAGCTTGCTGCGTATGGCCGCCGAAACCGAGGTGATCGCCCGGGCCGCGTGTGTCATCGCCTCGACCCCCGCAGAGGCCGGCGAGCTCATCGAGCACTATGCAGCGAGGCCGGAGCGCCTGTGTGTGTCGCCGCCCGGGGTGGATCACGCCGTTTTCAGGCCCGGTCCGCAGATCGAGGCGCGGGGCGAGCTGGGACTGCCGGGGGGGCCTCTGGTGCTCTTTGTTGGCCGTATCCAGCCGCTCAAGGGCATTGATGTTGCGGTGGCGGCGTTCGCCGATGTCGCCGCCGCGGTTCCTGATGCCCGCCTGCTGGTTGTGGGAGGCCCCAGCGGCCCGCAGGGCGCTGCTGAGGTGGCCCGGCTCGGAGCGATGACCGCGGAGTTCGGTGTGGAAGAACGTGTCGAGGTGCGCGACCCGATGCCTCATCCGGAGCTGGCGGCGGCGTACCGCAGTGCCGACGTGCTACTCGTCCCGTCGCGGAGCGAGTCGTTCGGCCTCGTCGCGGTCGAGGCGCAGGCATGCGCGCTGCCCGTGGTGGCGGCGGAGGTGGGTGGCCTGGCTTACACCGTGGTCGACGGCGAGTCGGGGTTCCTGGTCCCGGGATGGAATCCGGCCGGCTATGCGGGGGCGGTGCGGCGGATACTCGAGGATGCCGACACGGCGGCGCGGCTCTCCAGAGAGGCGCTGGCGCACTCCGAGTCCTTTTCCTGGTCTGCTGCTGCGGGGCGTTTCCTCGAGCTGTATGAGGGCATCACCGCGGCGTAGCAGGCGGCGGCGCGGCTCCTGGTCTATGGAATCGCTGCGCCAGCTTGGGCCAGGCGCACAACAAGGCCCAGGCGACGACTCCTCCGGCGAAGCCGAAGATGACGTGGTTGCGCAGCGAGGCGAGGAACCCGTAGACGTGGAAATCTCGTAACACGCCGGAGAGCCAGGCGGCGACGAGAACGTAGCCGTACTGGGCCACGTTGGCGGCGACGCCGGCGGCCGTGGCGCCGTAGAACCGGCGAACCGGCAACGCCAGGCGCACGCTTTCCAGAGCGGCGGCCCCCGTGGTGAATTGGGCGACGTTGTATCCCAGTGAGTGGCTGATGCCGAGGGGGATCCCCCAGAGACCCATGGAGGCGCCGGCGATCAGGGTCATGCCGCGGCGGGGGTCGACCACTGAGCCGAGAATCAGGATGGCAATCCATCCGACTCCGGCGTGGCCGGGGACGCCGATGTGAAATCCCAGGTAGCGCTTGGCGGCGGCGGCGGCAAACCCGATGAGCAGAGCGAGCCCAACGTCGGCCAAGAGGCGACGCGGTCTGAGAGCGGCCTCAGTCCTTGGGTAGAGGGACGTCTGCATTGACCCAAAGCCCTTCTCGGTCGTCTCTCCTGACAACGAGCATCGGCCGGCCGCCGATGAGCCTAGGCCGCACCCAGTCGCCGGTCTCGAGGATAGCGTCGGGTGCCAGGGCATCTCCTCGGGCCTCGTCGACCACGGCGATGATCGGAGTCGAATCCAGAACGCGGGATACTTCGACTCGTCCCACCAATTCTCTGATGCCGGGCAGGCCGATGTAGCGGCCGTCGTTGCCGTCGGCGCGCAGCGCCGCGGCGCACAGCGCACCGATGACGCCGGACCCCGCCCCGGCGATGGCGACCAGCCGTATTCCCTCGACGGCGGCGAGATGCTCCGCCTCGGAGCGGAGCACGGTGCCGGCCTGGGCGCGCCTGGCGAATTCGAGCACGGGCTCCGGAGGTGCCCCGGCCAGAAGGGCGAGTCCGGGGTCGGCGCCCGCGGTCGCGTGTCGCCGTAGGAACTCGGTGGCGAAAGCCTCGAGGTCGGCGGCATCGTCGGCGTCCACCGCGATGGCGGCCGCAGAGTTGTAACGGGTAGCCGCTGCCCCCGTGTGCAGCTGGTGCCGGGTCACGCCTCGCGAGCGGCCTCTGCCTGCGGCCTCGATCTCGTCGGCGAGCAGCCGGGCCGTGTAGCCGGTGCCCCGGCTCTGGAGATCGTCGGTGTCGTCGATGCCGAGAGTCAGGGGGCTACTCAACGACGATCTCGCTGACGTCGCGAACCCATCTCTCCCGGGGCAGGTCGTCGGCTGCGAGCTTCAGGGTGCCCTGGTTGGTGACGTCCAGGATCCAGCCCTCGTCCACCTCGGCTGCATCGATATCGAGGACCACGTCGAAGGCGCGGTCTTCTCCCTTGCCGGTGACTTCACCATGGTCCCAGCCGGCAACACCCGACGCCTCGAGCACGTCGAGCAGCAGATACCCGTCCTGGGCCTGCCCGTCGAGGTCCATTGCGGCCCGTGGCACCTCGGCGGCGAGCTGATCGAGAGTCCATTCTGCGACGGTCTGGGCCTGCGTCACCCGGAGAACGATGCCCTCTCCAGTAGGTGCGTTGTCGGCTGCGTCGTTGGAGCAGCCGGCGAGAGCCACGAGGAGCACGGCCGTCATCGAGATACGCCGAAGTTGGATCAAGGCTCCTCCCTGTTGGTGCTACCGGGGATTATGCCGTGGTCGCGGTGACCTCAGCACTGCAACCGGATCGCGAAAAAGAACCTCCCGGGAGACTTGTCGACATTCCTTGTGCACAACACCCTGTGGATTGCTGTGGAAATGTGGAACACCGGCGGCGCATTCGATCGGTTGGCGGCACCTGGCTACAACAACGTGCGAGCCGGGCTCGAGAACCGCCAATATTCGGCCCGTCTGGGCCGGTTGACGGTCTGCTGCCTCACTCCTATGTTCGGTGATGCAAGGCCCGAGGTGCAGAACCGGTCTCGATTCTCGTTTGGGGAAGTGCGAGGAGGAGGGTCGGAGATGTTTCTCGGGCCTTAGCGCGCCAACCTCAACCGACGCCGAACATGAGGTCGCGCAGCTTGACCCGATGCACATCGAACGTCTCGAGGTCGATGGTGAGCGAGCCGAGGCGCAGGCCCCTCATGCCCTCGCCGGCATTGGTTATCACCCGCAGAAGCCCGTCTTGATGTTCCAGGGCGCCCAGGCCCAGACACCGACCGGTGCCATCCATGACGCCGACCAGGACGCCGTCGAGGCTGCTCAGATCGAGGCCGGCCGGAAGAGTGGGGGCGAAGACTGTGGAGCGCACTCTCCACCGCTGCAACGGTTCGGCGAATGCCTCGGCGAATGCCTCGGACCGCTTCACTCTGCGATCTTCGGGGGTGGGAGGCCGCAAGGCTGGGTCGACGGGCGCCACCTCGACATCGGCGCTGAAGAACCGGCGCAGCATTCCCACGAGCGGCTCGAGCTCCGCGCCGCGCTGGAGGCCGATGATGACGTCGGGCCGGCAGAGAAGCGCCTTGTGGTACTTGAGTGCTTGACCGGCTACCCCGGAGATGTCGCCCGTGGTGTCGATTACGACGAGATCGACATTCCTGCGGGCCGTTTCGACGAGCATGGAGGTGCCGACCACCTGCTGCAACACCACTCCCTCCGTCGAGTTCGACCCGACGAACTGGATGGCATCGGCGCGGCTTAGGTCGGCCGCGTCGGCCGCGGTGCCGGCGAAGTGCAGACCGATGCACGTCGGGGGTCCGGTCACCGTCTGGTCGACGTCGGCATCGATGTAGGCGGCGGTCCTCTCCGCCGCCACCGCGGCAGCCAGGAGCTTGTGGGCGAAGGAGGTCTTGCCCGTGTCCCTGGCCCCAATGAGCATGGCGACTCCACGGCGACGAACGACATCGTCGACGAGTCCTTCGTGGATGTCGGCGGCCAGGGCGTCTCCTCCTCGGGGCGCCGATTGTATGCCTGCGGCCGGGTGAAGCAGCCGGCCCCTGCTGGGTATGCTGCAGCCGCCATGAGTGAGCCTGCTCTTCCCGTCGCTTTCCTTTCCGACTACGGGCTGGTGGACGAGTTCGTCGGAGTGGTGCACGGGGTCGTGGCACGCATCGCTCCCGAGGTGCATGTGCTCGATGTCACCCACCAGATCCCGCGAGGCGACGTGCGCGCCGGAGCCCTGGCCCTGCTCCGCGCCGTGCAGTACCTGCCTCCCGGTGTGGCGCTGGCCGTAGTCGATCCGGGTGTCGGCACTGGCAGGCGGGGCATCGCCGCCTCAACTCCATGGGGTTATTTCGTGGGCCCGGACAACGGCCTGTTGGCCCCGGCGGTGGCCGTGGTCGGGGGGGCCGAGCGTGTGGTCTCACTCGAGGATCCGCGCTTTCGTCTGCCCAGCGAAGGCGCCACTTTCGACGGCCGGGACGTGTTTGCCCCCGCCGCCGCCGTTCTCGGCGCCTCCAGGGCCACGCTCGATGATCTCGGGCCCGACGTCGCCGCCGAGTCGATCGTGCCGCTCCTGCTGCCCTTGGCCGACCTGGGCGAGGACGTGGTGAGAGGGGAAGTGTGGTGGGTCGACGGTTTCGGAAATGCCGAGACCAACGTTGCCCCTGATGACCTGCGCACCCTGGGACTCGACGTCGGCGACGTCGTCGCCGTCGAGATAGGGCGGGCGGTGCACGAGATGGAGTGGCGCGACGGCTACGGCGAGCTCGAAGGGTTCGGTGTGGTGAACATCGATTCGTACGGCATGGTGGCGGTGGCCGTTCCCGGGGGCAGGGCCGACGAGGTCTTCGGACTGTCCACCGGCGTTCACATCGGCTTCAGGAGGCCGTCGGGATGAGAGCCGGCCCGGCACCGGGTTGGCGACGCACATGAGGCGGCTCAGCGTGGTGGTAGGACCGGCCTGCTCGGGTTGCCTCTCCGGCCTGAGGCGGGTGAGGCGCTGGGCATCGCTGCTCGGGTTCGCCGTTGAGGTGGTCGACGGTGAGCGTGCCGAGAGTGAGATCCGGTCGCTGGGCCGGTGCCCGATTGTTGCCGCTTCCGACGGGAGGATGCTGGCCTCGGGAGGGCTGAAGGGCCTGGGCCGGCGGCTCCTTGTGGAACGGCTCCGCGGCTAGATAACGGCCCAGAGCGCGAAAACCGGAGCTACGGGTTCCGGGGTCTTTGGCCCCGGCTATATTGCGCGCTTGTGAAGAACCGGCTTCCCGGAATAACCGTCCAGCGTCTTCCGCTGTACCTGAAGTGCCTCGACGACCTACCCGCCGGTCAGGTTCAGGTCTCGTCGGAGGAGCTCGCCGCCCGGGTGGGGCTCAACGCGGCCATGGTGCGGAAGGACCTCTCCTACCTCGGCTCGTACGGTGTGCGTGGAGTCGGCTATGACGTCGAGCATCTCCGCTTCCACATCAAGCAGGCTCTCGGCCTCAACAACAAGTGGCCCATAGTGATCGTGGGCATCGGCAATCTGGGCCGGGCGCTGGCCAACTTCGATCGTTTCAGCAGCGAGGGCTTCCACGCCGTGGGGCTCTTCGACAACGACCCGGAGAAGGTCGGGGACAGGTTCGACGGGCTCGCCATCGAACACATCGACGAGCTCCCGGCCGCAGTGGCCGACCGCTCTGCGGTCATCGGGGTCATAGCCACTCCGGCGCAGGCGGCGCAGGAGGTGGCCGATCTCCTCGCCAGGTCCGGCGTGCGTTCCATTCTCAACTTCGCCCCTACGGTCATCAAGGCGCCGCCGGGGGTGAAGGTTCGCCAAGCGGACTTCTCCACCGAGATGCAGGTTCTCGCCTTCTATCTCCATCAGCAGTCCTGAGCCACGTGTGCCGCGTGCCGGCGAGGCGGCCCTAGCCTCTTCCCCATGTCCTCCACACCGGAGGTGGTTGTCGTCGGCGGCGGGCCCGGCGGTGCCGCCGCGGCCTACTGGCTCGCTCGGCGGGGCCATCACGTCGTGCTGGTCGAGAAGCGGGAGTTGCCGCGGGCCAAGACCTGCGGTGACGGACTGACTCCCCGGGCCGTCCATGAGCTCCGCGAGATGGGGTTCGACTTCTCGGTGGCCGAGTTCCACAGGTGCGAGGGTCTCCGTGCCGTGGCGGGAGACCTAACCATCGAGTTGGCCTGGCCCCAGCACCCGGTGTACCCCAGCTGGGGTGGTGTGATACGAAGGATCGACCTGGACGCGCAGGTGGCGCGCCTCGCCGAGGCGCAAGGTGTTGTGGTGCGTCAGGGGACGGTGGCGCGGCCGGTGCTCGGCAACGGCCGGATAGCCGCGGTCGCCCTGATCCGTCACGGGGAGACCGAGATGGTCTTCCCACGGGCCGTCGTCGTCGCCGACGGCTCGCTGAGCCGATTCGGGCGGGCGCTTGGCGCCAGGCGCGACGTGCGCCGTCCGTTCGGCCTGGGGGCCCGCGGCTACTTTGCCAGTCCTCGGTCGGGCGACCGCTATCTGGAGAGCTACCTGGATCTCCGCCAGGGCGGTGCGGCCCTTCCGGGCTATGGGTGGATCTTCCCGCTGGGCGACGGCACCGTGAACGTCGGCGTCGGGGTGATCTCCACCTTCCACCGCTGGAAGGAGGTGAACACCTCGGCTTTGCTCGGAGTGCTCGTTACGACCGCCGACCCTTCCTGGGGCCTTGCCACCGGCGGTGCAATAGGCAGGCCGACGGGAGGCAAGCTGCCCATGTCCTTCTCGGTGGGGCCGGTGGTCGGCGCCAATTGGCTGCTGGTGGGCGACGCGGCGGGTGCAATCAACCCGTTCAACGGCGAGGGCATCGCCTACGCCTACGAAACCGGGCGCATGGCCGCCGAGCACCTCTCCACGGCCCTGGGAGCGGGTGACCTCACTCGCCTGCAGGGCTACCGGCAGGAGCTGGACGACAGGTACGGCCTCTATTACAGGGTGGGCCGAGCCTTCGTGCGTCTCATCGGCCGGCCGGGGATGATGCCGTTTCTCACCCGCACCGGACTGCGCTCGCGGCCGCTGATGGAGTGGGTGATGAGGGTCATGGCCAACCTCCTCGATCCCGCCGACCGCGGAGTCGGTATGGCCGCCTACCGCCTGCTGGAACGGCTGGTCCAGGTCGGCCCCGAGCCGTAGGGGCGCCTTCCCAGTGATGCGTTGAGCCTGCCGGCCTCCGTGTGGCGGCTCGCCGGGCCGTCGGCACAGGCTGCGGGCGAAGGGCCGGTAGGCACGCGAACCCGCAGGTGCTCTATCCTCGTCTCCGTCACCAGGAACGAAGGGGTTGGATGTCGCTGGCCAGCTACCTGCCGATCGCCCTGATGTTCCTGCTCGTGGTCGGCTTTGCCGGGATCTCACTCCTGCTCAACCGGCTGATCGCGCCGAGCTCCCCGACTCGGGAGAAGCTCGAGCCCTACGAGTGCGGCATCGTTCCTCTGCAGGAGCCGGTGCAGCGGTTCCCGGTGAAGTTCTATCTGGTGGCGATGCTCTTCGTCATCTTCGATATCGAGATCGTGTTCCTCTTCGCCTGGGCGGCCCGGTTCTATGACCTCGGCTGGTATGGCGTGGCCGCCGTCGGGATCTTCACAGCTCTGCTGGCGGAGACCCTCGTCTACGTGTGGAGAAGGGGAGCCCTCGACTGGAACATCCCTCGCCGGGGTCGCTACCGGCGTGTCGTGGCTCCGGACTCGGGCGGGGAGGCCGCCTGATGGCTCGGGCCGAGGGCTCCGCGAACCTGCTGACCACGACACTGAGCAAGGCGGTGAGCTGGGCCCGCACCAGGTCGATGTGGCCGGCCACGTTCGGGCTGGCCTGCTGCGCCATCGAGATGATGGCCACCGGTGCGGCCCACAACGACCTGGCCCGCTTCGGCATGGAGGTGTTTCGCGCCTCGCCCCGGCAGGCCGACCTGATGATCGTTGCCGGCCGGGTCTCGCAGAAGATGGCACCCGTGCTTCGTCAGATCTACGACCAGATGGCCGAGCCCAAATGGGTGATCTCCATGGGGGCTTGTGCGTCCACCGGAGGCATGTTCAACAACTACGCCCTGGTGCAAGGCGTCGACCAGGTCGTGCCGGTGGACATCTACGTGCCGGGATGCCCTCCGGGTCCACAGTCCCTGCAGCACGGCATTCTCACCCTCCACGAGAAGATCATGAGAGGGGAGCTGTGATAGCCCTGTTCGCCGATCTGGCGGCTCGGTTCCCGACGGCGGCTTTCTCCACCTCCTTTGGCCAGGACGTAGTGCGTGTGGAGCGCGACGAACTTGTTGCCTTCGTCTCCGCGGCGCGGGAAGCCGGCTTCGATCTTTTTATCGACCTGTGCGCCGTCGATTACCTGAGCCGCCGGCCCCACCGCTTCGAGCTGGCGGTGAACATCGTCTCCACCGCGCAGGCGCGCCGCCTGCGCATCCTCGTAGGCATCCCCGGCGGCGACCCCGTCGCGCCTTCTCTCACTGGTGTGTTCGCCGGGGCCAACTTCTACGAACGGGAGGCCTACGACCTCTTCGGTATTCGTTTCGACGGCCATCCGGATCTGACCCGCATCCTGCTGCCGGACGACTGGCAAGGTCACCCGCTGCGTAAGGACTCTCCGGTGGGATCGGTCCCGGTGCAGTTCAAGGAAGCACCGTGAGCAATCCTCCCGACATCGTCACCGGCGAGATCGAGGCCCCGAGCGTGGAGGCGCAGGAGGCGCCGCCGGCGGGTGACGCCGGGGAGGAGCGCCGCCGGCGCCACGACCTCTGGATGACCGGTACCGAGATCCCTCCGGACCTGGGCCGGTACACCGACGAGGGATCCCAGGAGATGCTCCAGGACGAGGACGAGGGCATGTTGGCCGAGCAGCTGGGGAGCCTGGTCAGCGACGACTACGTCGATGACCAGGCGGCGTCGGGCGAGGAGACCCAGATCGTCAACATGGGTCCCCAGCACCCGGCGACCCACGGCGTGCTCCGACTCCAGGTCGAGCTGGAGGGCGAGACCATTCGCAGGGCTAAGCCGATCATCGGCTACCTGCATACAGGGATGGAGAAGACGGCCGAAACGCTCAGCTTCCTCCAGGGCACTACCAACGTCACCCGCATGGACTACCTGTCGCCCTTCTTCAACGAGCTCTGCTTCTCGCTCGCCACCGAGAGTCTCCTGGGTATCGAGGTTCCCCCGCGGGCCCAGGCCATCCGTGTGCTCATGACGGAGATGAACCGCGTGGCCAGCCACCTCATGTGGCTGGCCACCCAGGGTCTCGACATCGGGGCACTGTCGATGATGCTCTACGGCTGGCGGGAACGGGAGCTGTTCCTCGAGTTCTTCGAGAAGGTCACCGGCCTCCGCATGAACCACAATTACATCCGACCCGGAGGCGTGGCCGCCGATCTGCCCGACGGCTGGGAGGAGGATGTCGAAGGCATCCTCGCGGCCATGCCGAGAGGCCTTGCCGACTACGAGGGCCTGCTTACCGAGAACCCGATCTTCATCGAGCGCACCCAGGGCGTCGGTGTGATCACCCCGGAGGAGTGCCTGGCGTTCGGCGTCACCGGCCCCGTCCTCCGGGCCACGGGCGTGGAGTGGGACCTGCGCAAGGCGGCCCCCTACTCGGGTATCGACCGGTACGAGTTTGAGGTCGTGACCGGCCGCCATGGGGACACCTACGACCGATACTTGGTACGGCTCGAAGAGATGCGCCAGTCACTCGAGATCGTGCGACAGGTCGCCGAGACTATGCCGGCCGGCGACTACCGCACCGACGACCGCAAGGTGACGCCGCCACCGCGCCTTCGCATCGACGAGTCGATGGAGGCACTCATCCACCATTTCAAGATCTTCACCGAGGGCTTCAAGGTGCCTGCCGGCGAGGTTTATGAGGCTGTGGAGTCACCGCGGGGCGAGCTCGGCATGTACCTGGTGTCCGACGGCGGTGCGAAGCCCTGGCGCCTGCATGTGCGCGGTCCCTCGTTTGCCAACGTGCAGGTTCTGCCGATCATGCTCACCGATTCGCTCATCGCCGATACCGTTGCCACCCTGGCGTCCGTAGATCCCGTGCTTGGGGACGTGGATCGATGAGCCGCTGGAGCGCCGAGACTCAGGATCGGGCCCGAGCCATCGTGGCCCGCTATCCCCAGCGCCGCTCGGCGGCCATGCCGCTGCTGTACCTGGCGATGCTCGAAGAGGGGTACGTGAGCGACGAGGGCATGCGCCAGGTTGCGGAGTGGACCGGCCTGACGCCGGCGCAGGTGCAGGCTGTCGCTTCCTTCTACACGATGTTCAAGCGCCGGCCTCCCGGCCGCTACCTGATCTCGGTGTGCGCATCCATCTCATGCCATCTGCTGAACGCCGCCGAGGTGCTGGCCGCCATCGAGGAGGAGACCGGTGTCGCCGTTGGGGAGACGGGGGACGACGACCTGTTCAGCGTGGAGCGGGTCGAGTGCATCGGAGCGTGCGGTGGCGCAGTCGCCTTGCAGGTCAACTATGAGCTTGTCGAAGGGATGAGCCCGGATCGGGCCCGGGAGATGTGCCGCTGGCTGCGCCAGGAGCGGCCTGATCTGATTCGCAGCGACGTGCTGCAGGAGCGTTTTGGGGGGCAGCGCTCCTTCGAATGGGGTGCGGAGGAACGGGAGGGGGCGGTGGCGCCCGTCCCGGCCTTCGGGCCCTACGGGAGCGCTGCGGAGGAGCCGGCATGAGCGATCGCATCCTCACCGTCCGGATGGAGGCCCTCGACAGCCACACTCTGCAACGCTACGAGGCCGCGGGCGGCTACGAGACGCTTCGCCGGGTTCTCTCCGACGGGATGCCGGCCGGCATCATCGATGAGATCAAGACGGCCGGCCTGCGGGGCCGGGGCGGAGCCGGCTTCCCCACCGGGGTCAAGTGGGGTTTCCTCGCCGAAGCCACCCCCCGCTACTTAGTAGTCAACGCCGACGAGTCCGAGCCGGGCAGCTTCAAGGACCGCCAACTTCTGGAGAGGGACCCGCATCAGCTCGTCGAGGGCATTGCCATCGCCGCCTACGCCCTCGGCGTCCACCACGCCT
>Ga0315537_1002811_pt1 | contig 13111 bp, 8 predicted proteins | sample SalMarSW160270MG_FD_203091 | JGI IMG/M metagenome (GOLD analysis project Ga0315537, IMG submission 203091) | Salt marsh sediment microbial communities from the Plum Island Ecosystem LTER, Massachusetts, United States - Salt Marsh Sediment SW1602-70 ... | reverse complement strand
ACCGGGAAACCATATCAAACATATTATGATCCTGAAATTTCACCCGACGGCAAAGAAATAGTTTTTGGCATCGATTCTCAGATAAGAAAACTAACTACGGAAGGAACCAATCTTCAAACGTTGACAGTTGACGGTGGGAGATTTCCCCATTGGTCGCCTGATGGAAATCATATTGTTTACTGCGAAACGGATACGATCGGCTACAAGGTCAAAATCATGCGTTCAGACGGAAGCGACAAAAGGCTGCTGATTGATTTTGTAGAGCTTTTACCCGACAGTCTGAAATAGTCTTATAACAGACTTAGAATTAATCATTTTAGTCAACAAGGGAGGTGGTCGATTAAACGTTTGCGATGTTTTGTAAGTCTGTTATATTGGGTATGGAAGACTAAATCAGGGGATTGATTTGAAAAAGAGACTAATTTCATTATTTTTGCTTATTATCTGCGGCTGGGCCTGTTTTCTGATAAATTGTGGCCTGTTTGACAGCGATGATGATGATGATGGTTCACATCACGATACCGATATCACGTCATTTAGCAGTGCCGTTCCGGCCTGGTCACCGGACGGCCAGTGGATTGCCATTGCCAGAATGCTGGGTGAAAACTGGATACCTTGCGGTATATATCTTGTCCGGCCGGACGGCAGCGATCTCCACCGAATTTTCTCCTTCGGCGACGGTATAATTATCATTGATATTTGCTGGGCGCCTGACGGCGAATGGCTGGCCTTTAATGCTTATCAGGAAATCTGGAAAATTAAGCCAAATGGAGATAGTCTGACACGCTTAACCTTTAGCAGCGAGAATTATACCTGTACATGGTCATTATCTGATACACTGATTGCTTTCAGGCATTCTTCGGGCGACTACTATTCAGGGGTGTGGCTTATGGATATCGATGGTAATAATAGTCGGCATTTTATCAGATTGGGAGGGCATATTGATTTCGCCCAAGGAGACAGCCTGTTTTATGAAATTAGTATCGGACAGGGTGTGGGTCAAATGGCTTTAATTAACACTTCGGATTCTACCGAACGAGTTTTTTATACTATGATAGCTGGAAACCCATATCATGCCTATTACGATCCGGAAATTTCACCTAATGGTCTCTATGTAATAATGTCCATCGACGAGCATATACGTAAATTAACTACCGAAGGAACTAATCTTCAGACTTTAACAACGAAGAAAGGCGAATTTCCCCACTGGTCACCCGATGGGAATCAAATCGTCTATTGCGAGCAGGGTGATAATCCGCACGGCGGCGTAATAAGAATAATGAATTCGGATGGGACAAATAATCACGTTATTGTCGATTGGCATGAATTAAAGCCTGATAGTCTGAAATAATCTAAATAGCAGACTTAGTAATAAACGACTTTAAATCTTAAACTAAAAAGCCGAATATATTTTCGGATATGTGGAGGTACCCCATGTCTTATATATTAAAAACCTCAATAACTTTATTCCTTGTGACTTTTTTGGCATTGCCGATTTTTGCAAGAGATATTCTAGATGCAAAAAGGGAAATTATTGTTAAATTTACCGATACTGTAATAGTTTTGCCTGATAGCGCCAGGACAGCCGGTAAAGAGGCAATAGCGATGCGAGAAGATCCTCGAGGGGAACTCCTGTATAATTCCAATCTCGTGGAGATAGTCGAGGCTTTCAAGCGCCGGGATCCGGCTGACAGTATAGGTATCAATCAATTTGGCGATACAATATTAAAACCTCGCTTGGACGATTACTACAAATTGGTATTCCCGGATACTATTTCGAGAAATGAAATGTACGATAGCCTACACAGCTTGGATGATTCTTCAGAAATAATAAAGAACGGCGAAATTCTACCGGAATCAGGGACAGCGCCGAATGATCCCTTGTATTCTACGCATCAGTGGAACCTTCATCACGACTCGTTATATGGAATAAACATAGAAGGTGCCTGGGAATATACAATGGGTGACAGTGACATAATTATAGGCATAATTGATCCAGGAGGTATCCGTTTTAGCCATGATGATCTTTATCCACGCGTGATTGGTGATTTGGAATTCGATGGCTCACACGGTACTGAGGTGGCCGGTATAGCCGCGGCAAGTACTAATAATAATACTCTCGTTGCAGGGGTTTGCCCCAAAAGCAATATCTATTTAGGATTCGTTCCCAATGTGCATGATGTCGAGGATGTGTATGATGAGATTATAGGCGCGGTTGATGCAGGCGCCGTTGCATTAAATAACAGCTGGGGCACTGCAGATTTTGTCGGTGGGCATTATGGAGCGATGATGTATGCCTATAAAATGAATTGCGTCGTAGTCTGCTCAAAAGGCAATAGTGGTAGCGACGAAATTCATTACCCTTCTGACTATGATGAAAAAATAATCAGTGTCGGCTCGCATGATAATTTTGGACAGTGGTCTCAATTTTCGAATAGGGGGCATGATATTGATGTTGTTGCTCCCGGCGAAAATATCACTGTACTGCGGGCTAGTTCAAATTCCGATTGGTCATCAAATGGCTGGGGGACTTCCTTGTCGGCCCCACACGTAACTGGCTTGGCGGCATTGTTATATAGTTATGACGATTCAATGTATAACGACGACGTTGAGAACATCATTAAATTAAGTGCAATAGACATTGACGAATACCCAGCGTCGGAAGGCTATGATGACTATACTGGCTGGGGACGGATACATGCCAAAGCTGCTTTTGATATACTTCAGCCTCCTAATAGACTTACTCGCATTTCGGAAGGTGGCGGCTATGTCCATTCAGTTACCGAAAATCTAGTAATTTTTTTCTTGGATATTCAAAATATCGCTGATGGACTTTATTTGACCGATCGATATTGTATACGAAAGTGGATTTCCTTTGAGGATTCCTGCCTTGTAACGCCACACGTTTGGGGACGCGGCGCAGGCACAATTGGTTATTCAGGAGCGAATCCTAACTACGGGATTGGCTATACAGGAATTGTCCCAGGTACGATAACTAACGAGGGGTGTGAAATTCAGACTTTCGTATATCATGTATACACATATCCCTATCCCCAAGAAGTTGGCTGGTTTCCATGCGGAGTTTCCGGCGTCAGATTTGCAATTACTTTGCTTGAGGAATTTACATTGGAACCTCCACCGTTTTTTAATTGTAGCCGAGATTATTATGATGAGTTTATCAAAGTCTATTTCGAGGACCCTAATGCTTATGAAGACGGCTGGGTAATAGAGCGGAAAGACGCGACTACAGAACAGTGGCAGGTGCTTGATACAATTCCCAATAATCCAAATCCGTATTATAGTTATGAGGATTATTATCCAGTCGGTGGTGAAACCTATGCCTATCGCGTCAAACCGTTTATATATGGTAGAGATGAAATCGCTTATTCCGATGAAGACACAGTTACGGCGCGCCCATTACGGCCGACAAGTATAAGTCTTGAAGTTACCGATTACAGCGGTCCGGTACCGTCTCATATAGGCTGTGACGCCGATCCATCGAAGCCGGTTTCAAGTAAAATCACTGATGGCCTGCCACCCGGCGATACATTGCCTGATCCTTCAGGATGCCATACATTGCTCGGCGATGATATTACAGTCCGCTGGACACCGAACAATAATCAAAAATATCCGATTGTTGATTTTCTGGTCAAAAGGTATTTTCCTCCCTCTCCTGTGGGCGATTACTGGCATGCCGGTACCGACACCTGTCTGTTTATATGCCCCAATCCAAAGAACGCCGACGTTTACATTGATGTATTTGCGATTTCTTCCATCGGGGATACTTCCGTGGACATAACGGGGGTTGCTTGTACAGGTTTGGAGAATTCATGTCCGGATACACCGACCAAAGATTTTGAAGAAGAAAATGTTATTGATGACCTGAAAACGGCGCTTTATCAGAATTATCCCAATCCTTTTAATCCAACGACCGAAATAAAATTCAGTTTGTCGCATCCGTCGTCGGTGATATTAGATATTTATAATGTTCTTGGTAGAAAGATTAAGACGATTGCAAATGATAATTTTGAGGCGGGATATCATAGCGTCTTATGGGACGGTACGGACGAACATGGAATAAGTATGAGCAGCGGCGTTTATTTCTATAAGATAAAGGCTGGCAGTTTTACGGAAACCAGGAAAATGCTAATTATAAAATGATTATTCGTCTAATAGGGCAGTCCAATTTAAAATGGACTGCCCTTCTAATAATGTCTTGCTCTTTGCGGTCGATTGAGTATAATGTAATAACATCATGAAAGAGTTGCTGCGTCTAATATTTGTTTTATTTTTGTTCGGACTGCTTTTATCCTGCTGGTCGAGCAACACTACCATTTATACCGGGCCGCCGTCGCGAACCTCCCCGCTCGATACGACCGGGGCGCCTCCGTATGAATGGTCGCATCTTCCGGAATCGCTGTTTGTCGAGTTCACGGTCGCCGAGGATAAGGGTTCCTGCCCGGTCAGGGTCGAATTACACAACAGTGGGACGCGGCTGGTGCGGGTGATTATCGATTCGATTTTTGCCTCGGGCTCATATAAGTTACAGTGGGACAGGCTCGACAGCAGTGGTGTACTACTCAGGCCGGGATTGTATTACTATCAATACTCGATTTGTGACAGCGTTTTTACGTATCGTCTTGACTTCCGCCGCCAGCTTGAGTAGCCGTTCCGGAAAAGGTACAATACGGGAGATAAATTCAAGTAAGATGTTCAGGGTATAAGATTAATATGAAATTGAGCATATCTGCTCTTATCCTGCCGCTTTTTTTTGCACTGGCCGGTATCGGCGAATGTATCGAAGGGCCGCATCTGAGCTTGCCCGATTCGGTTTTCGATTTCGGTTATGTTCAGCAGGGAGCGACCGTCAGCCATACATTCCAGCTCTGCTCGACCGGCAGTGATACGCTGCGGATTATCAGAATCCGCCCCGGCTGAGCCTGCACCCGCGCTCCTTTGGTAAAGGAGCTGATTGCGCCGGGCGAATGTGTCCCGATGGAAATTGTCTTCAATCCGGTCAAACTTCGCGGACCCTTATGGCGCTTGCCCGAGATTACGACCAACGGCGTGCCGGAGAAAAAACAGGTCAAAATCAGCGCCTATGTTTATAAGGCCGACACCCGGTTGAAATTTCCCATTGTCATGGACCATCCCCGGATTGATTTACCCCAGTACGGTGAGGAAATCATCGATACGGCGCGGTTTGAAATCAAAAACGTCTCCGGGCGGGATTTGCATATTACTCTTATCGAATCCCCGCCGGAGATAAGTGTCGAGATGCCGAAATTTATCAGGGCTGGCGAAAACGGATCGGGAATAGTGCGCCTTAAGGACAGCGCCCGCGGTATAGACTTCTGGAAATCGATCACTTTTGAAGTGGATGACGAGAAACACAGCCGCTTCACGATTCCGGTCGAAAAGAGCCAGCGGCTTCCCGAAATGCCCTCCCGGTAAAAACGGATTGACCGAATCGGTATTTGCCTTATATTATCAATAGAATAAATGCTACTGCATGATTATCCTCGAATTTGGCGGAGATTTATCGGGATGAAATGTACGAATATAACCGCTTTGTTGCTGTTCATCATATTTTTGTTGCCGGCTGTTTCAGGGAGTTATTATTACGAAGGCGGAACCGGGAGATCGAATCGACCGGCTCCGACGCGGATAATTGTTAAACTTGATGCCGGTCTGAATCCTCAATTAACCGTCAACAAGCAGGGTTCGGTTGAAACCGGTATTGATTTCTTTGACGCGATAAATAAAGCCCACGGCATTATCAATCAAAAGTTTTTGTTTTCACCGAGATCAGAAGGTCGCGGCGCGGAGATGCTTAAGAATATATTGGTCGTTGAAATTCCAGATAAAGCGGATATTGCGGAAATCATGGATGCTTATGAAAAACTGGACGAAGTGGTTTATGCTCATCCCGACTGGCGGCTGGAGTTATATGATACGCCAAATGATCCGCTTTACGGGCATCAGTGGGGTTTGAATAATACGGGACAGGCGCATTATCATGTTTTGAGAGGTGACGGCTGTTATGACGACACGCTTGTCCTCGACTCCGGTCTTATCGATGCCGATATCGATGCCGGAGAGGTGTATGACAATCAGCCGGATAATACGGTGACATCGATCGTGGCGATAATCGATACCGGTGTCGATATGGATCATCCCGATCTGGCCGGGCGTATCTGGACAAATCCCGGCGAGATTCCCGATAACGGTCTGGATGACGATCATAACGGCTATATCGACGATGTTCATGGCTGGGATTTTGCCGGTGATCTGGCCGACTCTTTATCGGGGACGTTTCCTTATGATGAAGATAATGATCCGACCGATGAACATGGACACGGGACCCACTGCGCCGGTATTATTGCAGCGGTCGCCGGCAATTCGCTGGGTATTGCCGGAATCAATCCGGATTGCCTGATTATGCCACTCAGTTTTTATCCTTTTTTCCAGACCAGTTTTGCCGCCCGGGCGATCGTTTACGCGGCTGATAACGGGGCTGATGTTATCAGCATGAGCTGGGGTTTACCCTGGCCGGTCGGGGCTATCGAGGATGCTCTTGATTACGCCCGTTCAAAAGGCGTCGTTCCGGTGGCGGCGGCCGGTAATGACGGTGAAGAGCAATACAACTATCCGGCTGCATATATGGGTGTAATTACGGTCGGGGCGACCGATGATAAAGATGAGGTGACGGATTTTTCAACGTTCGGGAGCCATCTGGAGTTATGCGCGCCCGGTTTGTCGATTCTTTCGCTTCGCGCCGACTCGACCGATATGTACCTTCTTAATTGTGAACCGGGTGTTCATATTATTGATAACGAGTATTATCTGGCGTCGGGAACCAGTATGGCCTGTCCCCACGTTGCCGGGGCGGCCAGCTATATGCGCGCTGTCTCGCCGGGATTGGTACCGGATGAGATACAGAGTATTCTTGAAATTTCGGCGAATGATCTGATCGATCCCTATGGCACCGGCGAAAACCTATTCGGCTGGGATAAATACAGCGGTTACGGACGACTTAATCTTAATAATGCTCTGAATGCTTTACCAAGTCGGAGAGCGAAAATTATATCACCATCGGTTAATCAGTTTATTTCCGGGAGTGTTTCCGTCACGGGTATTGCCGATGGGCAGGATTTTACGGAGTACATTTTAGAGTACGGCGCCGGCGGTTTGCCCGAAGAATGGATTCAAATTGGTTCATCATCAAGTCCCGCGACTAATGGTTTACTGGGTATCTGGAACACGGCCGGTCTTACGGGGCGGTACACGATCCGTTTACGAGTGGATGAAACCAATATTTCGACGGTCACGGTTTATGTCGCCGATTCGGCAATGGCGTCAATCCTGACTCCCGCCGAAAACGATACTATAATATCCTCGGCGTCTGTTTCCGGGACCGCTATCTGCCCCGATTTCAGTTCATACAGCATTGAATATGGATACGGCCTTGCTCCCGATACTTTTTTTGAAATCAGCAGTTCCAGTGTGCCGGTTATTGATAACGATTTCTGTCTTTGGAATACCGGCGCCTTGCCGGATGGCTGGTTTACGGTTCAGCTAAAAGTAATATCCGATACCGGCCTGGTAGCAGCCGACACCGCTCACTTTTTTATTCTTTCCCTTTTTTCGACCGCCAATGCCTGGAAGGTGACATTTGATAACGATATCACTATTATTCCCAACTATGGTGATTTTGACAATGACGGCGCCAATGAAATTTTAATCGGGACCGATCATGGGATGTTTATTTATAACACCGACGGAAGCCAGAGTGATCTTTTAAAATTACCGGGTTATGACGATTATAGAGTTCCGGCTGCAGTCGGCGAAATCAATGGCGACGGAATCGATGATTTCGTTATGGTCCGTGCCGATGATGAGGTACCGTATATTACATGGATATACGTTTATCCGTCGAATGATACAACTTATTATAATTTCCTTGTCAGTCGGCCGCCTTATTTCCCGAATTATTATAGTAGCGATGAGTTTTCGCTGCCCTATATAGCTTTAAAAGATGTCGATGGCGACGGTATCGATGAAATTCATTATTTCCCCGGTCAGGTTTCGAACTCGCTCGCGCAGTATTTTGTTTATCATGCCAACGGTAATCTTATGCTGGAGATTCCGCCCCCGTGCACGACCGGATATTTCGGGTATCTCTCGGCCGATATCGATGGTGATGGCATCGATGAATTTTATGCGGGGCGCGATATTATGTATGAGATGGATACGCTCGGCGTCGTTCAGGACAGCTTCGATCTGAGTATGAACCAACCGACCGATTTCAGGACTTATACGATGTCGGCCGATGATGTCGACGGCGACGGCAAACTGGAGCTGATTGTTTTCGGTGCTTATTTGGTTCCCGGGGGAACTCATTGGACCTATGTGTTCGACGAACATCTGGCGCTTAAACCGGGCTGGCCGCATGACAGCGGTGTCAATTATTTCCTGGCTATGTGCGGGCCGGTTTTCGGTGATCTGGATGGCGACGGCGGCAAGGAATATTTTCTTTCGATGTCGGAGTTGAATTATGCTCGGGTACTGGGTTGGCATGTCGACGGCACCCCGTACGCCGGCGATTCGATTCTTCCGGTCTTCGGTATTCCCGATAATCCGGCTAAGTTGACGACGCCGATTATCGCCGATATAAATAATGATTTTCATCCTGATATCGTCGTTTGTGCCGGTGCCGACGTGTACCTGACTTTCAAGCAGGAAAGAATAATCGCCTGGGACAATAACTCCGAAATATTGCCCGGTTTTCCGATAATAACGGTGCCCGAAATCGGCGATGCCAACCTCGGTTCCGACTGGCACGTTCCGGTCGTAGGCGATATAAATAACGACGGTTATGTCGATATGATGATGACAACCGTCGAAAATGATCTTGTCTTCGTTAATTTCGATAGTGTTCCATACAATGCCGATGCCTCACCGTCACCGGTGTGGCGGTATAATCGTCGCCTTAACGGGGTCGCACCGATAAAAGAATTTGTTTGCGGCGATGTCAATGCCGACGGCCTGATTAACATTTTCGATATAACATTTCTAATCGATTATCTCTATCGGGAGGGACCGCCGCCTGTTATTCCCGACGCGGCTGATATTAATGCCGACGGTGTCTTAAATATTTTCGACATTACAGGTTTAATAAATTTCCTGTATTATAATGGTCCCTTACCGACATGCCCGTAGCCGCCGATTGCCGAAAGCAGCATCAAATAAAGGTCATTGGCTTTTTATCCAGTTGACTATGTCGTCGATGACGTCTTCCGAGATATGCCCTTCGATCTGGTAGTCGTCCGGCGTACTTTTGCCCTCACCTTCCATAAAAAGATGATTCAGATTCGGGTATGATTTAAACTTGACATTATCCCTGGAAGCAAGCGCCTTTTTCCATAAACGGAAATCTTCCATGCTTACCTGATAATCTCTTTCTCCCTGGAGAATCAATATCGGCTGCGATAATTTTTTCGCCATCTCGGGTGGATTATAACCACGCAAATCGAGCCAGTATGCGGCCGGGATGCCGAGCGGAAGGTCGGTTGCGGGTGTCGACAGGGAAAGATTCGGATCCTTAACCCGCGCGACCTGGGCTTTTATACTCTCGATTTCTTTATCGCTGTCGACAAGCGTTGAATCTCCCAGGGAGAAAAGATATGTCAGTTGTTCAAGGATGACATCTTCCAGAGGTCGCGCCGCTCCGGCCATAACAATAAAACCGGCGATATTTTTATCTTTAATTCCGATCCGCGGGATCAGCATGCCACCCAGGCTGTGACCCAATACGAATATCTTCTCGGGGATAATATTTTTTTCGTTACGGAGAAGCGAAACAGCCGCGAGCGCATCATCGATGGTTTCCTCATTAACGGTGATTTTATCGGCAGCCGGGCCCAATCTGACGCCATACACATAGGTTCGTTTATCATAGCACAAAACGGCGATTCCCCTCGAGGCCAGGCCGCATGCCAGATCGCGGAATGGTTTGTTGGGGCCGACCGTTTCATCGCGATCATGCGGCCCGGAACCATGCACCAGAATAACGGCGGGGAACGGGCCATCGCCCTTCGGTATTGTCAGCGTCCCGGGCAGCGGCCATTCACCGGAATTAATTGTTATGGGCCGTTCCTCAAAAGAGTTGAAATCGACATATGCCGGCGGCTCATATTGAGTTTGCGGGGTCTCACCATCGGCGAAGAACATCCCGGCAATCTGCCTGTCACTGTTGAACACGATTTTAAGGGCCATATTAATATTTTCGAATTCACAGGAAATATAAACAATGTCATACTTACCCTCTTTTTCGGTTCTTATTCCGTCCTGCCTTTTAAAGGTCCCGGCCTGGGACATGAAGGTTGTCCAAATTTCCTCTAATTTCTCGGGCGGCAAGGCCTCGGCCATAGTGCTGTCATAATTTTTTACAGCATCGGTGTATTTGCCGTCTTGAAGTAAGGCGAAATAATCGGTCGCGAGGCTGACAATGTCGCTGTTGTCCATCGGCGTTTTTTCTTTTCCGCAATAAATAAACAGACAACAGACACAAACCATCGAAATAATAAAGATCGCTTTTTTCATTCTGCTCTCCTTTGCGAGAATCCGGCGGCAACATACGACTGACACGGCTTTTTCGTCAATGATTAAATTTTTAACCCGGGGAACGATCGGTATTTCTTATTTACTCGTGGACCTTAAAATATGGAACTTTGTTATTATAAAATGTGTTGGCAATAATATATTGGAATGGATTTAAATAAGGAGAGTCAGTATGCAGCGATTCGTTCTGTTTCTAACGGTATTTTTCGTTGTGCCGGTCATGGCACAGGCTCATTGCCAGATGCCGTGCGGTATTTATGATGACTCCGCGCGGTATAATACGCTCGAAGAGGATATCACGACCATGGAAAAGGCGATGACGCAAATAACCGATTTGTCGGCCCAGGGTGAGAAAAATTATAATCAGATTGTCCGCTGGGTAGTGACCAAGGAGAATATGGCGGATGATTTCATGGAAATCGTCACCCAGTATTTTATGACCCAGCGACTGAAACCGACGGCGGCTGACATGGGCCAGGAATACAACGATTACATTACGCAATTGAAATATCTGCACGAGATGCTGGTCTACGCCATGAAATGCAAACAGACCACCGATCAGGCGAATATCGAGAAGTTGAGAGATTTGCTGGGCAAATCAGAGACGTTGTATTTTAAGCAATAGATTTGAGCGATAGATCATCACTTATCGTAGTACAACATAAATTCCCAGGGGTGGGGGCGGATACGGATTTGTTCGACGTCCTTGCGTTTTAACTTAATCCAGGCGTCGATTAAATCTTCATTAAATACTTCGCCTTCAAGAAGGAAGTCGTAATCTTTCCTAAGGGCGTCGAGGGCCTTGGTCAGCGAGGTCGGCAGGAGAGGAATTTTTTTAAGCTCTTTCTCGGGCAGGTCGGTAATATCCCTGTCGAAGGGTCGTCCGGGATCGATTTTATTTTTGATACCGTCCAATCCGGCCATGACAATCGCGGCGTAAGCCAGATATGGATTGCAGGTGCCGTCGGGGGGGCGGAATTCGAGGCGATATGTTTCCGGTTGACGCTGGTAACCCGGAATCCTGATACAGGCGGTGCGATTGGCCACCGAATACGTCCCCCGCACGGGCGCCTCGAAACCGGGCACGAGCCGTTTGTAGGAATTGGTCGACGGGTTGGTGAAAGCGAAAAGCGCCGCGGCATGTTTCAAAAGGCCGCCGATATAGTACAATCCTGTTTTTGAGAATTTTGCCGGGCCTTTCGGATCGTAAAATATGGAGCCGTTTTTATCGGCGATATACTGATGCACATGCAGTCCCGACCCGGGCTCGTTAAAAAGCGGTTTGGGCATGAAGGTAGCCGATTTACCGAGACGGAAGGCATGATTCTTGACAATATATTTCAGCAACATCGTCTGGTCGCCGACTCTGGTCATCTCCTCGAACTTGGTCTCGATCTCGTGCTGACCGGCGCCCCCGACTTCATGATGGTGATATTTCAAATCAATACCGACCCCTTTTAAAAGGGTGGTTATTTGCGAACGTATATTGAATGTCCGATCTTTCGGCGGGGCGGCATGATAACCGCCTTTGTACTGCACTTTATATCCGAGATTTTTATCGCTTTCGCGGCCGGTGTTCCATTCAGCTTCCTCCGAATCGAGAAAATAATAACCTTCTTCCGGTCCCTGATTGAATTTGACTTCGGAGAAAAGATGAAATTCGTACTCCGGACCGAGAATAACCCTGGTTCCGGGGAGAATTTTTTTCAAGTATCGGGCGGCATATTTTATCACCCGCCGCGGATTTCGGGAGTACGGCTCGATGTCATCCTCGACCGACATGACATCGCAGATGAATGAAAGGGTCGGCGTTTCGAAAAAAGGATCGATGAATACTGTTTCCGCATCCGGCAGGACAATCATATCACCTTTTTCGATTTTGGTAAAACCGGGAAGCGAGGAACCGTCGACGCCGACGCCGTATTTGAACAAGTTCTGATTCAGGCTTTCGACCGGAATCGTTATATGATGCCAGTCACCGATCAGATCGGAAAACTTGATATCGATATATTTAATATTTTTTTGTTTTACAGTCTTTTGCAGATTTGTCAGTGTGGGCATATTAATCTCCATTTTCAAAAGTAAATAAACCGCCCTAAGTAATAAAAATCGGCCGAAAATGCAATCGGATTTAGTTGATTGTTTATTATTATTCTTTGGCCGCCCGGTTCGGATTTGGCGATTGGCCTGAAATCGATATCGATTTTTTATTCCGGCCACCCGTGCCGGTAGGTATCGTAAGCGACTTTGGCCTCCGGCCACCAGCCCGGTTCCGGTTCCTCCCATTTCATCCACGACCCGATCAGATCGAAACCGTCGGTTGTTTCCTTGAAATAGAAAAAGTGGCTGTTTATACAACCGGACGGACAATCCTCCCAGGCATCCCGCGCCAAAAAAGTGAGGGTGTCGTTGATTATCCACGGGTAAGTGCACGGCCAGTCACCGATATATCCATTCTGTTCGACGAATATTACACCGGGCAGAGTAT
>Ga0315537_1002807_pt1 | contig 13132 bp, 12 predicted proteins | sample SalMarSW160270MG_FD_203091 | JGI IMG/M metagenome (GOLD analysis project Ga0315537, IMG submission 203091) | Salt marsh sediment microbial communities from the Plum Island Ecosystem LTER, Massachusetts, United States - Salt Marsh Sediment SW1602-70 ... | reverse complement strand
CCACCAAAAAGCCTTCCCCTTTCAGCAGCGAATCAGACAACCCGGACTTTCGCGCCCACCGTGCGAAATTGCGAGTTTTAAAAATCATCTTTAAGTTACTCTATACCACTTAGTGAAGTACTTTGCAATATTAAGAAGAAGGGCCAGCTCCAAATTATTCCGCGTAATCTGCGGCTTAATCATGGCTATCTTTAATCTGCGAGAATCTGCGCCTGCCCCGCTCGCCCCGTGAAATTCACGATAGTGAGAGCGCAGCGTATTTCACTAGGGTAGCTCCGGGAGATGGTACTGGGGTAATCCCTGCCCTGTGGAATTCCCGACTCGTCGGGACTATTCCTCTGGGGCCTGCCCAGTGAAATTCACGATAGTGACAGTGTAACGGATTTCACAGGGGTGCGGATGCCCTTGCTCTTATCCCAAAACCCGGTTACCGTAATGCCATTATCTGTCATGGGACACCAATCTTGCCAGTCATAAGTTTCCAGAGCATATCCCAGGTTAATCCCCATGATATCCAAAAAGTAGTGCTTTGTTAGTATTTTAGGCGTTGTTTCAAACAATATTACCCTCAATTTTTGCCCCTTGAAATTCTTACCCCGTTAAACTTAATTTTCTTTTCTGTTTAAGTGAGGCCTATTTCATCGGGGTGAAGTTTACCTCCTAGGTCCGAGAGATCGCACTGGGGCCTATTTCTCCTGGGTCCGGATCACTAAAGACCTATCATAAATAGGTGTGGCGCTTTTTATATAAGCCAATTTTCCAGTGCCAAACCCGGAACACATGAAAATTCATTGACATTGGCTGTCACCAGGATCAAACCCAGGGCCAAAGCATGGGCAGCTATAAGCATGTCATTGGGACCAATTGGTGTGCCCGCTTGTTCCAGAGCTGTACGCAACTCAGCATGTCGATAATCAGTCGGTTGCTCCAAAGGGAGGACATCCAAGGCGGATAATACGACTTCCAATTGTTTCGTTAATCGCGCTGATCCCTTCTTGTAAGCTCCATAACGAAGCTCGGCGACAACCACAAGGCTGGTACAAATCCGCTCTTCACCCACGGCTTTAATCCGTTGTGCGATTTTCCCTGCAGGATGACGGACAAGATCAGACAGGATGTTAGTATCAAGCAAATAAGTAAAACTGTTCATGATCACAGTTCTATGTCATCGGGCGTCAACAGGCCTTCATCCACGTTTGGAAAATCCTCATCCAAAGTCTCCAACGTGGCTAGTAAAGCAAGAAGAGAGGGGTGCTTTAAAGGCTTCACTATCAACCGAGCGCCTTCCTTTCGAATAATGGCCTCATCCCCTGGCAATTCCAAATCTTTTGGAATACGTAAGGCTTGATTTCGTCCATTCTTGAATAGGCGGACACGACGTTCTGTTTGCATTATAGTCTCCTGAACTTGATTTAACATATGTTTAAGCATATGCCATATTAGCACAAGAAGCAAGTTGAAACTGACAAACTTCTCTAAAACCTAGGATAGCGACGCTAATTCTTAAAATCTTATCATCCATTTTTTCAAGCATGCCAAACCCTCATAGCACCTTTACACCAAAACAGGTCCGATGAGATTTTATAATCTGCATCCGATCAGTTCGGGATAATGCCTCCGATCAGTTCAAAAGTTACAGCACTCTTCGAGTAGTTTTGTTATATGTCCGACTCTCAGACACCCTTCTCCAGTTTCCCTTATTCCTTCCCAATCATACGCCTCCAGAGCATATCCCAGGTTAATCCCCATGATATCCGCAAAATAGTTCTTTGCCGGCATTTTCGGTGTTGTTTCAAACACTGTTACCTCCTCAATTTGAAGCTATTTATCCTGAACCTTGACCTACACTACCCTGATCATCCTGTAAATCCCGTCTAAAATGACCTGGATATTCTCACCCGAATAAAATAACTGACCATTACAAAACCGGCAAAATAAGTCATTAAAATGGGCAAAATCATAATGCCTCCAAAAGGCTTAAGTAGTAAAACAGTAACGCCAACAACTAATTGCAACATACCATAACCCACTGAAATCTTCCATTGTGATACCCCTTTTTCGTTTGCCAGAAGCTGGTAAAGATGCCTGCGGTGAGCTCGGAGAAGATTCTCACCATCTCTTATACGAACTGCCATAGTAGTTAGTTCATCTGCATAAAAGGGAAACAGAAATGCAGCCAGGCAAATAAAATCTAGCGGGCCTTTTGAAAGCCAGGCAACCATTCCGGCAAAGGTAAATCCCAGCAAAATACTCCCCACATCACCCATAAAAACCCTTGCCTTTGGCATGTTAAAGGGGAGGAATCCGAGGCAGGATAATGCGAGACAGATAGATAAAACCGAAAAATTACTATCACCCCCAGCAAGAAAATTAAATAAGGCTAAAAGTCCAAATCCAACTGTGCCTGTTATTCCCGCAATGCCATTGATTCCATCCATAAAGTTATACCAATTGGTAGTGGCCACTATGAATACAACCAGGAAGAAAAGCAAGAAGGCTGAAGGCTGAAAACTGAACAACAATAAAAGCAGCAACGAACTGAACAGGCAGGCGGATCTTTGGTGATATATCTATTCTGTCTCCCAAAAGGCTAAACAAGGCAAGAACAGTGGCGGGAAGCCAAAAAACCAAAGGCTCTTCAAGGAATACAGAGATAAAAACAAAGGCGGCCAGGATGCCAATCCCGCCGCCCTTTGGAACAACACCTTCATGGGAACTCCGATTATTTGACCTGTCAAGAAGGCCAAAGGAGTTGCCCCATCTATATATGAACCATGCTCCTAGTACGCTAAATATACAGGAGCAGACCAAGTATAAAAAAATATCCATAGGATAAACTGATGTTACCGATTTCGGCCCAAGGCCAAAATCGGTAAAGGAAGGGATGACTTGGGAACCTATTTTTACCCAAAACCGGTTTGACCGGAAATGGGTAAATTCTTTTTTCAAGGTACTTTCGGCATAAGCTCACAACTCTCCTGACCGCCGCATTTCTTTGATCGTTTCTTCCCAGCCGGTCTTTAGATCATATTTTGGCACAAACCCCAGCTCTTTTTGTATGAGGCTGCCGTCAACGGCAATATCTTCGGTATATTTGTCGATCATCGCCCTTATGGCCAGGGTTTTTAAACCAATTGAGTGGCCGCCTTTTTCTATTATTCCTGCCAAAATACGCGATAATCCTACTGGCAGCGACAATCGCGGTGGCTTGCATCCAAGGGCAAAGCAAATGGATTCAATAATATCTTTCAAGGTATGAAATTCACCATCAGTTACGTTGAAGATTCGACCTGCTGCGGGAGGATGAGAAATAGCCAGCACAGCCGCACGACCTACATCTTTATCATAAACCAGAGTCCGCCGATTGAGACCATTTCCGACAGGAATAAAACGACTCCGTGCCAGGGCATGTGTCAGCCGCTCGTAATTTCCCTTGATGCGGGAACCATATACAGCACCCAATCGCAACACGGTGCCCAATGGTTGCCCATCGGCATCTTTCGCATCCAAGACAATCTTTTCGGCAGCACGTTTGGTCCGGGCATAAAAGGTATCTGGATGAGTCGGTGATAACTCATTGAGCACGCATCCATCTGAAGCCCCATACACCGCAATCGTACTGAACAAGACAATGCGCTTAATACCCGCCCTAATCGCAGCCTCAACTACATTCGCGGTTCCGCCAATATTAATTCGCTCATATTTTTCTTGCAGAGTAGGCGATGGATTAACGATATGTAATAGTGCCGCCAGATGAATCACACCATCCACACTCTGGACGGCTGATTGAACAGCATCCTGATCCGTTATATCCCCAATTCGGGCTTCAACCCCATCCGGCCATACAACAGCAGGAGGCGTATCAATGGACAGAGTGCGAACACGACAGCCCGCATCATGCAAAGCTGCTACGACACTCGGCCCCACAGCACCGGTTGCACCAGTAACAAGGATAAGGTCTTTGCCAGTCATGTGTGAATTGCGTACTTTATTTTCAGTACCTTTAGAAAATCCTGCGACATTGCATCCATGATAGTTGCTCTGGAATATTTACTGATAAATCGGCGTCGATTGGCAATATCCACAGCGCCATTAAAGTTGTCATATTTTTCAGAAAAATCATCGATATTACATGGTTTATATATTAAGCTATCCGGCAAATGTGCCTTAAGAAATTCTTGAGCATAACCATCAACCCCAGCAATGATCGGCTTATAAGTAGCTGCATATTCAAATATCTTTGAAGGCAATACTTTTTTAAATGCAACGTAATCATTCAACTGTAAAAAGAGAAAGTCACTGTTTTCATAGTATTTGATCAAATCCATTCTATTCACTGGGTCAATGAGTTTCACATTTTTTATATGTGATGTTCTTTCCTGTAAAACTTTTCTTCTTCCACCATCACAAATAATCCAGAATTCCACGTTCCCGTATCTCTGCGCAATTTGTGGAACAATCTTTTCTAACCCCTGCCCTTCGCCAATGTTACCTGTATAAGTAAATATTATTTTGGATTTATCTTGAGAGGTCGAAGAATTACTTGTAAAGTTTAAAAATTCATCATCTATTCCATTAGGGTAAAACGAATATTTTAGATTCTCCCCATACCTCTCCTGAAAATATGGAATAAACCCCTGCGAAACAAAATTGATTTTATGCGCACTGCATATCGTAAATTTCTCTACTAGCATAAACAGAGGGATAATCGATTTTAATTTCGACTCGTGTAGAACGGACAACATTGTATCTGTAAAAATATCTCGCATATCAAGGTACAGAGGTATTTTTTTTTGTTTTGATATAACAGCACCTAAAAACGCACTGAATAACCTGCTGGATGTAGCAAATACAATGTCGTAATCTTTGCCCCTTATATATTTTAGTGCCTTAATAAAATAAATTAAGAAAGTCTGTACCTGATCAAAAAAACCATTTTTATGGGGTGGAATTTTGATCCTTTTTATCAGGAGATTATTATGACTTTCAATCTCATGTGCATCGATCATAAAGGTACGGTACCGGTTGGGCATAGTGGTTACTACGTCTATAGAATCACTATCTTTTAACAGGTGTTTAAGTGCCCTTACAAACGAAGCTGTTCTAAATGAACATGCAGATAGGTCTGGCTCGTAATAAAATGAAATAATGAGAATCTTCATTTATGACCAATTGAATACGATGAGTGATTCATTACCATTTAATTGGACTTCCAAACATTGATTTTCATAACTTATACCGAATTCTGGGTGATATGCAGAGGGCACAAGGCGGCAAATAGCTTTTTTCACTTGGCATAAAATCTTTTTCCCGTTTGGCAAAACAACAGAAAACAGGTTGCTTTCTCTATTTGCTATGGAGACGTCAGGATGGAAATTAACGTGATCCACCGCCACAGTAAATCGTCCTTCAATGACATCTCGGACTGTCAAACTATTTTCTCCAAAATGCCATTCCCGCCAATGGACCTGCTTGCCAGGAAAACGCCGATAGCCATCATGAGCACAACGCACCATGACAGACCCTGCCGGCGCTTCCTTTATCTCCAGGCCGAAAGGTTTCGCTCGGTTGGCGACTCGAAAACTGCTCCACACCTCGGAGGAATCTTTTCCATCGATGACAACGGTATTATGGGCCGAGGTGCCGCGCTGGCGCAATCTCTCAACTCCTTCATCGTATCGGGAGGTACCGCTATCCACGATGATCCTTTCACCATTAAGAGATAATTCAAAAGATAATGTGTCCGCATGGGCATGGCCGGGCAAGTAATCGGGACCGATAGGCGCTACATCGAGAATAGCTGTCATAGGGCCGTTTTCCACGCGTATGTAACCTGATTCCTTGAGATGTGTTATCTTTATTGGACCAAAAAATAAGGTGACGAAACTTGTTTTCGTCATCGGCGACTGCCCTGCAGATGTCTCGTCCTGATTGTAGATTCCCAATCTTCCCGCATAGGCATACAGCTCTATCGGTATGGCAGCCATGCCGAATGCCGCATCGTTGAACAAGGAAATCTGACCATCCGGATGGCACATGACCTTCAACCAGGTAAGCATGCGCCGGGCGGCTTCAGAAGCGGGAAGGCCATGGAATGAAGTTTCGGAATAACAATCGAATAGATTAACCAAATCCAGCATGTCCTCTAGAATGATGCTGTGGTACATAGGACTAAGCTCAAAATGTCCACCGTCTGCCAATATTTGCTCAGGCAATTCTCGCTTCAATATATCCATGCCTCTTTTGGCCCAGACTTCTGCCTCCGCTCCTTCAAAAAAATGCCCCGCGAAAATCAGCGCTTTCGAGTTTGCAAAAAGATGGTTTCCCAAGAGGTGGAATTCTAATCGCCTGTTTAAAAAGCGCACCTGCACAGCTAGGCTTTCCAGCGCCTCTGCGAGTAATGTGTTGCCTGCCAGAGCCCATTTGATCCAGTTCACAATTCGTAAAGAAGTCGGATATGGTTCCCATCCCGTCCCCTTGCCGGGAGGATTTTCCCGGATCCAGCGCCTTATTAGAGCGCGATGCCATTCATTCCGCTGCTGTGCCTCCCGTGCATTCAGGTCGTCAAAGCAATGGAGGTTGTAGACCCAAAGCCTTGACCGTTTAGGAGGATCCCAACCTTCATCAAGCCCTCCCTCCTCATTGAGAAGACGAAACCGCTCAGGACCGAGCATGCTGGGCACCCGCACGGCCCAACTTGCAGCCGGATGTGTGCTTTTTCTAAGCGGCGGTGCCGGCCTAAGATCAGGCTTCGGCCGATAGAGCTTGAACCATATGCGCCCGTAAATCTGAACCGGCCGCAGGTAACGTAGAGTGTGAAGGTAACGTGTGGGGTTGATCAAGGTCGAACCCAAGCTTTTTCATTTCAAGCGCAGTTTTCCGCTAACACCTCGGCGATCCTCTCGGAGGCATGGCCGTCCCAAAGAGGAGGCACCCGGCCCTGCCTTGACTGTCCGTCAAGAATGTTATAGACCTCTCTTTTGAGCTGTGCCATATCTTGGCCGACTACGATATTTGTCCCCATCTCCACGGTGATAGGCCTTTCAGTATTTTGTCTAATTGTTAGGCACGGAACCCCTAAAAACGTGGTTTCCTCCTGAATGCCTCCCGAATCAGTGATTACAACCGTTGCGTTCTTCTGCAGAGAAAGAAAATCCAGGTACCCCAATGGATCGATCAAATTAACTCTTCCATTTTCGGAAATGTGAAATCCAAATTCTGAAATCTTCGTCCTTGTCCTCGGGTGAACTGGAAAAACAACCGGCAGGTCAATGCTTATCTCACCTAGAGCAGTCATAATCTTATTGAGCATTTTCGGCTCATCCACGTTGGAAGGGCGGTGCAGTGTAACCAGCGCGTACTTTTCATTTCCCAATCCTTTGGCCTTGAGCCCTTCGCCTTGAGCCTTCGGCAATAGCTTGACCAATGTATCAATCATCACATTGCCGACAAGGTGGATTTTTTCCGTCGTCACTCCTTCCCTCACCAAGTTTTCGTCCCCATCCTTAGACGGGGTAAATAATAAATCAGCTATTTGATCAGTGAGCAATCTATTGATCTCCTCGGGCATAGTGCGGTCGAACGACCTTAGCCCTGCCTCAACATGCCCAACCCGGATCCCCAACTTGGCACAGACCATGGCAGCAGCCACCGTGGAGTTCACATCCCCGTAAACAAGCACCCAATTAGGGAATTCATCTAAAACGACCTTCTCAAATCGCATCATGATCTGTGCAGTCTGCCAGGCCTGGGACCCCGAGCCTACCTCAAGGTTGACATCAGGCACAGGAAGGCCTAATTCCCTGAAAAACATCTCCGACATGTTGTCGTCATAATGCTGCCCAGTATGCACGAGTGCCTGCTCAACATCCCTACGTCCAGCCAGCGCCCGCATCACCGGCGCCACCTTCATAAAATTCGGTCGGGCCCCGACGACGTGAATGAGTTTCATAATAATAACTAACCGCAGAACCACGCAGAAATACGCTGATAATGCTTCATGTCTGCGTCCGTCTGCGTCCGTCTGCGGTTCATTCCTCTTCCTCTAAATTCAACACCATCCGCTTGATTATTGCCTTGGGATGCCTGAAATTCACCAAAAGCCCAACCGTTATGCCAGTTGCTTTCAAATAATTCAAAAGCTGTGCTTCGTGGATCTTATCCAAATGCTCCACTGTCTTCAGCTCAATCACCACCTTATTCTCAACAAGGATGTCTGCAAAATATTCTCCGACAACTTCACCTTTATAACCCACTTTAATTGGTACTTGACTCTCGGCCCTAAGGCCTCTCTTACGCAGTTCAACAAGAAGGGCATTTTCATATACCTTTTCCAGAAAACCGAACCCCAAAGTCCGGCTCACTTCGTAGACAGCACCATTGATGGCATAGGTTAGATCGTTAATTTCCATTTTTCCTGAAAGTCGGCGTTCGTCTGCGTCTTTCTGCGGTTAATTCTTACCCAAGTCCAAGGTCGCTTTACCTCTGCCTCACCATCTCTCTATACTCCTCTGCAATCACAATCGTCCTCATCTCCCTCGCCGCCGTCACAGCAGCAAAGCTTGCCCGTGTGACATTAACAATCTCAGGGAACGGAATCAATGGCGCGCCGCCCGCGGCTACCCGCTCGATAAATGCCGCGATCTCCGCCCTGTGCCCCTTATCCTGCCGCCAGGTACGAAAAGAACGGAATCCCTTAAAACCGTATCCGGTTGTAATCCGGAAATTCTCCATCCGGATTACCCTCCCGTCCCCAAATATCTCCAGTGTTTCTTTGGGATAGCTCTTCGAACCATTGGCAAAGTAATTCACTGTTCCCACTGAACCGTCGGCGAAGCTCAGCAAAATAGACATCTTGTCTTCCCTGATCGGACTGGTACCACCAACCATCATGGCGGATACAGCTGTCATCGGGTGCCCTGCAAAAAATGACAGAAGATCAATAAAATGACATCCCTCGCCGATAATCCGCCCACCTCCCCGCATGGGATCTTGCACCCAATGCTCGGGAGGAATGAATCCGGCGTTTACCGTCATGGACATAGTTAGTGGTTCCGTCCGTCCTGCAAGGAGATCCTTGATTTTTACTGTATGTGGACTGAACCGGCGATTGAAACCGACCATCAGCAACGGCAGTGCTGAGTGCTGAGTACTGAGTTCTGAGCAAAGAGATATGACATCATTTAATTCAGCCTCATTCAGCGCAAGCGGTTTTTCGACAAAGACATGCTTCCCAACCTCCAAAGCCTCGCGGACTAACCGGGCATGAAGATGATGACCAACCAGGACGAAAACCGCTTGAATATTCTGGTCGTCCAAAATTTGTCGATAGTCCGATACTGCCATTCCTGCCTTGAATTTCCGGGCAGCATGGGAGGCGGCCACACCGTTGATATCCGCCACCACTCCCAATGTAGCCGTTGTCCGCGACAAGGCGGGTAAGAGTGTTGATCGCGCATAATTGCCGGCACCAATCACCCCCACAACACATTTTCCCTTCTCTCCCTTGATTGGAGAGCGCCCCACTCTTTGTCCCTCTCCCTCGACGGGAGAGGGTAGGGGTGAGGGTGATGGAAAAATAGGGACTGCTACCTCTTTTTCCGGAAACTCAATCACAATCCCCAACGCATCCGGATCATGCAGCAGCTTATCATAAGCCACTGCCGCCTCGTCGAGGGCAATCCGATGTGTTATCAGTTCCTTTATTTGAAGCTGGCCGGACCGCATCACCTCCAAAACAGCCTCAAAATTACGCTGCTCGGCCCACCTTACAAATCCGAGCGGATAGTCCTGCCCGCCCTGCTCATACTTTTCGTCATAGCGGCCGGGACCGTATGAGCATGATACCTGGAAGGTAAGCTCCTTTTCGTAGAAATCGGCCCTTTGCAGGTTCAAATTTACGACACCAACCAGAACGATCCGCCCCCGCTTCCTGCAGGCCTGGGCTGCCTGATGGACAATTTCGTCATCTTTTGCCGAAGCGGCAATGATCGAACCGTCCACACCCTTCCCACCAGTCCATGATAGACCAGCAGCCATAGGATCAGTGCCCTTCCCGATATTGACCGTTTCCGCCCCTAACGCCTCCGCCAAGCGTAATCGCTGCTCATTGACATCTACGGCTAAAACGGCACAGCCGTTGCCACGTAGAAGCTTAACCGTTAGAAGCCCCACCAGCCCCAGACCGAAGACAATGAACCGCTCTCCCAGAGTCGGCATCGCCAGACGCACCCCCTGTAGAGCGATTGCTCCCAAAACCGTGAACGCTGCCTTCTCGTCCGAAACACCATCCGGAATCTTCGCACACAGATTCCTGGGCACGCTGACGACCTCCGCATGAGGCCCATTGCTCGCCACCCGATCCCCCGGCCGCAAATCCGTAATCCCTACGCCCACTTCCAAAACGACTCCCGCATTGCAGTACCCCAGAGGCATCGGTTCGTCCAACTTGCTGAAAACGGCATCGACAGTGGGCAGCAGGCCATCGGTGCGGATCTTGTCCAATACCTGTTTGACCTTCTCGGGTTGCTGTCGGGCCTTTTCAATCAAGTTAGCCTTCCCAAAATCCACAAGCATCCGTTCTGTTCCAGCGGAAATAAGAGAAACCCTTGTCAGGATCAATATATGCCCTGACTTTGCACCTGGAACAGGGACTTCAACCAGTTCGGTTTTACCGGTTTTGAGATTCTGAAGTATCTGTTTCATATTGTTTAAGGACACGAACTCAACCCTGAGGAGCCAGAAGATCTGACCCCGGAACCTGCTCCCATCCCATGATCCTTATCCCTTTATGCCGGTAATTTTCTTCGCCACTATAGACCAGGGTCGGTTCAATTGCCATATCCCCCGCCAGGGCCGTCCATTTTTCAAGACCGGAAAAAAAATCCCCCGCAACGGTTTTCCCGGACTTGATCTCAACAGGCATGATCCGTCCCCCCCGCTCAATGAGGATATCTACCTCCACACCGTTGCTATCGCGCCAGAAATAGAAAGCAGGCTGCTCCCCACAATTGAGGAATGATTTCATCCATTCCGCAACCACAAAGCTTTCAAAAATGCTTCCCCGCAGCGGATGAGTTTCGATCTGTTCAGGCGTCTGGACACCCAGCAGCCAGGAGACAAGGCCCACGTCGTAAAAATAGAGTTTGGGCGCCTTGACCAGGCGCTTGTTAAAATTTGCATGATGCGGACGAAGCTGGAACACGATATAACTGGCCTCCAGTACTGATATCCACGCTTTTGCCGTGTTGTGTGTGATCCCGCAATCCGCGGCCAGTGAGGAATAGTTCAGCAGTTGCCCGGTGCGACCGGCGCAGAGCCGTATAAAACGTTGAAAGGTCTCCAGATCCTGGATCTTCAGAACCTGACGCACGTCTCGCTCAATATAGGCCATTACATAGGCGCCAAACCATGCTCGAACGGCGACGTCGCGGTCATAAAGGGGAGGATAGCTGCCAGTAAACAGCATCCGGTTGAGATTGGGCGGTTGTTTGCCCGCCTGCGCCAGTTCATGGAGCGAGAAGGGAAGCAATTCTACAAAGGCTGTTCTTCCGGCCAGAGATTGGGTGATTCCGGACAACAGGCCGAATTGCTGCGAGCCGGTCAGAAGATAGAGCCCCATACGCCCATCTGCATCGACAATGGACTGAAGATAGGAAAGAATTTCCGGACAGCGCTGCACCTCGTCGAGAACGGCGCCTTCAGGAAAACGCTCAAGAAATGACCGTGGGTCCGCACGGGCGGCGAGCCGCACATCAGGTTCCTCCAGAGATGCGTAGGGTTTGTCGGGGAAAATGGCCTTGGCAATTGTGGTTTTTCCGGATTGACGGGGCCCGGTGATAGTCACGACCGGAAATCCCCGCAATAGTGAGTGGATAGTATCTTCAGCGTCACGTTTTATCATAGGAGACAGATTATCACGTTTTATGCATTATGTCAAAATAATTCTCAATTTACATAACACACCATAATGCTGGAAAGGCATGATTATCTAACGCAGTCTTGATCTTTTTTATTAAGAATACCTGGCATACAGGCTCTTAGGGACACACAACATTTCAGCATGCGGCCTATTGCTTACCACCCGGTCACCAGGGGAAAAAAGGGGATGAGAGGTTAGGAAATTGAGAAGTTGCGACAGATTGCTGGGTCTCCGGCAAGCATCCGCTCCGTGCCCGGGGATACCAGGGATTGTCTGGTGCGGGGCAAAGCGCCTATTAAAACCAACCATCAATATTGGCTGATTTATTGATTTGTTGATCCTTTGATTAGTTGATTGCATGCCTATCCGGATGTTGCACATACCTCCTTTCTCGATAGTATCTGCGAAAGCTTGAGGGACAAGGAGTATGTCAAAAGACGCGTGACATGGAAAACAGGCAAGTTTGTGGTTGCTGTACGCTAAAGAAACATGACGAATCGCGGTCTTAACTGAAGCTTCTAATCGAAATTCAGCGAGTTTTACTAAACTCGGATTCGTACCATGCTTATCTCCTCTCAACTGACTCCCCTCTTGAGCAGTTGTGCAACAACCGGATAGGCATGGTTGATTCCACCGAGGTAGCATTATCCAGTGATTTTTTGCTTCGCGAAAACGATGAGCTATTTCCGCCGGACAAGTTGTCCGGTTGAAAAGTCTTTGCACGTCCGCGTGGGTCTGCGGCTAATCTAACTTCCTCACGTTCTTGAATTGTCAGGCAGAGGGGCTTTTCCACAAACACATGCTTCCCGGTATTCAACGCCTGGATAACAAACCGCGCGTGGGAGTCATGGCGGGTGGTGATGAAGACGGTGTTGATCTCCGGGTCACCGAAAATGGTATCAACTTCCGTCGTACTCTCCTCAAATCCAAACTTCTTTCCCAGGTGTGTCCCTGATACTCCACCACTTGATGCAATACTCTTGAACCGTACACCGGTCTTCTGCAGAGCTGGAAGTAAGACCTGCCCCGTAAAGTTCCCTGCCCCAATCATACCAACAACGGGTAGCTGTTGGCTCTTAGCTGATTGATCATGTTTCTGTTTTAACTCAATGCTCCGCTGGGCTTTTTCAATCCTTAAATCCCTCAATTCCTGAATTCCTGAATTGTACTCTAAAATGATAATGGGGGACGCTCGTGCAGAGCGTGCATAAC
>Ga0315537_1002806_pt1 | contig 13137 bp, 14 predicted proteins | sample SalMarSW160270MG_FD_203091 | JGI IMG/M metagenome (GOLD analysis project Ga0315537, IMG submission 203091) | Salt marsh sediment microbial communities from the Plum Island Ecosystem LTER, Massachusetts, United States - Salt Marsh Sediment SW1602-70 ... | reverse complement strand
CTCACTCGGGTGGACATCCAAAGAAATCTCATATGACACACTGAATTGGGAAAACATAGGCGCTCCAAATACGGTGACGTTGTTGGATCCCCTGCAGGTTATTGATTGGCATTATCTCATATAATGCGAAACGTCTTTTATAAGATCCAAAAGCGGAGGTACCTGTGGAAAAACTAAAAGGTTATCAGAAGAAATATCTGAAGGGTCTTGTCCACGGTATGAAACCGGTGGTTTTTGTCGGCCGGAAGGGACTATCCCTTACGGTAACCCAGGCGGTTGATGCGTCGTTGGAAAAACATGAGATTGTTAAGGTAAAATTTAGTGATTTCAAGGAAAAAAGCGAGAAAAAAGAGATGGCCGGCATCATTGAAAAACAAACCGCATCCGAGTTGGTGGGAATGATTGGTCATATTGCAATTTTTTATCGTCAGCACAAAGATCCCGAAAAAAGAAAGATCCAGGTTCCAAAGCGGGGAATGGATTAAATTTTAGGATAGGACACGGTTTTGAAAGGTTGACCTATAACCCTAAACCCACCATATTAAGTTCGATTCCGGTTTTCCGGTGCTTTTACCAGATTATTCGCTAACACCCTAAAATGCTATGAAATCGAACATCATTGATCTGCCCGAACTGCGGGAACAAACCCATGTTTTTCAAGACCGAACCCATGCCGGTCAAATTCTGGCCAAGATGCTTGCGGCCCATGACAAGCAGGGCGCGATCATTTTAGCCATACCGACCGGCGGTGTACCGGTAGGCGTGGTCATGGCTGAAAAAACAGGGCTTGATTTTGACGTGGCCGTGGTCAGCAAGATCACCTTGCCCTGGAATACCGAAGCCGGCTACGGGGCGGTGGCTTTTGACGGCACGGTCAAGCTGAATAAAGATCTGGTGCGGCGGGTAAACCTGACTGCCGAAGATGTTAAAAAGGGAATCGAAAAGACCACGGCCAAGGTTTCGCGCCGGGTGACAAAATTACGGGGCGGTCAGCCCTTCCCGGACCTTGGGAATCGATCCGCAATTCTGGTGGATGACGGACTGGCTTCGGGGTTTACCATGCGGGTGGCGGTGGCGGCATTGCGCAATGCCGGGGCCCGCCGGATTGTTGTGGCCGTACCCACTGCTCATCGCCATTCGGCGGAAATGATCGCATGTGAGGTTGAAGCGCTGTATTGTGCCAATATTCGAGGCGGCTTGAGTTATGCCGTGGCGGACGCCTACCGCCGCTGGTCGGATGTGGCCGAAGAAGATGTGGTAAAAATCCTGGAACAGTTCAAAACAAAAGACCTTTGATTTGCCGAGGCAAAAAAACGAAATAAAGAAAGCCCGAAATTTTAATATGTTATTTTTCGTGTTTCCGTGATATTTTTTTTTCATCTGGCCCTGAAAAACCTGGTCCTTTGGGCCAGGATTCTTTACTTGGCCTTTACGAACAGTTGAAAGGATAAAAATATGGAATGTAAAATCGATCAGAATCTTAAATCATGTAATTGCAGTTATGAACCGTGTTCACGAAAGGGCACTTGTTGTGATTGTATAAGCTACCATCTGAGCGCCCGTGAACTTCCGGCCTGCTGTTTTCCGGATGATGCAGAACGCACTTACGACCGCTCTTTTGAACATTTCGCCCGTCTGGTCGCTAATAAAAAAATATAACGCCCTAACCCGGACAAACCGGAACCAAATTAAGGTTAAAGAATCCCCATACAATGCCGATATACCTTTAAAGGCTTTGGGTTGCTTGTGTCATTTTTAGGATTAAACATGGAATTTGAAAATGACGCGGCATAACCACCTATCTTGTTTATACTTGTCTTATTTAAAGGTATTGGAATGGGAGCCTATAGCGACAAAAATTGGTGTGCCTATAAATCATGGAAACAGGTTGTCAAAAATAGACAAAAACTGATTTTAGGGCCTCAATACCGAAATGCTCTTCATAATGAATGCATGATGGCCGTGGTATTCGGCTATAACGATCCGCTGCTGGCAAAGATTCTGACATTCTCTCATCCCTCCGAATATGAATACGTAAAGGATTTATTCGCCAACAAAATCGACATCATGTTCAGTAACGGAAATCTTGTTATCTCCAATTGAAGCCAAACCGACCACATTCCATCCAGCTTGTTGAAGCGTAGCGGAAATCCCGATTTATCGGGGTCGGAACGCATTGAAGAACCCGCCTCAACGGGGTAGCGAGATTAATTCACCTTTGGCGGATAAAATTTGCCCAAAGGGAAAAATCTTTCTCCGTGCCCTCTATGCCCTATGAAATTCATGTCAATGAGAAGCGAAGTTTACCCGGTTAAACCTGTTTTATTTGTTTAACCAGGGTGAATTTCATTGGGGACCTCTGACATCTGACCTCTGCTCTCTGATCCCCGACCTCCGACTATCGCCTTTCCGCAGGAACCCGGAATCTTTCGGAACGGCGGCATTAGGTTTGAGGAGCGCTTCGCTATTGGATTGATGATTGATGATTGTTGATTGTTGATTAAAGGAGTTTCTTCGCTCCGGTTATAAATAATTATATTGACATATTAATATATTATGGTATACGTTAATATCGAACCGTAATTGACGAATCGTTAATAACGCAAATGGTGAATCAACATGGAAAACCCGTTTAAATTCGGTGGAATTGTTCGCGGACCATTTTTCGCAGACCGAAACCAAGAACTGGATGAACTTTCTCGTGAAATGATCAATTTGAGCAGGATTTTTCTGATTTCTCCAAGACGATACGGAAAAACCTGTCTCCTCTTTAATTTGATGGACAAACTCAATGAAATCGGAATAGCTTCTGCATACATCGATCTCAATGCTTATCCCGGCCTTGGAAATTTGGCTGAAGCTTATACAAATCGCACGACTAAAGCCCTTGAGACAAATACTGAAAAATTGGTGAAAATTTTTTCAAGTCTTCGTCTACTTCGGCCAAAGATATCCGTTGGACCCAACGGCTCGATGAGTGCCGGGGTTGAGGTTGCTGTCCAGGAGAAGGCGTCACTGTCCGCGCTCATCGAAGGTATGAATCATGCAGATCGGCTTGCAGCGAAGCAAAACCGGAAATTAGTCGTTATTATCGATGAATTTTCCGATCTCACAAAGTTTAACGGTCATGGTCTTGAAAAGGCGCTGCGTTCGGAAGTCCAACAGCATGAGCACATCGGTTATATTTTTTCAGGTTCGGAAGAATCGGTGATGCTTTCCATGGCAAAGGATCGAAAGCGGGCATTCTATAAACTGGGACGGATTATGGGGCTCGGTCCCATCGAAAGAAAACCGTATACCGACTTTATCATGAACTGGCTATGCAAAGGAAACTATACGGCAGATCGAGATGATTTGCAAAAGCTGTTCGAGCTGGGCAATGATATACCGCACAATATTCAGAGACTTTGCCATAACATGTGGGAAATTGCTCGCGAAAACAGAATAGTCGCGCCGGAACTGATTGATCAGCTTCCGATGATCATTGCGAAGCAAGACTCGCCGCATTACGAATTGTTGTGGCGGTCCGTATCACAACAGCAAAAAAAACTGTTGATGGCCCTGAGCGCCGCCCATGATCCCAAACCTTTTTCAAAGGATTTTCAACTTACTTATGGTATAGGTCCTTCATCTTCCATAAAAGCATCCCTGGATTCTCTTGTTAAAAAAGGAATCCTCTATAAAACCATCGAGGGAAAGTATCAATTTTCAGATACTTTCATGCCATGCTGGATAGATTATATTGGGGATAAGAAGCAAGGCTGGTAAAAAAATGGGATAAACCGGCAAATATGTTCTTAAGCAGCCAACTGACTTCCGCCCTCTGTCCCCTGTCATCCGACTTCCGACTTCCGACATCTGACCTCTGGCCCTCTTCCCTCATCCATCGTCCTTCGCCCAGCCTCCGACTTCCGATCTCTGACCTCTGACCTCCGACCTCTGCTCTCAGACCTCTGACCTCCGATCTCCGACCTCTGATTTCTGACTTCTGACCTCCGACCTCCGACTTCAGACTTCAGACCTCTGTTCCCTTATCCTAATTTCCCTTGACATATCCGAGCCTCGGGCGTAATAAGCTAAATATACTCAATTTTACGATTCTACATTCTGCATTCAACACTGTATCGTTATTTCCTGACCTGACAATGCAGGTGTCTATCTGTAATATCATTTTTCATTGCATGTAACGGCATTTTTTCCCAAGAATTAAATTGTTCGTGTCGCACAAACACATTAACACCATTCCGTGAAAGGATTGTCATCATTTTCCCAAGTTTGGGGGGACAGCTCATCTCGCTCCCGTTAAGGGTTGATGAATTATGAGAAGTGTTCATGGAGAGCTATACGAAATTAGACATAACCACGGTAGGATAGAAGACGGACATTAGTCTATAAGTTGAAATTTTTCCACATGGTTTGGTGTTCGTTTTTCAAAGATCAATAGGTAGATTAACAGTATAAAACAAAACACTTATTCACCATCAGATTGAGAGGAACTTATAAACTAACGTACGTACTGGAACACCCATGGAACACCCACATGCAGACCTTAGAACGACGATGATATATACACATGTTGTTAGCAAAAACAGGCTTGGGATAATTAGTCCGCTAGATTAAATATGTCTCAGGTTTTTTTAGATTTGGAATTATGATGCAGCATCATAATTCCCATAACTAGAGCAAAAAAATGCATTTATTACAGTTTTGTATTAGTTTGCCGCCGTCAAAAATAAGCATAGAAAATTAATATCATTATATATATTGACTTTTCTTCCGTTTTTCCACTATTTTTGTATAATTGTCTCATATTAATAAATCCTGTAAAAAAGATGCAGCCGTATAATATATAATGTTCGAAATCAAATATTTATTTGGTTGACAATTGGTATAATATTGGTATATTAAATATATTGTTATGGAATTTGAATTTGATAACCGAAAAAGCAAAAGTAACAAGCAAAAACACGGGATTGATTTTTTCGAAGCTCAAGCATTATGGGATGACCCCGACCGAATTGTAATCCCAGCAAAAACTATTGATGAACCAAGGTGTATTGTAATTGGTCAAATTAACCAAAAGTCTTGGTCCGCTATTGTAACTTATCGTAATGATAAAATTAGAAATATTTCCGTTCGCCGTGCCCGTACGGAGGAGGTAGAAATTTATGAAAGCTAAGGATTTAGATAAAAAATTTGATAATAAAGAAAATATTACCGAGTTGTTAGATTTGTCAAAGGCTAAAAGACCTGGACAAGAGCAAAAAAGAGTTAATGTAGATTTTCCGGTATGGATGATCCATCGTTTGGATAAAGAAGCAAAGCGTCTTGGAGTGCCCCGGCAATCAATTATCAAAATTTGGATTGCTGAAAGATTACAGAGAACATCCGCCTAAATTGGATTCGAACCTGTCAGTGCACCAGACAGAAAGAGGCGGCGCACTTTATCATTTACCATTTTTTTCGTTTAATAGACTTTTTTGCTTTTTTCAATATCTTCGTTCCCTTCCTGCTGGTGACTTCTGCGTTAGCCATACGACTGAATTGTCCAAATGAACCGGAGTTTCAAATGATCATTAGAAAAGAAATGGTAACAGATATTGAGGCAATAACCGAAGTCACAATAGCTGCCTTCAGAACTCTCCCTATCAGCAACCACACGGAGCAATTTATAATTAATGCATTACGTGCTGCAGATGCGCTGACTATCTCGCTTGTGGCGGAAATTGATGGGAGAATTGTCGGACATATCGCTTTTTCACCAGTAACAATTTCTGACGGTTCAATAGGCTGGTATGGCCTCGGCCCGGTTTCTGTATTACCGGAGTATCAGAAGCAAGGTATTGGAAAATCACTCATCAACGAGGGAGTGTCTCTTCTGAAAGAGTTGGGCGGCCAAGGTTGCTCTCTTGTGGGTGATCCGAACTACTATAAACGGTTAGGTTTCAAGAATTTTCCAGATCTGGTTCATGAGGGAGTTCCGCAAGAGGTTTTCCTTGCCTTGCCATTTACTGAAAAGATTCCACAAGGCATTGTTGTTTTTCATGAAGGGTTCTTGGCAAATGGCTAACAACCGGTTGCACTGAGATTCGGGCCAAAAAGCGGCCCTCACCCGTGAGTGATTGGCGTCAAATCTTGTATTGCGAACAATAATTTTTTAAATATAATATCAATAAGTTAGAATTTCAGTCAAACTACGAATTGTGGTTATATCTCGATAACCAATGCACAACTGAACAGTCTTCTGTGCTGTTCATCTTGCCTCGTTAGGTGGTCAAGACATACGCGGTATTCAAAAAATTTAGGGCACAAAGATGTCAAAACAACATTAAAAATTGTATGATAATGGAGAAATAGGATAAGGTTAATTTGAAATCAAATTCCAAACATTAAAAAGCGAGGGTTTAGCTATGGAAAAGGAAAAAATCGGTTTTGTTTCTAATTACTTTAGCAAAATATCAGTCGCTGCCGTTGAGATAACGGACAACACCTTGTCAGTGGGAGATACTCTCCACTTTTTCGGGCACACGACAGATTTTGAGTCCACAGTAAACTCCATGCAGATCGAGCACAAATCTGTAACAGAGGCAAAGAAAGGGGATAGCGTTGGCGTAAAGGTGCCTGAAAAGGTAAGAGAAGGAGACAAGGTATATAAAATAATCGCGGATTAATTGGCAACTTACACCGGTTTATGTTGCCGCCCCCTTTGGTCGCTTTCGCCTGCAGCTCGCCTTACGCTTCGCTCCAGCCTTCGGCCCATTCCCCACGGTTCCAGCCTTGCCTTCGACTAGTGTTTGTGTTAATGATATCAGTCAGTAACAGGGTTAATACACAGGGAACTTACATCCCATAAGTTCATGCCCTTGCCGGGAGGGTACATAAATCGTTCGAGTGGACAGCAAGAAACGCGGCGTGCCGTACGTAGAGCGCTATTGTAAACGTCTTGGATGAACCGGAAGACAAAGGGGATGTTTATAATGGGCTCATCAGACCAAATAATAGCTGAATACAAAAAAAGGAGTCTGAACTATGAAAACACTGATTATCTGTTTTTCACAAACCGGCAATACCCGTAAGATTGCCGAGTGCATTCACGACGGCATATTAGATGCCAAGAGCGAATGCAACATAAAAACGTTGAATGATGTAGAACCGACTTCATTATCGGATTATGAGCTTATCGGAATAGGTTCTCCGGTATTTTGGTATAAAGAACCGTTTAATGTGCAGGACTTTATTGAAGCTTTGCCCGACCAAAACGGTCGGCATTGGTTTGTATTTTGCACCCATGGAAATATTATCGGCGACTTCTTCCCATCGGTGACCAAAAAATTGACAAAAAAAGGTGCCACGGTCATAGGATTTCACAATACCTATGCAAACATAACCGTGCCGTTTTATCCCAATCCAAGCTATACATCCGGTCATCCGGATTCATACGATTTCGAGCAAGCCAAAGCCTTTGGAAGAGAGATCATGGAACGTAGCCTAAAAATTAGTCATAACGGGGGAGAGTTAATTCCAGAACCAGGACCGGTCTCTTCCGAAGAATGGATCGAAGAAAGCAAAATCTTGACAAAAGAGGCCATCAAGCAGTTCATGCCGGAATTCAGAATCAACACCGAAACGTGTATTCAGTGTCACGAATGTGAGGAAAACTGTCCGGTCCAAGGAATTGATATTGAAGCCGAACCGCCCCGCATTCAAGAGCCGTGCATTTATTGCTGGCGTTGTGTGACGATTTGTCCCACACTTTCCGTAGAGGCGGATTGGGAGCCTCTCGTTGCAATTGCGCCGACCAATTATGCCCGGTATAAAAAAGAGTTGGACCAGGTAGCGGCTCGTGGTGAATTTCGGTGGTTGATCGATCCTGAGGCTATTGTTTTTGATGATCCTCTCTATAAGCAACGCCAGCGTGAAATTAAGAGTAAGGAATAAAAAAAAATCAAGAAAAATATTTCCGAACCTTAAACCCAATATTCAAATACGTGGAAATATTTTCCAGATATACCTGATGATTGACAAAACAAAGATAATTGACACTGTTTGTGAAAGATTAGAAAAGCTCCCTTTGGGACACTATATAGATCTAAAGACTTATAAACGCAATAGAACGGTCATCATTGTTAAAGCAGATGAAAAGAAACTTTTGGTTATTGAGGACGGTTATTTTAAGGATAGGTTTTTAATAAAGTCTGACAAGCTGAAAAAATTACTCAAAATCCTTTTAAAGAAAGAATTTCCCAGAAGCAAAAAAATCAGGCTCTATGTTATGGAAAAATTCGTGGATGAAGAAGCTTTAAACACAATAAGAAAAATTATTTAGGATGCTTACATAGTTGAGACAGGAACCGCCAACCTGTCGCTCCTCCGGATCCCAAGGGCCTGGCGGCCCTCGGTCCAGGTGGTTCGGCCGCAAATGTTTTTTGCAGGGTTGCGAAACGTCTAAAACAGGGCTTGAAATTTCATTTTTCTTTTCAATAATTCGGAAACAAGTCTGTCTTTAGATTCCTTGAAGAATTTGTCCGTGGTTCCCCTGTTGAGCCCGAACTCGTGATAAAATCCCTTGATCGAGTTTAAATAGTTCATCTTATCGATAAAAATCGTATCAGCCTTTTCTGCAAGATTTTCGATCAGCTTTTCCGGATTTCCGGGCAGCAGCGGTCCGATGAAAACAAATGTTTTGATTCCGAAAGAGTGAATTTTTGCCAAAGCCGCCAATCTGTCTTTTACCGTGCTTGCCCTGGGCTCAAATAATTTCGCCACCTTTTCATCATCGGTGGTGATGGTAAATCCCACCTCTATTTCCTCGAATTCTTTAAATAAATCCAGATCCCTTAAAACGAGTGCAGACTTTGTCTGGATATTGACCGGGAATTGTTTTTTTACGAGTTCTTTTAAACAGCGCTGGGTCAATTCATAGGATGCTTCCAAGGGTTGATAGGGATCACAAACCGAAGAAATCCAGACGGACCCTCTTTTGGCTTTACCCAACTGCTTTTGCAAAACTTCAGGGGCATTTATTTTAACATCCACAAAATCGCCCCAGGCCTCCTTGTGTCCGGAATACCGTTTCATAAATAAGCGTGCATAGCAATACCTGCAATTAATCTGGCAACCGGTGTAAGGATTCATACAATAGTCAAAAATCTTTGACTTGTTGAGAACGCTTTTGGCCTGGATTTCTTTGACATGAAGCATGGTACTTAGTGTCCGGAAATTTTTTTATAAAACGATAACTAATACATCGAAATGGGCTGTCGTCATTTCCATCAAGTCGGGGATGCAGCTCATCTCGCTCCCGTTTAATTTAACAAAAACGAATAGATGTTACCGTCGGTACCCTATTCCTTTAATACGGAGTCTATTATCTTTCACTTCTGTTTTCGCGCCGAGCATCTTTTCGACCAGCCACAGTCGAGTTTCAATATGGGCGGTCATTCTGGGTATTATATACGAACTCCAGCCATGGGCCAGCCCACAGAACGGTATCAGCTGATCGGCTACGTGTTCATCAACCGTTGCTTCAGTTTCAAGGACTTGGATCAGGTGATCAGCCACTTTTTTCCCGATGTATTCGGCAGGCCTCCCCGGTGCACCGGCCATATCAGATCCCATGAGGCAGCCCGTATCTGTTTCAGCCCAAATTGCCAGGGACGCTCCGGCCTGAATTGATGTCCCTGGATAAACCGGATTGTTTTTATTATCATAAAGAATTTCAATATCCGGAACATATCCCTTGGATTTTAACCGTCTTTGACATTCTTTTGCCATCCTATCGGAGACTTTTCTTTTTTGGAGCAGTGAAGATAGAGCAATGCCTTTTATGCCGGTGGTTTTTCCCCGGTCAACCCGTATCAGCGGTTTGATGATCTCTCTTACGGGAAAGACCTTCACTTGGATCAGGCCGTTTCCCTTGGGGACATAGCCTGGCCGGATAATTTTTATATGGACATTGATACCCATTGTTTCCAAAATCCTTAACAAGACGTATTTGACGTGATAAATCGATGGAGCGAAGTCCTGAAAAAGTCCGCCTGTAATCTCGTAACGGGAAGGTTTGTCGGCGAAGAGTGCTAACGGTATCACACTGAGGGCCAGCATGGTTGTAGAACCCGCCGTTCCGATATCCCACTTGAATGTGCCGCCACGAATTCCTTTACCGGGCTTGAATCGGATTTCTTTTGAGCCGATTGTCGCTTCCGCCAGTTTACCTTGGCAAATGTGAGCGGATGCTTCAATCCCCCGCAGATGCTGTGCCCTCAAGCCGGGCTTGTGGCGATTGGCCCTGATATTTGTGAGAAAAAGTTCCTCTCCTGTTAAGACTGAAAAAGGAACGGCATCTCTTACTATGGTTCCGGAACCTGATTTCCGGCTGCCATCGATTGTAATCATATTCACCTACTCGTCGTGACTCATAAGAATAAGTTTGTTTCTACGGACTTCCGGTATGGACCCGCTATCGTCGAGATTGGATTTCGCACCGCACCCCAATTTGATCTTAACAGTTTTCAGGTGAAAATTGTCGTAAAGAAAACGAGTTGAACTTTTTATTTGATACGGCCTCGGCGCTGTTATGATCATTTTGACATTATCTCCTGAATTGTGCCAAAGTCCCGTATCCAAGGTTTCAGCGAAGCAAAACGAGCAGCGGCCTTTTCCGCATCTGCGCGGTTAGCAAAGCTGCCGTAGATGGCGACATAGAAATCTCGTCCTTTTTGTTTTTTTCGATAATAGGCAAAGCTGCCAGCTTGGGATTGTTGCTTTATAAACTCTTTTATCGCCTGCTCGCCGCTCATCGCCGCCAGCTGTAAAGTAAAGTGTTGAGGGTTGCGGCCTCTGATCCACTCGACATTTTCAATACGCTGTGATTCCTTGGCTGTAATCACTTGTTTTGAAACGGATTGCTTCCGGCCCTTGTTTATTTGAAGGGCAGCCGCCATTGAACTGGAGGCTTGACCGCCCAAACATTGCGCCACGTTTAATTCTTGGCCCTGGTTGACCTGCTGATATTTTTTCCAAAAGGCGGTGTCGATTTTTTTGTGTGCGGCCGGGACGTCGTTTTTGCGATAACGGCTCACCTGAGATGGCCCGCCATTGTATGCAGAATAAGCAGCGCGGGCCAGATTAGATAGATCGCCTCCATGTTTATGCTCTTGCTGTTTCAACGCGTAATCGACCATAAATTTGAACAGGATTTCGCTTCCTGCACGGGCGTTATAGGTGATGTCCCATCTCAACTTGGATGGAGAGTAAAAGCCGCGCCATACCTTTTCATTGATCTGCAACATGCCGATATCGCCTGACGCGGAAATAAGGGGAACAACTTTGCGGTGTTGTAGGATGTATTGACGCCAGCAGCTTTCCTGCCATGCGGCGGTAAGCATCAGTTTGCGGTAAATACGGGCGTACTCCCGAGCTTTTGGTGACGAACGAATTCGAGCATCCGCCTCTTCCAGCAATAAATTTCGAATTTCAAACAGATAAGACTTCAGCTCGGCAGCGGTGGGCACCCAGCGATTCAGACGATCCCTGAAATTTGCAGCATAGACCGGCCGGATCAGTTGAAAGTTATAACCATGTGGTTTTTTTTGTTGGATGATTTCACCAGGCATTCCGAAATCAAACAGTTGTTGTAGTACCGGATCGGTTTCATCCAGATATTTCAGCGGATCAATGGATGGGTCGTCATTTAGAAGACGTGCCAAACGTCTCAGACCGTCAGCGGATATATCCAGCCCCACCGAAGATCCCAAACGATCCAGCGCATTGAGTGCGTCAGCCGCTGTTATGAACGACAAAAAAGGTAGCAGACTCTGTTTCGGCGAATGAACACTGATCTCCCGCATTACCGGCATCAGCCGCTCCCAGCTTCGGATAAACAATTGTTTGACCGGGTCGGTTGCGCGTTGCGGGGGTTCACCGAGAATCGACTTGAACTGGTAGCGTGCATCCAGAAGTATCTCCAATAGGGCGGCACGAAGTTCTTCCGAGCGAGTGGCAGTGGCGGCCTCCTTGATGACAAACGTCAGAAAAGCATCCCAGCTTCGGTACTGTTGTTCCAGCTGCCGCATTTCATGTTCACTAAGGGTGGGTTCCGGCCCTGCTTTGGCAACGGTTTCGACATCAATTCGCAGCCGGACATCCAGTCCTTCGGGCCGGACCACAAGGTGACCGATGCGAAGGCTGTCGATCATTTCTTTTAGGCGATCTGCCGGATAATGGGGCAAAAAGTAAGGTAACAGGGCTTTGAGCTGATCGGTTTCAGGTTTCAGATCCAGCCTGTAGCGGCTTAACAAAAGATGCAATTGTTCTTTCACCGCCCGCAGGACGAGACTATCCGTAAGCAGCCTGCCCTGTTGATCGTAAAACCGGGCGGCCTGCACCCTAAACTCTACGGACAACGGTTGACCGCTCACTAAAGCAGGTTTACCGGTAACAGCCGTGCGTCCGGTCCAGCGGGTAATGACCTTACAGGCACCGGTTGTGGGGACGCCGATTGTTGCAAGAATTTTCGCATCCACTCGCAGCAATTCCCCCTCTGCTGACAGCTGGGGTTCCGAAAAGGTAATACTTGTGCAACCGTCGTCATCCAATAGATATTGTGCAGTGTTATCCGGTCCTATAAACTTATCCCGCATCATAAGAAGCTGCAATTGCTGGTAGTCAAGAAAAACAGGGATGGAAATCGTTTCAGCCCGCACTGCGATTGGTTTGACGATCAGTGCCATAAACATAAGTGAATACAGGATACTTGTCAGGCGAGGAAGCATAGGTGTTCCTTATACCAAACTACTGCACCTATCGAGCTTGGCGTCATAATTTTAATGATCTTAAAAATCAGTGATTATAGCTTTTGCTATTTGTGTCGGGCTGATGACACAGATATTTAGGTTGTCAAATATCAACAATACAAACCAAGGGTCAAATGAAAAAATGGATTAGCGGGGACTTCCGGTACGCCCCTAAAATTATAAGTTTCTATTTTATCTATGGACGGTGGATGGGGCCGGCCATAGGAGCATCTTGAGATAATAGAGCCTACGCATAAATCATAATAAATAATATAAAAACAGCATATTAGACAACTTTTTACTTGATATATTTTGTAAGATATTGTAGTAATTTGTATGTTTT
>Ga0315537_1002805_pt1 | contig 13137 bp, 6 predicted proteins | sample SalMarSW160270MG_FD_203091 | JGI IMG/M metagenome (GOLD analysis project Ga0315537, IMG submission 203091) | Salt marsh sediment microbial communities from the Plum Island Ecosystem LTER, Massachusetts, United States - Salt Marsh Sediment SW1602-70 ... | reverse complement strand
TGTAGCCTTGGTCTTTGCTGTGGGGTCAGTCTGGGAAAGCTGCATTAAAAGAGGGAATACGTTATCCAGCGGTGGCAATTGGTCTATACTGAAGCGCGAATTAAAGTTGTTAATCCTCTCGTCGGTGCGTAACTGAATGCCGGTGTTATCACATGCCTGCGCTAACTGAGCTAACATTTTATGCGCCGGATTTCGAGGATTATCGTATGTAGCTTTCAGATAGGCATCGGCAATCCGTATCCCTCCGCCAACGTTAACCAGCACCAGTTTGCTGGTCGTTGGTGACAGCTTGTTTACAGCTTCATTTAAGGGCCCGGCTGTACAGACCGACCTGCGCCTCTTGATTGCCGAAATCGAAGTCTCAACAACATCCGGATTTAACGATAGAACAGTTGTCTTGTTCATCTGGTTCATATAACAGTAGATTTTCTGCTTGTTAACAAGTCCAATTTGATACTTGCCGATACCCTGCTCGGGCTGCCCACTGTCGGATTGGCCCGCTATCAGATTAGATACCGTCAACATTTGAGTCAGAAGCTGGCGAGTCTGTTGTGGATTGTGACTGGTTACTGCCAGTCCGAGATTAGTCACTATTGGAGGTATTGCCGTATTACCTTTGGCCGAAGCGCTGTCTGGCGGCAAGGCAAACAGAGTTATCTGTTCGATATTTGCAAAGATTTCTCTGCCGATGTCAAGGCCTGTCAGACTTTCAATTCTTTTACCTGCAGCAATAGCCTGGGCACTTTCAGCCTCACCCAGAGCGACACTGACAAGCGCAACCGCCTCAGATGGAACGGCCTCGAAGCCGGCCCTGCTAAGATTCGGGGTACGAATCATATTGTATGCAAGGCAGCGGTGGCCATCCTTAAAAGCTATGTTTTCCTCGAAAGCGATTCCGTTTTCCTGAATGTTGAAAAAGATGATCAAATCATCGATATTCTTAAAATCGGCAAAGCCGTCGGCGATACGGATTTGGTTGGGAATCTTGTCCTGGGGAAATATTTCCGAAAGACCTGCGAATACTTCATCGACGTTCGCCCAAATAGTCAGAGCATTTTCCTGACGTGCTTTTTTGCCGAGCTTTGCGAAGGACTTGTTACTCGATGCGAGTGTCGGCTCGCTGGTAACACCCTTGTATTGCCTGACGCTCCAGGTCAATTGCTCGGCTGGGTGTGCAATGATTACTACATTATCATCGTGAGCGACCCCTGCCGTGCCTGCAATAGTCACAGTCTGCATACCTTCGATAGGCTCGCCAGGTGTTCCAACCATACCCAATGCTGCCAAGATTATGCCCCGCAAGGCATCGCTTTTGCCCGGGTACAACACGGCGATACACGGCGGATTATTTTGTGCAATGCCGGTAACACCTATTCCCATCCCCCGTATCTTCTTGAATTCAGCTATCATAGCCGGATTCATAAGAGCAGCCACCATATCTCCGGGCGATTTACCGCCAAGATTCGGTCTCGGCTCTCTGCCGCCGCCGATAGCAGCGAGAGGATTTTCAAACGGTGTTCCCTTGAGCATATTCAGGATGGTTTCGATTTGCCTGCCGGGGCTGCCGGTTTCTATGTAGATTAAGGTCTCGGGCGGCATCAGTGCTGCCGGGTCGGCATTGCCCAGCTCGTCCAGCATGGGCTTAACCTTATCTACGATTTTGGTCTGGTCGCTGTAGTTTGCGACCAGCTTTCTAAAAACTTCCTTAGCCTGCTGCTCATCTTGCTTCTTGAGATAGCACATACCCTGCCGATACATTGCCTGGGCGATGTGAGACCTCTGGGCGGAAGTATCTGCAATTACCTGCTCATAGATTCTGATGGCCGCATCAAGGTCACCGTCAATCTGCTCGGCGTACAGTCCTTCCTGCAGCAGAACACTTGAAGATTTGGCCCCGCTGCTTCGACTTGCGAAGCAAACCGGCGGGGCGATGGAGCTAAGCAAGCCCACTGCCAACAAAAAGATGATTGTGATGTTCTTAAACCTTTCCATAATCGTGCTCCTTTCAAGTAGAATAATAAAAAACGGTTACTTTAACAAGAATAATTATGACAACCAAGTGTTACCGTTTTGTTACGGTTTTGTACTTTTTTTATTATTTTTTTCAACGCGTTGCAGAATGAAAATCCGAAAAGCAAGTGAATTTGTAAGCTGGATACGATATAATTTCTTTTAATACGCTTGTTCTTTATCCCACACTAATTAGTCGGCTCAATTTATGCGGGATGAGCTTTCGAGAGAAATGTTTTGCCAGATAAGAGTAATGTTAGGTTCACTTCGGAAATTATCGAGTCGGGATATTGGGGGACCAAGCTCCCCGCTTTCGCGGAGACAAGCTTGCCCCTGCGAGGGACCCCGCCTTGCGGGAATCCAAAGCAGGGGCCTTATCTTTTTTGTCCTGTTCTATCTGTACCTCTGGCTTGGTGTTGACCTGCGACTTATGTATCATGGGGCAGGCGTTATTACAAATTTCCCGGACTTTTACAAAGGCTGGGCCTTTTTTAGAACATTTCTATCGTATCCGGGTGGACCTCTCGAATACACTGGAGCTTTCCTGTCCCAACTCTTCTACTATTCCTGGGCTGGCGCCCTTGTTGTAACAGTGCAGGCCTGGCTGCTCAGTGTATGTATAGACTATCTGTTGAAAGCTACAAACTTAAGGCGAATTCGATGGATTCGCTTTATTCCACCGATTCTTCTTCTTATTCTCTACACCCGGTATGCCTATCACTTTGCCACAACGCTGGCATTTTTAACAGCGCTGCTTTTCGCATGTTTGTACTTAAAGATGGCTTTATCACAGACTAAGATTTTCAGCTATTTGTGCACTTTTCTGTCCTTGTCCGTAATTTTGTATTATCTTGCCGGTGGAGCATTTCTACTTTTTGCAGTCCTCTGTGCACTTTATGAGCTGCTTTTCAGGTCTCGGTGGAAGATGAGCCTGTTTTATTTGGTATCCGCCGTTGTTATTCCGTATGTAGTGGGTCTTCTGGTCTTCCGCGTTAGTATTATCGATGCCTTTTGCAATTTACTACCTTTCTCTTGGAAAATCCTCTATTACGAATCTCGCAAAAGAGGAGTGACAATAGTCTATCTACTCTATCTGCTCCCACCTTTGACACTTCTTGTATTTGGCCTTCGGGAGATATTCCTGTCGCGGGTTAGCTCCACCAAGTCGCGACAGGCAAAAAGGCTCCAAAATAAATCCCCTAACCTGCCGGCAAAGATATTTTCCTGGTATAGATACTCACCTAAACTCAGGTGGGTCAGCGAATCACTGCTTTTGCTTGCTGTTGCCGGCAGCGCCGTTTTCCTTTCCCGAGATGAGAATCTTAAAACCCGGTTTAAGGTTGATTACTATGCTTACCACAAGATGTGGCCGGAATTGCTCAAATCCGCTCGAAGCAATCCCACCAATCCCTTTATAGCCCAAGCAGTCAATAGAGCTTTGTATCATATCGGCCGACTCGGTTATGATATGTTCTACTGGCCCCAGCATTCAGATTACCTGTTTCTATCTGATAAGAAATATAAATGGATGTACTGGCAAATCTTCGACGTTTTTTTGGACATCGGTGTTGTAAACATGGCTGAACATGCCCTGACTGAATGTCTCGAAGGGTTTGGTAGTCGCCCGATGGTTTTACAGAGGTTGGCTTTGATAAATATGGTAAAGGGTAATTTTGGCTCCGCCAAAATTTATCTCGGCGCGCTCAGTAAGACTCTTTTTGATGCTGACTGGGCAAAACACTATCTTGACCTTCTGCAGACCGATACAGATCTCTCCACGGACAAGTATATTCAGCATCTGCGCTCTTTGTATCTGGACAAGGATTGCCCTATTTACACCCTTATGATGGAAAAAACTCTTTTATGGCTCCTGGAGAGGAACAGACAAAATCGCATGGCGTTTGAATATCTAATGGCCAGGTATATGTTAAAAAAGCATTTAGGCAAACTTGTCCAGAATATGGAGCGTTTACAGGATTTCAAATATCGCGAACTACCCACACATTATGAAGAAGCGGCCCTTATCTATATATATGGAACAGGAAAGCCTCTCAAACTCAGCGGTTACCAGCCAAGTCCTCAACTGCGTCAACACATCGAAGACTTTACCCGGATTCTCAGTAGTTACGGTGGGAATAAACAAGCTGCCTTCAAAGAGCTGTCAAAAAAATTCCGTAACACTTATTTCTTCTATTATATGTATGCACCTTAAGGCCCGAATAAATGACTCAATCGCATATACGTATGAAAGCAAAATTACATATAACCAGAAAAGCTAAACTCATTTGTGCAATAATCGTATGTGCACTTATAGCTGTTTCGTTGCTTTATGCTTGTCGCGACAGAAAAGTCACGATCACACAGTACAGTTCCATCAATCGGCCTGCAAAAGTCCAGCCGGATTACGCTGACAGTATCATCCCGCCAAACATTGCTCCCCTGAACTTTATCGTACAAGAGGATGGTTCAGGCTATTTTGCCAGAATACACTCTCGAAAAGGAAATCCAATTGAGATATTCAGCAAGCAGCCCGTGATTATGATTCCAAAGAAAGCCTGGCATGAGCTGCTTGGTTTAAATCGGGGTGAGCAACTCAGCCTGGATATCTTTATCGAATCCAGAACGGCAACGTCATCATCCAATGGAGAAAATATCCGATGGTCCCGCTTTCAGGCCCTCACCGCCCAGATCTCTCCTGAGGACATTGATACTTTCCTCGTATATCGAAAGATTCGACCGGGCCATATCACCTGGAGAAATATGGGTATCTATCAGCGTAATCTTAGCAGCTTTGATGAATCAACTATATTAAATAATGGATATTTCAAGCACGGTTGTGTGAACTGCCATACTTTTTGCGGAAACCGTGCAGAAAAAATGCTCATTGGCATCCGCAGCGCCGTTTACGGTAGCTCAGCTTTGCTGGTCGAAGGTGACAAAGTACGAAAGATTGGAACAAAGTTTGGATATACATCCTGGCATCCAAGCGGCCGCGTTGCCGCATTTTCTGTCAATAAGGTCAGACAGCTCTTTCATTCGGCCGCAAGCGAGGTTCGGGATGTGATGGACTTCGATTCTCTGATGGCTTATTTCTTGGTTGACTCAAAAACTGTAAAGACCACACCGAATCTTGCCAAAAAAGACCGGCTCGAAACTTATCCCACGTGGTCGCCGGACGGTCGTTACCTGTATTTCTGCAGCGCACCGCTAACATGGTTGGACCGCAATATGATTCCTGATAATTTTGACGAAATCAAGTACGACCTGGTCCGAATAAGTTACGACATTGACCGCGACCGGTGGGGCGAGCTGGAAACCGTCCTCTCAGCTAAGGATACAGGACTCAGCATCCTTCTGCCGCGGATTAGTCCTGATGGACGCTGGCTGCTGTTCTGCATGTGCGATTACGGCTGCTTCCCGGTTTATCAGCAGAGCAGCGACCTCTATATAATAGACCTCGAAGCAGCAAATCAAACCGGCAGGTATGAATACCGCCGGCTGGAAATCAACAGTGACAAAAGTGAATCCTGGCATAGCTGGTCAAGTAACGGCCGATGGATAGCTTTCAGCAGTAAAAGGCAAAGTGGGGTATTTACAAGAACCTACATTAGCTATGTTGACCGGCAAGGCAAGGTGTATAAGCCCCTGCTGCTGCCGCAGAAAGACCCGACTTATTACGACTCCTGCCTTTGGACCTACAGTGTCCCGGAACTGGTACGGGAGCCTGTTAGCGTCACTAAAGAAAAACTGGGCCGGGTTGTTCGAGGCTCTCAAAAAATATCGGCCCCGTTCCCTGTTACTATGGCTACGCCAAAAGCCGGAGCACCTCCTGAGCCTGCTCAGCCCTGGCTGACCGAACGAGAATAATCCGCCAAAGGCGGACAGCTTTAGCCCTATAATGCGGATACTCGCGCGTCTGACAGGTGCGTTGCAATCCAAAAAACAAATACTTTTTTAATAGAAAGCTCCATTTTGCAGTTAACCCCGTTAGAAAACAACAATATACATAGTAATCTTTCTGTCGATTTATTTCTAACGGGGTTAAGATTGATTTTTCCATCTACGATATTTAAGATATGTAATCTGCTTGACTTATCCGGCACCAATTGAGCTTAGACTCACGCCTAATTGGTGCTGGATGAATGGTGATAAAATATATGCGCAAGCCAATCATGTATCTTGCCAACCGTGGCTCGCTTGGCGGAGCCAAGTCGAGACAGGTTATGGGCGTTAGCGTAGTAGCTGTTGTCGTGGTCATACTAATCGCTCTCTACGTGCCCGGGCCTCAAATAGAGAACATATTAGCACTTTATCGGGATGATGCCGAATACAACAGCTTGACGATTCGCTATCCTCTTAACGAAACGCTTTTTCCACCGGAAATAGTGCCCACTACATTTCATTGGGAAGATGCTAACTCGACTTCTGACACCTGGCTTATAACCATCAAGTTCCAGGACGACCAGGGTCGTATGAATCCCGTTAGAAATTCCAAAAGGGGTGAGAATGCAGGCCAAAAAGCGAAGATTTCTAACGGGATGAATTTCCTCGTCCAGGAAACCCAGTGGACACCCAAGACGAAACATTGGGAAACCATAAAAAAACGCTCCCTGGAAAAGCAGGCAATGGTTACTATCCTGGGTGTCAATCGCCGGAGCCGGGGAGAAATCCTCTCGGCAGGCAAAATCTCATTCAAAACATCCAAAGACCCGGTTGGAGCACCCTTATTTTATCGGGAAGTGAACCTGCCCTTTGTTGATGCCGTCAAGGACCCCTCGCACATCCGGTGGCGTTTTGGCGCCATTTCTTCGCCGCAGCAACCTCTGGTTGTTCTGGAGAAACTGCCGGTTTGTGGAAACTGCCACTCCTTTTCCGCCGATGGCAAAGTCCTCGCAATGGATGTAGATTATGCCAACAGTAAAGGTTCCTACGTTATCACACGCATCGCAGAGCAAATGCTTCTTGCCACGAGTGATATCATAACGTGGGATGATTACAGGAAGGAAGATGGGGAACAGACCTTCGGACTGCTTTCTCAGGTCTCTCCGGACGGCAGGTTTGTCGTCAGTATGGTTAAGGACAAATCGGTTTTTGTTCCGATGCCGCCTCTGGCCTTCTCTCAGCTATTTTTCCCTGTCAAAGGCATCCTGTGCGTATATGACACACAAACACGTAATTTCCAATCTTTGCCTGGAGCGGATGACCCACAATATGTCCAGGGTAACCCGGCCTGGAGCCCTGATGGCAAATACATCGTTTTCGCCAGAACCAAAGCCTATGACCTCAAGCATACTAAGGGTATGGGCAAGGTGCTTCTGACCCGTGAAGAGTGCAAGGAATTCACCGAAGAGGGAAAGCCGTTTTTATTCGATTTGTACCGGATTCCATTTAATGATGGGAAAGGTGGCAAGCCTGAGCCAATTGAGGGGGCCTCCAACAATGGCATGAGCAACTACTTCGCGAAATACTCGCCCAACGGCAAATGGATTGTCTTCTGCAAAGCCAAAAGTTATATGCTGCTTCAGCCCGACAGCGAACTGTACATCATGCCGGCCGAAGGTGGCAAGCCCAGAAGACTACGGTGCAATACAACCCGGATGAACTCCTGGCATAGCTTCTCTCCAAACGGCAAGTGGCTGGTGTTCTCTTCAAAAGCAAATTCAGCTTATACTCAGCTTTTCCTCACCCACATCGACGAACAGGGACGCAGCACACCTGCTGTCCTGTTGTCACACTTTACCTCCCCCGACCGCGCCGCCAACATACCCGAGTTTATCAATACCAAGCCATACGCCATCAGGAAAATCGACGAGAAATTCCTGAACGATTATTCTTTTGTGAGGGCCGGAAACGAATTCTTCAAAGCCGGCGAGACAGATAATGCTATAGAAGAGTACAAAAACGCACTGGAGCTAAATCCGAACAACGCCGAAGCGCACCTCAAGCTCGGGTTTCTTTTCTATAATGTCAAGCAAATGCATAAAGAGGGAATGGAACATTATTATAAGGCCATACAGCTTAATCCGGATGACCCCCGCATACATCACGATTTAGGTATGGCGCTGCTGCACCAGAGAAAATTCGACGAGGCCGTCAAGCATCTTTCGGAGGCTTTACGACGTATGCCAAACGGACTCGATAAACAGTACAATGCTGCGAATATGCACCATAATCTTGGCCGGGCGTTGTTTTACATGGGAAAGTCAAAACAAGCTTTGGTCCATTTCTCCGAGGCTCTACGCCTTAACCCGAATAATGCCGAAGCTCACTATCACCTGGCCCTGGCGCTGGCTGAGCAGCGAGATCTCGACCAGGCCCTCAAACATTACTCTATAGCAGTGCGACTAAAGCCGGGTATTGACACCTCGCCAACACTGCATTACCTGCTGGCAATGAACTATGGCGAGGCACGCCAATTCCAACAAGCCTCTCTGTTTGCCCAAAAGGCGCTCGAACTCGCCCAAGCCGCGGGAGACCAAAAATTCGCTCAGGAAATCAAAAAATGGCTCGATCTTTTCAAACAGCAAAGCGCCTCCCCCCAATAAAACAAAATAATAAATTGATTTTTCCTTTTATCTTTCCATCCTTTTATATAGCCCCCAGTCCTGTGCTGGTGGGATGTTTCTTTCCCTTTTCCTTTTTCTTTCCAATTCTCTAAGCTCTTAGAGCGTGTGTGAAAAGCCCGTTTTGTCATTCCGAGCGGAGCGCAGCGGAGTCGAGGAATCTGTTTTAATAGACCCCTCGACGCAATTTACCCTGAGCGAAGTCGAATGGGCTCGGGGTAACAACAAAATGATTCTAAGCTTTTCACACACCCTCTTATTCTCTAATCCACTAATTCTTTCTTCCGACCTCTGTTTTTCGTCTTCTGCTCTTGCACCTGATAACCTGCTTTTCTGATACCCTGATAACCTAATCAATCACTCACCAATTCCCCAATCCTCTAATTCTATAATCCCTGCCTGCCCTGCGAAGCCATGGCGAAGCACGGGTCTTACATCTTTTGTCATTCCCGCGAATCTTGTCCTGAGCAGAGTCGGAGGAGTGGGAATCCAGCACTCCGTCATTCCGACCGAACGAAGTGAGTGGAGAAATCTGGCCGCGAATATATAACAGTCGTAGGACAGCCTTCACCTATGCTGTTTGCTTAAATTCACTTTAGCTCACTATTCAACACTCACCAATTCCCTGTCCTCCGTACTTCATAATTCGACATTCCTTGTTGGATATTCGATATTCTTTTTCCCTTTTCCCCTTGCCTTTCCCCTCCTTTTCCGCTATTCTTTGCCTTCAACACAAGATACGCTTTCTTAGTTCTCCCTGAGCCCCTCTAACCTGATTAGTGTCATATCTGGACCTGGAGTTTACTTCCTGTTTATACATTTGATTCAAACTGCAGTAGCACTTTATGGTATCACTGCCCGATTGTAAATACGAACATCGTCAATCGGGCCGGAAAAGAAACTGCCTGCATCAATGATCTTGCCGGTACCAATTTACTCGTTGGGCAGCAAAAAAGGGCTGCAAGTGTTATACTCACAGCCCTTCAGTATCGGTGATACGAATTGCACTTTATTTCCTGCGTTTTCCCGCCGCTGCTGCCGTCTATTGCAGCCAGCTCGGTTTGTTACTACTGTGCTGGTGGTACATTGCTGTTGTAGCAGTCGATGTAAATCTTCCAGGAACCATCAGCCTGTCTTTTGCAGATGGTCGAGTATTTACCATCCGGCACTGTAATAATCGTCTCGCCCCCTGCCTTGGGAGTTATTGATAAAGTGTAATTACCACGAGCAAATCCCAAGTCACCGGATACCTGAGCTTCCTCGGGATAGAGGGCCATCTCGAGTGTGAAGTTAGCCCAGGCGGCCTCCTTGTTGGCCCGTAACGCCTCCCGTCCGTAAATCGCAGGGGCGTCTGGTCCCATCTTTACTACGTCCTCTGCATGCAAGGACAACCAAAGTTCAAAGTCTCCAGTGTTCACAGCGACAGCATATTGGTTCAGAACATCCTCGATTGCAGCGATGTCGGCTTCGACATCTACATTTTCCTTTGTCAAATACTCAGTAAGAACGAGCATGTCCTGGGCATCTACTATACCGTCTCCGATAGGTGTTGGGCCAATATCACAGGCTGGCTCATCCGTACCCCAGTGCTCAACCATTATGTTCATGTCTGCAGTGTCCGCCTTTCCGTCCCCGTTAAAGTCAACGACTGGCTCGATTGACACCTGCCACAGGTCGTAGCTACCGTACCCGCCGGGCCGGTCGGAGAAAAAGAAGAGGGTAGAGCCGTCGGCTGAGATGCTCGGGCCGTCGTCTAAAGTCGAACTGTTTGCAGTTGGGCCGAGATTGACCGGTTGGCCCCAAAGATCGGATACGTTTGCCCGTGTTGTCACCCATAGGTCATAACCTGCTGACCCGCTTCGGGTGGAACCAAAGAAGAGCGTCCGGCCGTCGGCCGAGATGCTTGGGTAACAGTCGCCAGACGAAGTGTTGACCGTTGGCCCAAGGTTCACCGGGGTGCCCCAGGGGTCGCTTGTCGTTGGCCGCCTCGCCACCCATATGTCGTTACTACCGTACCCACCGGACCGGTTGGAGTACAAGAAGAGCGCCAGGCCGTCATCCGATATGTTCGGGCCGCCGTCCAGGGCCCCACTGTTGAAACTCGACCCAAGATTAACCGGAATACCCCAGGGGTCGGAGACGGTTGGCCTCGTCGTTACCCATATGTCCACCCCTCCAGTCCCGCCGGGCCGGGGGTTTGCATAGTCGTCAAAGTAGAGCGTCAGGCCATCAGCCGAGATGCTCGGGGAAATCTCGTTATATGGACTGTTGACCGCTGGCCCGAGATTCACTGGTTCCCCCCAGTCGTCCTCTGTCGTTGCCCGTGTTGTTACCCATATGTCCCGTCCACCTGATCCGCCGGGCCGATCGGATGTAAAGTATAACTCCAACCCATCGCCCGAGATGCTCGGGACAGCATCCCTATAGGAACTGTTGACAGTTTGCCCGAGATTTGTCGAAGTGCCGAACGTGAAATCTGCCTTCGCAACCCCAGCAGTCAGACCCAATATCAAAACCAATATCATCACAATTACCTTTTTCATCTTACTGCCCTTTCAAAAATTGTTAATATTTTCACGCCGCCCCAGCGTCTTCTTGTCGGAGACAAGAGCGGGGGGCAGCTTTGTTCACGGCGATTCTTTTGCTGAAAAACTGTCTCTTTGAACTCGCTGGCCTACTCTTATCAACGGAAAAACTGGAGCAAACGAAGGATTTTGTTGCAATTTTCTTCAAAAATTAGTAAAATTTGTTAATATCTTTGATTTCTGGAGGTCGGCGAGGATTCATGTGTACTTTCAGTCACAAGACCCGGCATTTAGTTATTCTGGCAAAGGATGGTGATAAATCCGCTTTAAACCAGCTTTACATGGTTTACGCCGAGCGCGTGCGGCGAATATTAAGGCTTCGTATGAGCAAAGAGATTCGCCCCAAGCTGGATTCGATGGATTTGGTCCAGGATGCTCTTCTTTCGGCTTTGGGGGCAATAGAAGATTTCACATACAAGAACGAGGGTGATTTTCTGCGGTGGTTATCGAGAATAGCTCAAAACGAACTCCGTGACAATTTAGATAAACTGCACGCTGCCAAGCGTGATATTCGCAGAGAAGTTCGACTTGACAATTACCGACCAGCTACCGGCGCTGGATTTGTCGGAACTCCCGCCCCCATCGAGGCCACCACGCCGAGTGTGATAATGTCCAGAAAGGAAGAGCTGGATAAGCTTGAAAAAGCAATAGATGAATTGAAACCTGAGTACAGGGAAGTGATTGTCCTGACTAAGCTTGAGGGACTTTCATATGAGGAGATCGGAAACAGATTAAATAAGAGTCCCGATGCGGTAAGAATGCTGGTGCCCAGTGCGATGGCTGAGCTAACGACCGTTTTCATGAGGATTTGATGGCAGGGGCGATTGACGACAATCAGAAAGACATTATTAAAGAAGCTGTGCGGCAATTTGTCGATGCCCAGATGCAGGCTCAACAGCTTGACATCGACGAATTTGTGAAGAAATACCCTGGTCTGGATAGTAAGATTAGGGAGGGTATAAAAGAGCTGCAGAAAATCAATGCTTTGTTCGATTCTCTTGTCCGGACCGATGAAAGCGACTTTGAAGAGGCAGCGGCAGGACAATATCTCGTCGGCCGGAAAGTCGGGAGCTTTGAGATAACCGAGATGATAGGCCGTGGAGGCATGGGAGTCGTCTATCTGGCGCGTGACACCAAGCTCAAGCGTTCTGTTGCTATCAAAAGTATGCCCGCTAAGCTAAAAGATGACTCAACTTCGCGGACGCGTTTTAGACGCGAGGCTGAACTGTTGGCCTCATTGAATCACCCGAACATCGCCGTGATACACGAAATCATCGAACAGGACAAAGACACCGACTATTTGGTTCTTGAATATGTCCCGGGCGAGTCATTGGCCCAACGGATTGCTCGCGAACCGTTGAAAATGGAAGAAGCCCTTTCAATCGCCCAGCAAATCGCCGAGGCTGTCTCAGCGGCTCACAAAAAAGGTGTCATCCATCGAGACCTAAAGCCCGGCAATATCAAAATCACGTCGGAAGGAAAGGTCAAGGTGCTGGACTTCGGCTTAGCCAAGGCCCCTGTAAGCGAAGGTAAAAAAAGCGATATCACCGCTACTGAACCCGGGCATATAATCGGCACGCCGGCTTATATGAGCCCGGAACAAGCCCGCGGCAATCCAGTCAATCACCGCAGCGATATATGGTCATTCGCTTGTATATTGTACGAGATGCTGACTGGTCACTCTCCGTTTGAGAGTGACACTGCCACAGACACCTTGGCACGCATCATCGAAAGAGAACCGGATTGGGAACTGCTACCGCAGGAAATCCCTGCAAATATCAGTGTCCTTCTTCACCGCTGCCTGGAGAAGAACCCTAACCAACGGCTTGGAGAAATCGCAGATGCGGCTATTGAAATCAGAGAAACACTGAACTTACCGGCGACCACGACAGCGGCGCCGGTCCGAACCCTGTGGAGGTGGGCAATGGCGATAGGGCTTGTCGTGGGAGCAATCGCGGTGGTGCTAACGGTGGTGGGAC
>Ga0315537_1002802_pt1 | contig 13146 bp, 14 predicted proteins | sample SalMarSW160270MG_FD_203091 | JGI IMG/M metagenome (GOLD analysis project Ga0315537, IMG submission 203091) | Salt marsh sediment microbial communities from the Plum Island Ecosystem LTER, Massachusetts, United States - Salt Marsh Sediment SW1602-70 ... | reverse complement strand
CGTAACGGTACTGGCGTTTATTCCATTTTTCTTTAACCTGTCGGCTATTTTGGCCAGGCGGTTCTTGGTTTGAGCCCGGAATTTCTTCTTTACCTCGTCAATCGCCTCTGAGACGATTCTGGTATACTCGATGGCGTACTCGCCAGGGGGCTCTACTACGTATAGCAGGACTACGCTGGGGACTGCGCATCCCTTAGCTATGGCTGTAACGTGGTCCAGGCTACACTCGGAGAATTCCGAACCGTCCAGCGGGGCCAGTATCTTTTTATACATATCACTCCTCCTTGCCTTTTCTAGATTGCTATTATTTTGATAACCATAATAGCAGGTGGCTAGTAACGGAGTTATGAAATATCAGGCAAAAAAGTTACAAAACTGTGACATTTTAAGCGACTGGTCACCCCCAAGCCCTTCCTCCTAGTACTATTTACTGCTGGAATTAGCCTATTTGGGTGATTACCTCCGCCGGTTGAGTGTGTTAGGGTGACAGTACTGAGCCCAATAGGAGAAAAGTCGGATCTGGGTTAATCTTTTGAGTTAGCCATTTAATACTAAGTGTAACTTAAAGAATAGGGATGTGATGAACCAGGGCCTGTAGTTTGGTCACCTGGGCCCTGGGGAGCAAGTGGTGAAACCGGCCCTAAGATATGGGGTCGGTTTTTCTTTGACTGCCCCCAGTAGTAAGGAGGGCTTCTTTAGTGAGTAAACTGAACGGATTTCGCGGAGTTCTGGAACTGGTGGTTAGCCAGGGGGCTACTGATTTACACGTTAAGGTGCCCAGCCCGCCCGTGCTTCGTATTGATAGCACGCTTGTTCCCCAAGAGGAATGGCCACCGTTTACTGCCAAGGATATCGAGGGGATACTTGAGGAAATCACTACCGAGGAGCAGCGAGAGGTTTTTAATAAGGAACAGGAGTTGGATTTTGCCTATAGTGTGTCCGGGCTGGGACGGTTCCGGGTTAACGTACTGCAGCAGAGAGGCACCGTGAGTCTGGCTTTCCGCCGAGTACCGTCCAGTGTGCCATCGATTGATGAGTTGGGCTTGCCCCAGATTTGTAAGACGCTTATCCTCAAGCCGAGAGGACTCATCTTGGTCACCGGCTCCGCCGGCAGTGGTAAGTCAACCACCCTGGCGGCCATGATTGATTACCTTAATGAGAACGAGACTCGAAGTGTGATTACCATCGAGGATCCTATTGAATATCTTTTCCAGGACAAAAAATGCCTCATCCGGCAACGAGACCTGAGAGATGATACCAAGTCCTTCGCCACCGCCTTAACCCACGCCCTCCGCCATGACCCGGATGTAATTGTTATCGGGGAGATGCGTGACCTGGAGACGATAAGCACCGCCATCACCGCCGCTGAGACCGGGCATCTGGTGCTGGCCACTCTGCATACCGTTGACGCCGCCCAGTCCATCGACCGCATCATTGATGTCTTCCCCCCTGCTCAGCAACGCCAGATGAGGCTGCAGCTGGCGCAGGTGATAGAAGCCGTGCTCTCACAGACCCTTTTGCCCCGCATTGGGGGAGGGCGGGTAGCCGCCTTTGAGGTTATGCTGGCCAATAACGTTATCAGAAGGCTTATCCGCGAAGAGGGCATACATGAGATATCGGCCAGCCTGGAGATGGGCAAACTGGAGGGGATGCACACCCTGGACCAGGCGCTGGCCGATTTGGTCCATAGCGGTATTGTTTCCAGAGAAGAAGCCATGAGTAAGACCAGCAGCCCGGTAAAGCTGGCCAAGCTAATTCGGGGAGACCAGGACAACCTGAAGCTCTCGGAACCGGCGCTGAATGTTGTCCGGTAGAAGCCCTGTTTTATGGCAGGATTCCATAAGTGCCGGTAAGGGCGTCTCTGAACATGGGCAGTTGGGGGGTATAGAAGGTAAAGACCCCCATAGCCACCGCCAGCAAAATTACCATCACTATTCCCAGTTTATCCAACCATGGCGGCAATCGTCCGATGGTTAACAGCTTGTAGCTGGCCAGCTGGCCGAGAGCCACGGCCACGACGAAAATCAGGATATCGACAATCAGGATGTCCCCGCCGATGATAGCCGTATATGAGTAGAAAAGCGCCACGATGGCTATGGGCATGACGTAGATACCGGTTGCCTTGGCAATAACGAAGTTTTTGGCAGAGCCCTTAAAGAAGGGATACTCGAACAGGGCGTAAAACAGGGCCGGCCAGAAGGCTATTTTGAGGTGTTCCCAGACGCTTTCGTTGACGGCGGCAATGACGCCCATGGGGGGCCAGTTCCCCGACCAGGCGAAGGCGAAGTGCAGCGCCGAGCCCAGTATGGATATGACGGCGATGCCGATTAGCTCCCACTTTAATATTGACCTGTTCATAGCTGTTCTTATAGTAAGATTGCCATACTTTTGATGGTATTGCAATATCATCGGCTTGACGCTTATACTGCCAGCACTTACAATAATTTCGGCGCCGGGGTGGCGGAATTGGCAGACGCAGCGGACTTAAAATCCGCCGGACCTAGTCCTTGTGGGTTCGAGTCCCACCCCCGGCACCAGTTAGAGAATAAAAATGCCCTGGCTGATAGTAATCTTGGGTTACCTGCTCGGCTCCATCCCCACCGGCTATATCGCCGGACGTATTTTTAAGAAGGTTGATATCCGGCGGGTGGGGGATGGCAATATGGGCGCCCAGAACGCCTTCCGGCAGCTGGGGGCTTGGGTGGGGATAGCCGTGGGTCTTATCGATGCCGCTAAGGGGGCGCTGGCGATTTTTATCGCTCAGGCAGCCAACCTGCCCCAGATAACCGTGCTGCTGGCCGGGGCCGCCGCCGTCATCGGGCATAACTGGCCGGTCTTTCTCCGCTTCCGGGGAGGGCGGGGGGAGGCGACTACTATCGGGGTGCTGCTGACAACCATTACTCAGCCGATGCTTATCCTGGCCATACCGGCGATAGCCACTCTGGTTATCTGGCGCAATGTGATTCTGGCCAGCGCCGTTCTGTTTGTGCCGCTGCCGCTGGTCTGCTGGTGGCTGGGCGTGCCCGGAGTGCTCATCGCCTACGGTGTGGCTCTGCCCTGCCTGGTGGGCTTTACCCATTTCCTCCGGACGAGACAGGCTGTAACCCGCCGAATCTAGCCGCTAGTTTAAGACCCATATCGATATGTTCAAGGCTGAGGCAAAGCTTACCCACAGTATGTAGGGAATCATCAGCCACCCGGCGGCTGTTGACAGCCTGAAGAATTTGATTATGGTCAGCAGTATGGCTATCCACAGGGCTATAATTACCACCATGCCGTAGAGGGGCGACTGGAGGCCGAAGAAAGCCACCGACCACAGGGCGTTGAGCACCAGCTGCACTAAAAACACGATTAAGGCGCACTTTACCCCCTCGTGGGCAAAACCCTGGCGCCAGATGAGAAAGGCGGCTATTGCCATCAGCAGGTAGAGGGTAATCCAGGCCGGGGCGAACAGCCAGCTGGGTGGGGTGAAGAAAGGTTTTTCCAGAGCGGCGTACCAGGTGGGGATGTTGGGGGTGGTGGCTAACGAGCCGATGAGGCCGGCGCCCTGGCAGGCGATAATGCTTACTACCAGTTTAACGATATCCCTGGCTCCCATAATGCACCTCCCGACAGTTGTTTTTGTCTTGAAGGCTAAGGAAATATTTGGTTACTTCCTTTTGATGGCTGACTTTACCGCCTTTTCAATGTCCTTGGCGGTCAGGCCGTATCTCTTAAGGAGCTCAGCCGGTTTGCCCGATTTGGCGTAGCTGTCTTTAAGCGACACCATCTCCATGGGTACCGGCCGGTTTTGGGTAACTACCCTGGCTACCATACTGCCCAGGCCGCCGTGCTCCAGGTGCTCCTCGGCGGTGACAATAGCGCCGGTCTCGGTTGCCTTGATTATAGCCGCCTGGTCAAGGGGTTTGAGAGTGGGCATGTTGAGCACCCGGCAGTCTATGCCCTCACTTTGCAGGTTTTGGGCTGTTTCCAACGCCTCTTTGACCATCAGGCCGATGGCGATGATGGTGGCGTCTTTACCTTTCCGCAGGGTTACCGCCTTGCCCAGCTGGAAGCGGTAATCTTCGTTATAGACCAGCTGAGATTTGGGTCGGCACAGCCTGATGTAGAACGGCCCGTGGGTGGTGACCGCTGCCTCTACTGCTTGGGCGGTTTCAATAGCATCGGCGGGGACAATGACGTTAAAGCCGGGCAGGGAGCAAATAAGGGCTAAATCTTCGATAGACTGGTGAGAGCTGCCGTCCTCGCCAACAGTGATGCCGCCGTGGGTGGCCACAATCTTAACATTGAGCTGGGGCTGGGCGATAGACATGCGGATCTGGTCAAAGCAGCGCCCGGGGGCAAAGACGGCGAAGGTGCTGGCGAAGGGTATCTTGCCCGAAGAGGCCAGGCCGGCGGCAATGCTAATCATATTCTGCTCGGCGATGCCACACTCGAAGAAGCGCTCCGGCAGCTTTTGGGCAAAAAAGTGGGTCATCGTCGAGCGGGACAGGTCGGCATCCAGCACCACGATATCCGGGTTTTCCATGCCCAGTTCCAGCAGGGTTTTGCCGTAGGTTTCCCGCAGCGAGACTTCCGGCTTCACTTTACTCCAGCTCCTTCAGGGCTAGCTCCACTTCAATCTCATTGGGCGCCGAGCCGTGAAAATCAGGGTTATTCTCCATAAAGCTGACCCCTTTGCCCTTTATGGTATGGGCGATGATGACCGTCGGCTGGCCTTTAATTTTTTTGGCCTGCTTAAAGGCTCGGGTGAGCTGGGGGATACTGTGACCGTCAATCTCAATAGTCCGCCAGCCGAAGGCTCGCCATTTGTCCGGGAAGGGTTCCAGGTTCATAACATCGCGGTTCCAGCCGTCAATCTGCTGGCCGTTGTTGTCCACTATAGCCACCAGGCTGTCCGCTTTGAAGTGGGCCGAGGCCATGGCTGCCTCCCACACCTGCCCTTCGTCACATTCCCCATCGCCGAGCAGGGCATATACCCGGTAGTCCTGCTTATTCAGCCGTCCGGCTAAAGCTACCCCCAGGGCAAAGGATAGCCCCTGTCCCAGGGCGCCGGCCGACATCTCCACGCCGGGGGTGATAGTACAGTCGGTATGGCCCTGGAGGAAGCTATCCAACTGCCGCAGGGTACACAGCTCAGAAACCGGCAGATAGCCGCATTCGGCCAGGGTGGCGTAGAGGAGAGGGGCGGCGTGGCCCTTGCTCAGGATGAAGCGGTCTCTATCCGGCCACTGGGGGTCGCGGGGCTTATGGCGCATCATCTTAAAATAAAGGGTGGTTACAATCTCTACTGCGGAGAGGGAGCCGCCGGGGTGGCCGCTGCCGGCCGCACCGGTCATGGTGACGATGTGGCGGCGTATCTTTTTGGCTACCGCCTTCAGTTCCGCCGGCGAGGCCGATAACGAAAAAACCTCGGCTTCTGCGCTATCAGCCGAGGTGGATGGTAAATTGCACTCTTTCGATGACGACATCAGCACCCCCTGCGTGTCTATAATTATACTATAATCGGGGATAGCAGGTCTAGGTTTTTTGGGATTGGTTTGATTTTTATCCCTATCTCTGGTTTAATTAGCAGGTTAGAGGAGCCGACAGATGACTGATTTGAATATAAAGACCAACAAGAGAGAGGTGCTGGGCAAAAAGACCCGGTTTATGCGCCGTGAGGGCACTACCCCCACCCACCTCTTTGGGCACGGCATTGATTCACTATCGCTGCAGTGCGATACGGCTGAACTGCAGCGGATTATAGCCCGGGCCGGCATGACCCGGCTTATCGCTCTTGAGGTTAAGGGTGATAAACAGCCCCGGAGCGTCTTCATCAGGGAAATTCAGAGAGAGCCCTGCAGCGGGGAACTGCTTCACGTTGACTTCTATCAGGTGAAGAGTACGGAAAAGATAAGGGTGGATGTGCCTATTATCCTGATTGGGGAGGCACCAGCCATGAAGGAAAAGGGGCGCACCCTGACCCACAGCCTCACCAGCCTGAGTGTTGAATCCCTGCCCGATAAGCTCCCGCCCCAGATAGAGGTTGACTTAAGCCCGCTGGAGGAGATAGAGCAGGCCATCTTTGTCAGGGATATCATTTTGAGTCCGGACGTCACCGTTATTACCGACCCCGACCAGATGATAGCCAGGGTGAGCGAGGCGCGGGTGGTGGAAGAGGAAGTTGTGGCCGAAGAGGTACCGGAAGAAGAGTTAGCTGAAGGAGCTGAGGCTGAAGCTGCGGCTGAAGAGGCCGGGGAAGCCGGGGAGAAAACAGAAGAAGCGGCTGAATAAGCCCTGGCTTATCTTGAAGCTGATATAGAACCTCTGCTATAATCGGGCTGTGATTATCGACTTTCATACCCATGTTTTCCCGCCTGATGTAAAGAAAAACCGCAATAAGTATATCGAGTGTGACCCCTGTTTTGCTATCCTCTACTCCGACCCCAAAGCCAAAATAGCCACCGCCGATGAGCTTATCGCCAGCATGGATGAAGCCGGGGTTGATATCTCGGTCATCCTGAATATCGGCTGGACAACCCACGAGCTGTGTGTAGAAACTAACGACTACATCATTGATGCGGTTTCCCGCTACCCCCAGCGGCTGGCGGGCTTCTGTGCCGTCCAGCCCAACTCGCCCAAAGCTGCCGTATCCGAAATCGAACGCTGTGCCAAAGCGGGGATAAAGGGGGTGGGCGAGATGAGGCCGGATATACAGCTTTTTGACCTCGGCGACGAGATGGTAATGGAGCCCCTGGCTGAGGTGTTAAAAAAGCATAAGCTGGCCCTGCTCCTCCACTCTTCGGAGCCGATAGGGCATGACTATCCGGGGAAGGGAATTATGTTTCCCGATGTACTTTATCCCTTTATTACCAGCTTCCCCGATTTGACCATCATCTGCGCCCACTGGGGAGGGGGTCTGCCCTTCTACGCCCTGATGCCCGAGGTTAAAAAGGCGATGGGCAATGTCTATTTTGACAGCGCCGCTTCGCCTTTTCTCTATACGCCCGGGGTTTACCAGCAGGTTATTCAGCTGGTGGGGGCGGATAAGGTTCTCTTCGGCAGCGATTACCCCCTGTTGACACAAAATCGCTTGCTTGATGAGATTGAGAAGCTGGATATGCCTGAGGAGACAAAAAATCTGGTGCTGGCGGGTAATGCCCTGAGGCTTCTCGGTATCAAAGGTAAATAGCTATGGAGCAGGTGCGCTGTTTTATCGCCATCGGGCTCCCTGACGAGGTAAAAGCCGGGCTTAGGGACATCCAGGCTCAACTGAAGTCGGGGGGACAGGCCTCGGTAAAGTGGGTTGACCCCTACAGCATTCACCTGACCTTGAAGTTCCTGGGCGGTGTTGATGCGGCTAAGATTGAGCCGATAACCGCCGCTATGGAAGAGGCTGCTAAGGAGATAGCTCCCTTCTCCTTGAGGGTGGAGGATTTGGGGGTTTTCCCCAACCTGAAACGGGTGCAGGTGGTCTGGGTGGGGGTGGGTGGTGAGGTGGACAAGCTGGCTCACCTCCAGCAGCGCCTTGAGTCTAACCTGGCGGGATTAGGTTTTGCCCCGGAGAACCGGCGTTTTACCCCCCATTTGACCCTGGCCCGTGTGCGCGACCGGGCTTCGTTAGGTGAGCGGGAGGGACTGGGCGAGCTTATCGCCGGCACTAAATTTGAGGCCACTCGCAGTTTCCCGGTGGAGGCGGTCAGCCTGATGAAGAGCCAGTTGACCAGGGAGGGGGCTATCTACAGCCGAATAAGCGCCGCGGCCCTAAAATAAGTCCTTGTCAACGGCCAGAGTATGGTGTATACTGCTTAAGATTTAATCTAATTTTTGGTTGGGAGGAGGACCTCATGGAAGAATCCAATTTCCCCAAGTGTCTGAAGTGCAAGGCTGGAGACCTGGTGCCCTTATCTGACTTTGGTAGTCAGGGGGCGGCTATTCATTACAAGGCCTGGGTTTGCACCAATCCTGATTGCGGTTTCAACCTGAAAATCAGGAACGGTGATGTCTATATTAACGAACCCATTATCAGCGGGACGATGCATAGCGCCCGCCCCCGCTCGTAATTAGCCCTTTTTTAAGCTCTTAGTTTAGTGGAGCTGGATGTGCTTCCTCAATTGACCAAAATCAAGGGGATGGCACTTGACCTCTTGTTCCCACGCTGGTGTGTTGGCTGTGGCCGAGAAGGGGATTTTATCTGTATCTCCTGCCAGAAGTCACTGCCCAGAGTCATACCTCCGCTTTGCCCCAGGTGCGGCCTGCCTCAGTCCAGTGCTAATCTTTGTTCCAGTTGCCTCGGCTGGCAGGCTGAAATAGACGGTATCCGGGCGCCGTTCCGCTTTGACGGGGTGATGCGCCAGGCTATCCACGAGCTGAAATATAGAAACCTGAGAGCTCTGGCTGGGCTCCTCGCCCGGTTGCTCAACGACTATCTGCTCGATAACCCTGTGCCCGGTGAGGTTCTGGTGCCGGTGCCGCTGCACCCCAAACGATTACGGGAGCGGGGCTACAACCAGTCCCGCCTTCTGGCTAAAGAGCTGGGCAAACTGGCCGGTCTGCCGTTGGTGGACGATTGCTTGGTGAGGGAGCACTATTCCCTGCCTCAGGCCAGGACTTCCAGTGTGGGTGAGCGGCGGAGTAACGTCGCCGATGCCTTTGCCTGCCGCCACCGGCGGCTGGAGGACAAGCCGGTAATACTGATAGATGATGTCTCCACTTCGGGGGCTACACTCGATGCCTGCGCCCGGGCGCTGAAGCAGGCCGGAGCCGCCTCGGTGTGGGGGCTGACGCTGGCCAGGGAGATATGACCGGAGAGCTAAGATATACTGTCTCCAATATTGGCCTGGGTTGGGTGGGGGTATTAGCCTCTAAATCCGGGCTGCTTGAAGTCACTCTGCCTCAGGGTACGGCGCGGGAGGCGGAACGGCAGCTGGGTGATGGGTTGGGGGAGGCAATCCGGTCTGATGACTTCTTCGCTGATTTATTGGAGCGCCTGAGGAGCTATTTTGCCGGTCGGCGGGTAGATTTTGACGATGAGCTTGATTTTTCTGCGGCTACCGCCTTTCAGCTGGGGGTTTGGCGGCTCACCCGGCTTATCCCTTACGGTGAGACCAGGAGCTATGGCTGGGTGGCTGAGAAGCTGGGTAAAGCCGGGGCGGGTAGGGCGGTGGGGCAGGCTATGGCCAGAAACCCTCTGCCCATCATCGTTCCCTGCCACCGGGTGGTGGCCAAGGATGGTAAGCTGGGTGGTTACAGTGAGGGGGTGGCCAAAAAGAAATATCTTCTACAGCTGGAGTCTGCGGCTAATTAAAGCGGCTATTTAGCGTTGACGGTAAATACTTTGGTTTCGCCTACGCCGCCGCCTTCCCACGGTTGCTCATAGACCATGGTTATCTCGGTCTGTCCCGCCTTTAGTGCCTTGAAGCGGAAATATTCAATACCACCAGCGCCGACCACACCCTCTTTGGCTTCTTCCTTGTAGCTCTTTTCCAAGAGCTCAAGCATGGTCTGGTCGTGGCTTTCCTGCCAGCCATAGCCGGTGGTGGGGTTAGAGCCGAGGGCGATAATAAATTCCTGGTTGACGCCGATATTTACCGTCTGGCCGGGGTCGGTATGGGTCTCGGCCACCCCAATACAACCGGCCACCGTAAGGGTGGCCGCCACCAGCATCAAAATCAGGAGCCTTTTCACTAAGTTTTCCCCTTGTCTATTAATTAACTATCATTATAAACGAAAACGACGGTAAAAGGTTAGTTGGAGCTTGAAAATTGAGCTCTGGCTATGGAGTAGTCCATCTGTTTTTCAAAAAGCGATCTTATTTTCAAGCTCATGAAGCTGTCTTCGTATTTCTCAATCAGTCCCTGGTCAGCGAAGCTGAAATAGTGGCTGTTGCCGATTATAATATGGTCCAGCACCTTAATCTGCAGGATACTGCCGACGAAGACCAGGTCTCTGGTTAGCTGTTTATCCTGCTTGCTGGGGGCGGGGTCGCCGGCGGGGTGATTGTGGGCAAAGATTAGGGCGGTGGCGCGGTGGTTGATGGCACTTTCGACAATGTCACGGGGGCGGATGGGGATACTGTCCAGCGTGCCTTCAAAGAGGTCGGCGATGTCAATAATCTGGTTGCGGTTATTTAGATAGATAGCCTTGAATATCTCATTCTTTAGGTCTCGCATTGAGTAGTTGAGGTAGTCAAAAACCTCCTTGGATGATTTGTAGGAGGGCTGTTCTACAATCTTCTGCCGGAGAACCTCGGCCGGTAATTCGTGTAGCAGCTTGATATAAAGCATGCAGGGTGGTGTAATACCAACCTGCTCCAGTTCTTGGTGAGATGCCGATAAAAAGCCTCTGAGGTTAGTGAAGTTTTCTATGCAATCTTTGGCCTTTTTCTTGCCTTCACGGTGGGGTAGCACCAGGCTGAGTAGTAATTCAATGGTCTCCTGGTCAGTCAACCCCCCAAAGCCTGACCGGGTAAATCTTTCCTGCAGCGGCGTCATATTCTCTTGCCCCTTTGCTATGCCAAATGTCATTTATCTGCCTCCCGTTACCCCACCCAGTATGCAGACAAGAGTCACTTTATAACACATTTTTGCACTTTTGTCAACTAAAGTCCATTATTTGACACATTTATGTTATCTGTCAAGATGACTTATTTTAACTCTACTTAACAATATTCTGGTACTTTAGTTATGGGCTAGGGGTAGTTCGACAAAGAATGTAGCCCCTTTGCCCGGTTTGCTTTTGGCGTATATCTTGCCGCCGTGCTCGCTTATAATGCCGTGACAGACGCTTAAGCCCAAACCGGTGCCGCCTTTTTCCCCCTTGGTGGTGAAAAAGGGGTCGAAGATCTTGTCAAGGTGTTCAGCGGGAATGCCCGGGCCGTTATCACTAAAAGTGGTCCTGATATATTCCTTCCTCTCTTCAGTTTTGATAATGAGCTTTCCGCCGCCGTTGGTTTCGGTTAAAGCCTGTTCGGCGTTTAGAATGATGTTTAAAAAGACCTCCTCTATCTGTTGAAAATCGAGCATTAGCTCGGGGAGGTTGGGAGCGAGGTCGGTTACGACTTCAATATTGCTGGTTGTTAGTTCGTAAGCCCGAAGTTCCAGGGCGCTTTCCAAAATTTCGTTTATGTCTGAGTATTGCTTTTGGGGCTGGCGGCGGCGGGCAAAGGTGAGAAGGTTTTGGACTACCTTGGCGGCTCTTTCGGCTTCGGTATAGATTCTTTTTAAATCCTGGTTGGTTTCCTGGTCGGTGCTTTTTCTCAGCAGCCGCTGCGAGAAACCCAGTACCCCGGTGAGGGGATTGTTTATCTGGTGGGCAACACCGGCGGCCAGCTCGCCGATAGCCGCCAGCCGGCTGGAGAGGTAAAGCTCTCGTTGCAGCTCTCGTTCCCTCTCCTCCGCCTGCTTGCGCTCGGTTACATCAACCCAGTTTGCCAGGTAGTACTTGAACTCTCCATTGCTTGTTACCGGCACCGAGGTTATCTCCACCCAGAATCGCTCCCCATTCTTCTTCTGAAAAAGCTCCTCAAGCCTCGTTGCTCCTTGGTGCATAGCTTGTTCCAGGTCATTACCCGTTTTATGCAACATTTCTTTTGTCCACCATGGGTACGGCGCTTTTCTGCCAAGAACTTCTGTTGCAGAAAAACCGGTTAGCTTTTCCAGCGCCGGGTTGGCATATTTTATTGAAGTATCTTGATTGATAACCAGCATGGGGTTGGGGGAGTTGGTCAGCAGGCTGGAGTTGAATTCCTCGCTATCCCGCAGCGCTTCCTCCACCTGCTTGCGGTCGGTGATGTCCCTGGCGACGGTGATGTGGCCAATCGCCTTACCCGAAGCGTCCTTCAGGACGCTGGTGCTCAGCTCAGCGAGGAACTCGGAGCCATCAGACCTGACCAGGGTGTATTCCTGGTCTCTAACTGTGCCCCGTTTTAGAGCTTGCCGCATGTTTTTGGCTATCTTCTCACGGTTGTGGGGGGCGGCCAGCATCAGGGCGCTTTTGCCTATCATTTCATCTTCTGAGGCGAAGCCGTGCATCTCCACCGTTCTCTGATTTACCTCGGTGATGATACCGTTTAAATCAACGACTGATATGCCATCGGTGACCGATTTGAACATTTTCCGTGTCTTCTCTTCCGAATCCCGCAGTGCCTCTTCCGCCTGCTTGCGCTCGGTGATATTCCTGCCAACCTCAAGGCAGGAAACTATTTCTCCTTTTGCGTCTCTGATGGGATTGGCCGTATTTTCCCAGTAGACAGCCTCCCCCGAAGGGGTTATTACCTTCCTCTCCGCGGTGTGTGACTTACCGTCCTTAAATGCCTTTTCTAGCGGGCAACCAACGCATATCTTGTCTCTGCCTTCATAGACCCGGTAGCATTTCTCCCCGACGTGGTCGCCACCAGAGTTCATTCTCGATGCCTCGTTCTGGTAGATAACGTTAAAGTCTTTATCCTGTATGGTGAGGTCATACTCCATGGCGCCTATTACCGACTGGAGTTTGTTCTTCTCGGCCTGGAGCGCCTCTTCCGCCTGTTTGCGCCCGGTGATGTCCCTGTATATGGCATATGAGCCAACCGCTTTGTTGCCAGAGCGAATGGGGTAGCTCAGCAGATAAACATCTACCAGGCTGCCGTCTTTGCGTTTTCTCACTGTCTCTTTGCGTCGTATCTCACCATTTTGAGTAGCCTTTTTCAGGTCAACGGATTCCTCAATGAGGTCTTCAGGGACAATCACCTCGACAACAGCATGGCCTTTGAGTTCCTCCAGCGTGTAGCCATAAAGCGTCTCGAATCCCCTGTTGGCGTTAACAATCCGGTCTTCGTTATCGAGTAAAACAATAGCCTCGGGGGAGTTGTCGAATAGCTGCTGGAGATGGGCGTTCCGAAGCTCGAGCGCCTCTTCCGCCCGCTTGCGGTCGGTTATATCACGGGCAAAGACAAACAGTTGCCCTTCGCCCACATCAAGGTAATTTACGCTTATTTCAACATTGATTATCTTGCCGTCTTTACGTCTGTGCCGGCTCTCAAAACTGTGATAACCTTGCTCTGTTATTTTGGCAATATGTTGGGCAACCTCCTCGGGATTTTCTGCGGCTTCTAAATCCGATATGGACATCTTAAGCAGTTCTTCTCGCGTATAACCTATCATCTTGCAGTATGAGTCGTTTACT
>Ga0315537_1002801_pt1 | contig 13152 bp, 6 predicted proteins | sample SalMarSW160270MG_FD_203091 | JGI IMG/M metagenome (GOLD analysis project Ga0315537, IMG submission 203091) | Salt marsh sediment microbial communities from the Plum Island Ecosystem LTER, Massachusetts, United States - Salt Marsh Sediment SW1602-70 ... | reverse complement strand
GAGATAGAAACCACCCGAGCGTGTTTATGTGGAGTATTGGCAATGAAATTGATTATCCTAATGATCCATTTTCTCACCCAGTATTGGGGGAGAATTACCAACCTGAGCAGCCGCCTGCTCAAAACTTAGTTAAGTATGCCAAACCGCTTATCGAGGTTACGAAAAAGTATGATAACACACGACCTGTCACAGCGGCATTGGCAAGTATTTCAATGTCGAATGCAGTTGGCCTTGCACAAATGCTGGACATCGTGGGGTATAATTACCAGGAAAAATACTACGAATCCGATCACAAAACATATCCGAATCGTTTTATCTTCGGCAGTGAGAATAGCCACCGATATAGTGACTGGACTGTGGTACGCGACAACGATTATGTTGCCGGCCAGTTTCTCTGGACAGGCATTGACTACCTTGGTGAGGCACGGCAATGGCCGAACAAAGCCAGCGGCTCAGGTCTACTCGACTTGTGTGGATTCAAAAAGCCCATCGGCTGGTTCCGCCAGAGCTTGTGGAGCGATGAGCCGATGGTCTATATCTGTGTCTCCGGCGGTAGAGGCGTGATGAGATTTCGTGGAATGAGAGGAGAGGAACACTGGAACTGGCCGGAGAATACGCAAGTCATTGTCACTTGTTGTACAAATTGTCCTGAAGTGCTATTAGCACTCAACGACAAGCCCATTGGAACCAAACGCCTTTCAGAGGCTGTCCAAGGCCTGTTGAGCTGGGAAGTTCCATACGAGGCAGGAGTCCTTAGGGCTGTGGGTCGTAAAAATGATACCGACGTTTGTGAATACGTATTGAAAACAGCTGGACCTGCAAGCCGAATTAAATTGTTGCCCGATGTGACTCAGCTTCGCGGGGACGGCAAGGATATCTGTCACATAGAAGTTCAGATTGCAGACGACCATGGCGTACGTGTGCCGGACGCTGAGTGTGAGCTGACATTTGAGCTTGATGGTCCGGGAGAGATTCTTGGTATAGGCAATGGTGACCTTGACAGTCTTGAGGATTATAAAGATAGAGTACACAAAGCCTATCACGGCCGGTGCTTGGTCATTCTCCGGTCGGCACGCGAGTCGGGCAGAATTCGGCTGATAGCACATTCGGATGGGCTTAAAGAGGCATCGGTTGAAATCAAGAGTATGAACTGAAATCATGTAGTTAGTTAAAAGAAATCAATTTGTAGATAGGAGTAAATAAATGAAAAATTGTTTGAAAGTTTTATTTTTAATTTTTGTTTTAGGCATACTTTCAATCAAGTCAGTGATATCTGCAGAAAGACCCTGGCAAACAATCTCGGATCCGACTGTTGCAGAGGTGGCCTCCAATTTTAAGTCACCACCGGCTGAATACAGTATGACTTTTTATTGGGGCTGGGACGGGCCCATAACCGAAGAGGTTATTATCAGAGATTTAGATGAGTTTAAGGCCAAAGGTGTTCGAGCCGTCACGCTTGAGCCAGGCTACAACATGGAATACCTGACACCTAACTGGTTTGAGATGGTAAAAGTCGCAGTGGAGCAGGCTCGCATCCGCGAAATGAAAGTCTGGCTGGTTGACGAAGGCAAGTATCCAAGTGGATTTGCCGGGGGAAAGTTTTCTAAAGAACGTCCCGATTTGCGGATGCAGGCTCTGGTATTGGCTGGGCGTTTTGATGTCGCTACCGGTGAAACACTTTCGCGCAAATTATCACCTGAAACGGTCAGTGCCGTTGCGGTAAACCGGGCAGATAATACAAGCCAGGTTCTCGATATAAGCTCAGGCGAGATTAATTGGACGGTGCCAGAGGGGAATTGGCAGGTACTTATTGTTGAGCACCAATTTCGCACATCACAGACACGAGCCGTTAATAATCCCAAACGTGGCAAAGATACCAGCAATTCTCTCTGCGATTACCTGGACCCGGCAGCGACAAAGCAGTTCATCGAGTTCACACATGAGCAATACAAGAAATACGTTGACGAAGAATTCGGCAAGACGGTTTTAGGCTTTAGAGGCGACGAGCCGGATTACAGCATTTCTGGCATTCCATGGACGCCTAAAATCTTTGCAGAATTCGAGAAATGCAAAGGCTATGATGTAAGGCCGTATGTAGCCTCTTTCTTCTTGCGGAGTGGTTTGACGGAAGAACAACGGCGGGTGAAAGCGGATTACTGGGACGTCTGGTCGGACATGTTCGGTGAAAACTTCTTCGGCGTGCAGGCGAAGTGGTGTGCTGAACATAACCTCCAATATCTGGTTCATCTAAACCATGAAGATCAAATGATAGGCCTGGTTCGTTCCGAGGGGGATTTCTTCAGGTGTATGCGGTATGTGCAAATGCCCGGCATAGATACAATCTGGAGTCAGATTTGGATGGACAAAGTGGCCGATTTCCCGAAGTATGCCTCTTCGGCTGCACATCTTTTCGGCAGGCCACGTGCGTTTACTGAAAGCTTTGCAGCTTATAAGCCGGCTCCGAATGTCGAGCAGGCCAAATGGATTTTGAACCATCAACTCGTCCGCGGTATAAACATGGTAGAGGTGATGTTTGTACCGGCATCATCTAAAGGTCGCAGCGGCATTAGGGGATGGCTGGCAACCGAAGAGTTTCCACAGGTGGCCCGCTATTTAAATCGGGCATGTTATATCCTGTCCCAGGGACATCCCGCTGCTGCAATTGCGCTCTATCATCCTACTATGAGTATGTGGCTTGGTGATGAAGAAGCCAACAACAGCACACTGGCAATTATGCAGCAATTGCTGGAACATCAGCGCGACTTTGACGTGGTTGATGACCGCTCGATTGGGGAGATTCTAAAGCTCGAAGGGAGTGACCTCGTGAACCTCAGCGGTCAGAGATATCGCGCCGTGATTGTTCCACCTACAACGGCGATGTCAAAAGTGGCTTTAAACCGTTTGCAGGAATTTGTAAGAGCTGGCGGCTGCGTAGTTTTCAGGGCAAGTCAGCCTTCTATGGTGGTGGAAAAGTCCTTCCTCAAGGCTGATGCACCGAGTGGTTTGAGCTGGGCCATACACGAGCCGTCCGGCAAACTTACTGCTGAGATATTGAAAGCCTTACCCAAACCGGATGTCATGCTGGAGCAGAGCTGTCCTGCAATTAAATATACTCACCGCCGCTGGCGCGATGCTGAGCTTTATATGTTTTTCAATGAAAGCCATGAAAAGCAAACTCGTAAAGCGACCTTAGCTGGAAGCGGCCAGTTACAACTCTGGGATCCAACTTCGGGAAGAATTGAACCTTTAGCTGATGCTTCTTCAGAGAACGGTTTTGTACATTTAACGTTAGAATTAGAGCCTTATCAAACGATATTTATTGTTATCACCGCAAAGTGAGCCGGGCAATTGCACTGGAGGGCCAAATGATCACATATAAAAAGATAATCATCATTATACTTACATCGTTGGTTTGTTACCCAGCAGCAGCTCTTGAACGGCGGGACGTTACTTTTAAAATCTTTCAATTTCCCGCCAACATGATTCCGCGCATAGACGGCAAAGCCGATGACTGGGCCGTGGTACCTAATGAATATGTCATTGGAACCGACCAGCTTGTAGATGACGAAGGCAAGTGGGAGAAACCCGACCCGAATAACCTGGATGTGCGTGTGCGAGTTGGGTGGGTCAAAGGAATAAATAGGCTGTATTTTCTCTATGAGGCTTACGATAATTACTGGGATTTTTCTCTTCCCGGTTTGCACAATGATACCTTCGAGGTCGTGGTAGATGGAGACGCTTCAGGTGGTCCTCTGATTGACAAGGGACATCGTGAAATGTGGATTCCTGAAGAGGTTGGAGCCGCAGCCGCTAAAGATGAGCGAATCAGTGACGAGGAAGCCAACTGGGCTATCCACAGTGTGCACGCGCAAAACTATCATATCTTCACTCCGGCTGAGGGCAAAGACTGGACTCTTGCCTGGGGTGTCCAGCCATGGATCAAAGAGCTGCCTCTTGCGAACGCAGTTTGCAATTATGATTTCAAGCCTGGAGAAGCTGGGAAGCTTGTACTTGAATTTTGGATAACGCCTTTTGACTACGCTGGTCCCGAAGGACCAGCCCGCGCGGTGGAATCCGTGCTTTGGGAAAACAAAATCATCGGTCTATGCTGGGCAGTCATTGATTACGATGACGTCAGCAGTGGGGGAAAAAATAATGGCTTCTGGAACCTTTCACGAAATCACAAAATGTACGGCAATGCATCACATTTGTGTGCGTTTCAATTGATGCCGCTTGAGGAGAAGTTCCGCAAACCTATCGAGGCACAGTGGTCTTTCAAAGTATTGGATATGGACCGCCGGTTGGTGGCGTTCAAGGATTTGTCCTATGGTAATATAACATCCTGGAAATGGGACTTCGGTGATGGCACAACCTCGACGGAGCAACACCCGCTCCATCAATATAAAAAAGCCGGCAGTTATGTTGTTGTGCTCGATATTGAAGGACCGGACGGCAAATCTCGTCGTTCAAAGGTCTGGGACGTTACGGTGAAATAAAACCTTCAGATTTTGAAAAAGGAGCAAAAACCATGTCAAAACGAATCCTTATGATGGTTTGTCTTATTTTGGCCATCACGCAATTCCTTGCAGTTGCGCAGGTTGATGCCGGAGTTTTCGATGTTAAAGTATATGGGGCTGTAGGCGATAGCAAGACACTCGATACGCCGGCGATTAACAAAGCTATCGAAGCTGCATCCGTAGCAGGTGGCGGCACAGTACATTTTCCTGCCGGCACCTACCTGTGTTTTTCGATTCATTTAAAGAGTAACGTCGGGCTTTACCTCGATCATGGTGCGACGATATTAGCGGCTGAGCCTACTGCAGAAGCCGGATATGACCCTGCTGAGCCGAATCCGTGGGGAGATGAGCACAAGTACCAGGACTTCGGCCATAGCCATTGGCATGACAGCCTGATCTGGGGCGAGGGGCTCGAAAATATTTCTATTCTCGGACCGGGCAGGATTGACGGCAGCAAAGGCCTGAGTCATGGGCTTGGTGGGCGAGAAGGTGGCATTATAGGTGATAAAGCGATAGCACTTAAGCTTTGCCGTAATGTAATCATCAAAGATATAACGATGTATATGTGCGGTCATTTCTGCATCCTGCCTACAGGCGTCGATAACTTCACAATCGACAATGTTAAAATCGATACAAACCGTGACGGTATTAACATCGACTGTTGCCGCAATGTGCGTATATCGAATTGCACTATCAATTCACCGAACGATGACGCAATCGTCCTGAAGAGTTCCTATGCTCTGGGTTATGCGCGGGCAACTGAGAATGTGACCATCACAAACTGCCAGGTTACAGGATATGACCTTGGCACATTTATAGATGGCACTTTTAAGCGTAATCAGGAGCATGCGCCGGATCGTGGCGGTGTTACTGGACGCATCAAGTTCGGCACCGAGTCCAACGGCGGATTTAAGAACATCACTATCTCCAATTGTGTTTTCGACCGCTGTCGAGGATTTGCACTTGAAACTGTCGATGGTGGATTGCTGGAGGACGTCACTATTACAAATATCACTATGCGTGATATCGTAAATTCTCCATTTTTTTTGCGCCTTGGAAGGCGTATGCGTGGTCCGGAAGGAGTGCCGGTAGGCAAGCTTCGCCGTGTGAATATCAGTAATATTGTAGTGTACAATGCAGAACCACGCTATGGCTCGCTTATTATGGGTATTCCCGGTCACGACATTGAAGATGTTAAACTGAGCAATATTCGGATACTGGTTAAAGGTGGAGCTCCAAAAGAGCAAGCTATGATTGAAGTTCCGGAACTTGAGACAGGATACCCCGATCCGAGGATGTTTGGTGAGATTCCGGCCTACGGTTTTTTTATTCGTCATGCAAAAGGAATTGAATTAAATAACGTCGAAGTAAGTTTTGTTAATGAAGATTTTAGACCTGCATTTATCCTTGACGATGTGAAGGATGTCGATTTCAATCATGTAAAAGCTCAACATGCCCCGGATGTGCCAACTTTTGTGTTAAAAAATGTCAAGGACTTTAAAACCCATCAATGTGAGCCAATGCCGGATACCCAAATCGAAAGCGTCGAGCATAAAAATCTTTAATCCACTTGGAAAAGATGATAAACACATGAGAATAATCTATTTATCAACGTTTATACTGATAGCGATTGTTTCTGGAACTGACCTCGCTGCCGAACTATCTGTCACTGAGTCGATACAACCAGGCAAACTGGCCGCCAAGCCTTTGTTCCGTGACCCGATTCACGACGGCGCAGCTGATCCAGTCCTCTGCTGGAATAAGGAGGAGAAAAAGTGGTTCATGTTTTATACCAATCGTCGAGCTAATTTGGCCAAGGAACGGGGTGTGGCCTGGGTGCACGGTACGCATATTGGAATTGCGGAGTCATCGGACCATGGGGGGAGTTGGACCTATCGCGGGATCGCAGACATTGATCTGGGCGAGCCCAATCAAACCTACTGGGCTCCAGAGGTGATCGAACATAACGGAACATATCACATGTACCTAACGCATGTACCGGGGATATTTGATGACTGGCGCCATCCACGGGACATTGTGCATCTGACCAGTCAGGATTTATTGAAGTGGACGAAGCAATCAGTGCTGAAGCTATCCTCGGATCGAGTGATAGATGCATGTGTGCTACAGCTACCGGATGGGACTTGGCGTCTATGGTACAACAATGAACGTGACGGTAAATCTATCTATTATGCCGACAGCCCGGATCTTTATCAATGGATCGATAAAGGCAAGGCCTTGAGTGATCGGCCCGGTGAGGGGCCTAAGGTTTTTCAATGGCAGGGAAAATACTGGATGGTCGTGGATGTCTGGCGTGGGCTGGGTGTATATTATTCCAACGATTTGTTGGACTGGACGCGACAGCAGGAGAACCTGCTGGAACAACCGGGCGCCGGCCCAGATGATCAGGTTAAGGGCGGACATCCGGACGTGGTAGTTAGCGGTGACCGAGCGTTTCTTTTTTACTTTACACACCCAAGCCGACGCGATGGTGGGCTTCAGACTCCCTATGAACAAGCCCGTAGTTCGATTCAGGTTGTGGAGCTCGAATATAAAGAGGGTAAACTAACCTGTGACCGTGATAAACCGACATATATTCAATTACAGCCTGTCAAAGATGAGACTCCAAAATAAATGCGGACTCCGCGTAAAACGCGGGGTTAAATATTTAGCCCCCAGTTTTACTGGGGGTCTTTTTCCTATTAGGAGGTAATGAATCGTGGTTAGAGAAAATGTCCTTAGCGTATTGTTGATTTGTACTGTTATGTGTACAGCAATCGCACAAGCTTCGATAGCGCCAAATTACAGCGCTTATACGCTCAATCCGGAATATAAGGAGAATCCTACATTAGGATGGGCCCAGCAGCGCATTGAAGAGAAGCTCGGTCGTGGTGTGGTGGCTGTTCCGATTAGCCAAGGTGAGGTGTATATCGGCTGGCGTCTGCTCAAAAGTGACCCTGAAAGCATCACCTTCAACGTCTATCGTTCAACAGCCGGCGCTGAAGCTGTGAAGTTAAACGCTGAACCGGTCCGGAAGACCACGGATTTTATGGATTCCAATCCGCCCCTGGATAGCGAGAACACCTGGTGGGTAAGGCCGGTGCTTGATGGTAAGGAGCAAGGCGCTTCCGGTCGGGCTTCGCTTCCAGCGAAACCATCGGAACAACAATACCTCTCGTTTAAGCTGCGAGATGACATCTCGGATCGTGGGATTCACAAAATCGGTATAGGCGACTTGGACGGCGACGGTGAATATGATTTTGTCATCAAACGTCCCGACGGGCGTGTGGATCCGGGCACCGCGCGTAAAAGTCCGGATACCTTCAAAGTAGAAGGTTATAAACGCGACGGCACATTTCTGTGGCGAAAGGACTTGGGTTGGTCGATTGAGTTGGGCACATGGTATTCGCCAATGGTGGTCTACGATTTCAATGGCGACAGTAAGGCTGAGGTGGCTCTGAGGACCAGCGAGGGGGATCATCGCGGCGAAGATGGACGGGTTCTCACAGGGCCGGAGTACTGCTCCGTCTGGAACGGTGAGACTGGCGAGGAGATCACCAAGGTCGATTGGATTCCGCGGGGTAACCTCAGCGACTGGGGAGACACTTCTGGCAACCGAGCGAGCCGCCACTTGATGGGCGTAGCCTATCTCGACGGCAAGACACCCAGTATCTTGGTACTTCGCGGCACGTATGGACTTATGAAGGCCGACGCATGGTTCTTGAAGGACAATGAACTCCATAAGGCTTGGAGCTGGACCAACCAGACAGCTGGCTGGAGATATCAGGGACAGGGCCAGCATGGTATCCACGTGGCCGACATCGACGGCGACGGTTGTGACGAAATTTTGAACGGTTCTATCGCAATCGACAACGATGGCCGGATTATGTGGAGCACGGGATACGGACATGGAGACCGATTCTACGTGACTGATGTCGATCCCCAGCGTCCCGGTCTGGAGGTGTGGTACGGCTACGAGGACCCCCATCCGCAAAACGGGGTCAGCCTGTGGGATGCCCGCACCGGCGACCTCATTTTTGGCACCAGAGAGGAGACCCGCGACAACGAAGTCAGTTTGGCACTCGTCGGCGACATCGATCCGTCGTATCCGGGTATGGAATGCTGGGCAGAACGGTTTTTCTTTTCCGCCAAGGGCGAAATCATTAAAGGTGACATTCCTCCATTAGATGGACTTATCTGGTGGGATGCCGACCTCCTGCGGGAGATAATCCGCGGTGGTGGTTTCTGGGCGCCCAAGGTCTCCATCTTCAAGTATAAGGGCTCGACCCTTACCTCCGGCATCGAGGGTAGAATTATAATGATGGCCGATATCCTTGGTGACTGGCGGGAGGAACTCATCACTTATGTCAGCGGCGAGTTGCGCATATACACGACCATCATCCCGGCTGTCGATCGCCGTGTTTGCCTGATGCAGGACCCCATATACCGGTTGGATGTGGCTTTTAGGGCCATGGGCTACGAACACGTTCCCATGACGAGTTATTACCTTGGTGTCCGGCCATAGAACCATTGTTAATGGCGGAAGTCGAGTGGTGCATGGCGAAATGAATAAAGGTAAATTATATGAGAAGTAAGATACGATTGACTCAGTTGAAATTGAACATAAAACTTATGCTGATAACGTCGTTTGTTCTCTGCCAGATGTTTTCTTGTACGAAAGTATCGAATATGAATAAAAGTTTAGTATGGAAGCCGGACAATGAAGATGGTACTTATAAGAATCCGGTAATTTTTGCCGATTATTCTGACCCCGATGTTATCCGTGTGGGTGACGGTTTCTACATGACCGCTTCCAGCTTTAATTGCGTGCCGGGCTTACCTATTCTGTACTCCAAAGACCTTGTTAACTGGAAAATCATCGGACACGCTATCAAGCGCTTTGCTGATAGACGTTTTGATGCGCCGCAGCACGGTAACGGCGTATGGGCACCATCAATCCGCTATCATAACAGCTGGTTTTGGATCTTTTACGGCGATCCTGACGCTGGTATTTTTATGACCAAGGCCAAGAATCCCACTGGGCCGTGGGAACCGTTGCATCTGGTCCAGGAGGGTAAAGGACTAATCGACACATGTCCTCTATGGGATGATGATGGAAATGCCTACCTTGTGCACGCCTGGGCCAACAGCCGGGCTGGCATCAAAAGCATTCTTACTGTCAACCGAATGAGTCCAGATGGCACAAAGCTGTTGGATGAGGGGATGATGGTTTTCGACGGACGAAATGGAATTCAACCAACAATCGAGGGACCCAAATTCTATAAACGTAATGGTTATTACTATATCCTTGCGCCTGCTGGCGGGGTGAAGCAAGGCTGGCAGTTGGCACTGCGGTCGAAGAATGTCTTTGGGCCGTACGAAGTAAAGAGGGTGCTGGAAAAAGGCTCAACCAATATCAACGGTCCCCATCAGGGCGGCTGGGTAGAGCTTGAGAATGGCGAAAACTGGTTCCTGCACTTCCAGGACAGAGGAGCATACGGACGTGTAGTCCACTTGAATCCGGTGCGCTGGATCGATGACTGGCCGCTGATGGGCGTGGACCTGGATGGTAATGGCATCGGCGAACCGGTGACTGAATATAAAAAACCTAATGTTGGCAAAACCTACCCTATTGAAGTTCCCCAGACAAGTGATGAGTTCGACTCAAAAAAACTTGGCCTACAGTGGCAATGGCACGCAAATCCAAAAGATGATTGGATGTCACTGACTGAACGACCGGGATGGATGCGGTTGTTCGCAGTACAAATCCCTGATAGTGCAGACAATTTGTGGCCGGTACCAAATCTAATCCTTCAGAAATTTCCTGCTCCTGAGTTTACCATCACGACAAAGCTTGACTTTAGCAAACTCGCCATAGGCCAAATGTCAGGCTTAATTATTATGGGGCAATCCTACTCGTATCTTGCGGTTGAGAGGACATCTTCGGGTTGTCGGCTGGTTAAAAGAACTTGCGAGGATGCAAGGAGAGAGCATAAAGAGACTGAGGAAGCCAATATCGACTGCCAAGACAATTTGGTGCTGCTAAGAGTCAAGGTTAGTGATGGAGCTGTCTGTCATTTCAGCTACAGTAGTGACGGCAAAGAATACATGGCGATTGGTGAACCATTTACCGCTCAAGCTGGCAGATGGATTGGAGCCAAGGTCGGATTATTCTGTCTGGCACAAGACTTTCGTAAAAAACCTGGTTACGTAGACTATGATTGGTTCAGATTTGAATAAAAGGAAAGGTCCCATGAAACGTAGATAGAAACCCCGCAATAAATTGCGGGGCTAAATAAACAGGTTTGTGGAGAGTTTATTATGCGACGGATACTTATATGCTGTATGTACTTATTGATTCCAGCTTGTATTGCTTTTGGAGTTGAAGAAATTGATCTTTCCGGTCAATGGAATTTTAAGCTGGATCGAGATAATGTTGGAATTAACGAAAAATGGTTTTCTCAAAAGCTGCCGGAAGAAATCAATCTGCCCGGCTCATTGCAGGAACAAGGCTATGGCGACAAGCCATCTGCAAATACCCAATGGACCAGCAGAATCGGTATGCAGCTGTTAAGCGATCCACGTTTCACAGAGTATGTTCAATCGGACGATTTTAAATGTCCCTTTTGGCTGACACCCGATCGACATTATGTTGGTAAGGCATGGTATCAACGTGAAGTGAACATTCCTGCCGAATGGCAAGATAAGCATATTGTATTGCACCTGGAACGGCCGCACTGGAAGACAACTGTATGGGTGGATGGCCAGCAGGCTGGTTCGTGTGACAGTCTTGGTGCACCACATGAGTATGATTTATCGAACCTCCTCAAATTCAGAAGCACGCATAGTCTGACGATATGTGTAGATAACGATTATGTTATTCCTGTGGGCAAAGACGCCCACAGCATATCCGACCAGACACAATCCAACTGGAATGGGATCACAGGTAAAATCTCCCTTGCCGCCAGCTTTAAAATCTGGATTGATAATTTTCAGGTTTTTCCTGATGTGACACACAAACGTATTAAGGTAGATGTCCAATTGTGTAATTCGACCGGCCAAGCTGGACAGGGACTTTTGATTGTTTCAGCGGAAAGTCACAATACAGTCAGGAAACATCAGGCTCCGGTGAAGAATGTCCCTGTAGAATGGAATAAAGAAACGGAAAAAGTCTCCTTTGAGTATGATATGGGAGACTGTTTGTTATGGGATGAATACAAACCAGCCTTATATAGATTAACTTTAGCCTTGAAAGGTCAAAGTGTAGATTGTGTAAAACACGTTCAATTCGGCATGAGAGAATTAGGTATCGAGGATAAACAGTTTACCATAAACGGCCGTAAAATTTTCCTGCGGGGGACACTGGAATGCTGTATTTTTCCGCAGCATGGTTATCCCCCCACGGATGTCAATGAATGGAAACGAATTATACTTATTGCAAAAAGTCACGGTCTTAATCATTTTCGTTTTCATTCGTGGTGCCCCCCCGAAGCAGCGTTTGCCGCGGCGGATGAGCAGGGCTTCTATCTGCAGGTGGAAGGCTCATGCTGGGCCGGTTTCGGCGACGGTACCGCCCTTGACGAATGGATATACGAAGAAATCGACCGTATGATCAGGTTTTATGGCAACCATCCATCGTTTTGCTTCCTTTCACCGAGCAACGAACCCAGCGGAAAGAACCGTGATAAATTTCTCGGTCAATTGCTGCAAAGTTTGAAAGAAAGAGACAATCGAAGATTCTATGTTGCAGGTGCCGGCTGGCCGCAGATAAAAGAAAATCAATATTCCATCGAAAGTGCCGTCCGGCTGCATAACTGGAAAGCGTTGAAGTTCAACCGGCCGCCTCAGACGTTTGACGATTATCGAGAGCACGTAAATGCGCGTCCCGTACCGGTCGTCGGCCATGAGATCGGTCAATGGTGTGTATATCCCGATTTGGAAGAAGATAAGAAATACACTGGCGTATTGAAGGCCAAAAATATCGAGATCTTCCGAGACAAATTGCAAAAGGCCGGCATGGGCCACCTTGCTCGCCAGTTCCTTATGGCAAGCGGAAATTTTCAAACCCTTTTATATAAGCAAGAAATAGAGACGGCTTTGCGAACACCGGGTTTCGCCGGTTTTCAACTGCTCGATTTGCATGATTTCCCCGGTCAGGGCACCGCGCCGGTGGGGGTTTTGAATGCACTATGGCAGTCCAAAGGATATTGTAGCCCGGAGCAATACCGGCGATTCTGTAACGACATTGTGCCGCTGGCTCGAATGAAAAAGCGAATTTTTACTAATGATACTAACTTCGAAGCCGTTATAGATGTGGCAAACTATAGTGCAGAAGATTTATCTAATGTAGAATTTGTTTGGAAGATTACCAAGAATGATGAAGTTCAGATTAAGGCTGGAAAATTTAGTGTGGCTTCTGTGCCGACTGGTGGCTTGACGCGTGTAGGCAGTATTGAATATAGTTTGAGTGACATCAAGGAGCCTGACCGATTTAACCTTGAAATAAAGCTTGTCGGGACACCTTACGCAAACGATTGGGATTTTTGGGTATATCCGGCAATATTGCCTGCGATAAATACAGATGATATTTATATAGCTGTAGGTTTTGATGAGCAGGTAAAGGCTAAATTAAATT
>Ga0315537_1002798_pt1 | contig 13164 bp, 8 predicted proteins | sample SalMarSW160270MG_FD_203091 | JGI IMG/M metagenome (GOLD analysis project Ga0315537, IMG submission 203091) | Salt marsh sediment microbial communities from the Plum Island Ecosystem LTER, Massachusetts, United States - Salt Marsh Sediment SW1602-70 ... | reverse complement strand
GTGAAAATCGCTTTCCTGCGTTGCGAGGAAGCGGGTTCCCATCAGCACCCCGTCGCAGCCCAAGGCCAGGGAGGCTACTATACTCTTGCCGTCGGAGATTCCTCCTCCGCCAATCACAAGGGTATTCTCGTCGGATACGGCATCGACCACGGCGGGAAAAAGAACCATGGAGTGAAGCGGTTCCCAGTGCGTATGAAAGCCGCCTTCATGACCTGAGGCGACGATCACGTCAACACCCGCCTTCTTGCAGCGTAGAGCGGCCCTGACAGAGGGAACGATATGAATCCAGGTAAATCCCGCCCCTTTGATCATGTCCCCCCACCCCATCGGATCACCGGCAGAGGTATACATTACCTTGAGGGTATTTTTCATCTCGGGATTTTCCTCGCGCACCTTGATGGCCGTTTCGATCATAATTTTAGAGTACTCTTTGAGTTCCGCCGACACCATGACGTTAGGACCAAATACACCGCCTTTATCCTTTACCAAACGGTGGGTCCGTTGCAGGACCTTCCCGAGCGCCGTACCCATATCGTCATCACGGTCCGCCTCGCCACTGTCGACAAAGGCGTTATAGACCCAGGGCTGGTCTTCCTTGTTAAAAAGACCACTGGTGGAAAGCAGTCCGAGCACCCCCGCATTGGCTGCGGCGACACAGAGATTGTTATTGCTGAAAGGGCCCATGCCCGCCTGGATGATGGGATACTTGATCCCGATCAGGTCACACAATCTTGATTTAATCATGCAATTCTTCTCCTCTGAGGATTTGATGATTCTTAGCTACCTTCTCTTTCAATAACGGTGGCTACGCCCTGGCCGCCCCCACAACAGGCATTGGCGCACCCATAGCGCCCGCTTTTTTGTTCCAAGATCCGGGCCAGGGTGCCGGTCAACCTGACCCCGGTTGCGCCAAGGGGGTGACCTATGGCAGTACCGCCGCCCATGACATTGACCTTATCCGGATCGATGCCCAATTCCTTGATGCAGTTCAGGGCCACGATACAGAAGGCCTCATTGATCTCCCAGAAGTCTATATCCGAGGCCTTCAGGCCCGCCTTTTCCAGGGCCATCTTGCTCGCCGGTACGGGCCCTAGCCCCATGATTGTCGGGTCGACACCTGCAAAGCCGATGGATTTTATCGTAGCCATTGGCTTGATCCCCTTCTTCTTGGCCGTCTCCTTGGACATAAGGATCATGGAGGTGGCCGCTGCATTGAGCGGGGAAGAGTTGCCCGGTGTGATCACCCCATCCTTCTTAAAGGCCGGCCTCAGATCAACCATGCCCTCATAGGTCGCATCCTTGCGGACGGCTTGGTCTGTATCCACCTTCATCGTCTTTCCATCTGCCTGCGGGGCGTCAATCGGAAAGATCTCGCCGTCGAAAAAGCCCTCTTCCTGGGCCTTGGCTGCCAGATTGTGGGCCCGTGTGCCCCACCGGTCCATGTCCTCTTTGGTATAATCAGTTTGTGCGAAGAGCTTCTCCGCAGTCAGCCCCATATTCATGGTCGTCATTATGTCCCAATGGGAATAGGACGGGTCCGTGAAAAGGCTCATGTTCGGAGAAATGAGCCCCCGATCGCTGGTCAATCCCCCCATGGGGACCCGCGTCATGTGCTCATAGCCGCCCACCATGACGATATCGGCGAAGTCCTGGGCGATTTCCATAAAACCCACATGTATCCCAGCCATGGAAGACCCGCACTGTTGGTCCACGAACTTTGCCGGAATGGTCTCCGGCAGGTTGGCCAGAAAGATAGGCATGCGCCCGCCGTAAGTCCACTGTTCTCCCACTCCCATTGCACTTCCTACAAGAAAATCATCGATTTCTTTTGGATCAATCCCTGTACGCTTGATGAGCTCTGGGAGCAGCTTTGCCAACAGCTCATCACCCCTCAGCTGGCAGAACCAGTCCCTGGCCGGGTCATTCGGCCTGGAACGGGACTGCGCTGTCCTCAGATATCCTGCTATGACGACTTCTTTCATTATAAATCCTCCTTTTTTCTTAAGTGTTTTTCGTGCTTACTGTAACTATGGAAATACCCGTTTAACCACCATTTCCCTCATCTCTCTATTTTTCTGGAATAGGCGCCTCCAGGGACCCTGCCAGCAGGGATCCGCCATCGACCACAATCTCGGTACCGGTCGTATAACTGGAGGCATCGGAAGCCAGGTAGACCGCTGCACCGGCTATCTCATCGGGCTCACCTATGCGGCCCATGGGTGTCTTATGGGCCAGCGCTTCTTTTCCCTTTTTCGCCTCTTCCTCCGGAAGGTGGAACCAGTGTGAATTAAGCATCTTTGTGCTAATCGGCCCAGGGGCAATCGCATTCACCTGAATATTAAAGGGTGCCAATTCCAAGGCGAAGGCCCTGGTTATCATGCGGACACCGGCCTTGGAGATACTGTAGATGCTCACCCCATATTCCGGTTTAAAGCCATCGATGGAAGCGATATTGATGATTTTACCGCCGCCTTGTTCCTTCATGACCTTGGCGACCGCCTGGCTGGTAAAATAGAGTCCCTTCATGTTTAGATTAATAATGGTTTCCCAGAGACGCTCCTCGGAATCCAGCACGGTGCCCATGGCCGGACTGGCGCCGGCGTTATTGACCAGTATATCAATCCTGCCGAGCGCCTCCATCGCGGTGCCGACCATTTTGTCTATCCCTTCCAGCTTACCGAGATGGGACTGGATAGGCATTGCCTCGCCTCCGAAGGTCTTGATCTCCGCGGCAGTGGCTTCAAGGTCCTCTATCTTACGGCTGGTAATGACAACCTTCGCACCGGCCTTGGCAAACCCCTGGGCAATGGCCTTGCCGATGCCGCGTCCGCCGCCGGTCACAATCGCTTTCTTTCCCTTTAAAGAGAACTTGTCGAGATCGAACATGGCTCCTCCCTAGTCTTTGTAAAAAGTTTCTCCCGACTTGGCCATCTTTGTTATCAAGTCGGCCGGTTTGAAACGGGCGCCGTACGTACCCTCCAACTCCGTCAGTTTTTTGTGGACGTTCTTGAGGCCCCAGGCGTCTGCGTACCGCAAGATCCCACCCCGATAAGGCGGGAAGCCTGTTCCGTAGATCATTGCCAAGTCCATATCCTGAGGGCGATCGCAGATGTCTTCCTGGATCATATAGGCCGCCTCGTTGATGGCATTGGCGAGCATCAGGTCTATGACCTCCTGATGAGACATCTCTTTTGGTGTGATGTTGTTTTCTTTTAGATAATCTTCTACGACCTTCATCATCTTCGGATTGGGGACGGGTTTCTCACCGCTGTAATCGTACCACCCCGCCCCTGTCTTTCGTCCGTAACTACCTGTTTGGTAGACACCCTCCATAAGGGGGTGGACCTTGTAACGTTCCCCCATGGTGCGCTCAAAGGTCTTGCCTACATGGTAGTTGATATCGATTCCCGTAAGGTCAGCCAGGGTAGCAGGCCCCATGGGCATGCCAAAATCCACCATCGCCTCCTCGATGACCGGTAACGATACCCCTTCGGCCAACAAAGGAGTGAATCCTCCCATCAGGGCACCGAGTTGTCTGGAGACATAGAACCCCGGGCCGTCGTTAACCACGATGGGGACCTTCTTAATCGCCCTGCCAAAGGCCACGCTGGTGGCCAGGGTCTGGTCGGAGGTCTGCTTCGTACAGATGATCTCCAACAACGGCATGCGCTCGGCGGGATTGAAGAAATGAAGACCAATCATCCGGCCGGGGTCCTTCAGGACGGATGCCATCTCCGTGATGGGGAGGGCCGAGGTGTTGGTCCCGAATACAGTGTCGGGCCGGCAGATACCCTCCAGTTTCTTCCAGATGTCCTGTTTGATCTTCATATCCTCCAGCACGGCCTCGATGATGAGGTCCACATCCTTCATGTCCTCAAGTGAGGTTGTGGTGGTCAACTGCTTTTTGATCATGCCGTCAAGGTCTGCCTGGGTCATCTTTCTCTTCTTAATGGGGTAGGCAAAGGTCTTTTTGATGGCCCCCACACCCTTCTCAATGGCTTGATCGTTGATATCCCACAGGATGGCGTCGAAACCACCCCTGAGCAGCAGGTTGACAATACTTGAACCCATGACCCCTCCACCCAGCATGGCCACCTTCTTGATCGTAGCCGGTTTGATCCCTTCGATACGGGGGAGCCTGCCGGCTGCCCGCGTGTTGAGGAATATGCCGATGAGGTTCTTGGCTACGTCTGAGACGGCGCAGTCGCTGAACAGGTCTACTTCTCTTTCGATGTCTTTTTCTATGTCATAGCTGAGGCCCTTTTCCATCGCCTCGATGGCCTTCAGAGGCGCTATGTACCCCTTGGCCTGTTGGGCCGTCATCGCTTTGGCAAAAGCAAACAGGTTTTTCTTCTCGGCTGCGCTGGGAAGACGGTAATTCAAATTGCGGGTCATCCGCAATTGCAAGTTCAACTGGCCTGCGAGGAACTTGCCCGCAGCCTGAAAGGCCGCCTCAAGGAGCTTGTCGGCATCTACCAGTTCATCCACCAGTCCCCGGGAATAGGCGCGCTCGGCCTTAATCGGGTTCCCGATAGTAATCATCTCCAGGGCATTTTGGATGCCGATGAGCCGAGGCAGCCTCTGCGTGCCCCCTGCACCGGGAATCAAGCCGATCTGCACCTCCGGTTGCCCCAGATCGACCCCCTTGACGGCAACCCGATAATGGCAGGCCATGGCCGTCTCCAACCCACCACCTAAACAGTTGCCGTTGATGGCCGCGATGACCGGCTTGGGCCCTGTCTCGATCTTGTTGAGAAATTGGGCCAGGGCCAGGACCACGGGTAACGCCTCTTCCTTTTTCTTCACTCCCTGGATCTGGGTGATATCCGCCCCGGCAATGAAGTTCTTACCCGTCCCTGTGAGGATAAGGGCCTTGATTTTCTCATCCTCCAAGGCCCCCGTGACGGCCTCCACCAATTCCACAGTGAAATCAGGAGAAAACTGGTTCACGGGGGGGTTGTTCATTGTTATGAGGGCGATACCATCTTTGACATCAACTTTCAAAAACTTGTATTTCGTTTTCATGACATGCACCTCCGCATATTTCAAATAAGGGTTCTTAGGGCCAAAAGAGGGCCTCTGTCGTTATGTTTGATCTCCTCTTGAGCCTCGTGTAGCCTTTGTTGATCGGTTCGATCACGTTCTCACTCCGGGATCAACTCAGGAGGCCATTCTCCGTCTTCTGCTGGGCTTATGAGTGCATACTTTACCGATCGGTCGGTAGCATATATGCCTAATCTTAGCCTCCTCACAGAGATATGTCAAGATTTTTTTGTGCTCAATAACGGGCTTTTATGGCTCAAAAACTCCCTGATGCCTCAGGGAAACATCTTGCCGGGGTTCAGGATGCCGTGAGGATCAAGGAGTTGTTTTACTTTTTTCATCCACTCCAGAGAGGGCCCATGTTCCGCCTCCATGAATTTGGCCTTGCCGATCCCCACGCCGTGTTCTCCGGTTGCCGTGCCTTTGAGGGCCAGGGCCTTGTGCACGATGCTGTGATTGGCTTCCTTGATCCGCTGTCCCGTTTCACGGTTTCCTCTCTCCGTTTCGATGACGAGGTGGATGTTACCGTCGCCGGCATGACCGAAGATATAGGCTGCAGCAGCTCCGGCCTCTCGCGCCTGCTCTCCGGCAAAGGCGATCATTTCCGGATAGGCCGAGACGGGCACCGCTACATCGATGGCAATCCTGAAACGGTCCGAACGATCCTGCCTGATCATCTCGCCCAAGGCATACCTGGCCTCAAGGAGACGATCTCTTTCTTCCTTGTTCAGGCCCGGTCTAAACTCCTGACAGTCGTGCTCACGGCAGAGCTCTTCAGCAATGCCTATCACCTCTTCGAGGTGATGCCTGCTGGGCCCGTGGAATTCCATAAACAGGGTAGGGGAGACAGGAAGCTCCAAATTCTTGTGCCTGTTGATGATACTGATGCACTCCGGCGCCAGAAGCTCCAACGCCGCGGGATCGAGGCCCGAACGGATGATCTCGAAGACCGCCTTGCTGGCATCCTCTACGGTCTCAAAGGTGGCCACGGAGGAGGCGAATTCTGAGGGGATGCCCACGAGCCGAAGCGTAGCCTCCACCACGATCCCCAACATCCCTTCGGAACCTACGAAGAGATGCAGCACATCGAATCCCGAGGAGCTTTTGGAGGCGCGGTTGCCAACCTCTATGATTTCCCCATTGGCCAAGACCATTACCAGGCGCAGCACATTGTCCTTAGTAGAACCGTAGCGGACCGTCCTGATCCCGCTCGCGTTGTTGGCGATCATGCCGCCGATGGTGGCGTCCGCACCTGGATCAGGCGGGAAGAAGAGTCCCGTATGCCTCAGCTTGTGATTGAGATCCTTGTAGATGACACCCGGCTCCACATCTACCTGAAAATCGTCTGTCCTGATCTCGAGGATGCGAGCCATCTGTGTGAAGTCGAGGCAGATGCCCCCGTGCAGCGGGATGGGATTCCCTACCAGACTGGTCCCTGCCCCCCAGGCAGTTACTGGTATCCGCCTTTGGTCAGCATAGCTGAGGATGCGGGAGACCTCTGCTCTGTCCTTCGGCCACACGACCGCCTCGGGACGGGAGGCGCGATGGCCGGACATGTCTCGGGAATGAAGGTCCAAATTGGACTCGCCTGTGGAGAATCGCTCCGCAGAGACGATCGATTCAATATATCGTTTGTCCTCGTCTTTGAGGCTGTTAAATTCCATCAGTACGGTCCTTACGTCAGTACCTATCAATATTACCAAATGAACGGGGAAAAGGGCCACCATTATTTACGTAGAAACCAGTTGACATCACCGTTATGGCACGGTAATTCTGTGGGGCATAGAGGCTTTTGAGAGCTTTCCTACATGCGATGAGAAGAGGAGGGAGGTGTGTTGAACCTTGCCCAACACCTCGTGGCCTCGGCCAGCAGGTATCCCCATAAGACGGCCATACGCCACGAGGGTGACCAGATCACCTATGGGGAGTTGGACCGCGCCTCCAGTCGTTTGGCTCAAGGGCTGGACGAGCTTGGGCTTTCGCCGGGGGATCGCTGTATGGTCATGATGCCCAACGGCATCCCTTACGTTGCACTCTATTACGCGCTGGCCAAGATGGGGGTGGCCGTCATTCCGGTCAACTTCCTTTATCGTAGTCACGAATTGACCCACATATTCACAGACTCAACTCCGAAGGCCTTCATTGGTACAGCTCCCTACCTGGAGGAGATCAGCCGCGTCTTTGCAAAGCAGGGGGCCCCGCCCATCAGCCTCGCCCTGAATCCACCTGCTGAGGGTGTTTTTAAAGATTTGGAAGGTGCCTACGGCGCAGGAGAGTCCTTCCCGATCCATCCCACCCGAACGGACGACACGCTGAACATCCTCTATACCTCGGGCACCACCGGTGTCCCCAAGGGGGTGATGCTGACCCACGGCAATCTGGCACACAACGCGAGAATCCTGGCCGGGATACGGGGGACCATTGAGCCGGATACGGTGGTCGTCGGCGCCTTGCCCTTGTATCACGTCTACGGCATCACCAGCGTCATGAACGTGTCCATATACCTCGGTCTCACCGTGGAATTGCTCACCCACTTCGAACCGGAAGCCGTCGTAGCCGTCATAGAAAGGGAAGGACGCACGATCTTTTTCGGTGTCCCCACCATGCTGAACCGCCTGATCCAGGTGGTTGAAGGGCGTTCCCCCATCAAGGCCTCTCTCAAGTTTTGCATCTCCGGGGGCGCCTCCCTGCCGGTGGAGTTTATCACGCGCTTTGAGGGCCTCTTTGCCACCACGATTCATGAAGGCTACGGCTTGACCGAGTGTCCGGTCTGCGTGGAAAACCCCTATGACAAGCCCACCAAGCCCGGCTCCATTGGGCTCCCCATTCCGGAATTCAGCGCCACCATTGTGGATGACAACGGCGCGGAGCTCCCCCTCGGAGGGGTCGGCGAGCTGCTCATTAAAGGGCCGGCCGTGATGAAGGGCTACCTGAACCGGCCCGAGGCCACCGAGGAGACGCTGCGGGACGGCTGGCTGTACACAGGGGACATCGCCCGCATGGATGATGAGCGCTATATCTACATTGTGGACCGCAAGAAGGATCTGGTTATCCGTGGAGGCTACAATGTCTATCCGCGCGAGATCGAAGAGGTCATCTATCAAATCCCCGAGGTCTCCGAGGCAGCGGTATACGGAGTCCCCCATCCGGACCTGGGAGAGGAGGTGGTGGCAGTGGTGGTCCTCAAGGAGGGCGCCCGGATCGAGCCGGATGAGATCAAGGCCTTTGTGAAGGAGCGCGTTGCCCCCTATAAATACCCGCGGCATATCACCATCGCGCCGGAGCCCCTTCCCAAGAGCGGTTCGGGCAAGATCCTCAAGAAGGAGATCCGCAAGCAATACATTGCGGACTGATCACTGAAGGGAGAAGCCGCCGAAGCCTCTTGTGGGGTGCGCGGTACCCGGCCTCAGCTAGCCCGCCTTTACTCGGAAGACTCCTCCCATAATGTCCATTACAAAAGGCTCGAGGACTCTTTGTTTGCACACAACGTTTTATTTCTATCCTCGCAGAAATCTCTTATTTTCACTGAACGTTGTGATGTCCCTTGCCACCTAAGAAATTAAGTGGCAAATAAGTTCTTGTCAATCAATCATGAGCTCCAGTATAATATTCGCCCCTTGGCAGTCTTCGGGATTTTGATGTGCGGATTCAAAGGTATGATATCCAGGATGCTGTTATGGTATTGAACGCGAAGAAAGGAGTTTTATGTGAGCCATGGAGCATTTTAAAGTAAACCAAAAGGACATCCTCTTTATCCTGAAAGATCAGTTAAACTATGGGTCACTCTGTTCGTTGGACCGATACAAAGACCTGGACGAAAAGACGTTGGACATGGTGGTCACAGAGGCGATAAAGTTTGCCAAAGGGGTGGTGGATCCCCTCCAAGAGATCGGTGAGCAATGGGGTGTGGTCTTCGAGGACGGGCAGGTGCGCTGCGCTCCGGAATTTCGTGAGGCCTTCAAGCTCTATGGTGAAAACGGGTGGATCGCGGCCTCCAGAAACCACACATATGGAGGTCAGGGATTTCCACACATGATGCGGATTGTGATAAACGATTTTATGTATGGAGCGGCACAGTCATTCAATATGGCGCCAAGCCTCACCCATGGCGCCGCCCACCTGATCGAAAGCTTTGCCACCGATGAGCTCAAGGAACGTTTCGTCCCCCGGATGTACCGGGGGGAGTGGTCCGGTACCATGGCCCTGACTGAGCCGAATGCTGGCTCCGACTTGTCCGCCACCCAGACCATGGCCTACCCTGAGGGGGACCATTATAAGATTAAAGGAAACAAGCTTTTCATCTCGTGGGGTGATCATGATATTGCAGACAATATCATCCATCTCATCCTGGCCAGGATCGAGGGGGCGCCCCCAGGGGTACGGGGAATTTCTCTCTTCATTGTCCCCAAGATCCGGCTCAATGCAGATGGTTCTCTGGGGGAGCCGAACGATGTCATCTGTACAGCAGTAGAAAAGAAGCTCGGCCTGCACGCCTCGCCAACATGCGCGCTCAGCTTCGGCGACCATGACGACTGCATCGGGTATCTTTGTGGGGAGGAAAACAGAGGTTTGGCCCATATGTTTCAGATGATGAACGCCGCCCGCATTAACACGGGGGTGAGCGGCATGACCATGGCCAGCACCGCCTATCTCAACGCCGTGGCCTACGCCAACGAGAGGATTCAGGGCTCCGATGTCGCCCGCCGCAAAGAGGGACCTGTGCCCATCATCGATCATCCCGATGTGCGCCGCATGCTACTCTGGATGAAGGCCATGGTGGAGGGGATGCGCGCTATGATCTACCTCGGGGCCTACTGGTCGGACCTTGCGCTGGAACTCCCTGATGGCGAGGAAAAGAGCCGATATCAAAATTTAGTCGACTTCATGACACCCATCATCAAGGCATACTGCTCTGATATGGGATTCCGGGTGTGTGAGATCGCCATCCAGTGTTTCGGCGGATACGGATATTCCAGCGAATTTCCCCTCGAACAGTACCTCAGAGACGCCAAAATCATGTCCCTATACGAGGGCACCAATGGCATTCAATCCTTGGACCTCATGGGGCGTAAGATGCGGATCAACGATGGTGCCCCTTTCCGCGCCTTCATGGAGGAGATCAATTCTTTTTGCCAGGGGAACAAGGATCATCCCCGCCTCGGAGGCGCGGTGCGAGAACTGGCCCGGGTGGTGGACAAGCTGGCGGAGGTGGCGGCTGAGATGACGCAACGGGCCGGATCGGATCCGCTGCAATGGGCTTCCTATACCTATCCCGCCCTCATGAGTTTCGGGGATGCGGTTGCGGGCTGGAGGCTTCTGGACATGGCACGGATCGCCCAGGACGCCATCGACAATGGCACGGATACGCTGTTCTATCAAGGCAAGGTCATGCAGGCCACCTACTTCGCAGCGGTCGTCCTGCCTTTAACGGCAACGCAACTAGAAACGTGTGTGCGCGACGGACGCGAGGTGGTTGAGATACCCAAGGCAGCCTTTTAACCTCATAAGCGGGGCGGCCCAGGATTGAATACGGCAGAAATTGAATGTCTTCGCTTATTCAAAGACGATAAGGGCATCCACGGCTATCGGCTTGCCGTCCATCAATGTTACTGGATTAATATCGATCTCTTTGACTTGTTCGTGATCTAAACCGATTTGCCCTACAGCTATCAAGATATCAGCCAGTGTCTCGCGATCCGCTGCTGGCTCCCCTCGAATGGCATCAAGGATTTTTTTCCCCTGAATCTCATCCATCATGTCCTGTGCGTCCCAGCGGGTGAGGGGGGCGACTCGAAACGAAACATCTTTTAAGATTTCGGCGAATATACCGCCCAGACCGAACATGACGCACGGACCGAACTGTGCGTCCCGGATGAGCCCTGCCGCGAGTTCGCGAGCACCCTTGATCATCTCTTGAACGAGCACTTCTTTGACCTTAGCCTTGGGAGCGGTGGTTAATTCCTTGAACGCCTGGCGGACATCTTCCTCGCTTTTAAGATTGAGCGCGATCAGATTCATCTCAGTTTTGTGACTGATCGCTTCTCCTGATCCCTTGAGGACCACGGGGTAGCCGATTTCCCCTGCCTTTTGTACGGCGTCGTCGGCAGTGGTAACAATACCTTCCCGCGTGATAGGAATACCGTACTCAGCCAGCAGTAACTTTGATTCGTACTCTGATAACGACTTCGCTTTTCTTTTTTGTGCTTCTTCGATAATCTTCATTATCCCATCCCTGTGTTTAGTGTTTTGTTGTCATTCTTTCTTTTTTGCCGCATGTGATGATGCAGCATGTGATTGTGGCATATACTATATACCAAAACTGGGCAGTATCCAAGCCCCCTTACATTACTCAATAGCAGTACGCAAAGTAAAGGACATTTTTGTATATCGCGATGCCGTGGTAAAGGTGGCGGGTCAGCCCCACCGCACAAGTAATCCTTGACAAATAATACCTTCTACCGCTAATAGTTATATCAGGAAACTTAATCATCATAGTGATACAAGCGGTATGGCATCAGATAACACTATACAAACCTTTTTTGAGCCACGGGGAATTGCTCTGGTAGGGGCCAGGAGTTCTTTCGGCTTTGGCTACAGCATACCCCTGTTGCTTAAGCGGCAGGGATGGGAAGATCGACTCTATCTGGTCAATCCCAAGGGAGGGGAATTGCACGGGATGCCGGTATACCGAGACATTGGCGAAGTCCCGGACCTGGTGGATCTTGCCCTCGTGATTGTCGCTGCGGCGGGGGTGCCGGAAGTCCTTTCCCACATAGGTGAACGGGGTATTCGGCATGCGATTATCGAGAGCGCAGGGTTTGCCGAGACGGGGGAACAGGGAAAGGCCTTACAGGCAGAAGCAAAAAAGGTGCTGGAGAAATACGGCATACGGGCGCTCGGACCAAACTGTGTGGGGGTGGTCAACACGGATAACGGTCTGAGCACGACCGATATCCTCGATGAAGCCCTGACCCCCGGCCATACGGCCATCATTGCCCAGAGCGGCGTGTTCGGCAATATATTGCTCGACAAAGTCCACCCTCAGAAACTCTACATTTCCAAGGCGGTGACCCTGGGCAACCGCATCGACGTAGACGAAAGTGAGATACTCGATTACCTACACCACGACCCGGCGACAAAAGTGATTATGATGTATCTGGAGGGTGCAGCAGACGGGCGGCTTCTTACCCAGACTCTATCAAGGGTGTCTTGCGACAAGCCGGTATTGCTTTTAAAGAGCGGTCGAACCGGCCAGGGGGTGGCGGCAACGGCCTCCCATACCGGTAGCCTTTCGGGAGAAGATGCCCTCTATGAGGGTATGGTTGCCCAGACCGGGGTCATACGGGCAAAGACCCTTAATGAACTCGTCGAGTTTACCAAGGTATTCGCGTCTCAACAACTTCCCTCTGGGCCCAATTTGGGGATCGTTACCGGAAGCGGGAGCATGGGCGCCCTTGCCACCGACGCAGCGGTCATGGCAGGGCTCGAGGTGCCACCACCATCCATGGAAGTAGTGCATGAGATACAAAAGAGTGCGCCGGGTTGGATGAATATCAAGAATCCCCTCGATATAGGCCCCTCAGGGCTGTTCGAAGAGGCGTTAAGCACAATGGTACAAGACCCCGCCTACGACATGGTGCTGGCCATTTTTACCATACCGTACACCCTCTTGCTTAACTTAAAGGCCCTTGGGGTCGATATAACACAGCGGTTTGGAGAAATTAAAAACCTTCGGGTGCTGGCCCCCGAGAAACCATTAGTGGCATGCGTTGTAGGGCACGATGAATTTGTGGACTTTGCCGCCGAACTCTCAGGACCGGATATACCGGTCCTCACCTCGCCGGAGATGGCTGCCGAGGCCCTGGCCGCCTTGTGGCGATATCGGCAATGGAAAGAGAGATCGACGTCTTGAAACGGAACTATACAGCTAGCTAAAAAGTGGGAAGTTAGCTAGTCATGTAACACTGAATAAAGCCATACGGCCGCAGTAAACCTCATTTCGGCACAGCGTATCTCCAATAAGTAATGACAAAAGTCATATTCTATTTATACTTATTTCATAAGGTCGTTTTTACTTTTTCCAAGGCATCTCTGGCATATGGTACCAGTTTAAATATTTCC
>Ga0315537_1002797_pt1 | contig 13167 bp, 9 predicted proteins | sample SalMarSW160270MG_FD_203091 | JGI IMG/M metagenome (GOLD analysis project Ga0315537, IMG submission 203091) | Salt marsh sediment microbial communities from the Plum Island Ecosystem LTER, Massachusetts, United States - Salt Marsh Sediment SW1602-70 ... | reverse complement strand
TTCAGACTGAGATGCTCGACATGGTCAAAAAAAGAGCCGCGAGGGCTGGCCTCTCCAACCGCATCCGGACTCACCGGTGCACTGTCGATCGTATAGGTGTTAGAGAAGAATTGGATTTTGCTGTCGCTTTCTTTATGCTACACGAGGTGCCCGATGTTCGAGCCTTCCTAACAGAAATCTTCACACTGCTCAAACCAGCTGGCCGGTTATTCATCGCTGAACCGAAAATTCACGTAAGTCGCCGTGATTTTGAGAAAATTGTGATGTTGGCACAGACAGTTGGCTTCGAGATATCCGAGAGACCGAGTATCCGAATAGGGAGAACTGTCGTGTTGGTCAAGAGTGCAGCGGTCGGTGAGGATAATACAGAAAATACCCGAGTAATGGGTAATTTCAAGTTTCGATAATAGATATAATTTACAGAGGGGGTAGAAATAATGAACAACAGGACAGGAGGAAATACTTCGAACTCTAGCCATGGAACATCTAATTTTGCTTTCTGGATGATATCCTTAATGCATGACAATCCGCTTCTCACAATATTCAGGAACCCGTACAGATTGTTGGAAGCTGCAGGATTGAAACAAGGGCATAAGGTACTGGAAGTAGGATGCGGTCCAGGGTATTTTACAATTCCTGCTGCGAAAATTGTTGGACCTGAAGGGTTTGTGCTCGCTGTAGATGTGCATCCCCGTGCGATAGAAAGAGTTCAGAAGAAAATTGAGAAAAAAGGAATGAAGAACATTATGCCTATTCTCGCGAACGCATCTAGCACTGGACTACCGGACCATAGTGTTGACCTGGCCTTCGTGTTCGGTCTTCGGTATATCGCTGGGGGTCTGGAGAACTTGACGGCCGAGTTGCATCGCGTCTTGAACACCGGTGGTATACTTTCGTTTGAAAGAACCAGAGGATCAGAAAAAGTGCTTATTGCTGGAATCAGTAGAATCGGATTCACCAATTTAAGTAAGAAGGGGAGGATCCTATCATTTACCAACCAAACACAAGGAGCATAACGTGAAGATTAGAGATTTTAAAACCGTTAGAGACGTGCTTAGCGACGTAATAGGATGGACATGGCCTTTCCTTATGTTGAAAGGCCTTTCTAGAAGGAGTGCCATATTTGCCACCACCCAATGGGCAGGTGAAAAGAGACTCAGATTTTAACACAACTACCTTTTTAGCTGGCATTTGAACTGGTTGAAATAACCCGCATGGGGCAGGCAAAAAAAAGGGGCGCGGCCTCGAAGACCGCGCCCTCTCTATATCGTGGTAGCGGGAGTTGGATTCGAACCAACGACCTCCGGGTTATGAGCCCGACGAGCTGCCACTGCTCTATCCCGCGTCACAAACGCTTAAAACGTTAGCTATGCCCAACTATTAGTGTAGGTCAAGCCCTCGGCCGTTAGTACCGCTCAGCTGAAGCGCTCACACGCCTTACACATGCGGCCTATCAAACAGCTAGTCTCGCTGCGGCCTTACCCCCCGACGAATCGGGGGTGGCAGATCTTATCTTGGGGTTGGCTTCGCACTTAGATGCTTTCAGCGCTTATCCTGACCAAACTTGGCTACCCAGCGGTGCCGATGGCACGACAACTGGCACACCAGAGGTCTGTCCCTCTCGGCCCTCTCGTACTGGAGAGAGCTCCCCTCAAATCTGCTACGCCCACGACGGATAGAGACCGAACTGTCTCACGACGTTCTGAACCCAGCTCGCGTGCCGCTTTAATGGGCGAACAGCCCAACCCTTGGGACCTGCTCCAGTCCCAGGATGCGACGAGCCGACATCGAGGTGCCAAACTCTGCCGTCGATGTGAACTCTTGGGCAGAATTAGCCTGTTATCCCCGGGGTAGCTTTTGTCCGATAAGCCACGGCCCTTCCACTCGGAACCGTGGGATCACTTTGCCCGACTTTCGTCCCTGCTCGACTTGTAGGTCTTACAGTCAAGCCCCCTTCTGCCAATACACTCTACAGGTGATTTCCATCCACCCTGAGGGGACCTTTGGGCGCCTCCGTTACTCTTTGGGAGGCAACCGCCCCAGTCAAACTACCCACCAGGCACTTTCCCCCTGCTTGCTCAGGGGTTAGGACCAAGATCAAGGAAGGGTGGTATTTCACCGTTGGCTCCACCGGGGCTGACGCCCCAGCTTCCCCGCCTCCCACCTATCCTACACATCCGAAACCTCAACCCAATGCCAAGCTGTAGTAAAGCTCCACGGGGTCTTTTTGTCCTGTCGCGGGTAACCCGCATCTTCACGGGTATTGCAATTTCGCCGAGTCCCTCGTTGAGACAGCGCCCAAGTCGTTACACCTTTCGTGCGGGTCGGAACTTACCCGACAAGGGATTTCGCTACCTTAGGACCGTTATAGTTACGGCCGCCGTTCACTGGGGCTTCGGTTCAAGGCTTCGCAATGGCAAGCCATCACTAACCCCTCCCCTTAACCTTCCAGCACTGGGCAGGTGTCAGCCCCTATACTTCCTCTTACGAGTTTGCAGAGACCTGTGTTTTTGTTAAACAGTCGCTTGGGCCATTTCACTGCGCCCCGATCTAATCGGGGACCCCTTCTCCCTAAGTTACGGGGTAATTTTGCCGAGTTCCTTAACGAGGGTTCTCTCGATCACCTTAGGATTCTTATCCTCACCTACCAGTGTCGGTTTTCGGTACGGGCGCTCACTCCAAGCAATGGGGCTTTTCTTGACAGCTTAGGCTCAGTGGGGTCGTCTCAGGTCTCCCCTCAACTCCCCCCGCTCCTCACCCCGATAAATCGGGGCTACGATTGGGGACGCGCCATGTCCAATAGGCACGCTCCACCTACCTTTCTGTGTCCCCCCACGCCCATATGGAGTGGGCGGTGCTGGAATAATAACCAGCTGTCCATCGCCTACGCCTCTCGGCCTCGGCTTAGGCCCGACTAACCCTACGCGGATTGACCTTCCGTAGGAAACCTTAGGTTTTCGGTGGGCGTGGTTCTCACACGCCTTACGCTACTCATGCCGGCATTCTCTCTTCCGTACACTCCAGCAAGCCTCACAACTCACCTTCACTGTAAACGGAATGCTCCCCTACCCTCCCCCGATAAATCGGGAGAGCCATAGCTTCGGTGGTAGACTTTAGCCCCGTTGGATTGTCGGCGCAGCACCACTCGACCAGTGAGCTATTACGCACTCTTTAAATGATGGCTGCTTCTAAGCCAACATCCTGGTTGTCTGGGCAACACCACTTCCTTGCCCACTTAGTCTACACTTGGGGACCTTAGCTGATGGTCTGGGCTGTTTCCCTCTCGCCTGCGGAGCTTATCCCCCACAGACTCACTCCCAGAGTCTCAAGCCATGGCATTCGTGGTTTGGTTGAGTTTGGTAAGCTTCTCGCCCCCTAGCTCATCCAGAGCCCTACCTCCATGGCTCATCTCTGAGGCTGCACCTAAATGCATTTCGGGGAGAACCAGCTATCTCCGGGTTCGATTGGCATTTTACCCCTAGCCACAGTTCATCCCCCAGTTTTGCATCACTGGTGGGTTCGAGCCTTCACTCAAGGTCTACCTGAGCTTCACTCTGACCATGGCTAGCTCACCCGGTTTCGGGTCTAATCGATGCAACTATCCACCGATAAATCGGCGGATCACGCCCTGTTCAGACTCGCTTTCGCTTTGGCTCCGTCGTGCAAACGACTTAACCTCGCTACACCGATTAACTCGCCGGCTCATTCTTCGATAGGCACGCCATCACCCCGATAAATCGGGGCTCTGACTGCTTGTAGGCACACGGTTTCAGGTTCTATTTCACTCCCCTCCCGGGGTTCTTTTCACCTTTCCCTCACGGTACTAGTTCACTATCGGTCGTCAAGGGTATTTAGCCTTGGGATGTGGTCACCCCAGCTTCCCACAGGATTACACGTGTCCCGTGGTACTCAAGAACATGGTAGGAGCCTCCCCCTTCCGCTTACGGGACTCTCACCCTCTATGGTTGGCCTTCCCAGGCTCCTTCAACTAGGGATCGGTTTGTAACTCCTCGCCCCCACTCGGGTCGGGGCCACCATGCCTTACAACCCCCTAGCTACATAGGCCCCGAGGCCACTAAGCAGCTACGGTTTGGGCTGCTCCCCTTTCGTTCGCCACTACTAAGGGAATAATCTCTTTTCCTCGGGGTACTTAGATGTTTCAGTTCCCCCGGTTCCCCCTTCCTGGCCTATGTGTTCAGCCAGGAGTACCCCGATTTTATCGGGGTAGGTTGCCCCATTCGGGAATCCCCGGCTAAGCTTGTTAGACAGCTAACCGAGGCTTTTCGCAGTCTTACCGCGCCCTTCTTCGGCCCTTGACGCCAAGGCATCCACCATGCGCCCTTAATCGCTTGACCTACACTAACAGGTGGGCATAACTCTATTCAGTTTTTAAGGTGCTTTACACACTAAGAGACGGCTTGATGCAAGCCGCCTCTCAGTTTACATCAGGCTCTAATCTAAGTCAACTATTCAGTTTTCTCTCGCTTCCGTATCACTTCTAACATGTTATCATATCTAATCCCAATATGTCAATACCTACGATATCAAGTTCATAACCAGCGACAACCCCTTCTACTTAACGCGACCCCGCGGGACCACCGGCTTCCATCACGGGCACCGCAAAATATCACCCTCTACGGCGCTGGTCCACGACATGCCTTCTTTCACAGGATGGGCAGATAGCGCTTCATCTCGTAGTCGGTTACCTGGGTGCGGTATTGATCCCACTCGATCTTCTTATTCTTAATGAAGGTATCGAAAACATGGTCACCGAGGGCTTTTCGCACCAGACGGCTCCCCTCTGTGACCTGAATGGCCTCGAACAGGTTCCCCGGCAGCATATCGATCCCCCTGCGCTTCCTCTCCTCCTCAGCCATCTCAAACACGTTCTCCTCCACCGGCGGGGGCAGCTCGTATCCCTTCTCAACCCCCTCAAGCCCGGCGGCCAGCATTACGGCGAAGGCGAGGTAGGGGTTGCAGGCGGGGTCCGGGGAGCGGAACTCCACACGGGTAGCTTTTTCCTTTCCCGGCTGGTACTCGGGGATGCGAATGAGGTCAGAGCGGTTTCTGCGGGCCCAGGAGATGTAGACCGGCGCTTCATAGCCCGGGATTAATCTCTTATAGGAATTGACCCACTGGCTGGTGATGGCGGTTATCTCAGCGGCATGTTTCAGGAGCCCCGCCACATAGCATTTCCCTATTTTGGACAGGTGGTATGCATCCTCCTTATCGAAGAACGCGTTGCGCTCGCCCTTAAATAGCGATTGGTGCACATGCATGCCATTGCCATTCACCCCAGCGATGGGCTTGGGCATAAAGGTGGCATATACCCCGAACTTCTGGGCTACCTGCTTCACCACCAGGCGATAGGTCATAACGCCGTCGGCCATTTTTAGGGCCTCGGCATAACTCAGGTCGATCTCGTGCTGACTCGGGGCTACTTCGTGGTGAGCAAACTCCACCTTGAGGCCCATCTCTTCAATGGCTAGGACAGTCCCGCGACGCAGGTCGGTAACTAGGTCCGATGGGGTTAAGTCGAAGTACCCTCCCTTATCCAGGGGTTGAGCTCCCTCGGCATCCTGGAAGTAAAAAAACTCTAGCTCCGGCCCCACATAGAAGGTGTAACCGACGTCGGACGCCCGTTTCAGGTTCCGCTTCAGCACGTATCGGGGGTCGCCTTCGAAGGGCTTGCCACCCGGCATAAGGATGTCGCAAAACATCCTGGCTACCGCATGCTGCTTGGGCCTCCAGGGAAGCATGCAAAAGGTGAGGGGATCGGGCATTGCCACCATATCGCTCTCATCGATCCGGGCAAAACCCTCGATTGAGGAGCCATCAAAACCAATACCTTCATCCAGCGCTCTCTCCAGCTCCTCTACCGTGATGGCAACGCTCTTCAAAAAGCCCAGGATGTCGGTGAACCACAGCCTGATGAATTTTACATCCTGCTCCTTGGCTATCTTAAGAACCTGCTCTCTGGCTGCTTCAACACCGGTTGCCATGTTAAACCTTCCTTCTATGCCGATAGCTTATATTTGTACTCGATGCCCTGTCAACATCACCTTCAAAACCCGAGCTACGCCAGTGAGGTCGTAGAGGAGTTCTACCCAAGCATCGGGGAAGAGGCTCTTTACCCATGAGGTCAGCGCCGGCCCCTGAGGGGGCGCGATCTCGAGAAGGACTACACCCCCCGGGCGAAGCTTCTGGGGCGCATCAGCCAGCAGCTGGCGCACCTTATCCAGCCCATCTCGACCCCCGGCGAGGGCCAATCTAGGCTCGTATACCCTTATCTCTGCACCCAGCTCCCCCAGTTCCTCGTCCCTGACATAGGGCAGGTTGGCGATGATGATATCCACCGGCTCAGGAAGTGGATCCAGCAGGTCACCTTCCAAGAGATGGACCTCAGCCCTATGCCGATGGCAATTAATCGCCGCAATCTCCAATGCGCGCGGTGAGATGTCGGTGGCATAGACTGTCGCCCACGGCAGGCGCAGTGCCAGTGAGATGGCGATGGCCCCACAGCCAGTTCCGATATCGGCGATTTTCTGAACCTTTTCTAGCGTCACCGGTATATGCCCGGCTGGCAGTTCTTCCCCTGACGTTTCAACCTCTTGAAACCCCTGTGAGCAGTGTAAATTATCCGGGTGACGGCGCTCCACCAAACCGAGTGCCTCCTCCACCAGGAGCTCACTCTCTGGTCTGGGGATTAGCACGCCGGGGGCTACGTAGAAGTCCTCGCCGAAAAACTCCCGGTGACCGGTAATATAGGACATAGGCTCACGAGAGAGGCGACGATCTATCAGCCGGTCAAGGGCCTGCTCATCATCGGGTAAGAGTTCATCCTCGAGTCGGACATAGAGGTGAGCGCGGTCGATGCCCAGAACGTGCATGAGAAGCAGCTCTGCCTCTAGTGGGGCATCATCGATAGCGTTAGCAGCCAGGGTCTGCAAAGCCTGGTGGCAGGCCCTTTTGATGCTTGTGGTCACGCCCCCTCCAGGCGATCTGCCCGATCGTGCGAAGCCAGAGAGTCGATGAGGAAGTCGATCTCCCCACCAAGGATACTTTCCAGGTTGTGAAGGTTGAGCCCGATGCGGTGGTCGGTTACCCTTCCCTGGGGGAAGTTGTAGGTGCGAATCTTCTCGGAGCGATCCCCGGTGCCAACCTGAGAGCGTCGCTCTCTGGCGATCTCCTCAAAATGCCTTCTTTGCTCCTGGTCGAAGACGCGAGCCCGCAGCACCGCCATTGCCCTCGTCTTGTTCCTGGACTGGGAGCGCTCATCCTGACAGATGGCCATAATCCCCGTAGGTAGATGGGTGATGCGCACCGCGGTGGCTACCTTATTCACGTTCTGCCCCCCATGACCCCCGCTGCAGAAGATGTCCACCCTGAGGTCATCGGGTTTGATATTCACCTCCACGTCCTCAGCCTCGGGCATGACGGCGACGGTAGCGGTGGAGGTGTGAATGCGACCGCTTGACTCGGTGACCGGCACCCGCTGCACCCGGTGCACACCTCGCTCGTACTTGAGCCTGCTATAGGCACCCTTCCCCTTGACCTCGAATATGATCTCCTTAAAGCCACCAACGCCGCTCTGGCTACTGTCGATCACGTCCACCTGCCAACCCCTGGTTTCAGCGTATCGGGTGTACATCCGGAGCAAATCTGCGGCAAAGAGGGCGGCCTCCTCACCACCGGCACCAGCGCGAATCTCCACAATGACATCCTTCTCACCATAGGCATCTCGGGGGGTAAGGGCCTCCTCCAATTCCCCGCTCAGGCTCTCGAAGCGCGCTTCGAGGCTTGCCACCTCTTCCCGCACCAGCGCCGCCATCTCATCGTCCATGCCCTTTTCCAGCATAGCGCGCGTTTCTTCAAGGTCCTGAGACGTCTTCTTATAATTCCTATATTTAGCCACCAGGTCGCTAATCCCCGCCTGCTCCTTAGCCAGGCCATGCAGGCGCTCTCTATCGGCGATAACTCCTGGCTGGGCCATGAGCCGGTTCAGCTCCTCATAGCGATCTTCCAGGGTTTCCAGTCTCTCCAGCATTTCTCGCCCTCTTCACCTCGATTGCCTGACATAATCGCAATAAAGTATCCTGCCCTATCGCCTCTTGTCACAGCTCGAGCATAGAACCCGCCCCGATCATGGGAGCATAGTGACCATAGCGTTCCTTCCCTGCGATTGTGATCCAAACAGGGAATCCAATATTCATGATTTTCTTAGGATAGGACCCTTCCCAATCGCTAAGAATGTGCCTCGGCTATCTCAGCACTATGGCAGATGACTGGCTTAGTAAATTTACCTACCTTCTTTAACGTGCTCCCCCCAACACTCCTCTTGCTTTTCCCGACCTGCTTTTATCACCGCTACTTCATCCTCTTTAGTAAAAAAACCCCGAAGGGGTCATTTTCAATTATACCATAACCGAGCTATTTATTAAACCTGCGTTAGCAGGGCAATCACCTCATCCACCGAAATCTCCCACTGCTCCCCCTCCACCATGTCCCGGTAGACCACCTTACCGTTTTTAATCTCGTCCTCTCCAAATATGAAGGCCTGGTCTGCCCCTGAGGCATTCGCCTGACGCATCTGGGCCTTCAGACTCTTTTGACCAAAGCTCCGGTAAACTGGTAGGCCGGCACTGCGCAACTGGGCAGCCAGTTTAACCGCCTCCTCTCTCGCCTTATCCCCCACGTAGGCAATGTATATCCCCTGCGCTTTGGGTGCCGGCGGGGTGATGCCATGCTCCTTCAGATTGAGCACAGTCCGCTCTATCCCCGCAGCGAAGCCGATTGCCGGTGTGGGCTTTCCCCCCAGCTCCTCGATGAGGTCATCGTAGCGACCACCGCCACCCAGGGCGCTCTGTGCACCCCCGTCACCCTGAGGCTGGACCTCGAAGACAGTCCTTGTATAGTAGTCCAGGCCCCTCACCAGACGATGGTTCTGCTTGAAGGGTATCTTCATAAGACGGAGATACCCCAACACATCTTTAAAATGCTCTCTGCATTCGGGGCACAGGGACGCTGTGCTCTTAGGAGCACCGTTGGCTGCACCCTGACATGAGGGCTTCTTACAGTCAAGCAGGCGTATAGGATTCTTGCGATACCTTCCTTTACACTCGGGGCACAGCTGGTCGATATATTTGGAGTAATACCCCTTGAGCTTCTTCAGATAGCCAGGGCGACACTTATTGCAACCGATGCTGTTTACCTGCATGGAAAGCCTGCGCAAGCCGAGTGACTTGAAGAAGCACCGTGCCATATCGATTATCTCGGCATCCAGGGCTGGGTCACCCTCGCCCAGCGCCTCATAGCCAAACTGCTGATGCTGTCGGTATCTACCCTTCTGGGGCCGCTCGTATCTGAAGATAGCTGCGAAGTAATAGAGCCTTACCGGCTTGGGCAGGTTATGCATACCATGCTCCAGGTAAGCACGACATATCGGGGCAGTGCCCTCGGGGCGCAGGGTCATTATGTGCCCACTGCGATCGTAAAAGCTGTAGGTCTCCTTCTCCACGATGTCCGTGCCCGGGCCGATGGTACGAATAAAAAGGCGGGAATCCTCAAAGACCGGGGTATCGATGCGCATGTAGCCATAACGCTGGCAAATCTCCGCTGCCCGCTCCTCTACGTATCTGAAATAAGCCTGTTCCGCGGGCAGGATATCCGCTGTGCCTCTCGGTGCTTTATACAAAAAAACCCCTTAACTCGCTTAGCATACACTAGGGTAAAGGGGATTGTAAAGGGTGCCTAACTAGCTGCTTGAAACCAGACAGGTTACGCCAAAGATTTAAGTGAGTTGGAAAGGAGTAACATCGAGGAAGTGCGAAAAAAGCCTTACCAGGAGTACAAATCCCACACCTCATGTAAAACGGGAGTGCTGGCGCTATCCGTAGTGGTCAAGGTTGCCCGCCACTGCTGATACCTCCCGGTTGGCAGGACAGAGGCATCCTGCCACGCCGGTGTGGCATCACCTTTAAGAAATATGGTATCCGATGCTCTAACCTCAAAGGTTATGTCGGTTCCCGAGGGAAGCGTTTTGTCCCATCCCAGCAGGTCCCAGCCGGCATTCACCTCCCCAGTATCATAGACCTTGGAGGCAATGGTACCGGTGGAGCTATAAAGCCCCACCTCTGCCCCCACGCTGGCGCCCGGCTCCGGGTCGGCGTATTTGCGAACCCTGACATTGTCAAATCTGGCATAGTCCCCGTAGTGGTTTGCAAAGCCAACCTCACCTGGTCCAGAATAGCTTGTGTCGGTTACCGTGGACTTAAGGCTGCCATCGCTGTACATCCCAAACGTCGAGCCACTTATCACCAGTTTTACCTCTTGCCACTGACCTGCGATACCAAATCTTGGCACCGATGTACCAAAAGCTCCCCATCCGCTGTATGGGGGTTTCATCCACGGCGGTTCATTCCCAGAGCGACAATCCCACCTTCCTTTATATCCAGTGTTTGCAGCATAACTCCCCCGGAATATAATCTCCGGAAGGGCATTTGTGGATGGATAAATATCAGCCTCAATTATCCCGTCCTGAAATCCGGTGTAGGTCACATCTGAGCCGATAGCGGCAAATCCATAGGGAGAGCTTGTTGTGCCTCCACTGATTTCCAGGCAGGGAGCGGGATTACCGACACTGGGGCTAATCGCAACGTCGGTGTCGATGTGAATAGTCCACTTGCTTAAGTCCCCGGAAAAATCATCAAAGAAGACAAAGGTGTTCGTTCCGTTGCTCGTAGAACTCACCCCTGCGTTCCCATAATATATATAGATGGTAGAATCACCAGCAGGGATGGAGGAGACTTTGACCCAGAACACCGCCGAAGTGTTGGCAGTATAACTCTCACGCCAATATGAGAATAAAGTGATACCATTACTATCGGTGAAGCGGACGTCATCGAAGTTGGGCTGCATGTCAGCGTCGTAGGTTACATCGACCCTGACCTGATAATCGGTGAGGGCAGAGCCCGAGTTACTTATAGTTACCGGTGCCCGCCGGCTCCAGGACGCACTATACCAATCATCAGGCGCTCCAAGCTTTACATCTCCAGGGCTCGAGGAGGTATCGACATTATTGAGAACGCCATCATTAAACTCTGACTCGGTGTTTACTACCCACAGGCCGAAGGAGCGATTGGAGGTCGATAGCCCCGTTGGGGGCAATTCGTGGACAGTGAGGGCATACACAATACCGCTACTGGCAAGTACAAATAGCAGCGCTAAAACAAGGAGAGAGAATCTCTTGGTAAAAAGTTTTTTCATAAGCGCTCTGCCCGATTTACAAAGTCCGGTGCAGCACGATAATTAGTGAGTCTATATCCTCAAGCGGGAACTTTCGGGGCAGGGTCACGGCAACATACGTAGTGGCACCGGGGTCTATATCCACTTCCCGAATGACGCGGTTGACGGGTGCATCATTTATGTCGACATCTACAGCTACTCTATGGGGGCAAGCATCACCATTGGAAACCTTTACAATGACACCGCTAACCTTGTTGATGGCCTTTATAGCTCTCCCCTTGCTTCTCCTGGTAGCGTAAGCCAGGCGGTAATCCTTTACGACGACAGGCTTCGCATGAGTGAGCTTGGTCCTGATCTGATGCACCGCGGGTCGTGCCCCGATGGTAAAATATGCAATTCCGGCCCCCACAACAACAGCCCCGGCAATGGCTACCAGCAAAATGGCTGCCTGCCAGCTAAAACCCCCTACCTTAATCAGGGAAGCAAGAACAAAGCTCATACACCCTGTCGCCAATAGAAAGACAACAAGAGGGATTAAGCCAACGCTCTTCCCTTCGTGCTGTTTCATCACCAAATCCTTGTAGTTGCCTGATTTATCCCGCACAATCGCGCAATAACTTAAGAAACCACATTTCTCTAATCAGGCGTCTATAACAAATCCTCCGGCAAGGGTGGCATTTGCTCTCGATGCCACCCCCGCTAACCCTGATGCCTCGCTGCCTATTACCTTAGCCCTCATCGGTTAAGATTATGTTCAGCTTCTCTACATCTTCCAGGGCAACATTGCTGCCAAGACTTACAGTAACCTCGGTAGTGGTTGATGCAGTAATAGTCTCATCAGCTGCCGTCCCGCTGGCCTGGAGCGTGCTAGTGCCATCGAGAATGGCGACATCGATATCCGCCGTATGATTGGAAGTATCGGTATTATTCACCGTGACCTTTACCTGGGTTACCTCGGTCAGCTCACTATTGTAAACTAACTCGTAGTCGGTCACCGACAAATCACCGGATTCCGAAATCGTCGCCTCTCCTGCCCAGGGCACTGTACCTGGCGTTACGGTATTCACCGTTAATGCAAAGGCGACACCAACGCCAGCCAGCAGCACTATTACCAGCAGCTCCACCGCTATTATAGGCGTCACGACCACCCTTTTCTTCATCGCTTTCATCTCTCACCCCCTATATATAATAAAAACCGACCCTTACGGTCGGTTTTGCTATTGGCTCCACGAAGCCCCAGCAACCATCTACCAGGCTGCGCTTCTACGCCCCCGAAAAATCATCTCCCCCAGTTTTAAATTATCTCTTAATCTATGTCCAGCACCCCTTCCCCGGCTATTTTTGGTCGCCACCGTTCCCCGAAGCTGGCAACCTTATAATTCATAGCACCATAATTATTTTCTCTATATAAGCATATTATTATATATTCGAATACTATGTTGGCGCATTATATATCATATAATGACATTTGTCAAATCTTATTCAGCAATTTTCTAATAAAATATACCATCTGGTACATTCTGACTCGTTGTTTACTACCCACAGGCCAAAGGAGCGATGGAAGGTCGATAGCCCCGTTGGGGACGATTCGTGGGGACTTGAGGGCATACACATTACCGCTGCTGGTAAGAGCAAATAGCAACGCTAGAACAAGGAGAGGGAATATACTGGTAAAAAGGTTTTTCATAAGCCATTAGCCCGATCACCGTTTTGATTCAGCACTATGCTCAGCGAGTCTATATTCTCAAGCGGGAACTTCCGGGGCAGGGGCACAGTAACATACACAGTGGCGCCGGGGTCTATATCCACACATCGAATGACGCGGTTCACGGGTTCATCATTTATGTCGACATCCACAGCTACTCTATGGGGGCAGGTATCACCATTGGTAACCTTTACAATGACACCGCTCACCTTGCTAAT
>Ga0315537_1002792_pt1 | contig 13174 bp, 8 predicted proteins | sample SalMarSW160270MG_FD_203091 | JGI IMG/M metagenome (GOLD analysis project Ga0315537, IMG submission 203091) | Salt marsh sediment microbial communities from the Plum Island Ecosystem LTER, Massachusetts, United States - Salt Marsh Sediment SW1602-70 ... | reverse complement strand
AGATTGGACGCTGCTGCACACCTGCAACTACAGGTGTGATTACTGCTTCTTCGACTCCGAGACGCTTGGACGCAAGGTGAAAGTCCGTGCCAGAGTTGAGGATTGGGTGGAAGGATTCGAGGCCACTGGGAAGACCTGGCACCTCCATATTACCGGCGGCGAACCAACGCTCCATCCCCAGTTCATCGAACTCTGCACGGCGCTCTCCACCCGCCATGTCCTATCGCTCAACTCCAATCTCTCGCATCGGTCCATCCTGCACTTTGCCGATCAGGTGGACCCGGCGCGAGTACGCTATATCAATGCTGGCTTTCACCCCCACGAGCGGCAAGAGCGCAAAGGTGTCGAGACATTCGTTGCCCATTATCGAGCATTGAAGGCGGCAGGGTTCGATGTAGTCGCGACCGGCGTCATGACCCCCGAGGCGATCCCCTCCTTCGATGGCCTTTGCGAAGCGATGAGCGAGGCGGGAATCGTCCTGGTCCCGAAAGTCATGCGAGGCGCCTACCGGGGTCGTCACTATCCGCAGGACTACACACCTAATGAGCGGGAGCAAATTCACGCAGCTTTCGTCCGTTTGTGGTCAACGGTGAACCTGGCCGGCGCAAGAGAGGGCGAGCCACTGGCCAACACCCTCTTGGATGACCGTATGATCGGCTTTCTGGCTGGCGGCGAGACAGAGAGCGTATCGTCATATCGCGGCAGGCCGTGCTGGTCGGGGTCGAAATTTGTCGTCATCTCGGGCGAGGGAACAGTCATACGGTGTGGCTCTGGCGAGGCGCTGGGAAACATTCTCCGACGTGACGTGGAGCTCCTTGCCGCGCCCAAGCTCTGCGATACGTCCTACTGCCCATATTTTTGCGCCAAATACACCAAAGGCCTCTGATAGGCCTTATGGGACCATCCGGCCTGCGCCCACGCCGAACTGCGTCGCCATTCGCCGCGCAAGGCTGTCGGCAACCAGGATGCTGTGATCGATCTTTCCGGAGACCACGGTGACGTAACGATCGTCGTGCCACTGTACTATCGACGGGCGCGCATCGGTGTCCTCGGCATCCTTGAGCACCATCCGAGGCCCATGGAGATAACCAACCATGGTCGCCTCTCTAATGCTAGGAACGAAGCCTTCGGCGTCTGCCCTCATCTGCGTGAATATCCGATCAAGATCGTCGGCGGCTACGGACGGGGCATCATTGACGAGCCAAGATGGGTTCATGAGCCCTTGTGTGCTCTCGGCGACGACGCTGTGCGTCACATGATATAGGAGGTGCTGGCTCGTCTTGCCGAAGGGTAGGACCGTGAAGAACGGCCCGTCCATGACCGTCATGCCGAAGGGATGCGGCAGCCAATCGATGATTGGTATGACCGTATACTCGTAGCGTCGTGCTGGCACGGTATACCCGAGCTGGACGGTCAGGCGTCCGATATCTGCGTAACTGCAATTCACCACGGCGTCGAAGTCCGCGCTCTCTCCGCTCTCGCAGAAAACACGTAGACCGGCGAAAGTGCGTCTCAATTCGACGACGACCTGATCGAGCTTCGGCGTGGCGTCCGACCGCTGGATTTGCGCGCTGATGAGGCGCCGCAGAATGCCACAGTCGTACACCGCCTCGTCGGTTAGGAGCGACAGAGCCACGCCACTCACCTCGATCGGAAGCTCTTGGGGCGTGATCCGTTGGTAGTGAAGGTCGCAGCCATCACAGAAATCCAGATATGCTTGCGGGTCCGTGTACGAGCCTTCCCATGCGATGCAATAGACGTTTGGAAAGCCAGTCCGTATCGCTTCGGGAAACGCATCAGTGAATGCCACAAAACCCGCCTTGCATTGCAGTGCGGTTGCCCTGTCTCTCGGGTAGTGGAAGCCAAGGTGCAGTCGATTTTGGTTGTTGTAGGAGGCACCCCCAAGGATCTCGTCGCGGCGCTCGTAAATCGTGACCTGAAACCCGCTGCTTGCGAGCCGCAGCGCGACCATGGCACCGAAAATCCCGCAACCGATCACGGCCACATGGGGGCCGTTAGACATGCGTGCCGCCGTTCACGCGGATCACCGCGCCGTTCAGATGACGCCAATGATCTTCGGTCAGATCGGCGACGATCTCGCCAAGGTCCTGCTTGCTGAGCAAGGCCTTGAGCGGCGTCTGATCACGGTGGTAGGCGCGCCGCTCTTCGGTCATGGCGGCGGCCATCCCTGATCCTTCGATCAAACCCGGGGCGACGACGTTCACGCGGATCTTTGGAGCCTGCCAAATCGCCAACGACTTAGCGAACGAGATCAGAGCTCCCTTGCTGGCGGCATAGATCGGGTCATAGCTGCCGCACTCCGCGGCGATCGAAGCCATCAGGATGATGTGGCAGGGATCGCGGAGGTGAGGTTCGATGCTCCTCAAGAGGCCGGCAACGCTGGTGAAGTTCACATCCATCACCTGCTTCATCTGGCCCGGCTCGTAGTTCCGCAGATTTCGTCCAGGAAGAACGCCCACGAGCACTACGACGACATCTGTTGGCCCAAAACCGGACAAGGCGCCCTGGCAGAAGGCGGCGACTTCTTGCTCATTGCAAATATCGAGATGGCAGGTGACTAGCTGCGAGCAGGTGGCGGCCGTGACCGGATGTGTGCGATAAGTGGCGAGAACTCTCGCTTGGCGCCGCAGGAAAGCGTCCACGACCGATTCGCCGATGCTTGCCGACGCGCCAACTACCAGCACGGATTTCGGCTCATGGCTCACTCAGCCGCTTCTCCCTTTGCGCCATCGTCCAATTGTGAGTTTAGCCTCCCGGCAGGGGATTCGTGTCAGATTTTCTCGGCGCGCTTTCCTTCGAGCTCACGTCGGCGGCAAATGTAAATGACGCCACTCGTCTCGATCGGAATGCCGGCCTTCAACGAGGCGGGCACGATCTCCCGAGCCATAGAGGCAATTCTTAGCCAGACATTCTCGTCGTTCGAGCTGACTGTCTTCGACGACCGCTCAACTGACGACACGGCGGCGATTGCCGAGGCTTATGCGCTGAAGGACACGCGCCTACGTGTCCTTCGCAATAGCTGCAATCTAGGCGTCGTCGCCAACCTCAACCGAGCACTATCGTCCGGTAGTGGCGCTTTCGTCATGCCGGCAAGTGCCAATGACTGGATTGAACCCACGTTCCTGGAAGGGTGCATGGCAATACATGAACGTGAGCCGGGGACCGCGCTTGTTTATGTCGATGCCGAGATGCGCGATGCCTCAGGCCGTCCAGCTGGGCGATACGCTGAGCACTCGCTCTTCGAAACCCCGGCTGCTGATCCCTTCACCGGTGCCTGCATCGTCATGCGCCGCTATGGCTTTGCCGCTCCGATGTGGGGCATTTACCGCCGCTCGGTGCTCCAGGCGATGAGCCCTTACCCCTACGGCCGAGGCTGCGATCACGTGTTTATCTGCGAGACGGCGCTTCACGGCAGCATCCGCCGCGTTCCCGAAGTCCTTTACAACCGCTCCTTTCCCTTTGACCGTGGTTATTTCGATATTGCGAGACAGTATTCACGTGCGTTCCCCCGCGGCTTGCCCGTCGACGACATCTTCGCGCGTCCAGAGCCCCGATTTCCCATGATCGATCTGCTGTATCAGCATCTCGATATGTTCGCCGTGGCCCGCATCGATCCACAGCTTCGCCCCCGGCTGTTCGAGGCGGCACAGAGCATTCTGACCGAGCGCTATGAGCAAGAGCTCGGGCAAGATTTGCGAGCCCTCGAGCAGGTTCTGGAGACAGCTCTCACGCGAATGGGTCAGGATGTGCGGCACCGAGAAACGCTCCCGGACCGCTACGGCATCGCCAACCTCGTCGAGGTTGCCACGCGTGCGGAAGCGGCTCTTGGCCAGAGACTTCCCATGGGCCGTGTTCGGAGGCATAGAGCCCAACTTCTTGATCTGCTTCAAGGCGCGGGGAGGCTCGATATGGGCCCTAATTCAGGGGATCATGGCAAAACTTGGTAGAAGAAACCCGATGCGCATTCTCTTGATCGGCTGTGGGGGCTTCATCGGAAGCCACCTCTTGGACAGGCTCCTCGCCCGGGCTGACACTTTCATTGAGGGTGTCGATCCTGACACGAGCAAGATTGAGGAACATCTCGGCCATCGCCGCTTCCGGCTGCATCAGACCAAATGCAACGACCCGGCGTTGACGGGGACGTTGGAGGCAGCCATCGCCGCGGCCGACGTGACCATCAATCTTTCTGGAGGCTGCAATCCAGCCCAGTACAACACCCAACCGATCGACGTCATTCGCGCGCACCTTTTTGATGTCTATCCAGTCGTCGAGCTGTGCGCGAAGCACGGGAAATGGCTTGTCCACTTTTCGACCAGCGAGGTCTACGGGCGGACCCTCGCGAGCTACCTACCCGGCGGTGGCTATGCGAACCCAGACTTATACGAGCTGCGCGAAGACGAGACTCCCTTGATCATGGGCCCCATTGCCAATCAGCGCTGGACATATGCCTGCGCTAAACAGCTCACCGAGCGGCTGATTTATGGTCACCATGCGCAACACGGCCTGCCCTTCACCATCATCCGGCCGATGAATGTTTTTGGCCCGCGCATGGATTTCATTCCCAACCGAGACGGCCAAGGCGTGCCGCGTGTCCTTGCCTGCTTCATGGCCGCGTTGTTCGATGGAACGCCTCTGCAACTCGTTGACGGTGGCCGGTCGCGCCGCACAATAGTCGCCGTCGAAGAGGTGGCGGAAGCGGTGGAGCTCATGTTGGCGAAACCGGACAAGGCGCGGGACCAAATCTTCAACCTCGGCAATCGCGGAAACGAGATTAGCATCGCTGAACTCGCCGACCTCATGCGGCGAACCTATGCCGGTATTACCGGCGATGCCCGTTATCTCGATCATCCGATTGAGGATGTTAGTGCCGACAAATTCTACGGGCCTGGCTATGAGGACTCGGACCGCCGGCTGCCTGACGTGCGAAAGGCAGGAGAGCTGCTTGGCTGGCACCCGAAAAGCTCAGTCTCTGACATCCTGTTAAGCGCTATGACCTATTATCATGAGCGCCATGCCCTTCATGATATGGCGGAGCCGGTCGCAACGAGGATGGTAGAGCAACAGCGCGAATTGCGATAAGCGAGGCCACTCGCGCACTGTGAGGTCATTTCCGGCAGATGCTTGCCCGTGTCTTTGCCTGGTTTGAGCGCCGAATTCCGGTCTTCGCTCCCTTCGACAAGCATGAAAGTCCTCCGCCAACCGCCTGGGCTTTCACCCTGTTCTATTTGCGGGGCACGCGCCTCTGGCTCACGCTGCTTCTCTCGGTGTCGCTTCTGCATGCCGCGGTCGAGGCGGGCATCATCCTGCTGATCGGTTGGTTCGTCGATATCCTGACCAAGGCAACGGCGGAAACGATTTGGGCGGAAAACGGCCAGCGCCTCCTTGTTCTAGCGCTCATCCTCCTCATTTTGCAGCCGACGCTGACGCTCATTCACTTTGCGCTAGCGGGGCAGACGATAATGCCAAACCTCGGCAGTCGCATCGGCTGGCGTACCCATCTCTACACGCTTCAACACCAACTGGCCTATTTCCAGAATGAGCTAGCAGGCAGGATCGCCAATCGTATCGTGCAAGTGGGGCCGGCCATCCGGGACATCGTGGTCCAGGCTCTGGAAGCCGTCGTCTATGTTCTCGGAACAGCCCTCGTTACCCTCGGGGCCTTCACGGCAATCAGCGTCTGGCTTGCGATCCCGGTGGCCGTATGGCTGATCTGTTACGCCACTCTTTCTCGCTATTTCCTGCCGCGCTTGCAGACGCGGTCTCTTGAGGTCTCTCGCGCCCGCTCCCGATTCGTTGGGCACATTGTCGATACTTATGCCCACATCGCCACGATAAAGCTGTTTACACGCACGATCAGCGAGCGCGGCGCGTTGCGCCGGGCCTTGGGGCACTACGTCGAAAGGACGAAGGCGAGTCTTAGGCTGCACACGACAAAGGCCTTGTTCCTGTCGGTCTTGAACACAGGCCTGCTCGTTGCCGTCGGAGGCGTTGCCCTGATGTTGTGGTCAAGGGGGCGGATGACGCCAGGTGAGGCAGCTGCTGGGCTGGCCCTGGTGATGCGTCTGTCTCAGATGTCCAGCTGGTTCATGCAGGTGATCCGCAGCGCTTCCGAGAATATTGGAATCATCCGGGAGAGCATTGAAACGATATCCCGGCCGGATCAGGAGGAGGACATACCAGGCGCGCTCAGGCTGCGCGTCAGTCGCGGTGAGATCGATGTTCGTGACATCAATTTTAGTTACGGCGGAAGGCGGATGATCATCAAGCATCTAAGTCTCAACATTCAGCCAGGGGAAAAACTAGGCCTGGTGGGTCCTTCCGCAAGCGGAAAGTCAACGCTGGTTAGACTGCTTTCACGGGAGCTCGACCCTGCGAGCGGACGCATCCTGATCGACGAGCAGGATATCGCCAAGGTGACCTACAAATCTCTGCGCGAACAGATCGCTATCGTGACGCAGGAATCCTCGCTGCTGCACCGGTCCATCCGCGAGAATATTGCCTATGGCAAGCCTAGCGCTACGCAGGCGGAGATCGAATTGGCGGCGCGCCAGGCGTTGGCGCACGACTTCATCCTGGATCTCGAAGACGAGGGGGGTCGTCACGGCTATAGCGCGCATATAGGGGAAGAGGGCATCAGGCTTTCGGGCGGCCAACGCCAGCGTATTGCTCTCGCCCGCGCCATTTTGAAGGACGCGCCAATCTTGGTGCTCGACGATGCAACCTCGGCGATCGATTCTGAAAACGAAGCCAAGATTTGGAACAACCTGACGGAATCGATGCCCCATAGGACGATTATTATCATCGCACAGCGACTTTCGACCGTCGCATCTCTCGATCGCATCGCCGTCATGGAGCAAGGAGAGATTGTCGAGCAGGGGCGCCATTCCGAGCTCGTTGAAGGCGGCGGCTTCTATTCGAGACTATGGAAGCTCCAGTCCGGTGCGACTGAGAAAGCCCGAGTTGCCGGCTAGAAAAGGCGTCGCCAGTAGCGGCGCGCTTCCACTTGCCTTATTGTGATGGTGTTGGGGCTCATGCTCCGTCCGCCGCCGGGAAATTGATCGGGGTCAATGCCGAGGCATTGACAGGTCTCAGGATCGAGCGTCGACGGGGGAGAGATCCCGACGGAGTAACGTGTGTTCCTCACAGTCAAATGGCTCAATAGATGGAGTGCAGATCGTGACCCTGAACATTGATCCCCAAGCCTTCACAGACTTGATCGCCAAAGCGCGGTCTGACGAGGATTTCAAGGCCGACCTCCTCAGGAACCCGAAAGAGACTCTTGCAGCTTTCGGTATCGAGGCCGACACCGACATCGAAGTCGTCCAGAATACCAGCGACAAGGTCTATCTTGTTCTTCCGGCGGACATCGCCTTCCCGTCCCCCTCTGACGAAGAGGTCGAGGCGACGGTCGGGCCGGTTGGCCGGAGCGTCTGCTCGCAGTCTTACAGTTGTTGCTGCGAGAAGCATGCCATGGTCGAGGGCGATCCTCTCGTCTGATCGTGCAGCATCTGAGCGAGGCCGCTGACCTGCGGGTCGGCGGCCTTGCATTCTACGGCTCCAGGCCCGGGCACAAAGACGTGGATAGTGCACGGTCGCGGTTCGACCGTCCCTTCCGTCTTCTCTTTATTTCTGGACGCCCCGTAGGCCACAGGCATGCGGTGCTGGGAGTCGCGCGCCGGCTCGTTCGGCAAGGACACAGCGTCGTTTTCGCCACCTCCGGTCCGACGGAGGCCTATTGCGATGCAGGCTTCCGAGCCGAGCAGCAGGCGTGGCTTTCGGGGGGGGCTCATGATCTCGATCGACGCGAGTCTCGTCGTTCCCGCGTGACCCGCATCCGAGAAGCGGTCGCAGCTGCCGACAACGGTGCTCGAACGCTCGTCGAATGTCACCGCCCAGACTTGGTGCTCTACCAACCCTTTATGCTGGAGTTCCATCCGTTGCTGCATCGCCATGGTGCGAAAAACGCCGTGACCTTCAGCACAAAACCGTTGCTGGCACCGGATCCCCTTGTTCCCCCGTACACGTCAAGATTCATTCCCGGGCGAGGCGCGGGAGCGCGAGCGGCCGTTGCGCTGGCGTGGACAGGGGCCTGGTGCCGATATGCACGTTTTCGTTCGTCATGCGCGTGGCGGCGGTTGACCACGGGGGGCTCGCGGCGTTCGTTTTTGACGGAGATTGCAAGAAAGGTGCAGTATCCGCTCGCCCAGCTTGCGAAGACGCGTCCCTTGGATATCGATCTTCGGCTCGCTGATGTGGCGGAACTCGTGCTCCACGCAAAGGAATTCGAGTTCGATCGGGCGTGGCCGCTTCCTCCCGACACGCACTATATCGGTCCGTGCATCGACGACGCGAGGTTGAGCACTTCGGGCCGTTCGCCGACAGATGGAACGCCTTTGGTCTATTGTCACCTCGGCACGGAAGCTCTGCAGCACGACGAACTGAAGGCATCGCTCTATTTTCGGCTGTTGAGAGCGGCCGAGAGCAGCTCAAGCTTTAGGTGGTTATTCTCTGTGGGGAGCGCCGAGCTTCAAGCGCGACTTGGCGCAGCGCGCTCGACTCCAAACGACCCGCGCATTCGCATCGAGACTTGGGTCCCCCAGCTTCCAGCACTCCAAGAGGCATGCGCCGCGATCCTGCACGGCGGAGCCAATTCGGTCAAAGAAGCAATCTACTGCCGCTGTCCGATTCTGGTATTGCCTCAATACGCCGATCAGCCCGGGGTGGCGGCTCGGGTCAGCTATCACAATCTGGGCCGCGTGGCCTCTGCGCGAAATGTACGCCCCGATGAAATATTGGCCGCATTGACCACGCTGATGTCGGATCAGACGATCCAGAATTCCCTCGAGCGTATGCGCGAGAACTTCCTGCGCTATGACCGGGACCGTGTGGCCGAGCGTACGATCGAACACATCGCTAGTCGTACGCCCTACTGCGAAGGGGAAAGGATGGGTGGCCGTTGAGACTGAGCACACTAGCCGAAGACACGGAGGAAGGTGCGGCGGTCAATAATGAGACCTGGCGGATCATTGCCGCCCAAGCGAGCACGATAGACGAACGTCTCTCCGGTTCCTTTGTGCCATCGCCCACACCGAGCTCTGCGAAACGTGCAGAGAAGCGCCTCAGGAAATGGCGGGACGTGGCCGCTGCCGGGACCCCCGAGAGTTTTGCGGCGCGCCTAAAATGGGATGGTCTCGATGAGGCCTCCGTCCTGCCATGGCTTGGCGATGTTTCTCTGCGGAAAGATGCAGATCTTCCCCGATGGGCAGAATGTGCCGCATGGTGCGTTGAGGCCATGCGCTGTGGTGTGGACCAGAAGGATGTCCCCGGCCTGCGCTTCCTCAACGCAGCAGCGCCAATTCCCTTTGAGGATCTGCTTGGTCCCATTGTCCTAGAGGCGAGTTCTCGCCTGACTGCCTGCTGCCTTGCCGCGGCACCGCATGTGGTGAGCACGGCCTGGGCATCGCTTGAACGCGATCTCCTCGTGCGCCTGAGCGAGCTTGTCGCGCCGACGCTATTCGAGCGGTTCGATGCATACCGTTTCGTCCGCATGCAACACGCTTTCGGCATGCAGATTAGGAAGGATCCAGACTCTACCGGTTGTTATCGCGCCTTTGTCGACGAGATGCGCGCCGGTGGATTGGACCGCCTCATGCTTTCGCGTCCAGTTCTTGCGCGGCTCATCGGCACCGCAACGGACCACTGGATCATGGCGACCGCCATTCTCCTCAATCACCTTGTCGCCGATCTTCCTGCAGTCTCGAAGGAGTTTGGTTGGCAGGCGGAACTGAGCCTCCGGGTCACTGACATCAAGCCGTCAGGCGCCGATCTTCACAGTGGGGGGCGCAGCGTCATCTTCCTCTCCTTGGCGAACTGCAAAAAGCTCGTCTACAAGCCCCGCAGCCTTGAGGTTGACGTTGCCTGGGCGGAGCTCATCGCCTGGCTTGAACTGCATGGCGCTCCTCTCTCGGCCGCCGCTCCGAAAGTCTTGTCGCTGGGCGATCACGGTTGGGCTGCGTTCATCGAGCCGCGCGAGGCTGCCGACGACGCTGAGGCCTCAGAATTCTTCAAGCGCGCCGGAGCCGCCCTTTGTCTCTTTCACGCGTTCCAAGGATGGGACATGCATTTCGAGAATGTCATCGCGCGAGGTAGCGAGCCTGTCGCGGTTGATCTTGAAACGCTTTTTCATCCTTGGCCTCCGATGCCGGAACGGGAGCTGGGCCCGGCGCAGGTCTATCACAAGGCCGCTGAACAGATCTACAGCTCTGTGCTGGCATGTGGCTATCTCCCGAGTTGGGTCGTGGCGCGCCCTGGTTACCTCCTCGGTGTCGGGGGGCTGAGCCCGGAGACCATCGCCCGGGTGAAACGACATCGTTTCATCAACATCAATGCCGATGCCATGCAGGTGGCCGAGGTCCTCGAGCGCCCACAATCGTCTCCACATCTTCCCCGTCTCAAGAACCGGCAACTTGCCGTCTCCGACTACGTCGAGGAGACCCTGGCGGGCTATCGCGAGATGCATGAATTCTTGACGGAGCACAGGGATGCCGTTCGCGGCCCGAACGGACCTCTTAGCAAATTCGCTGGCAAGCTGGGACGCATCATCATGCGGCCCACGCAGCTCTATGTCCTCATTCTCAAACGATCGCTTGAGTCCGGCAATCTAGAAAGCGGTGTGGATTGGAGTCTGCATTGGGACTTTCTCGCACGCTTTTCGGATTTCGACGAAGGCGAGGATTACTTGCGGCTTCTGATGCGTGCGGAACGCGCCTCATTCAGCAATCTCGACATTCCTCTATTCCATTTTCGCAACGATCGGCCGCGGCTTGACTTGGAAAGCTCCGGCCATCTCGACCGCTTCTTCTCCATGACCAGTCTCGCTCAAGTGCGGGACCGTCTCGACACCATGAACGACGCTGACCGCGCGAGGCAGCTGGAAACGATTCGCCAAGCCTTGGAAAGCACCACCGAGATTGGGCTCAGTGAACCACCGCGCACACCTGGCGCTCCTTCCGGAGAACCGCCGCCGCTCAGCAAGGATGACGCCGTCAGTTGGGCACAGCACATCGGCACCTTGCTGACAGAGGCCGCGATCCAGGAACAAGGCGGGGCAGCTTGGCTGGGCGTCGTGCCTCTCCCCGGCGAGGAGCGGGCGCAATTAGAGGTCATCGGGCACGATCTGTACGCCGGCAGCACCGGTGTCGCGTTGTTTCTCGCCGCACTCGCTCGCGTGACCAATGACAGTGCGGCGGAGACCGTTGCTCATGCAGCGATCGCACCGCTGCTGGTGGATTTGCAGGATCCTATCCGCCTTCGCCGGCTTTCCCGTCGTTTGGGCATTGGCGGTATGTCGGGTCTTGGCTCAATTGTGTACAGCCTCGTGCAGATCTCACGCCTGCTAGACAATCCTACGCTGTTGGAGGCAGCGGCGACCATTGCGGCTGAAATCGACGACGAGCGCATCGCCCGCGACCAGGCGCTCGATGTGCTCTCGGGCTCCGCAGGCGCGATATTGGGATTGCTGACCCTTTACTCAGAGCTGCCAGAGCCGGAGATGCTGAGGCGGGCCGAAGCGTGTGGCAGAAGTCTCCTTTCCAAGGCGCTTCCCGCGGAGAACGGAGCTGTAAGCTGGCGCAATGCCCAGCGGCAGATCTTGACCGGCTTCTCCCACGGTACGGCGGGCATTGCCTATGCCTTGGCTCGACTTTCGGAAAGGACGGAGAACCCCGAATTCCTCGATCACTCGCGCCGGGCCATGCAATTTGAGCGGAATCTGTTTTTGCCAGACAAACAAAATTGGCCGGACTTGCGCGTTCCTCCGGGCCGGGATGGCGTCCCCGTCTGCTTGAACCGGTGGTGCCATGGAGCGCCGGGAATCGCCCTAGGGCGTGCCTCGAGCCTTGCCATCTTTAGAGATCCCGAGATAGACGCCGAAATCGCCGCCGGCGTTGCGACCACAGAAGCTGACCTCGATGCTCCCCTCGATGATCTATGCTGCGGCAATTTCGGGCGCATCGAGGCGCTCCACACCATTGGCCTTGCGCGCGGCGACATAGCGCTCATCACGCGCATTAAGCGGAAGGCAAAAGGCCTCCTGAATCGGGCTGAGCAGCGGGGCCAGCTCGCATGGAACTCGGGCCGGGATGTTCACAACCCTGGCTTTTTTGTCGGCCTCTCGGGCGTCGGCTACACACTTCTCAGGTTGGTGGATCCCACTTTGCTGCCCTGTCCTCTGACGCTTTCTTCGGCCGCCTGTCAGTGCCGGCAACCGGCTCTCGTTAGCCTCTGATGTGTCGGCCAATGGCACGAAGCGGATATGTCGAGGCGTTGGCCTGAGGCCTGCTTCTGACCCGAAGCAGATATTGGAGCGCGTGCTAAATCTCAGTCCGCAAGCGGACTTACCGGCTAACGAGCTTCATATCAGCTCAGCTTTATCCACACCCTGACGCCGGCGGCGAACCGCGCGAAGGACTTCGAAGTTGGAATGTTTGGGCAGCTAGCAGGAGCGCCCACTCTTCCCTGCTTTGCCCGCAGAACTTTTTGCCAAAAGCACAAGAGGAGGAGCTTGATTTCTCAACCGGGCTTTCGCGATTAAGTCCGGAACTGGTATCAGCTTCCCGGGCGCGCATCGGGAAAGAAGAGCTGCTGCCCGTCGATCTTATAACTTGCTATGGCAGCTTGGCCTTCCTTGCTGATAAGCCAGTCGATGAATGCTTGTCCCTTCTTAGCTTTGACGTTCGGGTGTTTCTCCGGATTCACCAGGATCACACCATATTGGTTGAACAGCTTGGGGTCGCCCTCGACGAGAACTTTGAAGTCGTCCTTGTTGGCGAAGCTCAGCCAAGTGCCCCGGTCCGTCAGGGTGTAGGCTTGCTTGCCAACCGCCGTGTTGAGAGTCGCCCCCATGCCTGATCCGGTTTCCAGGTACCAATCGCCGCTTGCCTTCTTTGGGCTGACCCCGGCAGCGTTCCAAAGCCTGATTTCTTCTTTGTTAGTACCTGAATCGTCGCCTCGGGAGGCAAAGGATGCCTTGGCCTCGGCAATTCTCTTAAAGGCCTTGTCCGCAACTTTGAGGCCGGCGATTCCGGCGGGATCAGAGGCTGGGCCAACGATCACGAAGTCGTTGTACATGACGGGATAGCGCTTCACGCCCCAA
>Ga0315537_1002791_pt1 | contig 13178 bp, 10 predicted proteins | sample SalMarSW160270MG_FD_203091 | JGI IMG/M metagenome (GOLD analysis project Ga0315537, IMG submission 203091) | Salt marsh sediment microbial communities from the Plum Island Ecosystem LTER, Massachusetts, United States - Salt Marsh Sediment SW1602-70 ... | reverse complement strand
TAAGGCATAGTGAGTCCTTTCTTTGTTGAATTCAGGCAAGGGACTCCAAGCCCCTTGCGGTAAGCACATCAAGGCAAGGGGTCTAAACCCCCTGTCTTACCGACTGCCCGACTGGAACCGCGCCCAGCGTTCGAGCGGAGGCTGGGTTTTCTCGGGCTGGCGCGCGGTTCTGGCATCGGGCGAGAGTTTGAAGCGCCGGTTGAAACGGCGCGAGATTTCGCGGCGGAAGGCCAGGAGAGCCTTGCCGCGGAGAGGCCAATTAAACATTTGTTCAATCTGAGGTTGTGATATGCCACACAATACTGCGTGACATTGAACCTCCTTCTGGAGTTCACTTTCGTAGCCAGCGAGAGCTTCCCGGTCGTCCGCCCAGACCCGTGAAGCCTTTTCCAGAGCGGTTTTCAGGCCGTCAAGATCGAGCGTTTCAGTCGTGCCGAGGGATTTGGCGAGGGTTTTCAGGATATCAGGTGTCATCGTGGTATCTCCAATTTGTGCGGCTATAATATACAACATTATTCTGACAAGGTCAAGCGATTTTTGCATAAAATAGCCATCTTGCTGTTTTTAAAAACCATAAGTGAACATTTGTTCAATAGATGTGTATTAAAAACATGACGCGATGGGAGATGGGCCAGAGGAATTGGGTGGGTCAGCAAAGCCCGGAGAGAGGTAGGAGTGGGCGGCCGTGACCTGACCGGCAGCGTTGGGGACTGCCGCGGTCGATGCGCGAGCTTGGACGGACCAGGCTGCAATTGCGGGTTTGAAAACCCGCAACGGCGAATACTATCCGTGACCTCCGGTCGCGGAATACAGCCCACCGCCCGTTTCGCCTTGACAATCGAGCGGATTTTGCTTTATTTAGCTTGTCGGCTTGACACTGAACGGACTTTGCGAGCGGTGCTCTCGGTCCGAAGTCCTACAGATTCAACAGGCTTGCTCCGAAATCCTTGACTTTCGGGGCGGCGCTTGCCTTTAGTGGGGTGATTTGCCTCTGTCCATTGGCAGGATCTTCTTCGGCGGAACCCCAACGACTCGGGGTTCCTGCTCCTTTTCCAATTTCTCTCGCCACGATATGCGTGATTTGAACCTGCCTTGCATTCTTTCATCTCTTGTGTATTTTTGCCCTCGTCAATTCTCCTCTACAAGGGGCATCAAGCCCCTTGCCCTATGTCTTTTCCAAGGAATTCCGCGTTTTCACGCGCGACCAGAGGTCACGCCTAGTAGTATTGCAGTGTATCGCGAGTTCTTCAATTTGGCAAGTGCTGGCGCTCCACCGCAGAATATCGAGGCAAGATGAAGCCCTGGCGTCAAGCGATTGAATTCGCAGCTGTGCGGTTCTTTCAGGTAATCGTGACGATCCTGCCACGGCGTGTTGCCGGAGCTCTGGGAGCTTTGGCCGGTGAGCTTGCGTACGCTATCGGAATTCGTCGGAGAGTAACGAAGGATAATTTGCAGATGGCGTTTCCTTCTTTGCCGCCTTGTGCTGTCCGTCAGGTTGCGCGCGGCACCTATCGACATTTCGGGCGAGTGGCGGTCAGTTTTGCTTGGCTGCCGCGCATCAAGAGCGACACGCTGGGCCGGTGGATTTTCATCAAGAATCGCCAGGTTTTCGACGACGCGCTCCGCCAGGGCAAGGGCGCCATTTTTGTCTCGGGGCATCTGGGCAACTGGGAGCTCATGGGAGCTATCGTTGCCGCTCTCGGTTACCCGGTTACCTATGTTGTGACGACTCAGCGCAACAAGCGCGTCGAGGCTCTGATGGATGAGCTTCGCCGATCCGTAGGCATTCAGATTGTGAAGGTGCGAGACGGTGTGCGCGGCGTGCTTTCGGCGCTCAAACAAAACCGACTCGTGGCGATTCTGATGGACCAGGATGCGCACGAAGCCGGGGCGTTCGTTCCCTTTTTTGGACGCGCGGCCTCGACACCGAAAGGCGCCGCGACTTTTCATCTCAAGACCGGCAGTCCGCTCATCTTCGCTCGTTCCCGCCGCATTTCGCGCGAACGCTATATCGTGAGCCTCGAGGAGCTCGACACATCCCGTCTCGAGCCGCGCGACGCCGACACGATCACAGCCTATGCAACGCGTTTTCTCGAAACAGCCATCCGGGAGACCCCCGAACAATGGTTTTGGATGCACCGCCGATGGAAGACGACCCCTCCCGCGTCCTCATAATCGATACGGCTTGGGTTGGGGATGTCGTTTTCACAACATCCTTGATTCAGGCGGTGCGGCGCCTTTGGCCGGATGTCCAGCTTGCCCTGCTGGTTTCCCCTCGGGCGACAGGCGTGGTGCAAAGGCACCCGGCGGTCACCGAACTCATTGTCTACGAGAAAGCGGGGCGCGAGCGAGGGCTTGCTGCACTCCTTGCGCTCGGTCGGAAGCTGCGAACGCGCAAATTCGATATTGTCCTTTGCGCTCATCCTTCGCTTCGGAGCGGTCTGCTTTCGAAGCTGTCCGCGGCCCCGATTCGCGTCGGCTATGAGGCTCCGTGGGCGCCACTGTGTTTCACTCATACATGCTCGAACGACCTCGCACTTGAACCTTTCCATGTTGAGCGGCGACTCAATCTGTTGAGGGCGGTCGGACTCTCAGTAGAGGACCCGGATGTCCATGTCCCGGTTTCTTCTGACGCGGACGAGTGGGCGGGTCGATTTCTCGACGAGGAACAAGTCTCGTCTCCACTTCTGGGGCTTGTGCCCGGGTCAGCGTGGGCTACCAAGAGGTGGCCGGCGACGGCCTATCGCGAGCTTGCCGCGACGGCTCAAGAGAGGCTGCACGCTCGGTGCATCATCTTCGCTGGTGAGCAAGACGCGACTTTGGCTGCGGATATAGGCAAAGGCCTGCACCCAGCGCCGATTGCCGTTCTGGGCAAGCCGTTGGAATATGTGGCGGCGCTTCTGCGGAGATGTCGGTGGGTCGTGGGGAATGATACGGGTCCAAGCTACCTGGCCATGGCCGTGAGAGGGCCAGCCGTCCGTGTCCTGTATGGTTCAACACAGGTCAATTTTCGATTTCACCCACCGCATCTGGCAATCACCGCCGGCGTTCCCTGCTGCTGCCCTCGCACCGGACATGGCAAAAAGAAATGCTCGTGGGGTGACCCGCCGACCTGCATGAGCGCGATTGCGCCGCGCGATGTGCTGGACTCCTTGAGCGCCGAGGGATGATTCTCGGGTTGCATGAAAGACCGGGAAGTGTTATACTATTCCGATAAGAATATTGCCCAGAGAGACCTTCTCGGGGGACGGGTCTCTGTTGCTCACAAGCTGATTGGAGCGATTTCATCATGAATCAAGAGAAAAAACCCAGCGCAACTGGCACGAAGAAAAAGCGCTCGCCCTATCCGCAGACCTTCTGGATTGCCAATACAATGGAGATCTTCGAACGGCTCGCCTGGTATGGGTGGTTCGCGGTTTCGTCGCTGTATATCACCGGTTCGGTCTCCGAAGGAGCCTTGGGTTTCACTTCGGAGCAGCGGGGGATGTTGCAGGGCATTGTTCCTTTTGTTCTCTATCTTTTGCCGGTGCTCTTTGGCGCTTTAGCTGATCGCTTCGGATACAAAAAGACTTTTATCATTGCTTACTCGGTGTTGGTACCGGCTTACTATCTTCTGGGGCAATTCACCTCATTTGCCGGCTTTTTCATGGCATTTCTTTTTGTAGCTGTCGGAGCGGCGATCTTTAAACCCGTCGTCGTTGGTACAGTTGCCCGCACGACCGATGAGACAAATTCTTCGATGGGTTTCGGTATTTTTTACATGATGGTAAATGTCGGCGGGTTCGTTGGGCCAATCGTAGCGGGAATTGTACGCGTGCGCTACGGGTGGGATTTCGTTTTTATTGCATCGTCTTTCTGGATTGCCTGCAATTTCATCTGGATACTGCTTTTCTACAAAGAGCCGACAACTGAAGCGGGCACAAAAGAAGCTCGGACGGTCAAGCAAGTGCTGGGCGGTCTGGTGGAAGTTCTGGGCAATGGGCGTTTCTTCATCCTGGTTTTTGGCATCCTGCTGATGCTCATGATTGCGGGAGGCGAATTCAGTTGGACACTGATGGCGATCATCACCATAGGCTGGATCGTAATTAATCTCTTGATAGACATTCCGCTTCGAGCCCGAGAAAGGAGTGGACAGAAAGCGAGAGGCCTCGTTCAACCCATGAAAATGGGCAACTGGCGGTTCGCTCTCTATTTGCTCATTCTTTCCGGCTTCTGGACATCGTTCAACCAGATCTTTCTCACGATGCCCGAATATATCCGCGACTATGTGGACACAAAGGACATGCTCGTCTGGACGAAAAAAGTTTGCAGCGCGGTCGGCAAACCTGAATGGGGAGATCGATTAGTGCGAACGATTGCGGTGGTGAATGAGGATCAGCTATCGCACGAAATGGGACAATATGCCACCGAGCATGCCAGCACGGTTTCACTTCGGATTAGAGCCATTGACGCCAAAACTTACTCTATTAACTACGACACAGTTGCGAAATCTCTGAATGTGGCAAGAGGCAATCCGGCTGCACTGAATTTGACACCAGAAGATGTGAAACCGCTTACGAGAGAGCTCTATCATTTCAGAGCGCGCGTCCCACAGGAAGTGCTGGCGCAGAGCCTGAATTCATTCCAATTGCAGACATTCACCGTAGACAGCGTCCGCTTGGCGGGTCTTGTGACTATCTTGCGGACGACGCCAACACTGACTCACGAAGGCGTGGATTCGCTCTTGAAACGCGTGATTAACCGACAGCTTGAGTCACACTATCCTGTGACGGAGCAGAGCTCAGAGCCTGCCAGAAGGCTTGCCCGAGATTACTCGATGATTTTCCATGAACATGAGCTGAATCGAATTGACTCGTTCTTGGTGGTGAAAGGCAAGGAGATAGGTTACCCCGAGACGGCCTACCTCTTGGCGGGGCTTGTTTATCCGTCTCCTGTGGCGATGCTCGAGAAGTCACATGAGTTTGCCGAAGCTTACCGCCAGGTGAATCCCGAATATATCATCAACTTTGATGCAGGTGCCATTGTGGTGTTTCAGGTTCTTGTGTCGTGGGGCATAGGGTTCATACCGCCATTGTCAGCGATGGTTATTGGAATCGTCGTCGCGGGCATTGGCATTGGAATGAGCGCCTTCTGTTACACGGGATGGCTTATCGTGCTCGCGATTGTCATCTTCGCGTTCGGCGAGATGATGGCTTCACCTAAGAGTCAGGAGTATGTCGGACGCATCGCTCCGCCACAAAAGGTCGCGATGTTCATGGGATATTACTTCTGGACGATTGCGTTAGGAAATATTTTCGGTGGGCGACTTTCAGGGGAACTCTATGGAAGCCTGGCCCGCGATATGGAACGGCCGGATATCATGTGGATCATCTTCGGCATCCTGGGCCTCGTGACGGCGGTTGTCCTTATCGGGTATGACTGGCTGGTCATTCGCCGACCTGCCAAGCGCGGTCAAGATCACGCAATGGCGATAAAGAAATCGTCCAGTTAATGCAGCATTTGTCACTTGTTTGACTTCCGTGCTGATTTGGAGGGAACAATGGGACGAGTCGAAAACAAGGTTGCCGTGGTAACCGGAGGTGCACTGGGAATCGGGCGAGCGGCGTGCCTGCTCCTGGCTAAAGAAGGGGCGAAAGTGGCTGTGACGGATGTGCTCGAAAGGGAGAGCGCTGAGGTCGTGCGCGAAATTGAAGCCGAGGGAGGAAGGGCGAAGTTCTGGAAACTTGATGTCGCAATCGAAGCGGATGTGAAGAAAGTCTTTGCGGATGTCCAGAAAGCCTTTGGGAACATTACGGTGCTCGTCAACAATGCGGGCATCTCGGGTGCGAACAAACCAACGCACGAGATCACGGAGGCAGAGTGGGATCGGGTCATGGCGGTCAATGTGAAGGGTCCCTTCTTCTGCACGAAGCACGCAGTCCCGCAAATGAAAAAAGCCGGCAGCGGAAGCATCGTCAACTTGTCTTCGATCTACGGTCTTATCAGCTCGATGGATGTGCCGCCCTATCACGCCTCCAAGGGCGCTTTGCGGCTCATGACCAAGACCGATGCGCTGTTCTATGCGCATGATAACATCCGTGTCAATTCAGTCCATCCGGGATTCATCTGGACGCCGATGGTGGAGAATCATCTCAGAACCTTAGGCGATGTCGAAGCAGGTAAGCAGGCAATAGCGGGTCTCCATCCCCTCGGGCGCATGGGCGAGCCGGACGATATTGCCTATGCCATTCTGTATCTCGCCTCCGATGAGTCTAAATTCGTAACCGGAAGCGAGTTGGTGGTGGACGGCGGCTATACGGCAAGATGAAACAAAGGCTGACTTGGAAAACAGCTCGCGCATCCATCTCCCCCGCGCGAATATAGAGACGATTGAGGCTTAGCAGCCGAGATGTTTTTAGAACCGTTGGAGAGGCACCTGAGATTCTCACGAGTGAATAAACTCGCTTACCTCTTTCTTGTTCTCTTCTTGCCGGCCCTCTTTGCGCAAGAGAGACCCTTTGAGATCAGCAGGCTAATAGATTCGCCGACGGCCACCGCTGTGCAGCACGGCGAGGCTCTGGCTCAGGCGCATGTTTTCACGGGGGGAGGGATGTTGGTCGGCGGGGAGGTCGGCATTTTGCCGCGTCTCACTGTCGGCGCATATTACGGCGCGAACAATCTCGTCGGCAATTATGAAATCCGCTGGTTCAAGTATCCTGGATTTTCGCTGACTTACAGCATTCTTGACAGGAGCGAGTGGTATCCGGCGGTGAGCGCCGGCTTCACGAGCCAGGGCGTCGGCCCGTTCTATGACCCCGGCGCCCGAAAGAATGAGCGTTTCCTGACCAAGGCGAAGGGATTCTGGATTGCGGCGTCGAACAATTACGAAGTGGACTATTTGGGGATTGTGGGGATGCACCTGGGGATGAACCTGAACACTTTCGAGAGCGCGGACGACCGCGATTTCTCGTTTTACTTGGGATTCAACAAGCGGGTCAGTCCTTGGCTTGAAGCGGTGACCGAATACGATATCGCCACCAACGACGACAGTCCACGGGCGCTCGGCCGTGGCAAAGGCTACTGGAATGTCGCCGTGCGATGCTCCCCGATAGAATCCGTAGCCGTTGAGATTGTCCTGCGCGACCTGCTGACGAACAACAAACTCAACTCGACACCCTCCCGCGAACTCCGCTTCTCCTACTGCATCGCCCTTTAGCGCGCCTCTCCATTCTGCCTCATCTTCAGAGCAGCTTCGATTTCAGCTAACACCTCGGTCTGGCTCTCTTTTTGTCTTTGCCACTGGAGCGCAGCCCGCCCGCGATCTCCCAATTGCCCCAAGGCCCACGCCGCGTGCCCTCGCACGAGCGGTTCAGAATCTTCCAGCAACATCTCCAGCGGCGGCAGCGCCTCCTCCACTCGCCAATTCCCCAAAGCTACCGCCACATTTCTCACAAGGCCGCGCCGCTTCAAGCGTTGAAGAGCGGTTCCGGCGAAGCGCTCTCTGAACTCTTTCTCTGTGAGAAGTGCGAGGGAAGCGAGCGACGGCGCGCGGCGCTCGAATGAACTCTGAAACGCCGGCAAGCTCGTGGGACGAGCAAACTTCTGGTTCCATGGACAAGCGAGCTGGCATTCGTCACACCCGAAAACGCGGTTCCCAATCAGCGGTCGCAGACTTCGAGGAATCGCGCCTTTGTGTTCAATCGTCAGGTACGAGATACAGCGACTTGCGTCGAGGAGGTAAGGCTCCACGAGCGCGCCGGTCGGGCACGCTTCCAGACAGCGCGTACATGAACCACATGAGATATCAGACGGACTTGTGCGAGAGATGAGTTCCACATTGGTAATAAGAACGCCGAGAAAGAAGTACGAGCCCTGTTGCGGATGAATAAGGCAGGTATTCTTACCGAAGAAACCGAGCCCGGCCAAGGCGGCGAAATCGCGCTCGAGGACAGGCCCGGTGTCAACATACGATTGAAAGCGGCTTCCGGGTGCCAGTGATGCGATGTCCGCTGAAAGCTTCTCAAGAAGAGTCAGTATCAACGGATGATAGTCTTCTCCCCAGGCGTAGCTGGCGATAACGCCGCGAGAAGGATCGTGGCGAATCTCGGAGGGCAGGTCCGCGGTGTAATAGTTAAGCCCGACGACAATAGCCGAGCGGGCGTCATTCATCAGAAAGTGCAGGCCGCGTCGACGGTCGGCGCTCTTGCGCATGTAATCCATCGTGCCCGCCATTCCTGCATCCAGCCATCGCAGGAAGGCGTCGAAGTGCAAGGGAGTCAACCGGGAGCTGACGCCGACAAGGTCGAAACCGAGAGCGCGGGATCGCGAGATGATTTCTTCAGTCATTGCACAGCGCGTAATGGCTGACAGATTGCAGTTTCCTCACGGCGACTACCTTGCGACGACGGCATCCTCATCCATGGTGTCTCGAAGAATGTGATTCAGGACGCCGATCCACTCGTCAGCGATTTCTGTCAGGTCGTATTCGATACCGTCGGCGAGAGTCACATAATCGCCAGCCGCCTGTGCCTTGTACATTGTGTCCAGCATCGGCAGGAGGCGCGTATTGGAGGACATGAGCGACTGTCGCAGTGACGCTGTTTCATCCTCTACACCAGGCAGTCGCGCCGCCGCATTCATGCCGGTCAGCGCCAGCTTGAGATCATCGAGACACCCTGCGAAGTTGTTGTTGGCCGTGAGCTCATCACCCAAACGGAACGCCGTGGCTGTTTTGGTTAGATCTCCACGCAGCGACTGAAGAAAATCCCGTGTGTCCGTCAGTCCCTTGGCCAGGAGAGACTTGGGTTCTTCAACCGTCAGTTCGATACGCTCAACCTCCGACGGTGGTCGGCCCTCCAATTTCTCGCGCTGAGGATCGTCCTGCAGAAGCTCCCCATCTACGGCAATTGCCGTGACGACTTTCCCTTTCTCACCAATCTCACTGCGAAGCTGGTCCAAGATCTCGCCTACCGTCGGCAGCTCCGTATCACCGCCCCGAATCTCGAGTCCATTCAGAAGCACCTTCATAGTACTTCTCCTTTCCGCTTTGGTCTTTATGATTCAAGAGATCTTCATGATTAGGTTCCAGAGAATCTTTCAAGCCTTGGAGAAGGAATTCCAGATCTGCATATGCGCGCCGTGTTTCATTCACTTGTTCCTCAAGCAAGCTGCTTTCCAGGCTTGCCTTTGTCAGTGCCGTGAATCCCCAGAATGTACGCAGGAGAGCGCGACAATCCAGAACCGACTCCAGCGCCTTGTCGATCTGGATCAAGGTCTGTCCCGACCACCACAGATTGTCCACGGGAAGCGGTTGCCGCCGGCTCTCACTCTGCAGCTTGTCGGCCTCCACCAAGGCTCGCTGGACGAGGGGAAGCGCGCGCTCCACAAGATGCCGCAACCGTGAAACCTCGGGCGACGATTCGAGTACCTGTCCTGCGGTGTACGGCCCATCTGCTTTCAGCACCCGCCGCCACAACGGCCTCACAACGCCGTGCAACTGGTCGCGCAATGAAGGCGTGGATGGCTCCAGAGGTCTCAGCTCCAGCATCCGATCCTGAGAATTGAAGGCCGTTTCATAAACACGAGCTTCCGACGAAATGTTCCGAAGGCGGCCGTTCCGACCGCCAAGTGTCCAGGCGAGAGTCTCAAAGACGGTCTCGATTTGAGCTGCATCGTGACAGTGCATCTCAGCGCATTGTCGATGGTAAGAGCAGGGAAAGCATGGAACATCTGGTTCCACAACGATGTGGCCTTGACCGTAAGGTGCTGTCTCGCTGCCGAGAGCGGTACCCAAGGTCAGTGCGATAATCGGCCGACCGGCTGCCGCAGCGAGGTGAACTGTCCCGGTATCATTCGAGACCAGGGCCGCGCAGCGCCGCAACACAGAAAAAAGTTGAGGAATACTCGTCTCTCCGACAAGGGAACGGACTCCCGGCATTCCTGTGAATGGCTGCGCCAGTGCCATCTCAGTCTTGTGACCGAGCAGAATCACCGGTCGATTGAGTTTCCCCCAGATAAGCTCGGCAAGGCCGCGGAAATGTTCCACAGGCCACCGCTTGGAGGGATGGGCTGCCCCGAGTTGAAAGGCGACCGGTTCGAACTGCTTCAGATTCTGCGCCGACCAGAAGGCATCCGCAAACGCCTCGGCGCTCGTGTCAGGAGTCAATTCGAGCTTATTCTGTTCTTTGACCTGACCGGCACACTGCGCGTAGATATCGACGAGGTTGAACTGACAGAAGGGACGGGCGAGATTCGTGGCAAAGAAGTACCGCAACCAGGGCGAACGCACCATCTGAAAGCCGCGACTGTCTACGGTGACACCGCGACCGTTCTCGCCGCCCAGAAGACGCGTCAGGATCATGCTCGGCCGAGTGTGTGTCAGGTTCCAGACCTCGTCGTAACTCTCTCTTTGCAGTCCGCGAAGACGGTCCTCAAAGAGATGGTAGAGTTCAGGCGGGCTCACTTGAGCCGCCTGGTGCAGCGGAGGCAGCCACTCATCGAGACTCAGCTCATGCACGGCGTCATGGAAAGGAAGCATCCTCGCCACCGGCACAAAGGCCTTCTCGACCAGAAGGTGCACCTCCGGCGCATCCGTTCTGCGTTTGAGCCCGGCCAGAAACGGGACCGATTGCACTAAATCTCCCATGCGGGAGAGGTTCAGGACGAGCACTTTAGGCATGGAGGCTTCGAACCTCCTGTGTTTGCCTGCGGGTCACTTCCTGCCAGAGCGCTCTGAGGATGCGGCTGCCGCGAATCAGTGTGCCATAGACTTCGTGACATGCCGTCGCCAAGCCAGCCGGTGAATCATCGGGAACATTTCCGCGCACGACGCGCGTGAACTGTGCCAACGGTGCCCACGCCGGAAAGGTCTCTTCCACCTGTGCGAGCTGGCTGTCACACTCAGCCAACTCCAGCGCTCCGTCACGCAGAACGCTCAGCGATGGGCGAGAGGAGGTCAGCTCGCCTTCCAGGACTGCAACCGCCGATTGAGCACGCTCCGCGATTCTTTCGTAGATGGAGATTGCCTGAGCATCGTCGCTGGTCAAGAGATCAACGGGATCGAAACTTTGATAGTGCTCATCGAGAAAGGCTTCTTCTCTGGTCCAAGCCTCTGCCGGTGTGACGGTTCTGGAATAGCAGTCTGTCAGCAGAAGAGGCCAGAAAATGCGGTACAGAGAATGGAGAAAGGTCTGCCGCTCGAGAGGGAACTTGGTCATGGGAACGAGCCGCAACTGCCCATCCTCTGTCACGCGAGTGTGCCACACGCGCACACGCGACGAATCCCATCGCGCCACATCGGCACGATGACCGTTCTCAATCTGCCAGACTGTAGCCTCCGCAACATCGGATGGCCGAATGGCATCGTGACAAACCCGATGGCCGCAGCTCGATAGATAGGCACACGGCGCACACGGCACCCTCGGTTCAAACACGACGTGGCCATCGCCGTAGGGTCCTGTGTCTTTAGCCGCTGCAGGTCCCAGGTAGATGCCGACGGTAGGGATCCCAACTGCTGCAGCCAGATGAATCGTTCCGGTATCATTAGAGATAAGAACGCGACACTGAGCCAAAACTGCCGCGAGTGCGCCGATATGAGTCTTTCCTGTCAAGTCGAGAACATGCTCGGCACCCACGGTGTCGATGAGTGCTCGACTTCGTGGAATATCTTCGGCGGTCCCCAAGAGCGCGATCGTCGCGCCACGGTGGGCGATGAGCTGTCGTGCAAGGTCAGCAAAAGCGGCGACCGGCCACCGTCGTCGTTCGTCGGCTGCGCCCATCTGAAACGCGATACATGGGCCGTTCGCGCGGCCCACTCTTGTGCTAAGCAACCCAGCCGCCTCGCGCTCATCATTGGGCAAGAGCCGAAACCGAAGCCTCGGCTGCGAGGCGCCGCTCTCGCCGATGGGCAAGTACATCTCAACCAGATTGAAGGGATTGTGAGTGCGGTCCAGCGTCACATAGAAGTAGTAGTTTATCCACGGATTCGTAATCAAAAGGTGACCGGAACTGTCATAGGTCATCCCGTGAGTCTCTGGCGCGCGCACGAGCCAGGTCAGAGCAGCCGAAAGCCGTGTATGAGCCAGGTTGTAGAATCGGTCGAAGTTCCGCTCGCGCAATGTGGCAGCGAAATCCGAAAGCTCCGCGTACAAATCAGGAAGCGAGAGTCGCAGACGGGCCAGGCGCGGAACAAAATGGTCGAGTGGAAACGGAATGACCTCATCGACCATCGGCAACCGCCGTGCCGTCTCGGCAAAGTTTTCCAAGGCAATGAGCGTCAACTGCGGATCCGCGTCTGTCTCGCGTAGACGATCAAGGAGCGGGCCGCACTGAATGAGGTCTCCCATTCGCGTGAAGTTCAACACTCCGATGCGACTCAATCAATCACCCCCTTCTCGACGCCCCAATCCCGAAACTCCTTCATGAGCAGGAAAATGCCCTCGACATCCGTCAGTTCGCCCCTGCCTTTGCGGATGTGGTCAGCGATTCTGTCAAGCGTCAGTTCATCGTCTTCGTCGAGGAACTGCCCAAGGAATTTCCCGAGTTCCGTGTTCGGTCCGACACGGCGCACAAGCTCCGCCGGATGATTTGTCGATCGCTTGTGAAGATTGGGATTCGCTGCCTCAATGACTTCAATTAGTTCCTTCATCCGGTGCTCATAGGTGTGTTGGCGAACCACGCGTTCGCGGGCGCGCTGGGCGAAATTGGAGCGCTGGTCAGGATTGGCCAGGAAGTAATCGATTTTTCCCGGCAGTTCGCGCGTCGAACCGAAGGTTGCCAGTTCCGATTTCGTATCAAAGAGTTCGCCGAGGCATTGCCGCTCGTCCACAAGCTGGAAAGCACCGCAAGCGCTGATTTCGAAAGTGCGTGGATTGACAAAATCACCGAACGGATCAACACCCGGATGTGTCGGCGATGAATGAAGGTTGAGATTGATTTTTGATGCCGAGAAGATTTTTACGATTTCTTCCGGTGGAATTCTCCGACCGCCCTGCTGGACTTTTCCGAACACAGCGCTGTCTCTCGGCCAATCATTCCCCCATATTTTGATATCGTAGTCCAGAAGGTGTCGGAACGACTGAAGCCGATTGAAATAGCCTGCTCCAACGAACGAAACATCGCTGCCGTACCAGCGCGTTTCCTCCGGCGTTAGCGTGACAGGCTGGTGCAGATGACTGCACGCTGCCGCGGGCAGATAATGG
>Ga0315537_1002789_pt1 | contig 13186 bp, 9 predicted proteins | sample SalMarSW160270MG_FD_203091 | JGI IMG/M metagenome (GOLD analysis project Ga0315537, IMG submission 203091) | Salt marsh sediment microbial communities from the Plum Island Ecosystem LTER, Massachusetts, United States - Salt Marsh Sediment SW1602-70 ... | reverse complement strand
CGTCCGTTTCCTTGCCAAGAATCTGATAGCGTATTGCCGCACATACAACGACCATTACGGCAGCGACCCCAAGATTAAATCCGACCTTACCTGGGCTGCCGAAGGCTCCGGCAAATATGTTCCGGCCGTTATGGCTAAAAAACCGCGTGCCGCCAAAAAAACACAGAATACAAAAAGACGCAAAACCAGACGCCCGAGGAACAACAAGAAAATGAGTTCTGCAAAATTGAGGTTAGGCATACTTTGAAAAGAAAAAAATCGTTTTTTGTTTTTTCTTTTCAAACAGTAAGTCATTGTTTAATAATCAGTTAGGTGATTATTTAAGAAAATCAAAAAAACAGATTTTCTTAAATAATATATGCCTAACCTCAATTTTGCAGAAGCCTTCAACAAGAAACTTTAAGGAGATGAAAATGAATAGACGAGATTTCCTAAAAGCCATAGCTTTCACCGCGGTAGCGGCCCCGCCAGCCGCATCCTGGGCGGCCGGCTGGTTCGGCGGGAAAAAACCCCAACGCCCCAATATTATCATCATTATGTCGGACGATATGGGCTATTCCGATATAGGCTGTTACGGCAGTGAGATAAGCACGCCAACCCTCGACGCACTCGCTGCCGGCGGATTGAGATTCACTCGGTTCTACAACACGGCGCGATGCTGCCCAACCCGCGCCAGCTTACTCACGGGCCTCTACCCTCACCAGGCGGGCGTCGGACACATGATGGCCGACCGCGGGCAGGACGGCTACCGGGGTGACCTCAACCGAAACTGCGTTACCATTGCAGAAGTCCTCAAGACGGCAGGCTATTCCACATATGCCTGCGGCAAGTGGCACGTTACCAAAAAGACCCGCCCCGAAGCGCCGCAGGACAAATACAATTGGCCGCTCCAGCGAGGCTTCGAGCGCTTCTACGGCACGATTCACGGCGCCGGCAGCTTCTGGGACCCCTCAACCCTGGTCCGGGATAATACGCTGATTACTCCGCCCTCCGACCGGGAATATCAGCCCGACGAACCATACTACTATACCGATGCCATCTCTGACAATGCGGCCCGCTTCATTCGCCGGCACGACCGGAGCAGGCCTTTCTTCATGTATGTCGCCTATACAGCCGCCCATTGGCCCATGCACGCCAGGCCCCGTGATATCGCAAAGTACAAAGGCAAGTATGACGCCGGCTACGAGCCTGTCCGGAAGGCTCGCTTCGAAAAGATGAAAGAATTGGGTGTCATCAAGCCCGAGGCCGAGCTGTCACCTCCACCGGCATCCTGGGGTGACATTAAGGACAAAAAGTGGGAGGCCGCCTGCATGGAGGTCTATGCGGCAATGATAGACTCAATTGACCAGGGAATCAGCCGCATCGTCGAGGCCCTGAAGGACAAGGGCATTTTTGATAATACGCTCGTCTTTTTCCTGCAGGACAACGGCGGCTGCGCAGAAAGTGGAGGCCGTGGTGACAAGCCCAATCCGCGTGTGTCGAAACCGACCCTTCCCCCGCTCGCCCCTGACGTCCAGCACTATTTCGGCTCTGTCCCCCAACAGACCCGGGACGGATGGCCCGTACGGCGGGGCCACGTTATGCCGGGGCCCGCCGACACCTATATCGGATACGGAAAGAACTGGGCCAATGTCTCCAACACGCCGTTCCGCGAATACAAGCACTGGGTCCATGAGGGCGGTATCTCCACTCCGCTGATAGCCCATTGGCCGGCCGGCATCAGAGCGAAGAACGAGCTTCGCCATCAGCCCGGCCACCTCATCGACCTGATGGCTACCTGTGTCGATGTCTCCGGGGCAAGATATCCCGACCGTTACAAAGGCGAGAAGATAAAGCCGATGGAAGGAAAGAGCCTTGTCCCCGTTTTTGAGAATAAAGCCATCAAGCGGGAAGCCCTCTATTGGGAACATGAGGGCAATCGGGCCGTCCGCGCCGGCAAATGGAAGTTAGTTGCAAAAGGCAAGGCTGGTCAGGACGATGTTGTTTGGGAGCTCTACGATATCGAAGCGGACCGAAGCGAGCTCCACGACCTTGCTGCTCAAGAGCCTGAACGTCTAAAGGAAATGGTCGGCCTCTGGCAGGCCTATGCCGAGAGAGCCAACGTTTTGCCCTGGCCGGTATCGACAAAAATGACCGTGAAAACGAAGCCTGCGAGAGAGAAATCGAAAAAACGTGATAGGAAAAGTAAGAAAAGATAGTGAGGACAAAATGAAAAGACGTGATTTTCTTAAAACTTTAGGATTAAGTGCGGCTTCGGCGCTAACCGTAATTCCGTTTGCTCAGGCCGACAGAGCCAAAGAACGAAAGCTTAATATCCTTTTCTTCACAGCCGACGACCTCCACCGCGACTCCCTCGGCTGCTACGGTGGTAAATTACCGGGGCTGACTCCGAACCTTGATTTCTTTGCCTCCCAGAGTATGCGATTTGAAAACGCCCACGTTACCGTGGCCATCTGCCAGCCAAGTCGAGGCGTCCTCGGAACCGGCCTTTACGGACACAACAGCGGTATTATGGGCTTCATGCACACCGACCGAGACATACCAACCATCATGCAAACCCTGAGAGATGCAGGCTACCTCACCGGTGTCCTCGGCAAAGTAAACCACTCGACACCCAAATCCGGCTACAAATGGGATTTCGTCCATGACCGGGACGAGCTGGGAAACGGGCGCGACCCGGATATCTATTATAATTACTGCAAAGAATTTTTTGCAAGGTGCCGCCGTGAAGAGAAACCTTTCTACTTTATGGTCAACTCTCACGACCCGCATCGCCCTTATCATATTCCCGGCAAACCCATCGAAGATGCGAAAGAGCCCTCGAAGACATATAGCCCGGAGGATGTTCCTGTTCCGGGCTTTGTTCCCGACCTGCCGGGCGTCCGCAAAGAGCTCAGCTACTACCTGAATTCCGTCCGCCGCCTCGATGACACCTTCGGCAAAACTATGCAGGCCCTGAAGGAGTCGGGTTTCGACAAAAACACCCTCGTAATGTTCATCTCTGATAACGGTATCGCCATACCGTTCGCAAAATGCAACGCCTACCTTGCCAGCACACGCACCCCATGGATCGTTCGTTGGCCGGGCGTTGTAAGACGAGGCACCGTTGACAGAGAGCATTTCATCTCAGGAATTGACTTCTTCCCAACGGTGCTCAAAGCAGTAGGTCTGCCTATACCAAAAGGGCTTGACGGCTTTTCCTTCCTCCCTTTGCTAAAAGGTGAAAAGCAACCCCGCCGTGACAAGGTCTTCACACAAATAGACATGAAAGCAGGTGGAGACGCCGTCCCAATGCGATGCGTTCAGGATAAACGCTTCGGCTACATCTTCAGCCCCTGGAGCGATGGCAAATTCTACTACCGAAACAACAACGAAGGGCTCACCATGAAGGCTATGGTCGAAGCCGCCCAAACCGATGCCTACATCGCGCAGCGCGTCGCAATGTTCCGATACCGCGCTCTCGAAGAGCTTTATGACCTCGAAACCGACCCCGATTGCCTCCATAATCTTGTGGACAAATCCGAGTATAAAAACGACCTCGAAAGAATGCGGAGCCGGCTTCATGACTGGATGAAGCAGACTAACGACCCACTCCTGCTGGCCTTCGAAAATCGCAAGTCACCGGAAAAGCTGAAATCCGCCCTCATCGAAATTTATGGTGACAACTACATAAAAGCCGCAAAGGGCCGAAAGAATATCTCGAAAGGCAACAAGAAGACAAGGAAGAATAGAAACAGGTAACAGAAAACGTTCTTCTGATTCTGCTCGAAAGGGGCAATCAAATGAAAAGACGTGAATTCTTGAAGATGGCGGCTATGGGGGCTTTGGCGAGTATGGGCGGAGCATCGTTCGGTGCCGGGAAAAAGACGAAGCCAAACTTCGTTTTCATTATTGCCGACGACTGTACTTTTCGGGACATCGGCTGCTACGGTGGGCAGGCCTATACGCCGAACATAGACAAACTCGCATCTGAAGGCATGCGTTTTACTCAGTGTTTCCAGGCAGCGCCAATGTGTTCGCCGACGCGACACAACATCTATACCGGCCTGTACCCCGTAAAGAGCGGCGCGTATCCCAACCACACTTTTGCCAAGGACGGCACCAAAAGCGTTGTTCACTATCTGAAGCCGCTCGGCTACCGTGTGGCTCTTAGTGGAAAAAAACATATTAATCCACCGGATGTGTTCCCGTTTGAATATTCGGGTAAGGGAAATAATCCCGACTTCGAAGTCCTCGACAAGTTTATGGGCGAGTGCAAAGATAACAGGACTCCCTTCTGTATCTTCGCTTGCTCCAACGAGCCACATTCTCCCTGGAACAAGGGCGACGCCTCGCGCTACGACGCGGCCAAATTGAAGCTGCCACCTTATTTTGTGGATACACAAGAGACCCGCGAGAACATGACGAGGTATCTGGCTGAGATCACCTATTATGATGGACAGGTTGGCCAGGCACTTGCACTTCTGGACAAGCACGGCCTTGCCGATAATACTCTGGTGATAGTAGTCAGCGAGCAAGGTTCGAGTTTCCCCTTTGGCAAATGGACGTGTTACGATACGGGTTTGCAGTCGGCGTTTATCGCATGCTGGCCCGGCAAGATCAAGCCAGGCACGGTTAATGACGCATTGATCGAATACGTGGACGTCCTGCCGACATATATAGAGGCCGCAGGTGGCACGCCGCCATCGGCACTTGACGGAAAGAGTCTCTTGCCGGTATTGCTGGGAAAGGCAAAAGAACATAAAGAATACGTTTTCGGCGAGATGACGACGCGCGGTATTATCAACGGCTCCGAGCATTTCGGTATTCGTTCGATCCGTTCGCGTAGATTCAAATATGTCTGCAACTTCACACCGGAAACAAAATTCCAGAATGCTTGTACTAACTCCAGCATCTTCAAGTCTTGGCGGGACAAGGCGGCAAGCAGCTCCGATGCTGCCGACAAGGTTCGCCGCTATGAGCACAGACCGGCGGAAGAACTCTATGATATCACCGAGGACCAATACGAGTGGAACAACCTGGCCGACGACCCAAAATACGCAAAAGTCAAAGCAGAATTACGCCGGCGTCTGCTACAATGGATGAAAGCAATGGGCGACAAGGGCCAGCAGACCGAAATGGAAGCATTCGAGCACCAAGCCAAAAACAGGAACAGGAAGACTCAGGCAGCGGGCCGGAACCGCGCGAAAAAAACCGGAAAAAGGAAAACCAAATAGACCCGCTCCAACCAGCAAAAACTCTGAAAGTTACGCACTTATCCTAATGATTAGAAGCAGCCTTTTGGTCTGCAAAACAGGTTCGGGCCACATACGCTTGTCAAGGGCCAATAATACCGGTCCGGGAAATCTTTGTAAGTAAGAGAACCGATAGGGACACCTCAAGGCAGTAATTTCAGCCCAATAATTTCCAATATATTCCTGCACTATGTGCTGGACCTGTGGTTTGAGAAAAAGATTAAGTCTAAGGTCCGAGGAGTTTGTCAGCTTGTGAGATATGCGGATGATTTTATCTGCATGACCCAGTATGCTGACGATGCCCGGTACATAGAGCAAGTGATGCGAGAGCGATTTGTGAAGTTCGGACTTGAATTGCATCTTGAGAAAACTCGCATCATCAACTTAGACAGAGAACAGAAATGCAGGACTAACAGCAAAGACCACCAATCCCATACCTTTGACTTTTCGCTCTTCATAGGTGCGAGTGACGTCGATGTTCTTTCACATGGCAGAATATTGTGACACTCTTCAATCGAAAGAGAAGAGAAACAGGGAACACAAAGCATGCCTAAATGATTGAGCTTTACGTCTACTCGACCACGATGTCACCTGGAAATCAGGGTGTTTTCCAGCTCCTGAAAGAAGTGACATTTAGAAGAATTCTAAAACATTTTAGTGATTGGAAACCCAGGAAATACAAAGTAGGCTATGCCACATCCACTTATAGTTACTAAACACAGCAATGAAGTTGATTTTGTTATTTGTTACGCAGTAGGTTTGAGTACAAAAGGTGCAAACAGTGATTAAAGCCCTGATTGAGCAAAGTGTTCGTCAAATGTAAAAAAATAGACGCAAAATGAAATTGTATTCTAAACCACATGCGTATATATTGTCAATTTTAGAGTGCATCGGGTAGTTAGGTAGATCCGTTTGAATTTAGAATTGCGGTTCCGGATGTTGATGAAGGAACGACATCGTCCGAACATGTATCAAGCCCACCGTGGCAACGTGACTCAGCAAAGTTAAAAAATGGGAAGACTAACATGACAACCTGGAAAACAATCAAACTTGCCATTCTGGCATTGAGCTGTCTGGCAGCGACATGTGCTCTCGCTGAAACACCGAAGTTGAACAAACCCAGAAAGTCGGTCTCCCATAGCGGCGCTCTTGCCGGCCAGCGCAACCGAGTCTTCGTATCGACAGACATTGGGGGAACTGACCCAGATGATTTTCAGTCAATGGTGCATTTCCTCGTCTATGCTGATTGCTTCGAGATCGAGGGGCTCGTCTCTTCGCCCTATGGTCCCGGTCGGAAAGAGGACATTTTGAAAGTCATCGACTGTTACGCGAAAGATTACGCCAACCTGAGAACGTATTCCGACAGGTACCCGACGCCCGGCGCGTTGCATGCGATCACCAAGCAAGGCGAGACCGAAATGGCTCCATACTGCGGCGTGCGGCAATCGACCGAAGGGTCGGAATGGCTCGTAAAGTGTGCGCGGCGCGATGATCCACGTCCATTGTATGTTCTGGTCTGGGGCGGTATCGATGATCTGGCGCAGGCGCTGCACGACGCGCCGGACATTCTGCCCAAGTTGCGAGTGTACTGGATCGGCGGGCCGAACAAGAAGTGGAGTCCTGATGCCTACCAGTACATCGCCGACCACTATCCCGAGCTATGGATAATCGAGTCCAACGCGACGTATCGCGGCTGGTTCACTGGTGGCAATCAGAAAGGCCAATGGGGCAACAAAGAATTCGTGACCCAACACATCGCCGGCAAAGGAGCCCTCGGGGCATTTTTTGCCACGCAGCTCGGCGGCACTATCAAGATGGGCGACACGCCATCAGTGGGCTGGTTGCTACACGGCACACCCGAATATCCATCAAAGCCCAGCTGGGGTGGGCAATTTGTGCGGGCGTGGAAGCGTCCCTATGCCCGCTTCGACCGGCTCACTACGAAGGACGATCGTATCGAGGTTTTCAGTATCCTCGAGCTTGTGCTCCCGCTCGTCGACGGCGGACCGGAGAAGCCGGAGTCCCGGCTCGTCGTAGAGAACCAGTCGCTCATCGGTCACACGCCCGGCGACGGCACGATGCGGTTCCGCTTCTGCCCGAAAGCCGCGAAGACATACAATTTCACGATCCGCGGAAACGTCGCCGCACTCGATGGGAAGACAGGTGGGATTACGTCCTTTGTTCCGCCGCCGGACGTCGCACAGCATCCGTCCTCGCAGCTGCCCAACTGGTGGACAGACGATCCATCAGAGGATGTGGCGGAAGGAGAACACCTCGGTGCCAAGACAGTCAGTCGGTGGCGTGAGAAATTCCTCGGCGACTTCGCAACTCGCATGCATCGGTGCAAGAGTCCAATTTCCCCTAATACTAAATACTAAAATACGAGGTGAATCCATGAACAAGAAGCTGGTGTTGGCGGTGATGGCGCTTGGGGTATGTTCGAGTTTTGCGGCGGCGGGGAAGCCTCGTGTTATCGTCACAAGCGATGCGGAGATTGACGACGAGTGTTCCTTCGTCCGGTGCCTGCTCTATGCCAATGATTTTGATATCGAGGGTATTATCTCAACGAGTTCACAATACCACGCGCATGATCACAGATGGGCCGGGGATGACTGGTATGTGAAATACCTGGATGCCTACACGGAAATCCATCCCAATCTGCTTAAACATGACAGTCGCTATCCTACACCGGAGTACCTTAAGTCGATCACGTTCCTCGGAAACGTGGACACGGAGGGTGAAATGAAAAAGGTCACTCCCGGATCGGAACACATTGTCAAGGTTCTCCTGGACGAAACAGACGACCGTCCCATCTGGCTACAGGCCTGGGGCGGTATGAACACTATCGCCCGTGCCCTGAAAACCATCGAAGAAGACCACCCGGATAAGATGGAGTACGTTGCGAAAAAGTGTCGCTTTTTCTTTATCTGGGAGCAGGATAAAACGTATCAGGAATACATTAAGCCCAAATGGGGAAAGTATAACATTCTGACTATTATCTCTGATCAATTCGTAGCCTTCGCGTACTTCTGGAAAGATATTTTACCCGCAGAGCAAAAGAAGTTCTTAGTCGGATCGTGGATGAATGAAAACATTAAAAAGAACCACGGTCCCCTGTGTGCGTTGTACAAGTCATTTAAGAAGGGGGAAAAGTCGGGATTTGATAATGGGGATTTCAGGTCTGAGGGCGACTCACCTTCGTATATGCATGAAATCCCGGTCGGATTTCGAAATCTGGACAATCCCGACTGGGGTGGTTGGGGTGGTCGCTATGTTAAAGTCCGCGATAACACCTGGCTTGATCCTGTTCTCGAGGAGGGCTACAAGTATCCCGAGGGGAGATGGTGGACGAGTAACGCTTGGGGGCGTTGCCGCATTAGAAAAGGAATTAAAAATGACGCGGAGCTTACAGCGTATCTCAAACCCATCTGGCGCTGGATGGAGGCGTTTCAAAACGATTTTGCATCGCGGGCCGACTGGTGCGTGAAATCGTATGAAGAGGCAAATCATCCGCCGGTGGTTGTGCTGGGACATGCGGTAGACCTGAAAGTCCAGCCTGGAGCGGCGGTGAAACTGAGCGCGCGGGGGACGAGTGATCCTGACGGGGATGAGTTAGAGTATCGTTGGTGGCAATACCGGGAAGCGGGGACCTACGACGGATCCATTGAAATCCGGGATGCAGGGAAACAGGATGCCTCGTTCACGATGCCCGGCAATGCAGGCAAAAGGAAAACCATCCATATTATCTGCGAGGTGACGGATACCGGCACACCGCCATTAACGAGATATCAGCGGGTGGTTGTCGAGATTGAATAGCAATTTCTCTCAGCCGATCATCTGACTTTTAGTAATGAAACTATGTTTTCGCATCGACAGATTCTTCAACACGGAGCCATAAAAGATACAGAGAACCAGAAAAAAACTTGAGTACTTTGAATCATATTAAAAGAACATGAAAACAATCTATTGGAGGATTTTATTATGTATAAATATTATTGTAAAACAGTATTACTGATAATTTTCTGTTTCTGCTCTGCAACCAGTTTCGCCCAGAAACAGCTTGCATTCCCCACCGCTGAAGGATATGGAAAATATACTGTTGGAGGAAAGGGCGGCAAGGTATACGAAGTGACAAACCTTAATGATTCCGGTGAAGGCAGTCTTCGTGCTGCTGTTGAGGCAGAAGGACCACGGACAGTAGTGTTCAGGATCTCGGGTACGATAGACCTTAAGAGTAGTTTGGATATTTCCAATCCTTATATTACCATAGCCGGACAAACTGCTCCAGGAGATGGAATTTGTATTAAAAGATACCCATTAATGATTCGTGCCGACGAGGTAATCATTCGGTATATAAGAGTAAGATTGGGAGATGAGTCGGGTGATGCTGCAGATGCCATATCAAGCAGGTATAATAAGAACATTATCATTGACCATGTGTCGGCAAGTTGGAGTGTTGATGAGACAATGTCTATTTACCATTGCGATAGCATAACTGTTCAATGGTGCCTGGTTGCGGAAAGCATGTATAAATCCAACCACGGTAAAGGCACCCATGGGTTTGGAGGTATTTGGGGAGCAAACAATAGTACCTACCATCATAACCTGCTGGTACATCACACCAGCCGCAATCCCCGTTTCGCTTCGGGTTGCGGAAATACCGATTATAGAAATAATGTACTATACAACTGGGGTTATCAAAGTTGCTACGGGGGTGAAAAACAGCAAAAAGGTAATCCGAGATTTAATTTCTCCAATATTAATATGGTGGCCAATTATTATAAACCAGGACCTGCAACTAAACCAGGTGAGGTGTCGCACCGCATTGCTAGTCCTTCAACGCGCGATGGAGCCGCTGATTATGGCAAATGGTATATTGCCGATAATGTTGTTGAGGGCAATGCCTCAGTTACAGCCGATAACTGGAACGGTGGCGTACAAGCCTCAAAATCAGTATTTAAACTTGCTGAACCGTGGCCATCTATGCCCATTAAGCAGCAAACTGCGGAAGAAGCCTATGAATCTGTTCTTGATAATGTAGGCGCCACATTGCCCAAACGCGATGCGGTAGATGCACGCATTGTTGACGAAACCCGTAATGGCACTGCAACTTATGAAGGGCCAACATACAAACAAAAACAATCCTTGCCCGATAAATCAAAAAAATGCGGTATTATTGATTCACAGAAAGACGTTGGCGGCTGGCCGGAACTGAATAGCACAACAGCCCCCACCGACACCGACCATGACGGTATGCCCGACGATTGGGAAATTATGAAGGGTCTTAACCCCAATAATGCTGCTGATAGGAACAATGTTGCGGCCGATGGTTACACCAACCTGGAAGCGTATCTCAACTGGTTGGCAGAAGCATATAACAGAAAGTCGAACCATGAACAAAATTAAATTCAGGTATGCCCTGGCTCTCTTACTGTGTCTTACCAGTGATATTGTCCATAGCGGAGAAAAGGCCCTGACCAACACATGGAACAGTCCGCATGTTGTACTGCGGTGCACGAACGTCAACGACGTACAGTGGACCCGCGGCTTCTGGGCCAAGCGTTTTACGGTCTGTCATAAGTCCATGATCCCCAATATGTGGCAACTCTTGCGCGATCCTCAGATCAGCCACGCGTACGACAACCTCCTCATCGCTGCGGATCTAAAGGCCGGACGCCATCGGGGCCCCAAATGGCTCGACGGCGACTTCTACAAGTGGCTGGAGGCCGCGGCTTTTGTCTATGGTATCACGCGCGATGAGTCACTCGACCGGCAGATGGACAAGATCATCGAAGTCATCAGCAAGACCCAGCGTAAGGACGGATATATTCACTCACCCGTGGTCATTGCCCAGCGTCAGGGCGCTTCCCAGGCCGACGAGTTCCGCAATCGGCTTGACTTCGAGACCTACAACATGGGTCATCTGATGACTTGCGCCTGTATCCACCACCGCGCCACCGGTAAGACAACGCTACTGCGGATTGCCCAGAGGGCCGCGGATTACCTCTATGGTCTGTACAAACGTTCCCCTAAAATCCTGGCCAACAATGCCATCTGCCCCTCTCACTATATGGGGATAGTAGAGATGTACCGCACGCTCCATGATCCCCGATATTTGGAACTAGCCAAAGGCCTAATCGACATTCGCGACCAGGTAACACAGGGTACAGATCAGAACCAGGATCGCCTGCCCTTTCGTGAACAGACTCAGGTCGTGGGTCATGCTGTGCGTGCGAATTACCTTTATGCGGGAGTGGCGGATGTGTTTGCCGAGACCGGAGACCCTAACCTTCTCGAAACCCTGACAACACTCTGGCAAGATGCGGCCTTGCGTAAGACCTATATCACAGGTGCCACCGGCGCCTTGTACGATGGCGCATCCCCGGACGGGTCCAAGGCACACTCGGCCATCCAACTCGTGCACCAAGCCTACGGCCGGGCCTACCAACTCCCCAATGTCACGGCTTATAATGAATCCTGCGCCACGATAGGTTTCGCTTTGTGGAACTGGCGTATGCTATGTATCACTGCCCAGGCCCGGTATGCAGATATGCTCGAACAGATCCTCTACAACGGTGTGCTGGCCACGATTAGCCTGGATGGCAAACGGTTCTTTTACCGCAACACGCTGCGCCAGGTCGATGACCTGCCCTTTGAGTTGCGTTGGTCGCATCACCGCGAGTCCTACATCAGTTGCTTCTGCTGCCCACCGAATATCGTGCGCACGATTGCCGAGGTGGCTGGTTATGCCTATAGCCTGACGGACAGTGGCGTATGGGTGAATCTCTACGGAAGCAATATACTCGACACGAGTTTACCGGATGGATCGCGGCTCAAGCTGATCCAAGAGACCGAATACCCCTGGGACGGTACGATTTGCTTCACCCTTGCCGAGGTCCCCCCTACGGCGATGTCCGTGTTCCTGCGCATTCCTGGCTGGAGCCGCGAGGCCAAAGTTCGTGTAAATGGAGTGTCCCTGAATTGTATCCCCAAGGCCGAACAGTACTATGAGGTCAAAAGGACATGGGCAAAGGACGATCGTATTGAACTCACGCTGCCCATAACCACCCAATTGTTGGAGGCACATCCTCTGGTAGAAGAGACGCGTAATCAGGTGGCGGTCAAACGTGGTCCGCTGGTGTACTGTTTGGAATCCGTAGACCTGCCGGATGATGTGGATATCACTGAGATTGCCCTTACCCCCACCACAAAATTCAACGCTCGGTTCGTCCCCGACCTGCTGGGAGGGATCAGCGTCTTGAAGGGTCAGGCCCTACGTTTACCAGCTGACAAATGGGATGGGACACTCTACCGCAATATCTCCAGCAAGACACCGCAATTTATTGATGTCACCTTTATACCCTATTACACCTGGGGTAACCGCGGCCACTCCGAGATGACGGTGTGGTTGCCTGTTCGCTGATTTTCTTCCACTCGATAAATTGCCTAATATGCCAAACAAGCTCCTTGCTGAAGGCCAGAGTCTCTTTAGCTTTCTTTTTTCGTTTTAACCGGATAACTGATAGGACACCTCGTTTTAGATCTATGTCCTTAATCTTCAGTATAACCATCTCCGAAACACGCAGGCCGGTTGATAATGCCAAATCAATCACCATCCAAGCCAGAGGACCTTAAGCACGACTGGCTTTCAGATCCACAATTGCTCCGGCTTAATTGATGATGTTCGGATTTACAGCCGGGCTGTGTACCCATAGCGGTTGCTCAGTGGAAAAGGAAACGAAAGGGGCTGGCAGTTTGAAACAATGTCAGCCCTTTTTTATTCCAAAAATCATTACATGATTGATACATTTCTTTATCACCGTCTACTTAATCCGATTACACACCGAAAATTGTTAAAAATATTTGTATTTTCGCAAAAAATTGACATTTATTCGGACTCGATATAGGCATAATTAACATTTGTGGTATCATTTTGGAGAGTGTGCCAAGGT
>Ga0315537_1002786_pt1 | contig 13191 bp, 11 predicted proteins | sample SalMarSW160270MG_FD_203091 | JGI IMG/M metagenome (GOLD analysis project Ga0315537, IMG submission 203091) | Salt marsh sediment microbial communities from the Plum Island Ecosystem LTER, Massachusetts, United States - Salt Marsh Sediment SW1602-70 ... | reverse complement strand
CAGGGAAGATGCACTTGGGGCATGCATTTAGTTATTCTCAGCAAGATTTTTTAGTTCGTTATAAGAGAATGAAAGGATTCAATATCTTTTATCCATTTGGAACAGATGATAATGGATTAGCAACTATTAGGTTAATTGAAAAAGAAAAAGGAGTTAAGGCATTTGATTTGGGAAGAGAAAAATTTGTTAAACTTGTTTTGGACACTCTTGAAAAAGAACTAAGACCGCAATATATTGAAGATTGGAAGAGATTAGGAATGAGTTGTGATTGGGATATTTTTTATACAACAATTGATGAGCATTGTCAAAAACTTTCTCAAGAGAGTTTTATATATCTTTACAAACAAGGAAGAGAATATAGAAAAAAAACTCCTTTTTTCTGGTGTCCTGAATGTCAGACTTCAATTGCACAAGTGGAATTAAAAGATAAAACCCAGAAAAGTAAATTTGTTTATATGAAGTTTGATACTGAAATTGGAGAACCTATTGTAATAGCCACAACAAGACCAGAACTTATGGCTGCTTGTGTTGGAATTTTTGTTCATCCTGATGATAAAAGATATAAGAGATTTGTTGGAAAAAAAGCAACAATTCCTTTTTATAACAGAAAAATTGAAATTAAAACAAATAAAGATGTTTTGACTGACTTTGGTTCTGGAGTTGTTTATCACTGTACTTTTGGAGATATGGATGATGTAGAATGGATAGATAGAGAAGGAATTGAACCAATAGAAATTATAAATAAAGATGGTAAATTGAATAATAAAGCTGGAAAATATAATGGAATGACTATTAAAGAAGCTAGAGGGGCAATAATACAAGACTTAGATGAAGCAGGGAAAATAGAAAAAATAGAAGAAATAGAGCATGTAGTAAATGTTCATGAAAGGTGCAATACAGAGATTGAGATTTTAATGACAGAACAGTGGTTTATTAGATATCTTGATTTAAAAAAAGAAATGTTAAACTGGGGTAATAAGCTTAATTGGTATCCTAAATATATGAAAGTTAGATATGATAATTGGGTTAAGGGTTTAAAATGGGATTGGAGTATTTCAAGGCAGAGATACTTTGGAGTTCCTATTCCTGTTTGGTATTGCAAAAAATGTAAAAAAGTAATTCTTGCAGATGAAAAACAACTTCCTGTTGACCCTTTAAAAGATAAACCTTTGAAAAAATGTAAATGTGGAAGCGAAGAATTTATTCCTGAAAAAGATGTTTTAGATACTTGGGCAACTTCTTCATTAACCCCTCAAATTGCAACAGAACTAATGCCTAAGAAAATACAAGGAAAAATATTTCCAATGTCTTTAAGACCCCAATCTCATGATATTATTACTTTTTGGCTCTTTAATACTGTTGTAAAAAGTCAATTGCATGAAGAAGTAAATCCTTGGAAAGATGTTGTTATTTCTGGATTTGTTTTAGATCCTCATGGCAAAAAAATGTCTAAAAGCAAAGGAAATGTTATTGAACCTCAACAAGTTATAGAAAAATATAGTGCAGATGCTTTAAGATATTGGGCAGCTTCAAGTAAACTTGGAGATGATTTGCCTTATCAGGAAAAAGATGTTTTAACTGGTAAAAAAACAATTACAAAAATCCTTAATGCTTCAAGATTTGTTTTTAATAATTTAAAGGATTATAAACCAAAAAAAGCACATTTAGCAGAAACAGATAAATTATTTTTAGCAGAATTAAATAAACTAATAAAAAATTGCACAGAAACTTTTGAAAGATATGAATATTCTAAAGCTAAATTTGAAGCAGACAATTTTTTCTGGAAGATTTTCTGTGACAATTATTTAGAAATTGTTAAAAAAAGAGTTTATAATGGAACTAAAAAAGAAAAAGAATCTGCATTTTATACTCTTTATTATTCTTTGTTAGTAATTTTAAAGCTTTTAGCACCTATCATGCCATTTATTACAGAGGAAATGTATCAAAAATATTATAAAAAATATGAGAAAGAAAAGAGTATTCATTTATGTGAGTGGCCAAAAGAATCAAAAATTCATACTAAAGCAGGAATTCTTGATTTAATGATAAAAATAATTTCAAAAATTAGAAAAGAAAAAACAAAAGCTAAAAAACCAATGAATAGTGAAATTAAATTAACACTGGATAAAAGAGATAAATCTAAATTAAAGCATGTTTTAGATGATTTGAAAAATGTAACAAATGCAACTGAAATTAAAGAAGGTAAATTTAAAGTGGAGTTTGTTTGAATATAAATTTATTTAAATTATATTTTATTGATTTAGATATGAGTTTAAGAGATTTATTGGACGCAGAAGTTATTGGATTTGTGCTTTTAGGGATTGGATCGCTTCATTACATTGGTTCTCTTAGTTATGAGGTTTTTCAGACTAAACTTTCTTTTTTGAAAGAAAGCTTTAAAGATACACAAAATTGGGAAAAGTATATAGATAAACTTTTATCAGAAGAAAAATTGCCAGAAAATAATCCTAAATTGTTGGATGCTAAACAATATGTAATTAAAAAATATAAATCTCTTTTAGATAAAAAAGTATCAAAATCCCTTCTTTTTACTCGTCCACTTTTTTATTTTCAGGTAAAAAAAGAATTTGATTATATTAAAGAAGAAAGTGAAAAAAGATTAAACGAATTACAAGCAGCTTAATTAACTAATTTTATAAACTAATAATTACTTTTTCTTTTATGGCAATAACAAAAGATGAACTTGAAGAAGTTCTTGAAGAACTTGAGCAACATAAAGGAAGACATACAGAATTAATTACTGTATATATATCTGCAGGTTATGACGTAAATGCAGTTCAAAGGCAGCTTGAGGCAGAAAAATCAACTGCTAAAAACATTAAATCAACTTCCACAAGAAAAAATGTAAGTGATGCTCTTGATAAAATCGTGAGGCATCTAAAGACTTTGAAGAAGACTCCTGAGAATGGATTAGCTTTGTTTTGTGGAAACATTTCAAAAGTTGAAGGACAACAGGATTTGCAATTATGGGATATTGAACCTCCATTCCCAATTAAGATGAGGCTATATAGATGTGATAAAGAATTTGTTCTCGAACCTTTAAGAGAGATGCTCGAAGTTTCTGAAGTTTTTGGTTTATTAGTTATGGATAGAAAAGAAGCAACAATTGGTTTGTTAGAAGGAAAAAGAATAGATGTTCTTCAAAAAATGACTTCTGGAGTTCCTAGCAAAGTTAGAGCAGGAGGACAATCGAGTCAAAGATTTCATAGAATAACAGAAGGTTTGACAAAAGATTTTTATAAAAGAATTGCAAATGAAATGAAGAAAATATTTTTTGAAATGCCAAAACTAAAAGGAATTTTAATTGGAGGCCCTATTCCTACTAAAGATGAATTTATTGATAATGAATATTTAGCTACTCAATTAAGAGAGAAAATAATTGGAAAAGTTGATATTGGAGATACTGATGAATCTGGTTTAAAAGAACTTGTTGAGAAATCTCAGGATATTTTATCTAATCAAGAAATAATTCACGAGAAAAAATTAATGGAAAGATTTTTTGAAACTTTAGGAGAAAAACCAGAAATGGCAACTTTAAAAGAGCCTGATACAAGGCAAGCTTTAGAATATGGAGCTGTTGAAACTTTGTTTGTTTCTGGAGCACTAGATTTTAGACCAAAAGTTAAAGAATTAAGGCCTTTGGCAGAGAATATTGGAGCTAATGTAGAAATAATATCAATAGAGACTGAAGAAGGACAGCAATTTTATAATCTTGGCGGAATTGGAGCTATTTTGAGATATAAACTTTAGAATTTAAATCTCCCTCCAAAAGTAATTTCAGTACCACTTAAATCATAATCTTCTCCATCATATTTTCCAGAAATCTCATCATAATTTAATTCTAGATACATCACTTCATTTTCACTTGTTTTAATTTCTATTCCTCCTCTTAGCCCAAAACCAATACCAGTCATCCCCTCTTTGTGATTATATTCCATATCTTCAAAATTAAAATTCATAATTTTTACACCTGCTCCAAGATAGAAAAAACCTTTTTCTTTTCCAACACATAGATCATAATATCCTCCAAATTGAGTCATATTAGTTTTTAATTTTTCTTTTTTGTTTTTTTTTCTGTAGTGTGCTGCCTCTAATTCTATTCTGCTTAGGTTACCTGGCTGAAAACCCATGGAAAATTTTCCTCCAGGAATTGTTTTAAAATAATGTTGTATATTTGAATTACTTAAGATTTTTCCAGAAAGGCCTAGTTTAGCATAGTAATTTTGGTTTTGAGTTTGGTTTTGTCCAAGAGATTTTAAAGGTATCAGGCTTGAAAGAGCAATTCCTGCTGTTATAAGACCTTTTTCTAGTTTATTCATAATTCTTAGGTGTTAAACTATTTTAAAAGTATTATTGTAATTCAAAATACATTCTATTTAATAAGGACAGTGATAAATTTTATGAATTATTTTATTTGGAATTGTTTTTAATATCATGTTATTTTGTTTTATCAATTCTCTATTATTCTTTGAAATCTTTAATTGTGGTGGTTTAAATATTTCTGGTTCATAACCAAAACAAGCTTTAAATTCATTTATTCCTTCTTGTAAATAAGTTTGATTTCTATCTGTTAGAAATTCTCTATAAGTATGATAAACTCCATGCAATCCTAATGTTTTATTTAAACTTAAAATATATTCACACCATTCAGGATTTTCAGAAAGAGAAGTATTATTAAATTTAGGAATTACAAATAAAATATCTGCTTCTTCTAAAAGTTCTTCTGCACAAAAAAAAGCAGGAGTGACATCATCTATTTCTCTTGGGCTTATTAATCTAAAGCAAAATAAAAACACACCCAGTATAATAAATATAATTAAAATTATCAGCCCTTTTTTCATAAAATACTCATCCAACACTTATTTAAATTATTTTATCTTATATATTATATGAAAATAAAAAGAGGAATTTGGCTAAATATTATTGGGATTTTTCTTGTTGTTTTAGGAATTATTCATCTTTATCAGACAATTTTTACAGTTGAGCCAATTCATGGTTTTTGGTTATGTAATCATGTTATATTTTTTATAGGAATTGCTATTTTATTTAGAAAATCATTTTGGTTAAGAGCAGAATTTCTTGTTTTATTTTTAGGGCAATTTATCTGGATAATTAATTTTATCTTTAAGATTTTTGGCTCTGGTTTTGTAGTAGTTGATTATGCTATTGGTTTTGTTCCTGCAGTTGTTCATTTATTGACTCTTCCTTTAGGATTTATTGCTATTATTCTTCTTAAGAAAAAAGAAAAATCTGCTTGGAAAGGAAGTTTATTGCACATGTTAGTTTTATTGCCTATTGTTCTTTATTTTGGAAGCTATTATAATTTGAATTGTCTGCTTAAACCATGTGTTACTTGGTTACCAAATATTTTAATATACCCTTTTGGAATATTTTTAGTTTATTTTGGTTTTATAATTCTTTTAAATTATTTTATAGATGAGATTGTTTTAAAGAATTCTAAATTCAAGAACAAGAGATAATGCTTATAAAGACTGTGTTGTTTTTGAATGTATGAGAAGTGATACATTGAATGAGGTAGATGAAGGAAAGCAAAAAGAAGATATGAAAATTTTAGAAGCAATATTCTTTGTTTCTGGAAGATTTTTAACAATTCCAGAATTAGTTTCATTATCTGATTTAAATCCGGCTATTATTCCAGGACTTATTGAAAAAATCCAAGAAAAATACAATGAGGATTCTGCAATTGAAATTATTGAGAAAAATGGATTATGGAAAATGGATGTAAAACCAAATTATGTTTATTTAATTAATAAATTAGCAACTGGAAATGCAGAATTCTCAAAAGCAGAACAAGAAACTTTAGCAATTATAGCATTTAAACAACCAATAAAACAATCAGTTATAATTAAGATAAGGGGAAATAAAGCCTACGACCATATAAAGAAATTTAATGATTTAGATTTAATTAAAAAGAAGAAAACAGGGCACACCTATGAGTTGAATCTGAGTGATGATTTTTATGATTATTTTAATATTAGTTCAGAGTCCAACAATCTTTTAAAAGAATAGAATTCTAATTTCTTTGCATAAAATGGATTTTATAACAATTGTATTTTTAGTATATACTTTTATAGCTCTTTACTTCTTTTTTCTATTTGTTTTGATATATCTTCAAAATAAAAATAAGTTTTTTTATTATCCTAAGACAAAAAAAATTTATTCTTTGAGTATTGTAATTCCTTGTTATAATGAAGAAGAGCATATAGGAGGAACAATAGAGTCTCTGTTGAATATAGGATATAAAGGATTAAAAAAAATAATAGTTGTTGATGATTGCAGTACTGATAATTCTTATAAAATTATGAAAGAATACGCAAAAAAATATTCTAAAGTTATGGCTGTTCAAACACCAAAAAATACTGGAAATGCAGCAGGAGCAAAGAATTATGGCTCTAAATTTGTTAAAACAGAATTAATTGGATTCACAGATGCAGATTCTTATCCTGAGAAAAAATCTGCAAATAAGATGGTTGGATTTTTCAATGATCCTCAAGTTGGAGCAGTAACTTCCACTGTTTTAGTAAAAAAAAGAGATAATTTTATAGAAAAACTTCAATCAATAGAATATAAAGTAATTAAGTTTAGTAGAAAATTATTAGAATTTATTGATTCTATTTATGTTACTCCTGGACCTTTGGCAGTTTACAGGAGAAAGGCTTTTGAAGAAATAGGAAGATTTGATGCAAAAAATTTAGCAGAAGACATTGAAATTACTTGGAATTTACAGGCAAATAATTGGAAGATTAGAATGTGTGTTCCTTCAAGAGTTTATTCTGTTACTCCTAATAAAATAAAAGATTGGGTTAAACAGAGAAATAGATGGAATATAGGAGGATTGCAGACAATTTTCAAATACAGGAAATCTGTTTTAAACAGACAAGGAATGTTAGGCTTTTTTATTGTTCCTTTTTTTGTTTTATCTTGGCTTTTGGGATTATTTGGAATTTTTATTTTAGGATATAGAATTATAAGAGAGGTTGTTGTAGATTTTCTTTCTACAAAATATTCTATTGAGGCTCAAACAGCAATACTTGCTTTAAGAGATATAAATCTCACTCCTAATGTTTTAATCTTTTTAGGATTAATACTATTTTTATTCGGACTTCTTTTTACTCTTGTAGCTCTGTCAAATGTAAAAGAAAAGCAATATCCACGACAAGGAGTTTTTACATTAGGATTTTATTTAATATTTTATTTATTAGCATATCCCATAATTCTTATAATTTCACTAGCTAAATTCTTAAAAAGAAGAACCTCGTGGTAAATAAAAGGAACAAAATGAAATTTTTATCTAATAATAAAAGAGTTTTTTGGGAAGCTCTATTATTAACTTTAATAGTATTTATTCTTGGAATGCTTCTTGGTGCTAGTTTTGAAAGAGGAAATTTAAATGAAGTTGAACAATATTATGCTAAATCAGAAGTTCTTTTTATGGACATGTTTGCTTTAAATGACAGAATAAACTCTGGAGATTCTTGTGAGATTTTAATTGATTCAAACATACAATTAGCAAATAATATTTATGAAGAAGCATATGAATTAGAAAAGTACGAGACTGCTGGAAAAATTACAGAAGGATTGAAATTAGCACATAGAAAATATGATATGTTAAGAACTTTTTTATGGATTAATTCAATTGATATTTCAGAAAAATGCCAAAAAGAATTTAATACTGTTGTTTATCTCTATGAATATCAGACAAAAGATTTAGCAGTTAAAGCAACTCAGACTGTTTGGTCTAAAGTTCTTTTTGATTTAAAACAAGAAAAAGGAAATTCTATTGTCTTGATTCCTATTGCTGTGGATAGTAATCTTGTTTCTTTAGATTCTTTATTAGAGGATTTTGAAATTTCAAGATATCCTGTTGTAATTATTAATGAAGAATATGTGGTTACAGAGTTAGAATCTGTGGATGATTTGTTAAAATACTTATATTAATTGTAGTTTTTTAGTATATAAATCTTAAAAAAGAATTTGAAGTTTGTTTTTTAATGGATGTGTGCTTTTATTGTGGAGTAGAAATGAATAAAGTTAGGCTTTTTGATGCTATTTCTGATGAAGGAGTTGTAAAGATTTGTGAAAAATGTGCTAGAGAAGAGCATATTCCTATTATTAGAAGACCTACTACTTTTCAATTAAAAGAAGCAGAAAGAAAACAGAGTTTTTATGAAAAAGCATTATCTTCTTTAGGAAAATCAATAGAAAGAGAAAGTCCTGAGAAAAAAGAGCAGGAAATTACATTAAGAGAGATTGTAGATAGAAATTATGAACGTAAAGTTCCTAAATCAAAGGAACCAAGACCAGAAATGATTGATAATTTTCATTGGGTTATTATGAGAGCTAGAAGAATGAAAAAATTAACTCAGGCCCAGCTCGCAAAAAGAATTGAAGAATCAGAAGCAGCTATAAAAATGGTAGAACAAGGAATTCTTCCAGAAGATGATTATAGATTAGTAAATAAACTAGAAAATTTTCTAAAAGTGAGAATTATTCGTCCTGAATTTGTGAGTGAAATAAAGCCGTCTTCAATTCCAAGAACACTTAGTTTTGATATAAATGAAGCAAAAATTTTAACAATTGATGATATTAGGAGAATGAAAGAGGAGAAGATAACTGAAGAAGATGAGGAAACAGAAGAATTTGATTTAGAGAATGAGGAAATTGAAGAAGAATCTATTTCTTTATCTGATACAGGAGAGATTTCTAAAGAAGAAATGGATAGAATTTTATTTGGAAAGTAAAATATAAGAATATTTAAAAGATATTTATTCTTTTAAATAATATGTCTAAAAAAAAGGGGAGAAAGAAATTCAATAAAAATATTAGAAAATTTATAGTAATTGCAATTCTTGGATTGGTTTTTGTTTTAAGCTTTTTTATGTTTTATTTAAGTGAAGAAAGAGGAATAACAGGTGGTGTTTCAGTGAATGTAGAAGAGGTAATAACTCCGGCTGGAAGTGGAAATGTAATGTTAAATGAATTTTTTGAGTATAAAGTTAATATTAGTTGTTCTGGAGAAGATTGTGGAGAAATTAATGTTACTTTAGCTCCTAGGATTATTCCAGAAGAATTTGAAATGGATCAACAATTAGGAAACATTGGACCTAGTTTTATTGGTGAAGTTGTTGCTGACTATTCTGGAAAATCTGTTTCTGGTGTTGGAGATGTTAATAATGATGGATTTGATGATTTTATAATTGGTGCTAATGGGAATGATGAAGGAGGAAATTATGCTGGACAAGTTTATTTAATATTTGGACAATCAAATGGTTGGGAAATGGATTTTAATTTGACTAGTGCTAATGCGAGTTTTATAGGTGAGGCTACTGGTGTGAAATGTGGTGAATACACTTCTGGTGCTGGAGATGTTAATAATGATAGTTATGATGATTTTTTAATTGGAGTTTATTATGATGATGGAGGAGGAAATAATATAGGACAAACTTATTTAATTTTAGGAAGAGCAGATGGATGGGAGATGGATGTTAATCTAAGTAATGTTAATGCGAGTTTTATTGGTGAAGTTGCTGGTGACTATTCTGGCAAAGGTGTTTCTGGTGTTGGAGATGTTAATAATGATGGATTTGATGATTTTATAATTACTTCTAGTAACAATAATGAAGGAGCAGATTTTGCTGGACAATCTTATTTAATTTTAGGAAGAGCAGATGGCTGGGAAAGAGGTGTTAGTTTAAGTAATGCTAATGCAAGTTTTATTGGTGAAATTAAATATGATTATACTGGTAAACATGTTTCTGGTGCTGGAGATGTTAATAATGATGGATTTGATGATTTTATAATTAGTTCTGAGGCAAATGATGAAGGAGGAAGTAATACAGGACAAACTTATTTAATTTTAGGAAAAGCAGATGGATGGGAGATGGATGTTAATCTAAGTAATGTTAATGCGAGTTTTATTGGTGAAGTAGCTGGTGATTATAGTGGTTATAGTGTTTCAAGTGCTGGAGATGTTAATAATGATGGATTTGATGATTTTATAATTGGTACTGCTGGAAACAATGATGAAGGAGGAGAGGATTCTGGGCAGACTTATTTAATTTTAGGAAAAGCAAATGGTTGGGAGATGGATGTTAATTTAAGTAGTGCAGATGCAAGTTTTATTGGTGAAGTTGCTGGTGACTATTCTGGACAAGCTGTTTCTGGTGTTGGAGATGTTAATAATGATGGTTTTGATGATTTTATAATTGGATCTCGTAAGAATGCTGAAGGAGGAGAGGATTCTGGGCAGACTTATTTAATTTTAGGAAAAGCAAATGGTTGGGAAATGGATGTTAATTTAAGTAGTGCAGATGCAAGTTTTATTGGAGAAGCTAATGGAGATTATGCTGGAGAACCTGTTTCTGGTGCTGGAGACGTAAATAATGATGGATTTGATGATTTCTTGATTTCAGCTTTTACAAATTCTGAGGGAGGAAGTGTTGTTGGACAAGTTTATTTAATTTTTGATAGTGAAGGGATTGGAATAATTCCAACTTCAGATATAGGATTTAGTTTTTATACAAATGCAACTAGTAATCCTCAAACAATTAATTTAAGTGATGGAGAATTTGAAACAGTAACTTTTTGGATTAATGCTACTGCAGGTGTTGGAAGAACTTATGAATTTTTTGTTTCTGCAAATAAAACAAGCAATCCTACAGATGGTTCTTTTTCAGAAAGAATTAATTTAACAATTATTTCAAATGAGCCAGAAGTTAATTTAGTCAGTCCTTCTAATGCAACTTCAAATAATACTCAAACTTATAATTTTACTTGCAACATGACAGATGATTGGAGTTTAGGAAATGTTAGTTTGGTTGTTTGGAATAGTTTTGGAAGTTTAATTCACACATCTGCTTCAGAAGATTTAACCACAGGTATTTGGGATATTTACAATAAAAGTGCAACAATAACATTTGAATATTTTCTTCCTTATTCTGATAATTTTAATTGGAATTGTTTAGTTTATGATGAAGCAGGAAACTCGAGTTTTGCGAATGAAAATTATACAATAACTGTGGAAACTTTTCCTGAAATGATTATTGAATGGATTATTCCTACCACCCATTTTAATATTTCAAAAAACAATTTTGCTTTTTTTAGTTTTAATGTTAGTTGTTCTGAATTAGATTGTGGAGCCCTTAATGTTAGTTTAGATCCTTTATTTTCTTCTGGGCTTGTTGATTCTGTTAGTTTTTATAATGATGGAATGAGTGATCCTTATTCTACAGTAGGAACTGAAGAATATTATGAGTCTTGGGATTATGGAGTATATAAATATGTTGGATTTACTAATGGAAGTGCTGAAGGTACTTGTTATTCTTCTACTTATTTTTATTGGGAAGGAGAGGGAACTCTTTATTTTGAGAATGATGAAGGATATTTATTTGGAATTTTAGAAATTGGAGATTCATATCAAATATGGGATACTCAGCAAGAATGCTTGAATTCTTTTGAAACTACAAAAGAGGGATTAGTCTCAACAAGTTCTTCTAATTCAAATTATTGGACAAATAGCTCTAATCCAAAAACAATTAATTTAAATGTAGGGGAATTTCAGATTGTTTCTTGGTGGGTAAATGCAACAGGAGATTTAGATGCTACAAATGAATTTTCTGCTTATGTGAGTAGATTATTAGATATAAATCAAAATGATACAACAGAGTTTTTTAACATTACAATTGTTTCAGATGCTGATGCTCCTTCAATGACAATAAACTCTCCAACAACAAGTATAACAGATGCTTCAGTAACTTTTAGTGTTACTGCTACAGATGCAACTTCAATTGACTCTTGCTGGTATTCAATAAATTCAGGAGAAACAAACACCACTCTAACTAATTCAAGCACTCTTTATACTGGTTCTGAAACTCTATCAGATGGCTCTTATACTGCGTTATTTTGGTGTAATGATAGTTATAACAATCTTAATTCAGAAAGTGTTTCATTTACAATTAGCTCAGAAGAAGAGGAAAAAAGTACAGGCAGTGTAGCTATTTCAAGAGCTTCTCCAACAGCAAATACCACAGTTTACTATGCTCATCAATTAGGACGTGAATTTTCTGAACAAGGAGAAACTTTTAATTTGCGAATAAATCGTGCAATAGGTTTCAAACATAAACAAGAGAATCACACTCTAATACTAAAAAATTTTAATATAAGTTTTGTTACAATCACAATTAATTCTGAACTAATAACAGCTATTCTTGAAAAAGGAGTGGCAACTAGCTTTGATATAGATGGAGATTCTTTAGAAGATATTGAAGTAACATATAAGGGAATTGTAAATTCAGAAGCACAAATATTTATTAAAAATATTTTTACATCTACAGGAGATGCAGTTTCTTCTGGAGTTGTATCAGATGAAGATATTGATACTGAAATTCCAAAAACAAGAGGAAATATAATAAAAATAGTATTAGTTATAGTTCTTTCTCTAGGAATTATAGCAGTAATGGTAATTTTAATATTAAAGGCAAGAAAAAACAAGGAACCTAATGTTCAATAACAAGAAACATTTATAAACTAATTTAGTGAATTTCTAATATGGAACTTAAAATTCGTAGAAGTTCAAAAGAAGAAATTGAATTTCAATTAGAAAGTCTAACAATTGCAGAGCTTCTTAGAGTTTATTTGAATAAGGACTCTTGTGTTAATTTTGCAGCTTGGAAAAGAGAGCATATTACTGAAAAACCAATTATGTTAGTTAAGGTAAAGGGAAAAACAGCTAAAAAAGCTCTTAATGATGCTATTTCTGCTGCTACTAAGGATTTAGATAAGCTTGAGACTGATTTTAAAAAGATGAAATAGAGCATAATAATACTTATTAATTCTTAGTGTTATTTATAATTATGTCAAATAAAATATCAACAGGGAGTTATGATTTCAACAAATGGCTTTATGGAGGTTATGAAAAAGACGTGATTACTATGATTGCAGGACCTCCTGGAAGCGGAAAAACAAATCTCGCAATTCTTGTTTCTTGTAGTCAGGCAAAAAAAGGAAATAAGGTTATTTTTATTGATACAGAAGGGGGTTTTTCAATTGAAAGAATTAAACAATTAGTTGGAGAAAAATATAAAGAAGTATTAGAAAATATTCTTCTTTTAAAACCAACTAGTTTTGAGGAGCAGAAAAAATCTTTTGAAA
>Ga0315537_1002785_pt1 | contig 13191 bp, 9 predicted proteins | sample SalMarSW160270MG_FD_203091 | JGI IMG/M metagenome (GOLD analysis project Ga0315537, IMG submission 203091) | Salt marsh sediment microbial communities from the Plum Island Ecosystem LTER, Massachusetts, United States - Salt Marsh Sediment SW1602-70 ... | reverse complement strand
TGGCGTATTCCCCCTCACAGAACAAATAGTCGAGGGCCTCCTGCCCATTGGTGGCAAAGGCGATCTCGTTTTTGATGTTGGCCCGGCGCAGGTTCTTCTCGATCAGGCGCGTGTGGCCCGGGTCGTCTTCTACCAAGAGGATAGTGACATCTTGGATATCAGGCATGACTGCCTCCTTCGGCATGGCCGTTGTGCATCTTTTTATCCTCATACATCCGTCTGTCCGCTTCGTTCAGGATTTCATCCACGGACTTATGGTCTTTTGGGTTCCAGTAGGCGCTGCCGATGGAGAGGGTGACTGGAAATGCCAGCTGCCCATCCTTTTTATTGCAGCGGGCAATGTTTTCGGCGATACGCTGTTTAACGACATCCGACTCTCCGTCTGTCTCAAGCAGGACGACCAAAAACTCATCCCCGCCGTAGCGAACCACGATATCCGTCTCCCTCACTGCCTCGCGCAGCGACGATGCGACCTCCTTAAGGATATCATCCCCCACCTGGTGGCCGTATCGGTCGTTGATCTCTTTAAATCTATTGACGTCGACCATCAAGAAGGCCATGCAGTGGTTGTAGCGCTTTGAGCGCTTGACCTCCCGGTCGAGGACTTGGTTGAGGTAATAACGGTTGAAGAGGCCGGTCAGGGAATCATGGATGGCCTGTTCCTTGAGCTCATGCTGCAGGCGGATTCTTTTGATCGCCGCGGCGGTGTGGCCGAGCAGCAGCTCGAGCAGGCGGGTATCATCCTCGCTGAAGGCATCGGGCTCGATAGATGCCACCTGAAAGACACCGAGATCGCCGATGGGGGCACTGATAAGAGAAAGATATTCCGACCGCGATGCGTGGACCTTTGGCGCCTTCCTCATCTCCCCAAGGACATACATCTTTCCGTTTCTATGGGTCTTGCCCATGAGGCCGTCATCAACGGATTTCGCGTGGGGTTCATCAAAAAAGGGTTGGGGATCGGCGATCTTCGTGACAATCTGTTTGCCTTCTACCATCCCCAGGCTACAGAAGGAAAAGGTGAGGATTCGCTTGGCCGCATCGACGGCCAGATAATATACTTCCTCTTCGCTGGTACAGGCTGATAGACGTCGTGCTACGCCATGGAGTTTCTCCAATTTATCTCCTGATTTCCGCAGCGCTTCCTCCGCCCGCTGTTTCTCTATAACGGCGCGACGTTGATCAAGCACCCTCTCGACCGTCGACGGCAACAACTCCAGATATCCCGCCTCCGCATCCTTGACGATGTAATCCCCCGCCCCCAACTTCATGGCCTCCACCGCCACCCGCTCATCACCCGTACCCGTAATCATAACCGTCGGCGGCAAGGAACCGTTGGAACCCAAGATACGGATCACCTCCAACCCATCGTAGACCGGCAACGTCTGATCGACGAACACCACGTCATAGGAGTCGGCATGGTACCGGGCAATCCCCTGCTCACCGTCGGAGGCGATATCGACGCTATACCCCGCCCGCCCCAGCCTCTTCTGCACCAGCCGGGCCAGACCGGGATCGTCCTCTATGTAGAGAATGCGTATAGACCCAGATTGAACCATAGTGCGTTATCTATCCTCCATCAGGTACCATAAATACCGCCATGAATAGGCCGAGCTTACGAATGGCGTCGGAGAATTGCTCATAGTCCACCGGCTTGGTGATGTACACGTTGCAGCCGAGCTCATAGCACCTGCTCACCTCTCGGGAATCGTCGGTGGTGGTCAGCATGATAACCGGGATATGTTTGGTGCGTTCATCCGCCTTCATGCGCTTGAGCACCTGGTAGCCGTCGAGCACCGGCAGGTTGAGGTCGAGCAGCACCAACAGCGACTGAGCTCGGCCGTTCCCGAAGAGGTAATCGACCGCCTGCTGGCCGTCGGTGGCCTTTACAATATCGTTTGTTATGTTCGCCCGCCGCAGGTTCTTTTCAATCAGGCGGGCATGGCCGAGATCGTCTTCCACTAAGAGGATGGTAACTTTGGGGATATCAGTCATCCTGCGCTCCTTTCCCAGAGGGATTTGCAATGGCAAAGATAAAGGTCGTACCCTTCCCCGGTTCTGACTCACACCAGATGCGCCCTCCGTGGCGGCGCACCAGGGTCTGGACGTAGGCCAAGCCCATCCCCTCGCCCGGGGTATCCTGCTTGCCGGCCCGGCGGAAGGGGGCAAAGACCTTGTGCATATCATCTTTGGCGATCCCCCGGCCGGTGTCTCGGATGCGAAAGATCGTCTCCTGATGGTTGCGCTCGGCGTTTATCTCGATCTCCCCAGGTCGGTCGGGGTCGAGGTATTTGACGGCGTTGCCGAGGATATTGCCCACGATCTGCTCCATGGAGGTGCGGTCGGCCACTACCTCAGGCAGAGAGCCAACCGTCACCGTTATGCCGCGCTCCTGGATCTGGTGTGAGAGGTTCTCCAGGTTGATCTGGACCAGGGCCTCCATATCGAGAGCCTCGGGCTTGAGCTCTCGCCGCCCCAGGCGGGACAAGATCAACACGGCGTTGATAAAGCCGTCCATGCGGGAGACCGAGTTGGTGATGAATTCCAGGGCCTCGGGCACATCCTCGTGCAGGGCCATGGCCACGTCCGATCGTGCTTCATCATTCAGGTGCGGCAGGGCTGCGTCAAATTGGGTGCCGATCACCCCCAGGGCGGACTGGAGCTCTGAGGTATACCCCTTGAGGTTGACCAGGGGGACCCGCAGGTCGTGGGAGACGATATAGGCGAAGTTCTTGACCTCCTCGTTGCTGCGCTCCAACTCGGCGGCATATCGCTGCAAGTGCTCCTCCGCCCGCTTTCGCTCGGCCAGTTCATGCTGAGCTTCTTCAAACAGCCGTGCGTTCTCAATGGCGATGGCCGCCTGGTTGGCGAAGGTGAGCAGCAAACCCAACTGGCCTTTAAAGACGTTAGGGCGCACCCCGTGCAGGTAGAGCACGCCCAGCAAGCGACCTTTGGCTAGCAGGGGCAAACCGGCGAGCGACTTGACGCCGGCCTTCACCAGGTTTATATCGGCAAAGCGCGGCACCCCTTCATCCAGGTTGGCGGGAGATATGATGGCGCCATCCTCACCGATCTCATCGATGATCAACGCCTTATGGGAGTGATTAATCCAATGGGTAAACCCTTTTTCCCTGATCCGGTGTTCTATGGATGGTATGCCCGGTACGTCGTCGGCGCTGCGGACCAGATTGCCAGATTCATCGATTAACACCACACCGGTATAATCGGAGGAGACCGCCTCATTGGCCAGGGATACAACCTCCTGTAAGACATCGTCGATTGCGAGCGTGGCGGCCACGACCTGCGAAGCACGGCTGAGAGCTCCCAGCTGTTTCAGCCTCAGTTTCAGGGCCTCCTCCATTTGTTTTCGCTCGCTGACGTCGCGCGTGACGCCCTGGAAGCCGATGGGTTTGCCTTCTTCGTCCCGCCTCAGGGATGCCGAAAATTCGGCAAATGCCCTCGTGCCGTCTATTTTGATAAATTCGAACTCACAGCTCTTAACCGGTTCCCCCGTCGTATATATTCCTTTGAAGATCTCATACAATCTTTTAGCGGTTGCTGCATCTGTATACTGCTGATTGTTTTTGCCGAGCAATTGCTCCCTGGGGGTTCCGGCTATTTTACACTCCGAGTCATTAACGTAGGTAAAATTACCCGGCAGATCGGTTTCCCAATATCCGTCCTGCATGGTTTCAATCATGGTCCGGTACCTCTCCTCGCTCTGACGCAGGGCCTCCTCCATTTGTTTGCGCTCGCTGACGTCGCGCGAAACCCCGCGGAACCCGATCGGTTTGCCTTCTGAATCCCGTATCAGAGATGCCGAAAGCTCGTATGTGCCTTTAGTCCCATCTTTTCTGATATATTCCGCCTCAAATGCTTGAAGCGGCTTCCCTGTCTCGTAGATTGCGTTGAAGGCCTTATACGATTTTTTAGCGTCTGTTTCATCTTGATACTGTCGGGTTTTTATCCCGATCAATTCCTCTTTGGCATAGCCGAGATGTCTACAAAGCGCATTATTAACAAAGGTATAATGACCGGTTAGGTCAATCTCATAATAGGCCTCCTGCATGGTTTCAAGGATGGTTCGGTATCGCTCCTCGCTCTGACGCAGGGCCTCCTCCATCTGCCTTCTTTGTGTTATATCGCGCGTGAGGGACCTGAATCCGATCGGCTTCCCTGATGTGTCGCGCCTCAGTTCGACCGTGGACTCAACGATTTTTGATGTTCCGTCTTTTGCTATGAGTTCAAATTCCACTAATCGTGCAGGTTCACCGGTTCTATAGACCCTATTGTATATCTCAAAATGCTTTTTCGCACTCTCAGGGGTGGTAAAGTCCTTGTAAGTCATACCGACAAATTCTTCCTCGGGATACCCCAAAAATTTAAAAGCTTCTTTATTGAGAAAGGTCGTTTTCCCCGCGAGGTCTACTTCGGTATAGGCGTCTCCGATGCTTTCGAGGATACTCCGATATCTCTCCTCGCTCTCCCGCAGGACCTCCTCCATCTGCCTGCGCTCGGTAATATCGCGCGAAATACCCCGGAACCCTGCAGGTTTACCGCCTGCGTCCAGTATAAGGCTGACGGAATTCTCTAAATATCTTCTGGTCCCGTCTTTCCTTATAATCTCAAATTGAACTTCTCGATTAGGCTTTCCTGTGGCGTGTATTTTTTTATATGCCTGATACACCCTTGCAGCATTCTCTTCATCCATGTACTGCCGATAATTCATATGCAGCAATTCATCTTTGGCGTATCCATAGACTTCAGGCAATGACTCGTTGAAAAAAGTAAGGTTTCCCTGGAGGTCATTTTCAAAGTATCCCTCCGTGATGTTCTCCAGGATGCTTCGGTATTTTTCCTCGCTCTGGCGCAGGACCTCCTCAGCCTGTTTTTGTTCGGTCCGATCGCGCGAAATTCCACGGAATCCGATGGGTTCTCCTGAAGCGTTGCGTAACAGAGAGGCGGAAAGCTCGACTAATTTCTTCGTGCCGTCTTTTCTAATCACTTCGTTGTCAACTACTTTGGCGGGAACACCCGTCCTGTAGATCTCGGAGAAAATCGCCTTTACTCTTTTCGCGTTTTCGGGAGACGCATGGTCCCGGAAATTCATGCTCAACAATTCCTCACGGGAACGATTATGATGCTTACACACGATTTCGTTGACAAAATTATAGTTCCCGGCCAGGTCGGTTTCATAATAACCATCTTCAATATTCTCAAGGATAGTGCGATACCTCTCCTCGCTCTGGCGCAGGACCTCCTCCATTTGCCTGCGCTCGGTGACCTCGCGCGAGACACCGCGGAACCCGGTCGGTTTGCCTTTTGCATCCCGTACCAAAGATGCCGATAGTTCTAACATGATTGTAGTGCCGTCTTTCCGTATGGCCTCATAGTCAAATACCTTGGTAGATTCCCCTTTTTTGTACATGCCGTTGAATGTTTCATAGATCTTTTTGGCGGTTTCCGGGCTCGTATATAGTCGGTTATTCATGCCGATCAATTCCTCTTTGGTATATCCGAGATGTCTACAGGCGGCGTCATTAACGAAAGTAAACGTACCGGCAAGGTCCACCTCAAAATAGGCATCATGCATGGTTTCAAGAATGGTCCGGTATTTCTCCTCGCTCTCACGAAGGATCTCTTCTTCTTTCTTGCGCTCGGTAACGTCGCGGGCAATACCCTGGTATTCCAGGATGCTTCCGTCATCCCCTCGCAGCGCGGTTACGGTGAAGAGACAATCCATCTCCGTTCCGTCCTTTTTACGTAACCGCACCTCAAAGTCCTGAGCGAATCCTCGTTCCTCTATCTCCTTCTGAAGTCGCCGTGCGTCGGCAGGATCGGCATAGAGTAGTCGCGCCTTCACCTTTTTCATCTCTTCTCTGGTATAGCCAAACAGATCCAAGGCAGCGCGATTGGCATCGACGTAGACGCCGTCGCTGGTGGTAATATAGACGGCGTCCCTGGAGTTCTCGAAGAAGGTTTGATATCTCTCCTCGTCCGCGCGCTGCGTTATCTCCGCACCCCTGCGATCGGTGACATCCTGCAGGGAGGCCATGCTCTTGTTTGACCCCGGGATCTGACCCATGGTCAGCACGGTGTTCTTGATCTTCCCCTGTCGATCGACGAACCGGAACTCACAACACCGCGGCGCCAACATGGGGTCTGATTTTCGTAGCAGGTGGTACTCCTTCATCCGCCTTCGATCTTGCCGCGCTACAAACTCCGTCAATTTCTTGGTACCCTCGATCTCCTTTTTTGTATAGCCGCTGAGCCTTTCAAATTCCACATTTGCCAGGGAGATGGTTGTATCGTCGTCGACGATCACCATGGGCTTGCCGTTGTTCTTAAAGACGGTTTGGTTTTCCCGCGTCAATACAGTTTCCGTGACCTGTGACGCGGAGATCGCCTTGAGGACGCCTCGTCTCTCTCTGTGTATCTTGCTGGCAACGTCTTTCATCCCTATCTCCTAACCTCCTGAAAGGACTTGATATTTCTGCTCATAAAAATGACAAAAAATATATCGTGATCCTCTTTATCTTGAGCATATTCTGTGCCAAAACAAAGGCGTGAAAATTCTTTATATATCAAATAGTTATATAGATTAAATAAAAAGGTAAGGGCCAAAAGGCGCTTATTATCCACAAAAGAGACATTTTTTGTCACTTTCAAACGATATGGTTTGCAGGATTAGGGTAACGAGGGAAAATGGAGGAGAGAAGAGGGGTTTTTTACGACAAAAGGGAGTTTAGCCCGCCCCTGACGGAAGCATATAAGGTATTAACTTTTTTCCGGGAGGTAGCGTTCGAAGGTATCCCGGCCCTTATCCTTGGCGCAATACATGGCGGCATCGGCGTTCTTTATCAGGATATCGGCATCGTCGTCGTCGGGATAGATGGCGATACCGATACTGGCCGTAATGTAGATTTCGTGATCGTTGAGAACAAAAGGGCTCCGAAACCCCTCCAGGATCTTTTGGGCGATGGTGATCGCATCTTCAACACGGGCTATCTCTGGCAATAACAACAGGAATTCATCACCTCCGATGCGGGCGACGGTATCGCCTTGGCGCAGGAGTTCCCGCAGCCGATTGCCGACGGCGCGCAACAGATGATCTCCTACACTGTGTCCCAGTGAGTCGTTCACGTCTTTGAAATAGTCCAGGTCGAGCATCATTACGGCGAGCGTCTTTTGAGAGCGCCGAGCCTGGATCAATGCCATGCTGAGCCGATCGGTAAACAGCGTGCGGTTGGGCAGCCCGCTGAGTGCATCGTGGGTGGCCATGTACTCGAGCTCTTCCTCCGCTCGCTTACGTTCGGTGATGTCCCTGATGATGCAGATATATCCTGTTGCCGTTCCATCGGGTGCCCGTATGGGAGAGGTGACTATTTCTGCTAAGAAGATCGTGCCGTCTTTGCGCATAAAATCCCACTCTTCCCTCAAGGAACCAACCCTCTCTACCAACGTATATGCGGCCTCTCCGTAGGAACGGAAGCTGTCCATTGAGGGATGGATGATCCTGATCGATTTACCCTCTACTTCCCCCTTTCGGTAGCCGAAGAGGGCGAGGAAGGCCTGATTGCAGGTGACGACGTTCCGCTCTCGGTCCAGCATCAAGATGGCATCGGTCGAGCTCTCCACGAGGGTTCGATATCGTTCCTCGGAATTTCTCAGGGTGGCCTCCGCCTCTTTGCGTTCGGTGATGTCTATCATGGCCACTTGGAGTGCGGGCTTGCCCCGGTACTCGATGCGGCTGGGAAAACTTTCCACCCAGCGCACCGATCCATCCTTTCGAATGATGCGGAACTCGTAGCGGGGGGGCGCAGGTCTCCCCTCGATTCGATCTCGAATGCGTCCCCAGGCGATCTCCTGATCGTCCGGGTGCACCAGCTTTTTCACCTGTTTGGGAGAGAGGGCCAACAGCTCTTCCACTGTGTATCCCAACATCTCGGCATAGGCGGAATTGGCGAATACTTCGCGTTGGTTTTGGAGGATGTGCAGGCCCTGCAGGGAATGTTCAACTACGGCATGATATGCTTCCTCCGCCCGCTTGCGCTCGGTGATGTCGGTTAATATCACAATGGACCGATCGTCTTGGAGCATGGTGCCCCTGAACTCTATTTCTTTTACCGTCCCATCCTTGCAGGTTATACTAAATATCCTGTCTAACGCCCTGCTCTTGAAGTCCTTCTTCCAGGCATTGATGGCCTCCCGGCGGTATTGTGGGTCTGGATAGGCCCTGTTGAACCACTCCCTGCCCGTTGGGATATCTTTGAGGGTATACCCCGTGATGTTGGTAAACTCGGCATTAAGGTAAAGATAACTTCCGTCCTTGTCGATCAGGGCTACTCCGTTGGGGGCCTCTTGTAAGGTGGAATAGAAGGTTTCCCGTTCCTTTTTTAACAGTTCTTCAGTCCTCCTGCGCTCGGTGATGTCGCGGACGATGCCCCGAAATCCCGTTGGATTTCCTCCGGCATCCCGCATGAGCGAGACGGACGCCTCAACCTCACCTTGAGATCCGTCCTTGCGGATGATTTGCCAGTCGGTCACGGTTGTGCCGTGACCCGTCCGGTAGACGGCGTTAAAAATTTTGTACACTTTTTTTGCGGCCTTCTCATCCATATACGCTCGGTTATTCATGCCCATCATTTCATCTCGGGTATATCCTTGGATCCTACACATCGAATCGTTGAAGAAGGTAAAGTTCCCGGCCAGGTCTACCTCATAGTATCCGTCTTCTATGGCCTCGAGAATGGTGCGGTACTTCTCCTCGCTTTTGTGTAGCGCCTCTTCCGCTTTCTTGCGCTCGGTGACGTCGCGCGAGATGCCCCGGAAGCCGATGGGCTCACCTTCTTTATCTCTCATAAGCGATACCGAGAGCTCTAACATGATCGTGGTGCCGTCTTTCCGTATGGCCTCATAGTCAACGACCTTGGTGGATTTCCCTTCTCTGTATAGAGTGTTGAATATTTTGTAGATCTTTTCGGCGGCCTCCGGAGTTGTGTATGCTCGGTTATTCATGCCGATCAATTCCTCTTTGGCATAGCCGAGATGTCTGCAGGCCGCGTCATTAACGAAGGTAAACGTACCGGCAAGGTCCGCCTCAAAATAAGCATCATGCATGGTTTCAAGGATAGTGCGATACTTCTCTTCAGACTCCTGCAGCGCCTCCTCGGCCTGCTTGTGCTCGGTGATATCGCGCATGATTCCTATCATGCCCGCAACTCTTCCTTTTTTCCTCACGAGTGAACCATGAAGCTCAGTAGTTAGTTTCTCTCCTCCTTTGGTATATACTTCCACATCAAAAGGAGGTACTTTTTTACCGGAAAACAGTTTGGTAAAATTAGCGAGCATCTTTGCCAAGCTTTTTTTGGGAAACATCTTTAAAAGCTTAAGTCGCTTCCCGACAACCTCTTTTTCGGTATACCCTCCAACTTTTAGTATTCGTTTGTTGACTCTGAGAATCTTCCCGGTTATATCAAAAAAAGCTATACCAAGTCTGGCATCGTTAAAGATCGCTTCGAGCTCTTCTTCAGATTCGCGCAGGGCCTCCTCGGCCCTCCTCAGCTCACGTTCGGATTGCTTCAGCTCAGCTATCTGCTGGCGCAGAGAGGCTATTTCTTTGCTACGTTCTTTTTGTGTCTTTGCCTTTTCGTTTTTCATGGCCCATCAATTACGTTTTGTTTAAAAAAATCCTTAGTGCCCACCAGCTATCGGAAGATGTAAATTATTCTTAATGGTTTACAGCATTTTTTATGCCAAACTGGACGATTTATTGGAAACTAAAAACCATTTAAAATCAAATAGTTATAATATGCGGGCAAAATATCCGTCGCATTCTATACCGAAGCGCCGTTTTTTGTCATTTCCTTGCCACAATTGATCATCTGGGCCCAATGAGGGGTTTGTCTCTCCCGCCATCTCGTTGAAGGGATTCAACTTCTCACTGAGAGATCGTGACGAGATAGTAGCATTTTTGAACGACTGACAGCAAACCCCTAGATAATGCGCCACGCAAGTATTGTCGACAATACAAAAAGACCTCCTCCCCTACTAACCCCTTGTTTTTTTTAACATTGACATGGTAACTTTTGCCTTCTACAATGATTTTAAATGGCTTTCGACCGGGGCGGCCATATCTCTTCAACGTTCTTTCCGATGGCCTGTGCCACGGCTTCTCGAAGCTTACGACCTTTATTGACGCCATGGATAGTATAGGACATAGCCGTGTGGCTGACCCCCTCTTGTCTTGCGAGCTGGCGTATAGAGATACCCGCCTTAAGGAGTTCTATCTTGATCTCTAAGGGGGTCATAATTCCCCTTTTGCTAATTAAATTTCAATAATTACCATTGTAATCCGATGAATACGAAATTGTCAAGCAAAAAAATCGTAAAAAGCGAAATAGGCGGCCGTATTAAAAAAGCTCGTGGCAGAGACAACCAAAGGGAATTTGCAAAAATACTAGGATTTTCAACTAGTTATCTATCAGAGGTAGAATCGGGTAAGACAAAACCGTCCCTGGAATTGCTGGTAAAAATTTCGCAATTGACGAAATACAGCCTGCATTGGCTTGTAACGGGTGAAGGGCCTATGGTTATCGAGCCCTCGAAACCGATGGTCAAAGAGGGCCCGGCGTTGTATGGGGCGCTTGAGCAGTATACCTTCGTCCCCAACGCCGTCCCAGTGGATGAGATGAGGTCAGAAAGCGGAGGTGTCGATGAAAGGGCAACAACGTATGCCTTTCGGCGAAGCTGGTTACAATCGAAGGGTAAGCTCGAAAATTTCGTCCTCTTTGCAGTAAAGGGGGACAGCATGGATCCAACGATCACCGATGGCGACTGTGTCCTCATCGATCGTTCAAAAAAACAGGTGGTTGCCGGCACAATATACGCCCTCCGCACCAAAAACGCCGTCATGGTCAAACGACTCCAACCGACAGGGGCTACTCGCATTAAGGTTATGAGCGACAACAAACTCTATGACTCATATGAAATCGACCTTAAAACCGGAGATATCGAGATCATCGGCCAGGTTATCTGGATCGGTAGGGAACTGGTAAAGTAAGCTATCCCGTCAAGGGCTGGATTGTGTGAAAACGATCGAATGAAAGTCTTCACCTGTAGCTCGGTTCGATAAAAAAGGAGGGCCTGCCATGTTTATGTCGCTCATCCAAAAAAGAAGGAGCATCAGAAAATTCTTGGACAAGCCAATCGAGGCCGAAAAGATCGACCTGTTGTTTGAAGCGGCGCTGCGTGCCCCGTCGTCCAAGGGATTAAATCCCTGGGAGTTTATCGTGGTGATCAACCGGGACCTGTTGGAAAAGCTTTCCCGGGCAAAGCAGCATGGATCGGCCTTTCTCAAGAATGCCCCCCTGGGGATCGTCGTGTGCGCGGACCCTCAAAAGTGCGACGTCTGGGTTGAGGACGCCTCCATCGCCACCATCTTTATCCACCTGGCAGCCGAATCGCTGGGTCTGGGGAGCTGCTGGATACAGATACGCGAGCGGATGCACGATGCAAAGAAGAGCTCGCAGGAGTATATTGCTGAGCTCCTCAACATCCCGGCAACGATGCGAGTGGAGTCGATCATCGCCGTCGGCTATCCCGCTGAGACGCTACCCCCGCATGGAAAGGATGAATTATTATACGAAAAGGTACATAGGGATATCTATGGAAGGCCATATTACAAAGTAGCTGTATAACCGATGTATTAAGAAAGAGGGATATGAATATGAAAATGAGAAGAATCAGTGTGTGTTGCTTGGCCATGGTTTTTTTGATGGCATCCGTGGTGCTATCCCAGAATGCGCAGCAGGATCAACCGGTGGATGCCAAGGCCCTCTTTGAGAACAAATGCAGCACCTGTCACAGCATAAAGCGACCAATGTCCAAGAAAAAGACTGAAGCGAAATGGACCGAGACAGTGGCGAGGATGAGGAAACATGGATGCGTACTCACTGACGAAGAGGCACAAATTATTACAGATTATCTTGCCAAAAATTACGGAAAGCAGTAAAGCCAAGCACCGGTAAGCGCGAAAGATTCATATCGGCATTTAAAAAAGCCCCATCCTGCGCAGGATGGGGCTTTTTATAGAACGCAATTGCTTAACAATTGACCTCAGTCGCCGGCGTAGCCGGTCGGCTGGAGTGCTTTGTTAGATGCCATTGCTAGAATTAGAACAATAGCCAACCACATGCAAAATAATGACGCTCTTTGATTGACACCTACGGTAATCCCTTCAAAACCAAGAAGCTTTGGCCAAATCGTAGTCATAAGGAAATATGACACAGGACTCATACTTAGAATAAGACCACCTAAGACTTTCAAAAGAATCTTCGAATTATGGAGAATAGTAAGAACGCCTAGTAACATCACCAATAGTAATGAACTATAAAAAAATATAAGCAAACCTGCGTCATGAAAAGATTGTATGCGAATTGCCCAAAAGCCGGACTGCTTCAATAAAATTAAAGTTTTGGCAGTCTCCTCGTAATAGGCTAGCATCAAAAGACCTGATGCAGAGGCTCCGGATAATGCAGGAACAAGATGAGCAAAAAAATTAGTCCCTATAATTTGATACTTTGAAACAAGAATACCAATAATTAGCAGCGTTAAAGAAAACAATAAAATTGAGCTAGTGATAAAATAGTCGTAAGGTGCAGTAGCTGCATAGGTACTAAGCTGAGAGGACTTCCAACTCAGTTCATGACTGCCTAAATGCCCAATCACCATCGCAACAAGTGAAGTCACTACAGAAATCCAACCTATGAAGATAATAGTTCTCATGCTTAATGGCACCTAACAATGTTTATCTGGTTCCTTATAAGACCCCACTATTGTTATAGTTGCCTATAAGACGCCTGCGAAACAAGAACCGAATCGGGCATTGCCAAGCTGAGCGGAATCCGGGTAACTGAAAAATATTGATATTTTGGGCTTAGGCGGATTTCCGTTCTAGTCCCGCAAAGCGGGATTCGCGCCGGTGGTGCGACAAGTCGTCTAAGTGGTAGCTCAGCGCGGCGCGAAAAATCTTTTCTTATCAGGTACTTGTTTATAGTACGTCTCTTCTTTACCTTCCATGAATGCCTCTTAGGCATTCTGTGCCATTAAGACCTTTACTTCTTTCTCAAGTCTCCTGTTTAACTTGTCCTTCTCTCTCTCCAAATCATACCGAGACTGAAGGTTAAGCCA
>Ga0315537_1002782_pt1 | contig 13196 bp, 10 predicted proteins | sample SalMarSW160270MG_FD_203091 | JGI IMG/M metagenome (GOLD analysis project Ga0315537, IMG submission 203091) | Salt marsh sediment microbial communities from the Plum Island Ecosystem LTER, Massachusetts, United States - Salt Marsh Sediment SW1602-70 ... | reverse complement strand
GGTGCCAGGATTGCCGTGCAACTGCAGCATTCCAGTTGGGAACTAAGAAATGGGGAACGTGTGCAGGTAGGCCCATCTGCGGTTACGGTGCCCGCCCGTGTTATGGGTGTCTCCGGCACCCCTCCCCACGAGCTGACCCCCGATGAAATCAGCCAGAGAGTACAGTGGTTTGCTGCCGCCGCCGGTCGAGCGAAGGATGCTGATCTCGACGGGGTAGAAGTACATGGTGCCCACCAGTACCTGGTCGCCTCGTTCCTCTCTCCGTCAACCAACCAGCGCACCGATAAATACGGCGGTACGGTGGAGAACCGGGCAAGATTCATGATTGAGATTATCCGGGCCATCAGGGAGACAGTCGGGCCTGATTTCCCGGTCTGGCCTCGAATCAACGGCCAGGAATTCGGTTTTGAAGACGGCCTTACCATTGAGCAAACGAAGCAGACTGTCCCGATGTTTGTCGAAGCCGGAGCTGATGCCATCCATGTCTCTGCCTACGGGGCCTTTTCCTTCGCAATCCGTGCCCCGATTTGTGATATTCCGGGATATCAAATACCCCTAGCTGAGGAGGTAAAGAAGGTCACCAGCGTCCCTGTCATCGCCGTCGGCAGGCTTGACGCTGAACTCGGAGAGCAGATACTGGAAGAAGGCAAAGCCGATTTCGTCGCGATTGGCCGGCGCCTCCTGGCCGACCCTGAGCTCCCCAATAAGACGGCCACCGGCCGACTGGATGAAATCATCCCCTGTATCAACTGCATGGACTGCATTGAACGCCCCGTCACCGAAGGACGGGGTACCGCTTGCGCCGTGAATGCTGCAACGGGCCGGGAAAGGGAGTACCGGATTCAGCCTGCGGACAGGGTCAAGAAGGTTGTTGTCGTTGGCGGCGGCCCGGCCGGGATGGAGGCCGCCAGGGTAGCCGCTCTGAGAGGCCACCGGGTGACACTATATGAGAAGGCCCCCAGACTGGGAGGTCAGCTAATTGCAGCCGCCCTGCCACCACACAAGGAGGAAATTGCCCCCCTGATAGAATATATGTCAGACCAATTGACCAGGGCTGGTGCCGATGTCCGGACGAACGTCGAAGCGACTCCCGAAGTGATTACGAAAGATAAGCCAGATGCCGTAGTTATTGCTGTCGGCGGTATCCCGATAATACCCGAGATGCCGGGGGTGAACAGCCCAAACGTAGTTACCGCTCAGGATGTTCTCTCAGGCAGAGAGGTCGGGCAGAACGTGGTCATTATCGGCGGCGGCATGGTCGGCTGCGAGACGGGACACTTCCTGGCAGAGAAAGGCAAACACGTGACTATTGTCGAAATGCTAAAGCGGATGGCTAACGATATGTCACCGATGGTAAGGCGTCGGCTCCTCGACGGGCTGCGGGCCAAACAGGTGGTGATGATAACTAGCACCACTTGTGAGGAAATAACAGAAAACGGCGTGGTTATCACCACAGAGGAAAAGAAAGAGGAGATTCCGGCTGATTCGATTGTCCTGGCTGTTGGTTACCAGCCAAACAACGCACTATACCAGACTCTCGAAGGCAGGGTGCCTGAGGTGTACTGCATCGGTGATGCCGCCAGCCCACAGCGTATCCGAGAGGCTATCAACGACGGCTACCGGATGGGACTTTCCATGTGATTGTTACACTGAGTGTTACAGCAGTAGATAAAACACACACCGGTCACTCTACGTATATCCACATCTCTTCCCTGCCATCACGAACAATGGCAATCTCCAGAGCATCCGGTGCCTCGATGAGATGTTTAAGGTCTTCCTGTTTCAGGTAACGTAGTTCCGGGCCTATACCATGGTCTTTCAGACCGTCGGTAATACCCATTGCCCTATCAGGAATGAGAGAGTCGAGCTTGTATCCGGCGCGTATCAAGGCCAACGGTATGCGGATAATCTTTCGCCCAGACTCCGTCTCCAGGCCTCCCCGGGATGCCCCGGCAATACAAAGGTACCTTCCCATAGTCTACGGCCCCCTCCGGCTTGGCACACCTGCCACGCTGCAGCACCACACCTACTGGTTATCTTAAAGCTGCCAAGTTAGATATTGGTTTGCGCTCCGCAGCAATCCGGTAGTAATTCCATGTGCCGCCTGTATGTGCAGCACCATGGCAAGCATATTACAGTGCACACCACTCAGTAGTGGAGAATAGAGGCTCACAACTACAACGGTCAGAGGTTCAGGACTGCAACCTTTGCAGAAGCAAGAGAACAGGAATCAGCAGCAACAGGGCCAGTCCCAGTACTGACAGGACCAGAGGCAGTGGTTTTACCTCTCGCCTCTTTCGCGAAACGCTCTGCTCCCGTGCCGGAACGAACTCAGCCTGCTCTTCAACACCCGTCTCCGCCTCTGGTGGCCGAGCCACCACGCTGAGTTCTACTTCTGATACTGGTGACGCTGTTGTCTGTCTCTTCATCCTAATTTCACTATAAGTTCTATGCCGACAGCGTACAATAGGGATTTGGTATACCAAGTAGCAGGTACTTTGGTCATAGTTAGTGCCAGACCAAATAGAGCAGAGACAGCGGTTATTTCAGGAGCGCAAAAAAGCGGCCCCAGAGACAGATACCGATATTTTATGCGCCTATCTAATTCTACGGGTAAGTACGAGCCAGAGCGCTACCACACCCATAACACCTAACCCGATTATACCCGTTCCACCCCCGAGGACAGGATTAACATCGGTCACGAGGAATGACGGGAAATAGGCTAACATCTGGGCATTGAGGGCGGCGTGGGCCACGATGACAGGTATAAGACTATCCGAAGCAAGCCTGAGCCAGCCAAAAATAATACCAAGCAGGATACACATTACCGTTATCATAAGAATACCCAGGACCGGATAGTCTGGATAGAGATGGCCCATCAGAATAAGGGGGGTATGCCACACCCCCCATATTGCCCCGGATATGAGACAGGCCTTCAGCTTGCCCAGATAAAGGAGATTGGGCAGGAGGAAACCTCGCCAGCCAAATTCCTCCCCGAAGGCGTAGGTGCTATTTACGATTACTCCAGTGAACAACGCTGTGAAACCGACTACTCCGAGGAGTACCGCCGACGGTATATCAGCCGTTACCCCTAGGGTGTCAAGAAACTCTTTTACCGTGGACGCATTGCTATCAATCCGACCCCAGCCTACTGCCAGCGTCAGGCCGTAGGTCACCAGCGCAATCACCAGCATCAGCAGATAGGCCTTAAGGATATAGCGTTTCTTCCCCCATTTCACACCGGCATCACGCAGTTTCTCCCTGGTCACCCACTGCATAATAATAGCCGCCACGATAGCCGGAACGAACATGGCCACCACCATCAGCACCGTGAACATAATCAGGTTATCGGTACCGCCCAGCAACCAGTTGACCAGGTCTATCAGCCAGGTCAACGGAAAGACAATAGCCACAAAAAGGAGAACTTTCTTTTTAGGCGATAGCTGCAACCCGTTTCCTGCCTTGCTGGAGAAATTGTCTCTACGGAAATACTGCCACGTAGTTTACCAGAGTGAGAGCAGCTTGTCATGTGTGACTTCACACAAGCAGCCCAAGCATCAAAAAGACCTCACCTAATGTACGGCGGAATGGGACACAACGCCACCCTACACAGCTTCCGTTGACAAATAATACTCGTAAAAGCGATAATGACAGGTAGAATTTTGGAGCTAAAGACAACCCCACTTGTTTCATATTTATGTCAAGTATAACTGGATTGGAGCATTGAGAAGATTATGGCAGATACAGAAAAGACCGACGCTATGCTCAGCCCCTACCGTGTCCTGGACCTGACCGACGAAAAAGGCCAGCTTGGCGGCAAGTTACTTGGTGACCTAGGTGCCGACGTTATTAAGGTAGAAAAACCCGGAGGTGACCCCTCCCGGAACCTCGGGCCTTTTTATCATGATGAGGTCGACCCGGAAAAAAGCTTAAACTGGTTTGCTTTTAATACCAGCAAGAGAGGTATCACCCTTGACATTGAGAAACCTGAAGGACAAGAGCTCTTCAAAAAACTGGTCAAGAGTGCTGATTTTGTAATTGAGTCTTTCCCGCCGGGGTACATGGACAGCCTCGGCCTGGGATACTCCGACCTGGAAAAGGTTAAGCCCGGTATTATCATGATTGCCGTCACCCCTTTCGGACAGACAGGGCCATATCGGGACCTCAAGGCCCCCGATATCGTGCTCTGGGCAATGGGCGGACGGATGTTCTCCATTGGCGATGCCGACCGACCGCCGCTACGGATGAGCCATCACTCCCAGGCGTATATCCAGGCGGCTCTCGATGTTGGTTTATCCGCTATGATGGCCCTTTATTACCGGCAGATGACTGGAGAAGGTCAGTTTGTCGATATATCAATACAGACCGCCCTGGTGCAGTCAGGTGAGGTCGGCTGGGACCTGCGACAACGCTTTCAGCCGCGAGGGGGAATGCGTAATCCCGGCGTGCAGATTACACGCACCTGGCCCTGTAAGGATGGACTGGTCACCTGGGTATATATGCCCGGCACGTTCAGGGCAGCCACCAACGTGGCATTCGTTAACTGGTTGGATAGCGAGGGTATGGCTACCGATTTCCTCAAGGAATTTGACTGGGAAGAGTTCGATTACGCTGACGTCACCCAGGAAATAATGGACCGCCTCGAGGAACCCACCGCCAAGTTCTTCCTGTCACACACCAAGCTGGAATTGCTGGAAGGAGCCGTCCAGCACCGCATCCTGTTTTATCCCCAGTTCGATACGGCGGACTTGCTAGAGAGCGCGCAGCTCAACGCCAGGGAGTACTGGGTAAACCTGGAACACCCCGAGTTAGGCACCACAATCACTTACCCCGGCCCCTTCGCCAAGCTCTCAGAAACACCTATTAAAATATCGCGCCGTGCTCCACTCATCGGGGAACACAACCAGGGAATCTACGAAGAAGAGCTGGGCATTCCAGCCGAAGAACTCTCAAAGCTAAAGCAGGCAGGCATTATCTAACACAAGCCGCTTAGAAAGAGGATAGAAAGATGCAGCAGAGATTACTTGAGGGAATAAAGGTCCTGGACTTCACCATAGTCATTGCGGGAACATTCATAACCCGGATGATGGCTAACTGTGGGGCCGATGTGCTTAAGATAGAGAGCCGGAGTCACCCCGAAATCTTCCGCCAATTTGGCCCCTACAAAGATGACTACCCCGAACCGTTTAACCCCTGGTACAACCGGGGCGGAAGTTTCGGCATATGGAACACCAGTAAGCGGAGTATTGCCCTCAACCTGGCCAACCCCAGGGGAATAGAAATTGCCAAGCGGCTCGTCAACTGGGCCGACGTCGTCGTCGAGAACTTTGCCGGAGGGGTACTAAAAAGGATGGGGCTGGGCTATGAGGAACTTGTCAAGATTAAGCCAGATATAATAATGCTGAGCTCCTGTATGCAGGGACAGACCGGCCCACACTCAAAACACCCTGGATTCGGTACGCAGCTGGTCAATCTGGTAGGTTTATGCACCATCACGGGCTGGCCTGACCGTGAACCGGCAGGCGTCGGGGCTTACACGGACATAATTGCGCCACGTTTCAGTGTTATGGCAATCCTGGCAGCCCTCGATTACCGACGCCGTACCGGCAAGGGACAGTACATAGACCTTTCACAGTATGAGGCCGGGGTCCACCTGCTATCACCCCTCATTCTGGACAACGTGGTCAACAATCGGGTAGCCTCCAGAATAGGCAATCAGTCGGAATACGCCGCTCCGCATAATGCCTATCCCTGCCGCGACCGCCACACAGATAGATGGTGCGCTATCGGCGTCTATACCGATGAAGAATGGGAGAGCTTCTGCAAGATCCTTGGCGACCCAGCCTGGACCAAAGACGACCATTTTAACACCCTCCGAGCAAGGAGAGAGAACGAAGAGGAACTTGACAGGCGCATCGAAGAGTGGACAATTAACCTCCATCCCGACGATGTAGTAAAAAGACTGCAGGAAGCCGACGAACCCGTACCCGTAAAGAGACTGTATACCGGCCGGGAGTTGCAGGAGTACGAATGGGATGTAAAGCACCGCTCCCCCTACACCGTCCCCCACAACGTCTATCGCTGCCAGTGGGAAGACCGGTGGTGTGTCATTGCCGTGTACACGGACAAGGAATGGCAGAGCTTCTGTAAGGCCATCGGTAATCCAGAATGGACCACCGACCCAAGGTTCAGCACGTTACATGGTAGAAAAGAGAACGAAGAAGAGCTGGACAGACTGATAGCGGCCTGGACGGTCAACCGTACCCCGGAAGAAGCGATGAGCACATTACAGGCAGCCGGTGTACCCGCCGGTATCGTTGCGACCGGCGAAGACCTCGTAGAGCATGACCTGCAGCTTAAACACCGCCACGTTTACCATGAGCTCAACCACCCCGAGATTGGTAGATACCATGGCGTGGCGCCTGCATACGAATTTTCCAAGTGCCCGGTCGAGGTCGAGCGCGCCCCCCTCATGGGCGAGCACAATGAGAGCGCTTTGACGGAAATCCTCGGCATGTCGGACAAGGAGATTAAAGAGCTGATACTGGAGCAGGTCATTGAATAACGGCAGGTCGAGCCTCGGGTCTCTACCTGCCCTTAATACGTCCATTCAACGACAGACTCGGACCATTCACCGTGGGTTATTGGTTTCTGCGAAGCCTGGTGCCAGAGCGAGACAGCGCCTGACAAGGCAGCGGACTATGGGTCAATTACCCTTAGCCACAAACAGTTCTGCCACCTTTTGTGCCGTCATCTCACCGTGGACATTATCATTGACCTTAATACAGGGCGCCAGGGCACAACAGCCGATGCAGGCGACGCTCTCCAGAGTATACTCCAGGTCATCACTGGTCTCACCTTCCGCAAGGCCGATTTCCTCCGAAATCTCACTGAGAATCCGCGAAGCCCCGCGGACATGACAGGCAGTGCCCCGGCACACTGTGACACGCTGTCGTCCGATTGGTGTCAACCGGAACTGAGAATAGAAAGACGATACCGAATATATCTCACCTTCCGTTATATCAAGAAAACCGGCAATCAGCCGTATTGCTTCCTCAGGCAGATAGCTGAATTGCGCCTGGACCTCGAGTAGGAGCGGAATCAGGGCACTTCCCTCGCCTTCATGGTGAGACAGGATGTCCCTCACGAGCCCCTTATCTATTTCAACCATAGGCCCCCTCTATCTCCATCGAATGTAACTGAACAAACCGTCTAAATTACCTCTGCTATCCGAGGACCTCCATCGCCTCCTCACGGTAGGCATCCATCAGATAGGGTATTCCAGTAACCCTGGTACACTCCTCTGTTAATGACATCAGGTCCCTCCGGGAGATTGCTGGCACGCTGAAATTCCTGGAACCGGCCATTAGCTGTTGAAGCCCCACCCGAATCTTCTCAGAGTAGCTGTAGATTCCTATTGCTCCTAGCGGTATATTCTTTATCTCTTCTGAGCCAACGATGTCCTTGACATCTTCGTAGTTAACGAATATCTCTTCTACAGTTGACCCGAACTGCCCCACGGTATTGGGTAGCTTGCCCTCTTCCAGCCATCCAGCTATATTTCTACCAACAAATCCTGGAATCATCAGTGCCCTGCCCATGCAAACCGCCTTGACAAACGGAGCACCCAGCGCAAGCGCCTTGAATACTCCATCCTCGCTACTGAAGGCACCGGCAAAGGCGATATCAGGAGGCCGCTCACCTTTGTCCGCCAGCTTCTTGCAGAACTCATATGCGGCTGAGTGCAGGTATAGACTGGGCATACCCCACTCTTGCATCATGCGCCACGGACTCATGCCGGTTCCGCCGGGAGCACCATCTATGGTGAGCAGGTCAATTTTCGCCTTGGAGCCCCACTTGATTGCCATGGCCAGTTCACGCAGACTATAGGCACCGGTCTTTAAGGTGATACGTTTGAAACCAAGGTCTCTCAGACGCTGGACTTCCGCATAGAAGCTTTCTTCATCAACAAAGCCCAGACGACTATGTCGTTCGAATTCCTTAATAGCCCCATCTTGAAAGGCTGCCTGATTCACCGGATTTAAAGGGTCGGGAGTAACGATGTAACCCCGGCTCTGGAGTTCCAGGGCACGCTCCAGGCTGCTTACCTTGATTTCTCCACCGATGCTCTTGGCACCCTGTCCCCACTTCAGTTCAATGGTATCCAGGCCGTGCTTCCTGCTGACATACTCGGCCACACCCAGCCTGGTATCCTCCACATTCATCTGTACTAAAATTTCGCCATATCCCTGATGGTAACGGCGGTATATCTCAATCCTGCGGTCCATGTCCGGTGCACCCACAACCTTGCCATTGGAGTCACGCTCCAGTTGCGGGTCGATTCCGCAGACATTCTCTCCACACACCAGCGTAATACCGCTGATAGCCGCACCCACAGCGAAGTGTTCCCAGTTCTTACGGGCAATCTCGGTCGAACCCAGGGCGCCGGTAAATATCGGCATCCTCATCTTCACTTTCTTGTCCCAGCCATATTCGGTCTCAGTATTTACCGTGGGGAATATGGCCGTGTCAGGACCGGCTTCGATGCCCTCGGGAAGTCCTTTGGCGCCTAAAGCGTACCCCTGAATATTGAGATGTGAGTAGTCGACAGGATAGTCCTTATCACCACCGGCAGTTATCTCGCCGAAAGGCCCGGGATAAATAAGCTCCCGACCGCGAAAAGAGGCCTTGAATACCTCACAGTTGCCGGTGCAGGTATCAATGCAGCGGGAGCAAAGACCGCTCATTGGAACTACGCTTCGCGAACGGTTCGCTGTCCTGGTCGCATCATCTGAGTTTGGCCGTGATAGATTCATCCTTCATAACTCCTTTCCGTCTTTACATGTCCTATTAATAGTACCAGAGCGAAGCGGCAAAAACAAGGTCACAAATTGCCGCTTCGTAACCTGAATTTTGCCTACCGGCCTCTACACTCCGCATCAGAGTTTTCCTCTGATAAGCCGTGCTAAGGGAGGGGGAAGCCGGTGCCGTCTCTTTAACATACCCTAAGACTCTTTTACTGTAATGCCCGTGCTACAGGGTCAGGATATGCGTAATATAACTCGTGTTCCAGGACTCTATCTTGACAAAAGGCACAACCTGCAAAACGTGCTTCGACCAGAACATTTCTCCCAAGTAAATCCGATAGCAATTGACAAACTTACACGATTTTACCGACTTCGCCAATTTGCGATGGTGGTTTCGGAGGAAACAGAAAGATGGCGATAACACCGGAGACTGCAAGGGCAATAGCGAACTGTACAAAGGCCGTCTCGTAGCTACCTGTCGTGTCAAATATCCAACCGGCATAGATTGGGCCGAGCACACCAACCGGCGTGATAAACGCGCGGGAGAAGCCCGCTATTGAGCCGAAGCTCTTTCGCCCGAAGTACCGGGCCCTCATCAATGGATTGACCGTCATCGGTGCTCCCTGTCCCAGACCATATAGAATAAACCAGATATATATTGAGGTGGTAGTCCCGCTCTGAAGATAGATAAATACACCGAGCGCCTGTAAAAGATATGCCCCTACAAGGATAAAGTGAAGGTTCTTGATACTTATCCTGTCCGCTATATTGCCGAATATGAAGCGGGAGGGTAAGCTGGCGGCAACCCAGATTGACATCATCCCTGCTGCCCTGACCTCATCAATACCACGGTCGGTCAGGAACGGGATGCAGTGAATGCTCATTACGGGCGCAACCAGACTGGTGACAGCCTGAGCGACAATCAAGAGCCAGTAGACACGGGTCCGCATCGCCTGCCGGACGGTGAACTCTACCTCGTGGACTTCAGCAGCATACTCGATTCCCCTGGTTATCATGTCGGTCTGAGAGTCCTCACGAGTTGCTCCGTCGGGCAGAAGGCCGTAGTACTCTGGGCGGTGCTGCTTGAGAAAGAACCAGGCAAGAGGCAGGCCGACTGCTGCCATCACCACCCCCCCAATAAACACCGTATCACGCCATCCCTTGACCTGAATCAGCCAGGAGACGAGCGGAAGAATGGCCACGCCGGAGAGTCCTGAGAAGACCCACTTGATGCTGATAGCGAGTCCCCGTCTTTTGACAAACCAGTTTGATATTGCCGTGTCCATCGGCAGAGACAGGGCGATATTGGCACCCGTGCCCAATAACACTCCCCAGAGAAGGTAATAAGCCCAGAGGGATTGCATGTATCGCATCGATATCAGACCGATGCTCATGCAACATATGCCAGTGAGTACAATCCAGCGCGGACCAAAACGGTCGGTAACCCAACCGGTTATCGGTGCCTCGAAGCCTCCCTCAAAACGCCCGATGCTGGCAGCTACGGAGGTCACGGCGCGGTTGAAGCCAAGCTCCTCGGACATTGGCTTGAATAGAGCGGAGAACCCATACGACTGAAAACCATATCCCCATAGCGCTAATATTCCACCGGTGAGTACTGTCCACCAGCCGAAGAATATCTTGGGGAATCTTGGCTTTTTAATCAATCATCCGCTTTCTTCAACACTACCGCTCTATAGAACCAGCCTGGCTGATTGAGACCGCCTATGCATGAGATGGTAGATGTCTGTCTGCTCTCGCGTAGTACTTCAATCTATTATTGCAGGATAAATTATAGACTTCAATTGACCCCGGAAATTAAAAGTATTTGACGGCATCAGCTGCGTCAAGAATATTACAACAAGCTCCTGAACCGGGTCTATCCAGAAGATAGTGCTGGCTGCCCCTCCCCAGTAGTACTCACCAACTGAACCCAATTGCTGAGTCTTTATCAGGTCAACGACAACAGCAAAACCAAGCCCGAAGCCGACGCCCTCATTGGCCGTCTCACTGAAAGCGCTGATGCTGAGGTCAGTCAGGTCCTGGTTGCCCGGCAGGTGGTTTTTTGTCATATATTCAATCGTCTTTGGTCCCAGAAGACGAACGCCGTCAAGCTCGCCTCCGTTCAAAAGCATCTGGCAGAACCGGTAATAATCGGCCACAGTTGAAACAAGCCCGCCACCGCCGGAAAAACAGGCGGGAGGTGTAAGGTATGCACTATTAGCCGGGTCATCAATTAGCTGCAGTTTTTTATTAGCATCACGATTGTAATTGGCAGCAAAGCGGCCTGCCTTTTCTGGCGGCACATGAAAATCGGTATCCACCATACCCAGTGGCTCAAAAATATGCTTCTTCAGGTATTCGTCAAAGCTCATTCCCGACATCACTTCCACCAGATAGCCACACACATCGGTTGAAATACTATAGTTCCACCTGGTACCCGGTGAAAACTCCAGAGGAAGCTCGGCTACCTTCTGCACCATCTCCTTAAGCGTCCCCCTGCGAAGGTCAAATACCTTCAGTTTATTATAGGCTGCACTTACCGGCGTTCCTACCTCCGCAGAAGCACCATAAGCGAGACCTGAAGTATGCGTTAAAAGGTCCCGAATAGTCATGTCACGCTCCGGTGATTTTGTCACGAAATCCGGGTATTCTCCGGAAACGTAGACCTTTAGGTTTCTCCACTCGGGTATGTATTTATAGACCTGGTCTCCGAGCTGGAAGTGGCCATGCTCGTAGAGCATCATCAGGGCGACCGTAGCAATGGGCTTGGTCATGGAATAAATACGGAAGATGGTATCTTCTGCCATCGGCTTTTGGCGTTCCGCGTCCATCATACCCACTGGTGACAAATAAGCCACTCTACCCCGACGAGCAACCAGAGTAAGAGCACCAGCGATTTTTTTAGGTAAAAGGTACCGATTCTGTAAATGGCCCTCTATCCGGGACAGACGTTCACCTGAAAGACCAACCTCTTCTGGACTTGTTACTTTAATAGTCATATTTTGCTCCTACGTGCCGCGCCATGATAGTGCTGACCTGTGTGTCCATGCTATCCACGTTCATCGTTACTGGCATCGTATACGATTACCGCACCGAATCCACCCGCCATCCCCCACCGGTTATTGACCTTGGTGACGATACCCACGCCACGTGTTTTTGATATTACGGTGCCATCAGCTTGATACCGTGTATAGCCGCCGGTCACATGTGCCTTATTAAATATTTGATGGATGACTCTGGCATCGGGACGCGCCCGCGAATAATTCAGTCAGAACCCGTACACCTTGGGGAATGGATTCCTGAAAAAATTCCGGGAACCGAGAGTCAAGCTCAGCGCCTGGTTTAACTCCCTCCAGCATTCTGAAGTCTGATTCCTTTTTCATCAGTATCTCTTTTTTTATAAAACCAATTGCGGAAGCTTAATACCACTGCTGTCGTGTGGCTCATGTTCAACCCTTATCAAGCAATCTTAGCATAGGCAATACCCGGACTGCTACTTCCTGATAGTTGACGGCTGTTTCTCCCCATGCTAAAGTCAGAAGTGCGCGTAGCTAGTTAATGGAACAATCTCTATGCCGAGTAAAAGCTACATCCTGGCTATAGACGAGGGAACCACAGGAAGCACCGCTCTGCTCGTTGACGGGGAAGGGCAGGTGGTCTCCAAGGCCTACAGGGAAATACAGCAGATATACCCCGAACCGGGTTGGGTTGAGCAGTCCCCTGACGAGCTTTTCCAGACTTCACTCGCAGTGGCCCGGGAGGCTGTACAGAAGGCAGGAATATCCCTCTCCCAGGTGAAGGGAATAGGTATTACCGGCCAAAGGGAGACAACCATAGTATGGGACCGTCATACCGGAGAGCCGGTGAGCAACGCTATCGTATGGCAATGCCGGCGTACCGCTTCAATGTGCGAAGAGCTGAAGCAACAGGGCCTGGGCCAGTCTATCAAGGAGAAGACAGGACTAATCATCGATGCCTACTTTTCCGCTACCAAGCTCCGCTGGATTTTAGACCACATACCGCAGGGGCAACACCGCGCCCAACAGGGTGACCTCCTCTTCGGGACGGTAGATAGCTGGCTTATCTGGAACCTGACCGGCGGTAAGGTCCATGTCACCGATTACACCAATGCCTGCCGTACCATGTTGTTCAATATAAACACTCTCCAATGGGACAGAGAACTCCTTGCCACCCTGGAAATACCCGAAGCTGTTCTCCCGCAGGTCATGCCCTCCAGTAAGGTCTACGGCGAGACCGCCCCTGGTCTTCTCGGTGATTCCCAGGTGCCCATAGGGGCTATAGCTGGCGACCAGCAGGCGGCCCTCTTCGGCCAGGCCTGCTATGACCCTGGTATGGCCAAGAATACCTACGGGACAGGCTCCTTCGTTC
>Ga0315537_1002778_pt1 | contig 13198 bp, 12 predicted proteins | sample SalMarSW160270MG_FD_203091 | JGI IMG/M metagenome (GOLD analysis project Ga0315537, IMG submission 203091) | Salt marsh sediment microbial communities from the Plum Island Ecosystem LTER, Massachusetts, United States - Salt Marsh Sediment SW1602-70 ... | reverse complement strand
GGGCTGCCCCTTCGACTGCGATTTCTGCGATATTATCGTGCTCAACGGCCATAAACCCCGCACGAAAGGCAGTCAGCAAACGCTGGATGAGCTGGAGGCGCTGTACCGCCAGGGCTGGCGGGGCAGCCTGTTCATCGTCGACGATAACTTCATCGGCAACCGTAAAAAGCTGAAGGCCGAGACCCTACCGGCGATGATTGAATGGTCAAAGCGGAGAAAGTACCCTTTCCTGTTCTTCACCGAGGCGTCCATCAATCTGGCCGATGACGAAGAGTTGATGGAGCTGATGGCCGAGGCCGGTTTTAACCGGGTCTTTATCGGCATCGAGACTCCCAACGAAGACAGCCTGGTGGAATGTAATAAAGTGCAGAACCGGAACCGCGACCTGGCCGCCGACGTGAAGAAAATCCAGAACTACGGCTTCGAGGTGCAGGGGGGCTTTATCATCGGCTTCGATAGCGACCCCCTCTCCATCTTCAAGCGGCAGATAAACTTCATCCAGAAGACCGGCATTGCTACGGCCATGGTCGGCCTGCTCAACGCCCCCAGAGGGACGAAACTCCACCAGCGGCTCAAGAAGGAAAACCGCCTGCTTGATAACTTCTCCGGCGATAACACGGATTTCTCCATTAACTTCATTCCCAAAATGAAATACGAAACGCTCGTGGCCGGCTATAAAAACGTCCTGGATACCATTTATTCGCCGCGCCATTATTACGAGAGGGTCGTTACGTTACTAAAAGAATACAAACCCCGCAAGACGGCCGGGATATCGCAGCTGCGGTTTAATCACGTCACCGGGCTTCTCAAGTCCTTCTGGTTTCTGGGCGTCACCAACAAGGGCCGGAGGTATTTCTGGAGGCTGATGATTTTAACGCTGCTGAAACGCCCCCGGCACTTCGCCCTGTCGGTAAACCTGGCCGTCTCGGGGTTCCACTTCCGCAAGGTGGCCGAAGGCTACAACAAAATAATACTACCTCTGCACCATCAGGGCGTATAGCCGGCCCCGGCCTATCTTAGAACATAGCCAGGGATATCGGCTGGTGACTATCAGTCCTCCCGCCAGTTCCAGTCCATGCCCCCTTTGAAAAAGCCGGCGTTCATCTGGTTGGAGATAAAGAGGTTGGCGTCGGGGAAACGCCTGACCATGGCGTAGTAAAACCCGGCCTCGTCGGTCGTGTTGGCCAACTCCTCCTCGGTGGCGATTAAATAGTCCCTGGTGAAATGAAACGAGCTGGCGTCGAAAGGCATGCCCGGCCTCTGGTGTCCCGGGATGACGACCTCGGCCCCCATCGCCTCCAGGCGCTCGATGTCGCGCACCCACTGCGCGCGCTCCGTGGCGGTGACCTCGCAGGTGAAGGGGTGGGCCTGGTTGAAGAGGACGTCGCTGCCGTAGAGGGTCTTGATGGCCGGTATCCAGACCACCGTGTTGTACTTGAGGTCGCCCATGACCTTGGGGATTATCTCGATGCGGTGGCCTTCCAGCTCGAAGTGGTTTTCCGTCATGGGCTCGATGGCGACCTGTTGCCGGGGCGTGTTGATGGGCCCGATGGTCTCTTCCCAGTGCTCGATTTTACCGAAGAACTGCTTGTTGATGGTTCTGGCGACCTCCGGCAGGGCGATAACCCTGGCCTCCGGGAAGGCATCGGCGATGGGCCCCAGGCCGAAGTAGTGGTCGGGGTGGGCGTGGGTGACGTAAATCGTCCGCAGGCGCTTACCCGTCTCCAGTATCTCGGCCACGACGCGGTGGGCGTTGGAGAGCGTCCACTGGGCGTCGATGAGGGCGCAGTCGGTCTTGCCGGTGACGATGACCGAGGCCACCTCGAAGCCGCTTTCGTCGCTGAAAAAGACCCTGGTGGCCGGTAAGTCCGGCCCGTGGGTATCGATTCTGACTTCCATAGGTTAGTCCTCCGGGGCGAGTATGCCTAAGTTTACCAAGCGGTGGTCTCCATTGCAAAGCGGAAAGAGGGCCAAAAGGAAACGGAGTCCATCAGTCGGGCGGGAGTGCCTGAGGAGGCGTTTTAGGATATACCGAAGCCCGGCTAGGCCGCATGAATCCGGCCGCACCGGGGGCATTGGACGCTGCGGCCCCGGAGTGACGGGGGCACCTTCAGCTTGACGCCGCAGTCGCAGTCAATCATCCCGTAGTCGTTCAGGCGCAGCATGACATCGGAGACCTCGCGGGTGCGTTCCGCCTTGGCCGATTTAAACGTTTCGCCGATGGGCTCCGGCGATGAGGCTTCCCTCAACCCCACGGCCCCCACCGCGGCCACCGTGCCCGGCGTCAGGATACCCCGCCTGCCCGAGTGGACCTGGCGGTAGGCCTTATCGTAGTCATTAAAGGAAGCCCCGCCCGCCATAGCCCGCAGGATGCGTATCCTCTCGGAGATGGGCGGGTGGGTGCTGGTCAGGTCGGCGGCGGCCCGGCCTTTCTGGCGGAAGGGATTGATGATATACATCGGCGCCGTGGCCTTGTTGGCCGATTTAAGCTGGGAGGTGGAGCCGCCGAGTTTCTCCAGGGCCGAGGCCAGCCCTTCGGGATAGCGGGTATACAGGGCGGAAGAGGCATCGGCCATATACTCCCGCTTGCGGGAGATGGCGAAGTAAATCAGGTACGCCGCAATGGGCGCCAGAATCATAAACACGACGCCGACGAGCATGATGATGACCTGCGCCTGGCCGCCGCCGCTGCCCGAAGAGCTTCGCCGCGACCCGCTCATGCCGCCGAAGATGAGGATGCGCGAGACGTACCAGGCCAGTATGACGATAGCCCCCAGCAGCACGCTGCAGATGGCCATGAGCAGGACATCGCGGTTCCGGATATGCGCCAGCTCGTGCCCGATAACCCCCTGCAGCTCGTCGCGGTTGAGCTTCTGGAGCAATCCCGAGGTGATGGCCACGGAGGCTTTATTGGGGTCGCGGCCGGTGGCGAAGGCATTTAAGGCCGGGTCGTCGATGATGTAGATATCAGGCATTTTCGTAAGTCCCGAGGCTATCTTCATCTCCTCGACGACGTTGTAGAGGCGGGGGTAGTCATTCCGGCTGATTTTTTTGGCCTTGGAAAGTGACAGCAGGATGCTGTCCCCCTGGAAAAAGGCGACCAGGCTCAGGATGGCCCAGACGGCGAAGGCCACGGCCAGCCCGCCGTAAGGGTTATCGAAAAAGGCCATCCCCAGGAAATAGCCGATGGCCAGCAGCAGCGCCGCCATGACCGTAACCAGCACGGCCGACCTTATTTGATTCGACCTTATCTGTTCCCACATGGTGATAATATTTTTCGTTTAGGTGAAACTGACCTTGGGGGCCTCTCGCTGGTCGGGGACGACCACCTCGAAGAACTCCCCGGCCTTGAAGGCGAACATCCCGGCGATTACATTGGAAGGAAACATCTGTGTCTTGTTATTGTATTTCAGCACCGAATCATTATAATACTGCCGGGAGAAGCTGATTTTGTTCTCGGTTGAGGTCAGCTCTTCCTGAAGTGCCAGGAAGTTCTGGCTGGCTTTCAAATCGGGGTAGCTTTCGGCCACAGCCAGCAGGCGTCCCAGGGCCGCTCCCAGCATGCCCTCGGCCTTGCCCCTTTCCCCGGCGCCCGCCGACGAAACCTGCTGGGCCAGGTTGCGGGCCTTGGTGACCGCCTCCAGCGTTTCCCGCTCGTGCTTCATATAGCCCTTGACCGTCTCCATGAGGTTGGGGATGAGGTCATAGCGCCTTTTCAGCTGAACGTCTATCTGCGCCCAGGCATTTTTCACCTGGTTGCGCAGTCCTACCAGGCCGTTGAAAATACCGATGATGACGGCGATGAAAACGAAGACGACGGCGATTATTATCCAGACCCAATATTCCATAGACTGCCTCCTCTTCGGTAGTACTCTACCAATGTATTTATCTTATAATACTATTGTACCAGTTTATCCGGTATTATGCTTGGGACTTGAAGACGTCGCCGAGGAAACTCATCACGTCCTGCCGGGAGCCGGCACCACCCGGCGCTTTCCCGGCCAGCGACTTCAGCAGGTGGCCGACTTCCCCGCCGTCGAACCAGATGCCGTGCCCATCGCGGCAGATGTCCACCAGTATCTTGCCGCCATCATCGATAAAGACCTTCTTCATGTTCCGGCGGCAGATGGGGCACTTCCGTTTCTTCTCCGCCGATTCGGCCTCCGCAGCTTCGAGGATGCCATCGAGGAACGGCAGTGAGCTTTCCAGGCCGGATGATTCCAGCAGCAGCTCGAGCTCTCCGGCATCGAACCAGACCCCCCGGCAGGCGGGGCAGTAGTCCAGCTCAATATGGCTCTGCTCGACGACTATCATGTCGTTTTTACATACCGGGCAAATCATCTCAATGTATCCTCACGGTAGATTATATGAATTCTAAATTTATTAAGGATTCCTGTCAAGGAGGGCCCGGCCGGTGATTTTTACCCGGGCCCGGCTCATTATCCCCGTGTTTGTAGGGCGATAATCTTGTTTTGGAGACTGGAAAAAGCACCGGCCGCGGTGCTATACTGAGTTAAATTTTCGGTCATATTTAACTCAACAAGCGGATTACCGGAAGGAGGCGAAGATGGCCAAGACCAAATACGGGCATTTCATCAAAGAGCTCCAATTCAAGGATTACGGGCCGGGGCTGTGCCGGCAGGGGACGGAGATGAACGGCGCCCTCCTCGGCTACGATGTCAACGTGCAGTACGGGGCCTACTGGTCGGCGGGCAAGATGGGCCGTGAGCCTTACGGCGCCGAGGTGCACGCGTTCGACCAGGTGATGATATGGATGGGGACGGATACCTACGACATGGGCTACCTGGGGGCGGAGGTGGAGCTCTACCTGGGCGAGGAAAAAGAAACGCACATGATTACCACCGCCACGGCCGTGGCCGTCCCCAGGGGCACGCCGCATTTCCCGGCGACGATTACCCGCATGGACGACCGCATTATTTACATGACGATATCGCTGGCCGGCGAGCTTACCGCCAAGCCCTTCAAGCTGGACGACCGCCCGCCCACCCCGGCCGGCTTCATGCGCTCTAAATACAGGGAGAACGTGCAGTCACTGGCCTTCCTGCGCAACGGCCCCTGGCACTACGGCCCGCTCAACGCCGATACCCACGAGGGGGCCATCACCGATATCAACGGCCGGGGCTTCGAGTTCAACATGTCCTACGAGAGCATGAACAAGGCGCCTTACCGCTTCGGGCCGGTGCCCGATAAGCCCCACGTCCACCCCTATACCGAGTTCCTGCTCTTCATGGGGGCCGATACCGAAGACCTGAGCTACCTGGGCGCCGAGGCCGAGCTCTACATGGGCAAGGAGATGGAGAAGCACGTCATCACCCGGCCCACCATTGCCATCCAACCCAAGGGTCATCCCCACTGCCCGCTCGTGGTGACGCGGCAGGAGCGGCCCTGGATATTCGCCGTGATTCGCCCCTGGGGCTGGGGCGGCGAGGGGCCCAGCGGCTACGTGGACGCGGACGGGAAAGTCGAAGAATAAAGGAGACGAAGAGATGGCGGAGACGAAATACGGGTATCTGATTAAAAAACTCGAGTACCAGACGGACAGCGGCGAGCACATGACCATGCCGGTGGGGGAAGACCTGGCGGGCATCGACCTGAGCTTCGCCTTCGGCTACCGCCGCGGCCTGGGGATGTGGGGCTCCGACGGCGGCGTCAAGCACGCCCACCCCTACGGCGAGTGCCTGCTATTCTCCGGGCTGGACTACGACCGCCCCGGCTACCTGGGGGCGGAAATCGAGATTGCCATGGGCGAGGATGGCAAGAAATACGTCTTCGATACGCCCACCATCGTCGTCCTCCCCGCCGGTTACCCGCACTGCCCGGTGGTGACGCGTAAGGTGGAAAAGCCCTTCGGCTTTCTGGCCATTTCGCTGTCCGGCGGGCATGCCATGACGGAGCCCTCCGTCGCCGCCGACCCGGAAGAGCTGATACAGAAGCTGGAGCTGCGCGACCTGCACCGCACCGAGGGCGGCAACGCCGACTTGTTCAGCTGGTGGAGCGGCAAGGATAGAGAAGGCTTTACCCTCAATTTCACCTGGGCGTTCCACACCGGGCTCGGCGCCTGGCACCCGGACGACCCGCACGTGCATCCCGGCGACGAGGCCCTGCTCTTCGTCGGCACCGACCCCGACCGGCCCGACTACCTGGGGGCGGAGATAGAGATAGCCATGGGCAAGGAGAAGGAGATACACGTCTTTGATAAGCCCACGGTAGTCGTCGCCCCTCACGGGCTGGTGCACTGCCCGCTGATTACCCGCCGCGTCGATAGCCCCTATATGTTCAGCGCTATCAGCCTCAATACCGAGCACGCCACCAAATGGCTGGGAGGGGGCAAGGGCAAGAACCAGCCGCCGCCCCCCACCCGTTAAGTCGGCGGAACGTTTAGATCGGCACGTCCACCAGCAGGGTGGTGCCTTTGCCCGGTTCGGAGGATACCTCGATGGTGCCCCCCACCAGCAGGGCGCGTTCCTGCATCCCCATCAGGCCCAGCTGGCCCCGGCGGGGGAGGTCGGCCATGCTCGGCGGCGGTTGGAACCCTTTGCCGTTATCATGGACGGTCAGCCGGATATCGCTCGCGTTGAAGGTCACCTCCACGCTTACCGACGTCGCCTGGGCGTGCTTGCGGATATTATTGAGCGCCTCCTGGAAGACGCGGAAGAGGGACAGCTCGACCTCGCCGGAGAGGCGCCTTTCCTCGCCGGTGACGGTGAAGTCGGAGAGCATCCCTTCCGTCTCCTCCAGGCCGCTGGTCAGCGAGCGCAGCGCCGGTATCAGGCCCAGGTCGTCGAGCAGGGAGGGACGCAGGTTCTGGATGAAGCGGTGCATCGACTGCAGCCCCTGGTTGAGGTTGTTCTGGATGTCCTGCAGGCCGGAGACGTCCGCCGCGCCGAAGTCGTGCCGCCGGCGGAGGAGGTTATCCAGCTGGCGGGATAGGGAGCCCATAATCTGCGCCATGTCGTCGTGGAGCTCGCGGGCGATGTACTTCCTCTCTTCTTCGTGCGCCTTGGTGACCTGCTGTAAATAGTAGCGCAGATTGTCCTCGAGCACCTTGCGCTCGGTGATATCCACCAGCGTCTCGATGGCCCCGATGATGGCCCCGCCTTCGTCGCGGATGGGGCTGGCGGTGAAGTGCAGCCAGCGGCCCCGGCCGCCCAGCGAGGCGAAGTAGTCCTCCGCCTCGTAGGCCCCGTCGATGAGCGGCGATTTCTTGTACTTGTTACGGTAGTATTTCTCGTACTCCAGGATGGGCGCGCCGTTGACAATCAGGTCGGCCATGCAGGGCCTTTTCTCCCGGTAGAAGGAGCGCCAGTGGTCGCTGGTGCCGATGACATCCTCCGCGGCGCGGCCGGAGATGGCCTCCAGCGCCGTGTTCCAGTGGGTGACGATGTGCTCGGTGTTGACCACGAAGAGGGGCGTGGCCGAGCCGTTGATGATTTTTGAAAGCGTCTTTGAGCTTAGTGGCATAGCAGTACGCCGGTCTTAGAGCAGCTCCTCCAGGGTAAACCAGCCCTTCTTGAGGCCGTAGAGGACGGCCTCGGTGCGGGAGCCCACCCCCAGCTTGTTGAAGATGTCCCTCATGTGCCCCTCGACGGTGCGGTAGCTGAGGTGCAGCCGGTCGGCGATGTCCTTATTGGTCAGCCCCCGGGCCGCCAGCTTGATGATGTCCAGCTCCCGCACGCTGAGGTGCTCGGCGTCCGCCTCCATCTCCGGCACCTTCTCCGGCAGCTTGAAGTAGTTCATCACCTTCTTGGCGATGGCCGGGTCGAGGACAGGCTCGCCTTTGTGGATGGCCTTGATGGCGTGCACCAGCTCGTCGCCGCTGACGCTCTTGAGCAGGTAGCCGGCGGCCCCGGCCTTGAGCAGGGCGAAGACGTACTCGTCGTCGTCGTAGGCGCTGAGTATCAGTACCCCGGTGCGGGGGTTGATGAGCTTGATTTGCCGCGTGGCGTCGATGCCGTTGAGTTTGGGCATGGCGATATCCATGATGACCACGTCCGGCTTGAGCTCGGTCACCAGGTTCACCACCTCCTCGCCGTTGGAGGCCTCGCCGGCAATAGTCAGCCCTTTTTCGTCCTCCAGCAGGCGGCGGATACCCTGGCGGGTTATCTTGTGGTCTTCGCCCAGGATGATGCTGATATCACTCAAAATCTTGCCCCCAGCTTCCATAATATCAGTAAATAGCGCGCCTGTATAGACTTAGCGGCATTAATTGTACTTTGGATATAGGACTCTTGTGCAGTGGCACGGTGAGGAACACCTGTATCGTTCAGGTGTTATCGCCATTAAGGTTGCACACTACACGCACCGAATGGAGTGATTCCTGCGGAAGAAACGGGCGTGATGACGGATGGAGCCGCACCCCGCCAGGGGATAACCTTAAATTAGAAAGGTTGCACAGGAGGTTCGCCCGTGGATAGTTCGCTGGATTTCGCCGCCATACAGGCCATGTTCGAAAACAACGCCGCCAAGGTGGAAGGCCTTATCGATAGCTACGTGGATAAGAAGGAGCAGCTCATCTCGCTGCTGCAGGATATCCAGGCCGAGTTCAACTACATCCCGCAGGACGTCATCATCAAAATCAGCCAGAAGCTGGATATACCCCTCAGCCAGGTCTTCAGCGTGGCCACCTTCTTCCAGGCCTTCAGCCTCAAGCCGCGCGGGCGACATACCATTACCGTCTGTGTGGGCACGGCCTGCCATGTCAAGGGCGGCCAGCGGCTCGTCGAAAAGATGGCCCGCGACTATAATCTCAAGCCCGGCGAGACCACCGATGACGAGCGGTTCACCCTGGAGACGGCCAACTGCCTGGGGTGCTGCGCCCTGGGCCCGGTAGTGGTGGTGGACGGGAAATACGAGAGCCAGGTCAACCCGGAAAAGCTGGATAAAATCCTCAAGAAGTACGAATAACAAACGGGAAGGCTGAAAAATGGTAGAGCAAGTACGCAAGCTACTGGATAAGAAACTCAACAGCATTCAAGGGCTGGAGGAGCTCCGCAAGTCCCTCCAGGCGGACAAGGACTCGAGCCGCATGGTCATCTCCGTCTGCGGCGGCACCGGCTGCCGCGCCTCCGGGGCGGAAGCGGTCGTCGAGGCCTTCGCCGAGGAAATCGAGCGGCAGGAGCTGGCGGCCAAAATAGAGTTCAAGGAGACGGGCTGCCACGGTTTCTGCGAGCGCGGCCCGGTGGTGGTCATCGGCCCCAAAAAGATTTTCTACCAGCGGGTGCAGCCCGAGGACGTGCCGGAGATTATCGCCGAGACGGTCGTCAAGGGCGGCGTCGTCCGGCGCCTGCTCTATACCGACCCGGCCACCGACGAAGAGATTACCTACGAGACGGACGTGCCCTTTTATAACCGGCAGACCCGCCACATCCTGGGGGCCAACGGCGAGATAGACCCCACCGACATCGAGCAGTACATCGCCGCCGGCGGCTACGCCGCACTGGCCAAGGTGCTGGCCGGGATGACGCCGGAGGCCATCGTCAAGGAAATTACCGAGTCCGGCCTGCGGGGCCGGGGCGGCGGCGGCTTCCCCACCGGGCGCAAGTGGCAGTCCTGCCGCGCCGCCGCGGGCGAGGTGAAGTACGTCCTCTGCAACGCCGACGAGGGCGACCCCGGCGCCTACCAGGACAGAAGCATTTTAGAAGGAAATCCTCACAGCGTCATCGAGGGGATGATTATCGGCGCCTATGCCATCGGCGCCGGCCAGGGCTATATCTACGTGCGCAATGAGTACCCCCTGGCCGTAGAGCACGCCCGGGCGGCCCTGGACCAGGCCGTGGAATACGGCCTCCTCGGCGAGGACATCCTGGGCACCGGCTTCGATTTTAAGGTGACCATCAACAAGGGCGGCGGGGCCTTCGTCTGCGGCGAGTCCAGCGCCCTTATTGCATCACTGGAAGGCAAGGTCGGCGAGCCGCGCGCCAAGTACGTCCACATGTCGGAAAAGGGCCTCTGGGACAAGCCCTCGCTCTTAAACAACGTCAAGACCTGGGCCAACGTGCCGCTCATCATCAATAAAGGCGCCGACTGGTACGCCAAAATCGGCACCCCCGGCAGCAAGGGCACCATGATATTTTCGCTCGTCGGCAAGATAAACAACTCCGGCCTGGTGGAGGTGCCCTTCGGCATCACCCTGCGGGAGATGATTTACGATATCGGCGGCGGCATCCCCAACGGTAAGAAGTTCAAGGCCGTCCAGACGGGCGGGCCCTCCGGCGGCTGCATACCCGAGGAGTTCCTGGATACCCCGGTGGACTTCGACGCGCTGACCAAGCTCGGCTCGATGATGGGCTCCGGCGGCATGATTGTCATGGACGAGGACAACTGCATGGTGGACGTGGCCCGCTATTTCATCGAGTTCCTTAAGGGCGAATCGTGCGGCAAGTGCACGCCCTGCCGCGAGGGCCTGGCCAAGCTCTCCGAAATCCTCAACCGGATTACCCACGGCCAGGGCGTCCCCGAAGACCTGGAGCTCATGGCCGACCTGGGCGAGATTCTCCACGACGGCGCCCTCTGCGCCCTGGGCAAATCGGCGGCCAACCCGGTACTCAGCACCCTGAAATACTTCAAGGACGAGTACCTGGCCCATATCAACGAGAAGAAATGCCCCGCCGGGGTCTGCCGGGAGCTGCTCACCTTCTCCATCGACCCGGAGAAGTGCACCGGCTGCGGCGTCTGCGCCCGCGGCTGCTCCACCAACGCCATCAGCGGCGAGAAAAAGCAGCCGCACGTAATCAACCAGGGTATGTGCATCAAATGCGGGGTCTGCTACGACGCCTGCAAGTTCGGTGCCGTAATTAAAGAGTAATCAGATAGTATTAACAGTCGAAGGAGGCAGTTGATGACCAAGTACTGGCTCAGTGGTGAGAAATCGGTCGATGTCGTCGAAGCGGAAGATGCCGACGTGGTGCACTTTTCCGTTGATGATAAGGATGTAATGGTATCCGGGGGGCAGACCATCTACGAGGCCCTCCAGCGTATGCCCGGCATCGCGGAAATCCCCGCCCTCTGCTATCACCCGGCGGTACGCCCTTACGGGGCCTGCCGGCTCTGCACCGTCGAGGTCAGCGAGGACGGGGGCAAGACCTTCCGGTTCGTGGCCTCCTGCCTCTACCCGGTCAAAGAGGGCATGATGGTCAAGACCAACTCTGAAAAGGTAAGGAAGCTGCGCAAGGGCATCATCGAGCTGCTGCTGGCCCGCTGCCCCAATACCCAGATAATCAAAGAGCTGGCCGCCGAGTACGGCGTGGAGAAGCCCCGCTTTGCACTGGGCGATAACGACTGCATCCTCTGCGGACTGTGCGTGAGGGCCTGCCAGGAGATTATCGGCAAATCGGCCATCAGCCTGGTCAACCGCGGCATCTATAAAGAGGTCGCCGCCCCCTTCTACGCCTACGAGCTGGGCGAGGGCTGCATCGGCTGCGGCGATTGCGCCTTCGTCTGCCCCACCGGCGCCATCGTCATGGGCCCCAACGGCAAGCCGCAGTTGCCACGGGTAAAGATACCCTATGCCGAAATCGGCGCGATGGCGGCCCAGGGGAAGGCCTCCGCTTCCCAGGGCTAATCCTCAATTTAATCGCTAATCAAGAAAGGCACGGCTGGTCAGGTCGTGCCTTTCTCTTTAAGAGATGAGATGAAACCACGGATATATGCTAGTTATAGGGCAGCAGCGGCCGGTACATACCGGCGCGCAGGATGGTAAACCGGAAGGCCAGGTTGCCGGTCAGTATCAGTACCGCGTTGATGACCCACACCGCCGGCGAAGCCCCGTCGGTAGCGGCGGTAATCACCAGCGGGACGACGATGCCGATGAAGATAATCACCAGCCAGAAGACGAGCGACAGGTGTCCCTTGACGATGGACTTTACCGAGTTGAGGGCCGTAGCTCCGTTATAGCTGGAGACCCACAGGTGCAGGGCCACGAAGACGGCGTAGGCCGAGAGGATGGCGATGGTGAAAATCTTCACGGCGTAAAAATCGGCGGCCCCGGAGAAGGAGTGAATGGCCAGCAGGATAGCGCCGCCCCCCACCAGCCCGGCGATGACGAAGAGCACCGGCATGATGGTGGAGTTCCAGATTTTAACGCAGTTCACGTAGCTCAGGACGAAACCGCTGTAGGTGGCCACGCCGAAGGCGGCTATCCCCGCCGTTATTTTAAAGAATGTCTCCGCCGCGGTGCCGGGCGCCCAGAAGGTGATGGCCATCTGGATGGCGGCGGCCCCGATGAAGAGCACCACCAGGAGAAAGCCCCGGGATATCCAGGAGGAGTTGGGGCGCAGCGCCATCCGCCAGGCGATGGATTTCTTGTGCAGGTGGGCCATATCGAACAGGCCCATGCCCAGGGCGAAGAGCCAGCCGATGAACATCCCCCACAGGTTATTGAAATACAGCGAGGCCAGGTAAAGCCCCCCGGCGATGCCGCCGCAGAAAAAGGCGACGGCGATGAGCCGGCCCATTCCTTCCGACCAGTCCCGCGAGGGCGTGTCCTTGACCATGAAATCCCAGAGTTCGGAGCGCATTAGGTAACCTCCCCGGTGCCGACAAGATTACAGGTATAAACCTATATTAATATTGTGTCATCTGGAGGGTGGTGATTCAATACAAGATTGTTAATAGAAGTATTAAGCCGCTTAATACATCAATCGCGATATGGTATCATTGAAACAAGGGTCTTATTCATATTTCCGCTACGGAGGTAGCCGATATTGTCCACGGTACCCAATCTAGACCTCTATAATCTGGTAATCTTTTACATCGTCGCCCGGGAAAAGAGTCTGAGCTCGGCGGCGGAGAAGCTCTATCTCACCCAGCCCGCCGTGACCTACCACATCAAGGCCCTGGAGGAGTACACGCGGGTCAAGCTGCTGGAGTTTAAGAAGCGGCAGGTGGCCCTGACGCCTCACGGTAAGGAGCTCTTCAAGTACGCCGAGGCCGTCTACCGGCAGATGGTCGATGCGGACATGTATATCCGGTCGGCCAGGGAGTCGGCCCTGCGCGCCGGCATCGCCAGCGTCTATATCTCCACCATCGGCCCGGTGGTCAAGAAGATGTTCGAGGAAGACCCGGAGGTAAAGCTGACGGTACACAGCAGCGACGCCATCGAGCTGGTGCAGGACGTCCTCGACTCCCGCCTCGACCTGGCCGTCGTCCCCAGCTTCGATTACGACGCCGGCAAGGTGAG
>Ga0315537_1002777_pt1 | contig 13205 bp, 13 predicted proteins | sample SalMarSW160270MG_FD_203091 | JGI IMG/M metagenome (GOLD analysis project Ga0315537, IMG submission 203091) | Salt marsh sediment microbial communities from the Plum Island Ecosystem LTER, Massachusetts, United States - Salt Marsh Sediment SW1602-70 ... | reverse complement strand
CTCTAAATCTTTGAACTACCGGCGTCAACCAGGGCAGCCGATTTTCTGGCGCGGACAAAGGCATCAACCACTTTAGAGTCAAACTGGCTGCCCCGATTATTTTTTATCTCATCGCAGGCAGTCTGGATACTCTGGGCCTCACGGTAGGGACGGCCGGAGATAATGGCATCATAGGTATCAGCCACCGCCAGGATGCGGGCAGCCAGCGGTATCTGCTCACCGGCCAACCCGTCAGGATAACCGGTGCCGTCATAGCGCTCATGGTGATGCCTCACCGCCTTCAGGATTACCTCTTCCTCGACGATAGGCGTCAGGATGTGTTCACCGATGCTAGAATGGGACAGTATATGCCGATACTCCTCATCGTTTACCTTACCCGGCTTATTCAAGACCGCCTCCCTCACCCCAATTTTACCGATATCGTGAATTAAGCCGGCCAGCCTTATCTGCTCAATTTCCGGCTTGGACAAGCCCAGCTCGGCGGCGATAGCCACCGATATATCAGCCACCCGCTGAGAATGGCCGCTGGTATACTTATCCTTAGCTTCCAGAGCGTAGACCAGCGCCGTTACGGCATTAAGAAAGGCGGCGCGGATTTTCCGCGCCTGCTCTCCAACCTTCTGCTCCAGGTGCAACTGATAGTCTCTATTCTCCTGCTCCAGCCTTCTTCTCTCCAGGGCCCTCTCCACACTCAGCAGCACCTCATCCAGGTTAAACGGCTTGGTGATATAATCATAAGCCCCCTGCTTAAGACACTCGATGGCGGTGTTGATATCGACAACCGCCGTAGCCATGATTACGGCTATATCGGGGTGGGCCGCCTTTATCTCCGAAAGCAGCTCAACTCCCGACTTACCCGGCATCTTGATATCCAGAATTGCCAGCTGCACGGCGGTATTCTTTATCAGCTCAATAGCCTCATCGGCGGTGCTCGCCTGCTCACACCGGTAGCCGGCCACCCCCATCTTCTCGGATAGGACCCGCCTTACTACCATCTCATCGTCAACTATTAATATAACCGCCTGCTTTTTCGCCATTACTCCCAACCCCTATACTAAACAGTCTGCAATCGCCGCAAGCTCTCCCTGACCATGGCCCTAAGCTCGTCCGGAGAAAAGGGCTTGAGCAAAAACGGCCGGCCCTCCCTCTCCAGAAAACTCTGGGTATCATCACCAGCCACATCTCCGGTAGTGAATATCACCCGGCCGGCCAGCTCCGGGTATCTTTTCTTTATATAGCGATAAAGCTGCTTGCCATCCATTACCGGGGTCTTGATATCAACCAGAAGCAGGTCATAGTCTCCCTTCATCAACATACTTTCCGCCGCCACCCCGTTAACCGCAAAGTCCACCTGATACCCCTGGCTGGCGAGAGCACGTTGGCAGACCTGCCTTATGCTCGGCTCATCCTCAACGGATAAGATTTTCCCCTTGACGCCGCTGGAGTTACTCATCGCTTACTCCTCGGCACTTATTATCCTGCCGATACCAGCAGTTCCACGATAAAGGTAGCCCCTTTACCCGGCTCGCTTTCAGCATATACCCTGCCCCCGTGCTCGGTTATTATCCCGTGGCAGATACTCAGGCCTAAGCCCGTCCCCTCCCCCACCTCCTTGGTGGTAAAAAAGGGGTCAAACAAACGCCCCAGGTTTTCCCTGGCAATCCCGGGGCCGTCATCGGTAAAGGAGGCCCTGATAATGTTGCCTATACGCCGGGTAGTGATAGCCAAGGTACCCCTCTGGGACTCCTGGCGCATAAAATGCTCGGCGTTTATAACGATATTGAGAAACACCTGCTGCAGTTGAAAACAGTCAGCCATAGTCAGCGGCAGGTCAGGAGCCAAACGGCTAACTACCTGTATGTTCTCTACCTTATGCTCATAGGCACGCAATACCAGCACCTTTTCAATCACGTCGTTTATATTTATCAGCTGTTTTGCCGGTGAATGTTTGCGGGCAAAGATAAGCAGGTTCTTCATAACGTCGGCGGCACGCCGGGCCTCACTATAGATAATTTTTACGTCTTCCTTAACCTCATCAGGGATATCCTTTCCCAAAAGCAACTGAGAGAAACCTATAACACTGGTCAGCGGGTTATTAAGCTCATGGGCAATACCCGATGCCAGCTCACCGATGGAGGCCAGCCGGTCAGCGATGATAAGTTGCTCTTCGGTCCTCCTCTGCTCAGCCTCCATGCCCTCAAGCTCAGCCACACGTTGGCGCAGGGCTTCTAACTCCACAACCAGCTCTACCTGTATTTCAGCAACCTGTTCCATTTTTCTTCCCGGCAACGGAGAGGATTAGAAAGCATCAAAAAGGCGCAGAAAACACTAAACTAAACCTATCCAAAATAAACCTTTGTTGACACTTGTCCACATAATAGCACATATATTGCCTACTGTCAACTTTACCTTACCAAAAGGCTCTTAAGGTAACCATCGCTTGCCAGCGGGAAATTATAACGGAATTTTTACACCAATTTTATGGGCAATTAATCTCATCACTCTAAAATAAAAATATAACAACTTTAATGGAGAATAAGTTGACCGAAGAACTCAAATACAACCTGCTGATTATCGACAAAAGTGGCCTCACCCGGGACGAGCTAAGCGTCTCAGCCTTATCCGAAGAGGGCTTCGAAGTAACCACCCTCCCCGACCACTCTGAGGCGCTGTCCAGATTAAGTGAGCTAAGACCCGACCTGATTATTCTCGGGGAAGAGCTGGCAGAAGACAGCTTTGAAACCTGCCGCCGGCTACGCCGGGCAATTGACGTTCCGGTTCTCATGCTGGGCACCATAACCCGTTCCCGGGGCTGGGTAAGAGCAATAAACGCCGGCGCCGACCTCTACCTGGCCAAACCGGTAAGCCAGGCCGAGCTGATAGCCAGAATGAAGGCCATCCTGCGCCGCCGCCAGTGGGCCTGTGCCGGAAGATAACCCAAGCCAAGGAGGAAACAAAGGTGGAAAGAAACACAGACGGCAACAGCCAGAATCTAGGCAGAATAATTAAACAGCAGAGACTTCTCTCCGGACTAACTCTAAGGGAGCTTGCCAATAGCTCCGGGGTATCTTCTTCCCATATCGGCCGCATAGAGAGAGGCGAACGCTTCCCCTCCGCCCACGTCCTGCGCCACATCGCCCGCCACCTGGGCTTCGAGGAGAGCGAACTATTCGCCCTGGCCGGCTATTTCACCCCCCAGCCCCCCACAGCGGCCGAACGGCGAGCGGCCGATAGTTTTACCCAGCTGGACCCCATTGTAGCCCGAGCCCTGTCACAGGAGACTATCGAGATACAGCGTCTTGCGCTCGTCATCCTCACCCTGATAAAAAGCATCGCCAAATCAAAGGACTGATAAAAATGTCAAAGAACAATCGGCAAGACATTATCTTTATACTGACCAAGGGCGAGGTCCTGGCCTGCGCCCGAGAGTTAAAAATACCCGAAGAGCAGGTAGCCGATGATACTATCGAGCTGGTGAAGGACAAAATCAAACGCGAATTCGGCCGCTGGCCGGAGATAGTAAAAGAAGTCCTCACCCAAGTTAGCCGGTGCCCCCTGGGACTAACTTGCTTTCCTTCATGTTGCTGGTGGAAAGAGGGCAGATGCATATTCCCGCGATAGGCTCTGCCCCCGCCACCCGCAAGCAGCCACCAACTAACTTTACCCCCACCAATGACGCCTACTGTCCACTAAAATTCAAATAGTCACCATTTCGCTATCCCCCAAAATGCCCATTACGAACGTATTTTTGCCAGTTTGCTATTTTCTTTAGTTGACTACTGGCATTATTTTCGCTTTTATGGTACAATGTGAGCAAACCCTGCCGGGGGTATTACTGCATTATGGGCAATAACGGCTCCAAAAACAACGATAAAGCTCTGGGCCTCCTCCTGGAAAAGGTATACAGGGGTGGGGGCTACGATTTCCGCGATTACAAGCGCGGGACGGTAACCCGCCGCCTGCAGCGGAGGTTATACGCCACCGGGGCAACCACCTACGAAGAATACACGCACTTTCTGGAAAACCACCCGGAAGAATACCAGACCCTGGCCGATGACCTCACCATAAAGGTAAGCGGCTTCTTCCGCAGTCGTCACACCTTTCAGCAGGTAGCCAGGCTGGTGCTACCCAGGCTGGTAGCACACAAAATAAAACGGGGAGAACGCAGCTTAAGCCTCTGGAGCACCGCCTGCGCCCGTGGCGAAGAGCCGTACTCCATAGCCATCCTGCTGGCCGATTTTCTGGGCAGCCAGCTGGCCCAGTTTGAGATATCAATCCATGCCTCCGATATCAACCGCCAGGCTCTGGCCGAGGCGGAGGCAGCAGTATACTCTCCAAAAGAGGTGGAGAGCCTCCCCCCACCCACCCTGGCCAATCACTTCAGCCGCAACGGAGAAGGCTATGCGGCCAACAGCAACATCAGACACATGGTCAACTTCTCCTATTTCGACCTGACCTCAGCCACTCCCCCACCCTTCGCCGCCCTAGACTGCGCCTTCTGCTGCAACATCCTGATATACCTGCAACGGCAGCTCCAGGAGAAGGTCCTAAGCCTGGTCTACGACTCGCTGGCCACCCCCGGCTATCTGGTCTTAGGCGAGGTGGAGACGCTCACAGATAACCTGCGCCCCAGGCTGGAGTGCATCAATACCAAGGCAAAAATATACAAAAAAGTATAGGAGAAAGGCAATGCCGGAAAGAGTAAAGACGGCCAGTAAAATACCCTCACTTAATACCACCCAGCGCCGTAAGGCAGAGGGAACACCAAATGAAAGCAATGAACAGTCCGAACTGAATCGGAGGACACGCTTACTCAACAGCCTGATATGGCTCCTCATGGGGGCGTTAGGCATATTCCTGGTTTATGTCCTCACCACCGGGATGCAATCATGGGCATCCGGCCTTTTCTCCTTCGCCGCCGCACTGGTCGTCTCCGGCATAGGCTACTGGCTGGCTCGCTCCGGTAGATTCTACGCCGCGGTATATCTTTTCCTGAGCGGCTTCGTCGTTTTGCTACTATTCATAGTATTTATGGGGGGAAGAACCGCCTTTACCATCTCTGAAGAAACCGGCCTGGGGTGGGGAGTAGTAGCAACAGCAATAATGATATCATTCGTACTGGCCTGCATGGCATGGCTCTTCGGAGAAAGTATAAACAACGCCTTTTCCACAATAAAAAGACACTCAGAAGAACTACAGGCCAGTCACGAGGAACTAAAAGCAGCCAACGCCGAACTCAGGGCCACCAAAGAGGAACTGCGCTCCAGCAACGAGGAGCTTAAGGCCGCCCACGATAAACTCCTGGAAACACAGGAACAGCTAATCCGCTCGGAAAAGCTGGCGGCTATCGGCCAGCTGGCCAGCGGGGTCGGCCACGAGCTGCGCAACCCGCTGGGGGCAATCAAGAACGCCGGCTTCTACATAAGAAGGCGGATAACCAACACCGACCTGCCAAATACGGAACCGCGGGTAATGGAATTCTTAAGCATTATCGAAGAGGAGGTTAACTCGGCCAACAAGGTAATAACCGACCTCCTCGGCTTCTCCCGGGTAGCCAAACCGACGGTAGCGCCGGCCAACATCGCCGGCATAATTGAAGATGCCCTCAGGTACACCCCGGTGCCGGAAAACGTAGAGCTAATCAAAGATATAAATAATAACCTCCCCATGGTCATGGTGGACGGCGACCAGATCAAGCAGGTATTTCTCAATATCATCCTCAACGCCCTGCAGGCAATGCCGGAAGGCGGCCGCCTCGAAATCCGGGCTACCGACAAAGGCAAATTTGTCGACGTGGAGTTCATCGATACCGGCGGCGGCATCCCCGACTCGGTTAAAAAGAAGATATTTGACCCCCTCTTCACCACCAAAGCCAAAGGGGTCGGCCTCGGGCTATCGGTATGTAAAACCATCATAGAGCACCACGAAGGTGACATCCAGATAAAGAGCAAGGAGGGAGAGGGGGCCACCTTTACCATCTCCCTCCCCGCCAAGAAGATTCTGGAAACCAGCTCTATAACCAAGAGGGGAAACGATGAGCAAGATAAAGGTCTTAGTAGTTGATGACCTCAAGAGCAGCCGGCTCACTCTGGGCGGGATACTGGAAGACGAAGGGCACAGCGTAGTACTCGCCGAGAACGGCTACCAGGCCATCGAGGCGGCCAAGCAGGTTCCCTTTGACCTCGTCTTCATGGACATAAAGATGCCGGGGATCAACGGGGTGCAGACCTTCCGCGAAGTGAAGAAGGTCAACCCCCAGGCCGCGGTGATAATGATGACCGCCTACTCCGTTGAAGACCTGGTACAGGAAGCCCTGGAAGAAGGCGCCTACACCGTGGTCTACAAACCGTTTGACATGGATCACGTGGTAAGCATCATAGAATCCGCCCTGCACCGGACGCTGATTCTGGTAGTGGACGACTACTTTGCCGACCGGGAAACCCTCAAATCCATCCTGGAAGAAAGGGGCTACCGGGTGTCCGTCGCTGAAAGCGGCGCTGACGCCCTGAACCAGGTAAACGAAAACCACTTTGACATCATATTTCTGGATATCAGGCTGCCCGATACCGACGGCGCCCGGATTTTCGAAGAGGTAAAGGCAACAGACCCTGAAGCCGCCGTGATTATGATGACCGGCTACTCTGAGGAAGAGCTGGTAAGAAGAGCTATCTCCCACGGCGCCTACACCTGCATCTACAAACCGTTTGATGTGGAAAAGATACTAACCGTGGTCGGTGAAATTTCCCAGAAAATCACGGTAAAGGAGTAGCCAACTCATGCTCACATCACCGAAAATACTGGTCACCGATGACGAGCTTAACACGCTCAAAACCCTGTCGGCCAACCTGGAAGACATGGGCTACCGGGTGACCACCGCCACCAACGGCAAGGAAGCGCTGGCGCTCATCAGGAAACGGGGGTTCAACATCGTCATCGCCGATATCAAACTGCCCGATATCAGCGGGCTGGAGATACTGGAAACGGCCAAGGAGCTCAACCCGGAGACGGCGGTAATCATGATAACCGGCCACGCCAGCATTGAAACAGCGGTAAACGCCATTAACGAAGGCGCCTACGCCTACATCCTCAAACCGGTAGCGATGAGCGAGCTGGAGACCACCCTCAACAACGCCCTCAGGGAGCAGCGCCTGCTCAGTGAGAACCGGGAGCTGGTGGAAAGCCTGCAACAGTCCAACAAAAGCCTGGAGGAAGCCAACCGGGCACTGGGACAGGCAAACCAGGCAAAAGCCGATTTCACCACCAGGATGAGCCATGAGCTGCGCACCCCCTTAAACTCCATCATCGGCTTCTCCGAGGTGCTGCTCTCCAAGAAAATGTCGCCGGCCGACCGGGCCACCCACGAGGAATTCCTCGGCTATATCCATATCAGCGCCGAGCACCTCCTCCACCTCATTGACAGCATACTGGACCTCTCCAGGATAGAGGCCGGCAAGCTCACCCTGGAGCCCAGAGAGTTTAATTTCAGAGTCCTGCTCGAGGATGTCAAGGTAATCGTCCTGCCCATGCTCACCGCCAAGAAGCAGGTCTTGAATATAGAAATAGGTGAGGGCATAAACTCGGTATTCGCCGACGAGCCCAAAATGAGGCAGATTTTCCTCAACCTTCTCTCCAACGCCCACAAATTCACCCCCAGGGGCGGCAGGATAAGGGTGGTCTGCCGTATGGAAAAAGCCCATCTACTCCACTGCTCGGTCATTGACAACGGCATCGGCATAAGCCGCCAGGACCAGCAAAAAATATTCCAAGAGTTCGGCCAGCTAAAGAAAAACCACGGAGACAACGCCCAGGGGGTGGGGCTGGGCCTATCCATCGCCAGGAGACTTGTGGAACTTCACGGCGGCAACGTCTGGGTGGTAAGCGAACCGGGCGGCGGCAGTACCTTCACCTTTACCATCCCTCTTACCCGGAACAGGAGGAAGCCGGATGCCCGATAAGACGATACTACTGGTGGAAGACGACTTCATGAACATGAGGCTGGCCCAGCATGTTCTGGAGGCCGAGGGGTACAGCGTGGTCAAGGCCACCACCGGCTGGGAGGCGCTGAACCAGATTAAAACCGGCCTTCCCGACCTTATCCTGATGGACATACAACTACCCGATATCGACGGCATGACACTGGCCCGGATAATCAGGGCCAATGAGGCGGCCAGAGAGACAGTTATCCTGGCGATGACGGCTTTCGCCATGAAAGGGGACCGGGAGAAGATATTAAAAACCGGCTGCAACGACTACATCTCCAAACCCATCAACGTCAAAAATTTCATCAGCACGGTAAGGAAATACCTTGATACAGGAAACTAAACAAAAAGAAAAAAAGGTGCTGGTCATTGATGATGACGTCCTGCTGGCCAGGCTCATCGAGCACAACCTAAGCCTGATTGAGGTGGAGGTTCTCAAAGCCCACAACGGCTATGACGGCATCTCCATGGTTCGCAGCGAAAAGCCAGACCTGGTCATACTGGATATCGTCCTGCCCGATATAGACGGCTGGGAGGTCCTGCAGCGCATCCGCCAGGTATCCAAGGTCCCCATAATCATGCTAACCATCAAGGAAAGCGAAGACGACATCGTGCAGGCACTCAACCACGGCGCCGATGACTACTGCACCAAGCCGGTGGGGATGGCCGAGCTGTCCGCCAGGGTACAGGCCATCTTCCGCCGCGCCGAGCTGTACCAGACCCGGGACCAGGTAGAATTCGCCGACCACCTGCTTAAGATAAACCTGGCCGAGCAGAGAGTCTTAAAGGACGGGAAAGAGGTAAGACTAACGCCCACCGAATTCAACCTGGCACACTACCTGCTAACCAAAGCCGGCCGCTTCATCAAACCCAAGGAAATCCTCAGCCAGGTATGGGGGCAGGAATACGTTGATGACGTCGACCTGCTGCGCACCTGCATCTGGCAACTACGCCGCAAGCTGGAACCAGACCCGGCGCAACCCCGGTATATACTCAACCGCCCCGGCTTCGGCTACATGTTCAACAGAAGGATAAACGCCCAGAGCTAGACACATCCTCCCCCTCCCCAAACCAACGCCGCCTGAAAAAACGGGCGGCGTTGATGTTTTTCTGACTCTTCCCTTATGAGCATCTTATCCTGATTTTATGAGTTTTTGACTGCGCGCGCACTATCCTATTAATAGATAAAAATATCTCGCCGTAATAAGCAGCAAACACGGGAAGGTAGGCAGAAAAATGAACGACAAACAGAAAATCCTAGTTGCTGATGACGAACTCTACATCAGACTGCTGGTAAAAGATATCCTGGAACCAGAATTCACCGTCATCGAAGCCAGCAACGGCGAAGAGGCAGTAAGCATAACCCGCACCCAGCAGCCAGACCTGGTTCTGATGGACATCCTCATGCCAAAGCTGGACGGCTATACCGCCTGCTACGCCATCAAGAACAACGAGCTAACCAAAGACATCCCCATAGCAATGCTCACCGGCGTCGGCCACGAACTCAACAAACAGCTAAGCCAGGAGATGGGCGCTACCGCCTATATCACCAAGCCCTTCAACCCGGAGGACTTACTGGACAAAGTCAGGCAATGTGCTTCAATGATCCGCACCGCCGCCTCCTGAACTGATGCCCACCATTACCCTGTAACCACAGGTAAGGGGGAGGCAAAGCCGACATGACGACAGCGACCAAAGGGAAAGATAGCCAAGCAGGATTAGCCGGAGACAAGTATTTTAATCTTATAGAACATGCCGCCGATGGCATAGCCATCATTCAGGACGGTGTCTTCAAGCTGGCAAACACGGCACTATCCCGCATATCCGGCTACGATAAAGAAGAACTGCTCGGCATGCCCTTTACCCAGCTACTCACCCCACAATCCCAAAAACTGACCGTAGAAAGGTACCAGGCCAGGCTAGCCGGCAAAAAGGTACGCCCCGTTTATAATATTAAGGCAATAACCAGAGACGGCAAAATACTGGATATTGAAATAAACGCCGCCCTGACCGAATACGGAGGACGCGTTGCCGACGAGGTAATCATCCGCGATATCACCGAGCGCAAGCAGGCGCAGGAGGAACTACGAGAGGCAGAGGAAGAAAAGAGTGCTTTGCTTGAGGAAGCGCCTATCGCCATACTTAATGTAGACCTCAAGGGCAAAATCACCTATGTCAACAATAGATTCGAGTCAGAGACAGGTTACTCACGGGAAGAAATCATCGGCAAGAACAGCTTTAAACTGGATTGGTTCTCTGAAGGCACTCTACGTCACTTCATGCAAAGGATGGCTGCCAGACTGGGAGGGAAACCCCACAGTTATTGGGAGACTCAGTTCAAACGCAAGGACGGAACATGGATATGGGTAACCACAGAGGGCAAGGCAATTAAGAAATTGGGGGTTCCAGTTGGCTTTCAAATCCTAGCTAGCAACATCACCGAGCGCAAAAAGGCGGAGGAGGCGTTGCGAGAGTCAGAAGACAAATATAAAACCCTGGCTGAAGATGCTCCCATAGGTATTTATTTCAATGATTTTAGGGGGGCATTCCTTTACGGAAATAAGAGGGCTGAAGAAATAACTGGTTATAATCGCCAAGAGTTATTAGACAAAAGTTTCCTTAAACTAAAACTGCTTGACCCTAAAGATATTATTAAGGCGGCGCAATTGCTTGCCCTAAACAAGCTTGGCAAAGCAACCGGCCCCGACCGCTTCACACTGAACCGGAAAGACGGGACTAAAAGAATTGTAGAAATTCGTACCAGGATAACCACTGTTGGCGGCGAGAAGGTAGTCCTGGGAATGGTTGAGGACATCACCGAACGCAAGCGGGCCGAAGACATCTTAAAGGAAAGTGAAGATAAATACAGGACAATCTTTGAAAATGTCAGCGACGTAATTATCCGCCTGGATAAATACGGCATAATTACTGATATGAACGGAAGGGCAGAGGAATTCTTCGGCTACAAACCAGAGGAAATGATAGGAAGGAATTTTACTAAGCTTGGTTTTCTTAAGTTAAAAGATGTGCCCAAGATGGTCAAGCTCTTCGGCGAATCAATTAGAGGCAAGCGTATCCCCTCCACAATAGAAGTAGAAGCCAAGAGCAAGGACGGCAGTAATATTCTCTTAGAAGTAAACACCACGTTATTTAAAAAGGAAGGCAAAATAGAAGGCACTGTGGCCATCGTGCGTGACGTCACCGAGCGCAAAAAGGCCGAGCAGGCACTGGCCGATGAAGCCACCCGGCGGCGTATTCTGGTCGACCAGTCCCGGGACGGCATCGTCGTCCTCGACCAGAATGGCAAGGTATACGAGTCTAACCAGCAGTTTGCCGAGATGCTGGGATATACCCCGGAGGAGGTCAGGGAGCTCTACGTATGGGACTGGGAGGTTCTGGCGTCACACGAGCAAATACTAGAGATGCTTAAGAATGTTGACGAAGCCGGCGACCACTTCGAAACCCGCCATCGCCGCAAGGATGGCACAGCCTATGACGTCGAAATCAGCACCAACGGGGCCGTAGTCGCCGGTCAGAAGCTGATCTTCTGCGTGTGCCGGGACATCACCGAGCGCAAACAGGCCGAGCAGGCGCTCCAGACCGAAAAGAACAAGCTCCAATCAGTAATAAACGCCATGGAATATGGCCTCACCATCCAGGATAAAGACTACAACATCCTTTATCAGACTGAGCCGGTAAGGAGAATTCATGGTGACCATCCGGGGGAAAAATGCTACCGGGTCTACGAAGGTAGAGACAAGATATGCGATGGCTGCCCGGTGGAAAAGGCTTTTAAGGACGGCCAGTCACACACCTCGGAGAGGAAGACAATAGCGCCTTCGGGGGAGGTTACCTTCTGGGAAAACACCGCCAGTCCCATTAAAGACGCCAATGAAAAGGTTGTTTCCTGCCTTGAGATTACCCGGGATATCACCGAGCGCAAACAGGTAGAGGAAGCGCTGCAGCAGTCTGAGAAGAAATACAAAAACCTGGCGGAAGCCACCAGCGACATGATATGGGAAATCAACGAAAAAGGAATATTCACCTTCGTCAGCCCCAGGATTAAGGATATCCTGGGATATGAGGCCAGCGAAGTAACAGGCAAAAAAAAGACGCTCGACCTTACCACAAAAGCCGAAGCGCAAAAGTGGCTTAAACGCTTCAAGGAAATAAACGCTAAACAGGAACCCTTCTTCGGCTTTGAAATCACCCATCTCCACAAAAACGGCACTCCCGTCCTGTTTGAAACCAGCGGCATCCCCACTTTCGACAACGCCGGAAATTTCAAGGGATACGTCGGGGTAAACAGAGATATCACCGAGCGCAAACAGGCCGAGCAGGCGCTCCAGACCGAAAAGAACAAGCTCCAATCAGTAATAAACGCCATGGAAGATGACCTCAGCATCCAGGATAAAGACTACAACATTATCTATCAGAATGAACCGTCGAGAAGAAGCTCTGGCGGCGACCGCACGGGAGAGAAATGCTACCGAGCCTATGAAGGTAGAGATAAAGTGTGCGACGGGTGTCCTATAGGAAAGGCTTTTAAGGACGGCAAATCCCACACCTCGGAGAGGAAGACAATAGCGCCTTCGGGGGAGGTTACCTTTTTTGAGACTACGGCCAATCCCATCAGAGACGCTGGGGGAAATATTGTCTCCTGTCTTGAGATCGGCAGGAATATCACCGAGCGCAAGCGGATGGAAGAACAGCTCCGGGAAAAAAACGAGCAGCTGGATGCCCAGAACGAGGAACTCAGAACCATCAACGAAGAACTGCAGGCTACCGAGGAGGAACTTCAAAACAGCCAGGAGAGGCTGGAGAGAATGTTCGAATCGGTCACCGATAGCATATCAGTTATTAACCTGGACGGCATCATCACCAAAGTCAACCGGAGAACGGTGGAAATTCACGGCTTCGCTTCCGAAGATGAAATACTAGGCAGAAACGCCTTTGACCTGGTCGCCCCCCGCGACCATGAAAGAATAGCCGCCGGCATGCACCGGGCGCTAACAGAGAATCTAATCATAGGCGGCGAATACACACTGCTCAAGGCAGATGGCTCCGAGTTCCCCGGTGAACTCAGCACCAGCGCACTCAAGGATGGCCGGGGCAACGTGATGGGCCACATCACCATCGCCAGGGACGTCACCAAGCGCAAACAGATGGAAGACCTGTTCAAGACGGTGACCAACAGCTCGCCGGTGGGCATCTATATCTTCCAGA
>Ga0315537_1002776_pt1 | contig 13206 bp, 8 predicted proteins | sample SalMarSW160270MG_FD_203091 | JGI IMG/M metagenome (GOLD analysis project Ga0315537, IMG submission 203091) | Salt marsh sediment microbial communities from the Plum Island Ecosystem LTER, Massachusetts, United States - Salt Marsh Sediment SW1602-70 ... | reverse complement strand
CGGAGACCAGGAACCCGAACTCGGGGTTCGCAATCACGTTGACCCAGGGCGCGGGAGTCCACTGGCCGGGTACCAGATCGATGACGTACTCTTTGCCGTCAGGAGTGAACCCGCCGTACCCGTTGCAAAAGTGCAAATCCTCGCTCGCCTCCAGCGCTGGCGTCGGCTCCGACTCCCTGACGCCTGGATAGGTGGGCTGCAACGCCGGAAGGCGCACCGGCCGGTCCTCGAGCGCTGCCAACTGATCGGCGAGCGAGCCCGCTCCACCATCGAGCACGACGCGTGCAGCAGACAGCAGAAGGATCCTGTCCGCTTCGCCGAGCTGGTCCGCACGTAGCACAAAGATGCCGCCGCGCTGGTTCAACAGACCATCGGCACCTGTTCGCTCGATCAAGCGGCGCAGTTGAGCGTTCAGCTCCTGCCCATATCCCGTCTCTCTCTCATTCAGCAGAACCAGATCGACCTGTATCCGGCGCTCGCGCCAATACGTGTGGGCCTTGAGCACGTCACTTACCAGCTCCATCTCATCTTCCTCGTGCACGCACACCAGGAGGATCGGATAGTCTCCCGAGATGCCCTGTGCCCACAGCGTGGCCTGCCCTCTCTGGTTCTGCGCGATCACGCCGGCTTCCGGTCTCAGGCCGCGGTACGGGTAAACTAGTGCTGCCAGAAGGCGATCGATCCGCTGCAGATCCTCACCGGTCAGCTCTAGCTCGCTGAGCGCATAGGCGCTCTGGCCCTTGGCCTCAGTAAAGGCCCGGTCGATCGCATCCCACTGCCGGTACCGGGTCATCACTTGCATGACGGCATCCCTCGATGTCCCTGCAGCGATCGTTACTGCGACGTGAGCTGTACTGCGCGGGTCCAAAGCGATCTCCTGATCCAGAGACAGGATCGGGTCCAGCGTGGCACCCGTGTGTCCCGTCAGCACACGCTTGGAGGACAGCAACTGTGGCGCAGCAATCGTCTGCCCGCGTCCCAGGAACTCGGCGCGGTCCCCCTCATACTCGACAGCACTCACCTCTGCGCCGCGCACGGCAACAGCGTGACCGAGGTACAGAGGTGTCTCCCCCTCTGCTCGAGGCCGACGCCGGTACAGCAGTATCTGCTCCTCCTCAACGAACTCGCTCTCGATAAAGAGCTTGTTGAATGCAGGATGCTGTCGATCCGTCTCTTGGCTGTTCAGCACGACCTCGCCGTAGCTGGTCACGCGCAGCCTCCGTACCTGGTCAGCGTGGTTCACGATCGTCAGCCGGCGGACCTCTACGTTGTCGTCTGGAGGCACGGTGACCTCGGCTCGCACGGTCCAGTCGTCCAGGCGGCGCCCATATGTGACCTGGTGCGGCGCAAAGGACACGTCCCCCTCGCCCTCCCCAGATCGCATCGGCTGCCTGGTAGGAGACCACAGCCGGCCAGTCTCGAGGTCTCGTAGGTAGACCCAGGTACCCCAACTATCGCACGTCGTGTCTGCCCGCCATCGGGTCAGGGCGACCTTTTCCTGTGATCCGGCACCCTCATCGTTCGAGGGCGTATACTCGCTCCAGCCACCACCTGCAGCAGTAGCAACTACCGTGTAGCTGCCGTTCGACAACACACGTAGCATCGGCAAAGGCGCATCCGCAGATGCTTCCCACGGCGTGATCGTCACCTCTGGCTCTGCTCTCCGCACGGCGCTGACCTCGTCCTCCCCCAGTTCCTCCAACGGTGCGCCCTGCGGTACTCGCTCGTGCAACAGCAGCTCGACGCTTCTCACACGTTGGTCCGAGTGGAATCGCCGCTGCATGACATCCGCCAACAGCGCATTTCCCAGCGAGAGCATAATCATCGCCTGGTGGTGCGCCATGTAGGTGCGCACGAGTGCGTGGCGCTGCCCTAGTGGCAAGCGTGACGCCGTATAGTCGATCGACTCGTACAGGCCGTACTGGCCCTTGGCCTGCAGCTCCTCGAGACGATCTAGGTTCTCCATCACAGCCCTGGGCCGGATGGGAAGAGCCAGTATGGAGGCATAGGACGCGACCACGAGATCGTCCGCCAGGCCCCGCTTGAGCCCCAATCCGGGCACGCCGAACGCCTTGTACTGGTAGCCACGGTTGGCGTCGAACTGATAGTACGACGACTCTGAAACTCCCCACGGTACGCCCTCACGGCGAGCGTAGGCGATCTGCCTATCAACGGCCACACGACAGCTCTGCTCCAGCAATGTTCCCGGATAGCTCTCGACAAGGAGCGTCGGCATGAGGTACTCGAACATCGTGCCACTCCACGACAAGAGCGCCCTCATCCCTTCGATCTCGGCCAGCGGGCGCGCCATATGCAGCCAGTGTCGCTGAGGTACGTCTCCCTTGCAGATAGCCAGCAAGCTGGCAATGCGGGCCTCCGAGGCAAGCAGGTCGTAGTAGCTGTTGTCCAGCGTCTCGGACATCACGTTATATCCGATCCGGAACACCTCTCGCTGCGGATCCAGCAGGAACCCGAACTCCATCCCACGGAAAAGGTCGTCCGCGTGCCTGGCGATCTCCTCGAATGCGACCGACAGGCCAGCAGCATCCACCTGGGCGCGATCGAGCTGATCCCGCAAGCGCTGGCACCAGCGGAGCGCCTCCTCGACCCCTTCCGCACTATCGGCCGGTTCGGCAATCTCTCTCAGTATCGTCTGCAGCTCACCGAGCCGCAGCCGTGCCGCACGACAGAGCTCCGGCACGCCGTCCAGGCTCGGGATCCTGGTCAGAATGGCCAGCAAGGCCTGCCATGCTGGGCCGACCTCCTCGCCCTGCGCGCCAGTGAGGAAGGCAGGAGGTTCCTGAAGCACGTTCCACCACGGCAGCAACTGGTCGACCTCCCGCTGCAACCAGGTGAGGTGATACTGCATTCGCTCCGTCCAGACGCGCATCTCGCGCAATGTCGATGAGCTCAACTCATTGCCGTGTGCCTCAATGTACTCCATAATGTGCGCATTGAACGTTTCCCAGCCCGTCCCCGCAAACTCGCGCAGCAAACGGGGCCACGCTGCAGGATCGTCACGCTTGTCCAGTAGCCGTCGCTCGAATCCACTCAGCGTCTCTTCCATTGAAGCGGTTGCTGCCCGCAACGCACCACTTTCTACGCGACCGACTGCCTCCATCAGGAGCGCACATGCGTCGAGAAAGCCCTCCCATGCCTCCCAGCGCAGAAGCGGAGCAGACGGTACGCTTTCACAGGCCTGTGCTAGGGTCAGCAGGCATCCAGCTAGATTGCCGCTGTCTACGGTCGATACATATCGTGGTCTGAGCGGTTCGAGAGTACGCGTATCGTACCAGTTCATGAGATGCCCACGGTATGTTTCCAGCTCCGTAAGCGTGTCCAATGTATCGCGCAGTCGTATCGTCAGCTCCACTCGTCCAATGTAGCCCAGATCGTAGGCGTTTACTGTCGACAACAGCAACAGGCCGATGTTGGTTGGCGAGGTGCGATGAGCGACCACGCCGAGCGGTTCCTCCTGATAGTGGTCTGGCGGCAGCCAGTGGTCTTCAGGTCCCACAAAGCGCTCGAAATAGAGCCACGTCCGGCGAGCGAGGTGCCGCAGCCGGACGTAGGCCCCGGCTGGAAGATGTTCCTTGACCTGCTCGATCGGCCTGCTGATCCAGTGTGCGATCTGTGGCGACAGCACCCAGGCCACGAGTAAGGGGATCGCGGGGCCCAGCGACCTGGGCGCCACAAAGCCCACCAGGATCCCTGCTGCCACTGCCGTTAGCGGTGCTCCCCCCATCCGCAGCCAGATGACACCCACCTGCATCTTTCGCCCGAACAGGCTGACCGTGTGAGCTGCTGTGGTCCACTGTAGCAGGTGCCGATGCGTGACGAACAGCCGGACGAACGTGCTCCCGATGGCATCGATCGTGATCAGTACTTGGTATGGCATGAACGCGAGCGCGAGCAGCCAACGCAGTGCGTCATCACGCAGCCCTCGTATGTTCTCCCTTATCCCGCCTCCAGTTGTGACCCCCTCGACCACGGCCGAGATGCCCAACGTGACCAGGGGCACTCCGACGACGGCAGCCCCTATCACTGTCCAGAGCCACGGGGCCCCAGGGAAGATCAGCCAGCCACATATGAGCAGCGCCAGCACCGACGGGAGCGTCAGGCTGCGCCGCAGGTTATCGATCAGCTTCCAGCGGTCGAGCACGGACAACACGTTACGAATGCTCCCCTTTGTCTCGTGCGGTACTCCCGGCAGCAGCCATGGCAGGAGCTGCCAATCACCCCGGACCCAGCGGTGCATGCGGTGAGCATAGGCGAGATAGTGGGGCGGATAGTCCTCGTAGAGAATGATATCGGTCACCAGCGCCGCGCGACCGTGCACGCCTTCGAAGAGGTCGTGGCTCAACAGAGCGTTCTCTGGCACACGCCCATCCAGGCTCTTCTGGAACGCCGCGACGTCATAGATGCCCTTTCCTACATAGATGCCTTCCCCAAAGACGTCCTGGTACACGTCAGACACCGCGCGCGAATACAGGTCCAGGTTCACGTCGCCGGAATACACTCGGGCAAAGAGCGACTGGTTGGCGCTCGTCGGCTTGATCTCTGTCCGCGGCTGGAGCACAGTGTAACCAGAGACTACCCGCCCCGATTCAGAGTCAAAGGTGGCCCTGTTCAGCGGGTGAGCCATCGTGCCGGCGAGACGCCGTGCGCTGTCCCGCGGCAGTGAGGTGTCGGCATCGAGTGTGATCACATAGCGCACCCGCGATAGCGCTTGCTGGTCTCCGAGCTTGAGCATATAGGAGGTGTCGTCTTCCCCAAGCAGGAGTTGGTTGAACTCGGACAGCTTGCCACGCTTGCGCTCCCAGCCCATCCACGTCTCCTCGGCCGCGTTCCATTTCCGCCTGCGGTGATACAGGTGGAACGGGTCTGCGCCCTCGCGCGCGTGAGCCCGGTTGAGCTGCCGGATGCCAGCGCTGGCCCTGTCGAGCAGAGCCTCATCCTCCGGCATGTCCTGCGCGGGGGCATCGGCGAAATCAGTAAGCAAGGCAAAGTGCAGGTTTGGGTCGTCGTTGCTCAGGTAGTGTAGCTCGATCTGCTGTAACAGAGGCTGGATGTCCGACTCACTGCTCAGCAGCGCGGGGATCACGACCATCGTCGTGTATTCCTCAGGCACTCCTTCTGAGAAGTCCATCTTGGGCAGCATCCGCGGTGGGACAAAGCGCGTGAGCAACCAGTTGATCACATCGACGGTTACGGCAGAAGCCGGGATCAGGCTGACCACTCCAACGAGTACCAACACCCATAGAGCGCCGCCTTCCCAGAGGCCGTACAGCAGTAGCAGCGTAAGCACGCCCAGCGTCGAGACCGAGATGGCACCGAAATAGAAGGCTGTAGCCTGCGCGGCGAGCCAGCGCCGCATGCGCACTTTCCACGGCGGACGATAGTCCAGCCGCTCCTCCAGACCATCGCGCCCACTACCTACCAGCACATAACCTACGTGCGCCGTACGCTCTACGGTTGCCACCGGTTCGGTCCCCTCGACCGCTAGCGAGCGATTCTCTATCGCTAGCTCGACCGCCGCCTCTGCAATCTCCACCTCCTCCCTGCCGGTCCCCTTGGCCAGCGTCTCTACACGCTTGCGATACAGGTCGCGTGTCTCAAAGTCCATATGAGGGTAGATGCCGACTGGATCTTCACGAAGGGTCTGCTCGACTTGGCTGAGCTCCTCGAACCAGCTCTCCCAGTCCTGGTTGAGCAGCACGTGCAGGCTTCGGATCCCGTTTGCCACCACTTGCTCGTTCGACGCGTCCTGAGCCAATGGTGTGAGAGCGTAAAGTGCATCCTCGTCATCTATAGGCCCAAGATCAGCGATCTTGAGCAGTGCCGAGGTCACGTACTCCAGCTCGACGATACGCAGCATCGTTGGCAGTGCCCACAGCTCCCCCATCGTGAGCGACCTCACCGACTGGTAAGCGTGCACAAAAGCTCGCAGCCTGTCCATGTCGATGCCATTCGGGGAAGAACGCCCAATCTCGCGCGCAAGTGCATAGGCGCGTGGGTGGCCCGCAGCATCCGTGTCGACGAGTACCGGGAGTTCACGATAGTACCGGTCGGGCATATCCTTCTGGACCTGCCGCAGCGTCTGCTGTACGACATAAAAGTTGTCCAGCATCCACTCACCGGCGTACGAGATCGAGATGTCGGTCTCTGATCGCTCCACAAAGTACCGGTACGCTTGCGTCAGCACCTCATCCTGTACATCCAGGTAGCTCAGGACGGACCGCTCCCGCGCCGCACCCAGCGCGGCCCGTTGCTCCCGAGCTAGTGCCTGCGCTGCCTCGATCCCCTCGGATGATGTCCGCGGCTCCTGTTTCTGGATGCGAGTTGCAGTTTCCGAGCCTTGCTCCTTACCGGGCATACCCTAGTGTCCTTTATGCTCTCTGACTGATAGTTCCGCCTGTGATGGTCGCGACTCATCCTCCTCGATGTCCTGAACGATGAGTAGCGGCGTAGTACCATATGCGATAAAACCCGCCGTGATGCTACCGTAGGTGCGTCGGGGCGCCCCAGAGTACCCATGTGCAGACAGGACGACGAGATCAGCCTCCTCACTCTCCACAGCGTCTTGAAGCGTGGTCGCCACGTCGCCGCCGACGAGTAACCTGGCTTGTGCGTCGGCCGACAGCCGCCTTCGCAGCCGATCAAGGTATGCCTTAGCCTCTACCGTGTTCCGTTCCACCAGGCGCTCTGCAAGATCGAGGTCTTCTTCCGTCGGCTTGGTCTGACGAGGCATTTCAGGCTCGTGGACCACGTGCGTCAGCAGGATCGTGCCCCGGTTCGCTTCAGCCAGGAGAGCGGCTACTGGCAGCGCACACTCTGCACGCTGTGATCCGTCGAGGGGCACCAGGATGCGCCGGTATCGCGCCACGCCACCCCGCTCTATGCCCGGCTGATAGGCACGCACGATCATCACGGACTGGCGAGCCCGGAGGATGATCTTTTGTACGACGCTGCTCACGTTCCAGCCGCTGAGACCGCTCTGCCCGTGGCTGCTGAGCACGATCAGGCCGAATCCCCGTTCCCTGGCCAGCTCCAGCACCCGCTCAGCGGGTGCCCCCTGGAGGATGACCGTCTCTGCGCTCACTTCACTGCCTGCCAGGCCATCCGCCACCTCCTGCAGATACGACTGCGCCTCGGCCTCGGCGAGGTGCCACCCAACCGGGTCAGCAGGACTGCCGCTGCCCTCTGCGTGCTCTTGCCCCAAGACGCGAAGTAGCACAGCAACAGCATCGAACGATGTAGCCACCGCAACCACGTGAGGCAGCACGCACTCTGCCAGGGATGAGCCGTCCAATGGTACGAGTATCTCGCTAAACATTGTCCTTTCCTCTCGGCGAGGCTTGCCGCTCCGACTCCTACCCCGTAGATGTGTACTGCCGTCCGGCAGGCCCTGCACTGCCCTGGCACGCGGCGCTAGTAGCGGAATACCGCCGGCACCACTCCATCGCCAGGCACGGCAACGATCTCCGCCGTGTACACCGCACCACCGTTCGTCAAATCGCTCTGCTTCTCCCTAAAGAGATCGTCACGCCACAAGTCCTGTGCCGGCCCCGGTAGCTCGTCGATCTCTCCCGCGTTCGGCCCTTCCCGCTTGGGCTGATCCTCGGCATCGGACAAGAGATCCTTCAACCTTCTTTCAGGGTCACCTCACGCCTAGCGATGGCGGCACTCAGATGGGCCCCAAACAGCGCAATCCACGCACTGAGGTAGATCCAAAACATGAGCACTACAACGGCTCCCAGTGAACCGTACACCAGATCGTAGCGCACGAGGCCGCTGCTCAAGTAGTAGGCAAAGCCACGCTTTGCCAGTTCCCAGCCGACCGCGGCGAACGCCCCTCCCCACAGTGCCGCTCGCCAGGGGACAGCGATATTCGGCACCCACCGGTAGAGAGCAAGAAACATCACCAGGTTGAGTGACACAGGCACGAGTGCCGATAGCATGTGCCAGAACGCCGTCTTGTAGATCGAGATCCCTCCTCCTAGAGGGACGTTTTGCTGTGGCAGGAAGCTGAGCAGAGCTGTCGCTCCCACTGACAGGACGAACAGCAGGATCACGCCGGCCACCATGCCAAACGCGAGGAGTCGCTGCTCCACGAGTCCCATCTCTTCTGCGCCCGGCCACGCAAGGTTGATGTTGCCTGCCAGCGCCGTAAACGCGCCCGACGCAGACCACACCAGGCTGATCAGTGCCACGAGGCCGATCGAGCCGCGCTTGTCCAGCACCTGGCTCACATTTTCCCTGATCAGCGTCTGTGAAACGGGGATCACGTTCGAGACGAGGCTCACCGCCTGGTTGAATGCACGCTGGCTCTGGAGAAAAAAGCTTCCACCCGCAACCAGAGCCAATAGCAGCGGAAACAGTGAAAACATCGCAAAGTAGGCAATCGCCGCTGCGGCTTGAGGTGCCCGAGCGCCGCCAAAGCTCTCAAAGGCCTGCTGCAGGATACCTAATAGTCCCCCAGATGCCTTGTTCGCACGCTGAAACAGATTATGCAGATCGTCCATGGATCGAGCCCCTTCAGGACGAAGAAACGTTGAGCAGCTACGCAACTGGCTTGCCCTGCTCCTCGGGCACGCCACGACCTCAAGGGGCGCACACCCTTCCCGCGTAGGCCCGCTGCAGTACGCTGTCCCAGTTGCCCTCCATCAAAGCGCCGCCGCCTACTCGGCGCGCGGCGCTCTGTATCTCGTAGCTTATCGGTGTTGCGGAGGCTGGGACGCCCCGACAACGACCTACTCGCTCTCTTCTGGCCCTCCTCTCCCGCGCGGCCAGAACAGAGCGAAGACCAGACCCGCTACGAGAAACCAGCTCAGCCAGTAGTCCATGGGCCCCGGGAATCGGCCCGGATGTGCCGCAGCACGCTGGCGATGCCGCAGCTCCTCTGCAAACGCACGTGCGCCCTCTGGATTGTCGACCGACTGCCACGTAAACTGGACCGGCGCCGCACGAAGGCCCCCTGCACGGATCCAGGTCCTGACCCGGAACGAGTCTCCATCGGCATCCACTGCCACGTCGCGCACGTGAAATGGGCCCGTGCCGCGCTCCAACACCGACACGGCCGCTGGTTTGATCACTGCAAGGGCTGAGTCTCGTCGTGACGGCTCTTGCTCTTTGCCGTCCTCTCGCTCTCCAGCCTCTTCTCGTTCCTGCGGTTCCGCTTTCCCATCAGCCTGCTCGGCCTCTTGTAGTTCACCGCGCAGCACCCGGTCGACGTGTTCCATCAGCCCGCCGACATCGACGGACATGTGATGGTCATAGAGGGTGAATGTCACCACACGCGCGGGATTCTCTCTACTGCGCGCAGTATAGGTGAATGTATTCTCCATCATCGATCATCTCCCTCGTATCCGGTTAGGTGCCAGCAGCAAGGCCAACCTTAGCTATAGGCGAACTGCCCTTGCTGCCAGGGCCGTGCCTCTGCTCCGGCTCACCGCGCGACTGAGCGTCAGTGGTCCCGCAGTCGCTCCCGTTTCTTCCTTATCTGTCGCTCCAGCTCATCCAGTGCTCCTTTGACCGCGGCTTTGGCCGTCCCGGCCTTTTCTACCGCCGCCAGGTTGTTCGGTCGCACGTACCCGATCACACGAGCCTCGTAGACGTGAGGTGTCTGATCGTGCGCAAGTCGTCTCAACGCAAGCGACGCCCCGATCAGGTCACTGTGCCCAGCAGCCAGATGCATGAGCCTGCGCTCGGCTTCCAGCCGCAGCTCTTCCTTCTGAACATCTCCCAGATGCTCTGCCTCTGTATGAAACTCGAACGTAAAGTCGAGCTTTTGCTCCGTCATCTACAGCCTGCTCCATTCCACCCACTTACTCTCTTGCCCATAGTATAGCAGATGTCGACATCCTCAACCGACGGAGTCGGTTAGAATAACTTCCGTAGTCGGTTGTATGCGTTGGATTTTGGTTGGGCGAGATGGACGCTGGCTTTGGCCCAATGAGGCAGATCGTCCGAGCGTCAGTGATGAGCTAGCGCCCTACGCAGTACGAGCCAGGCGATCACAAACCATCCCACGGTCATGGCGCTCAGCGCTGCCATGAGATCGAGAGGCGGCGCCAGTCCACGCAGCATCACGGCCTGCAAAGAGCGGATAGCATACGTTGCCGGTAACATCCAGGAGAGTATTCGTACCGGTTTCCACAGCATATCGAGCCCCAGTATGAACCCGCTAAAGAACACACTGGCAAGCAGCACGATCATCGCATACTGCACGACCTGGCTCGTCGTAGTAGAAAGCAGCGAAAGGGTGAACCCCAATCCCAGGGAAACGAGGACCAGCGCCAGCAAGACCAGCGCATAGAGACCCCAGCTACCAACCATAGGCACGCCCAAGCCCCACACCACAGCCGCTGTTAGGAGAATAGACACCGCCGCTGCCGCCAACGCATAGCTCGCGTACTTGCCCAGCAGGATCTCGATCGCCGACAGTGGCGATACTTGAAACAGCTCGAATGCCCCAGAGCGTCGTTCAGAGATGATCGACAGTCCACCCAGCGTCACACATAGGTGCTGTAGGAGGACCGCGATCACCGATGGGGTATAGTAGTCTTGTGTGTCTACGGGCGTGGGCGCAATGCTCTCTGCCTTTGTCTGGAACAACTCGACCAGAACGCCCGGATCAATCTTGAGGAAAGAGGACAATATCGGCCGAAGGATCTTGAGGTTGTCCTCAAACTGAGCAATGTCCTCTGGCGAAACAGCATCGAGCTGATCGCTGATCTGGTCCAACCAGGCCTTGGCCCGGTCCAAACCAGCGAGAAGATCAGATACGCTTTGCGCACCGTCTGCCGTCGCATCTTCAGCGGACCGCCAATATGCCTGCAGCAGGCCAGGCTCTGCGCGAAAGGCATCAGCGAGATCGCCGATGGCCCGGCTCAACTGAGAGAGCAGGTCACGTGCCCGTTCACGGTCCCCCGCCAGCAGCGCCCGCCGAACGTCCTCAGCTTGTGTCACCGCAGAGCTCAGCCGGTCATCCAGCGAGGCCGCCTCCTGTTGAGCGCGATCGACCGCAAGGTACACGATGTGACGGTTCACTGCTGACACGTACACCTGGCCAAAGCCGCTCACATACTGTGCCTGCACAGGGTCGAGCTCGTTGTGATACAGCCTGATCAAGATCCGCTTGCCCTCTGTCAGAGCCTCGCGGACTTGCGAAGGAACGACAACGACGAGGTCGACTTCGCCGCGTCTCAGCCGGCCCAGCGCATCGACCTCATCGCTCGTGATACCATCGAACACCAGTTGGGGACCCAGGGTCGTGGCATAGTGCTCGACCTCTGCCCGGAGCTCCTCGTCCTCGCCGACCACGAACAGGGTCCGCAGCGCTCGAGCCTGGCTGCGGTAACCTATACCAAACAGGAGGAGGATGAGAAAGGGACCCAGAATCAGCGCCAGCGCGAGCTGGGGCTGGCGGAGAGTCTCATCGAATTCCTTCCGAAGAAACGAGGACGCTCTGATCACAAACCTCTGTATCCACAGGCGAAACCTGTGCTGTCTAGACATGAGCACGCGCCTCCTCGACCAGCCGGACAAAGACATCATCGTACGGAGGAGTATACTCATCGATCGAGCGAATAGGAATGTCGCGTGCCCGAAACCAGTTCATCAATTCGGGAATGGCCGGGCCAGCGTCCGGCACGGTCAACTGGAGGCGCGTCTCGCTTGAGGGACGGATCTGCGATACAAAGCCCAGCTCCTGCATCGCCGTCCAGCTTCCGGCATAAGTGGGCGCGTCGATCTCGACGTCGATGATCTCGCCGCCGAATGCGCGCCGCCGCAGAGCTTCCGGTGTGTCGACCACCAGCAGTCTGCCTTCGACGAGTACGCCGACGAGGTCACAGTATGCGGCTTCGCCTACGTATTGGGTCGTCACGATCAGTGTCCGCCCCTGCTGCTTTAGCTCCGCGAATCGCCTCCACAGTTTCTGGCGCAGGACCGGATCGATCCCACCGGTAGGCTCGTCGAGGAAGAGCAGCTCGGGCGAATGGACCAGTGCCGCCGCAAGGCTGAGACGGCGGCGCATCCCGCCAGAAAGAGCCGATGCCGGCTTTTTCCGATGCTCCAGCAATTCTACAAAGCCGAGCACCTCTTCCAGTCGCGCCTTGCGCCGCCACGGTACGCCGTATATCGACGCTGCAAAGCCCAGGTTCGCCCACACCGACAGCCCCTCGTACAATGCGAAATGCTGGGGCATATACCCGATCCGGGCACGTGTCTCGGCATCGAACTGTGATGGCATCTTGCCCAGCACGCTGATCTCTCCAGATGTAGGCTGATAGACTCCTGTCAGGAGACGAACAGTAGTCGTCTTGCCACATCCGCTCGGCCCAATCAGGCCGACGATACAGCCTGCCCTGGCCTCGAAGGACAGATCGTATACTGCTGTCTCCTTGCCAAAGCGCTTTGTCAGGGCACGCGTGCGCACGACGATCTTGTGCTCGCCACCCTCGTTCTCGCCCAGTGCACAAGGTATCGTTGACGGGCTCGTCCCTTCCATCACTCTCGCCAAGTGACGACCTCCCCTACCAAGATAGCGATCCTTGCTCATTCCCAAGAAAAGACGCTGCAGCCACTTGCATCCCTGATCATCTTGCTCTAGTATACACAGATCTGGCTGCGCAGTCTAGCAGCTCGGTCACGATCGAGAGAGGAATCCGATGTACGTATCGGGATCGCGTTGGTGTCGAACGACGAGCAACAACACAGCGGACCGCCTGGCCAACACGTCCAGGTAGTCCGCCCTGCAGAACCGGAATGCAGATAGAGAGGCCTTAGTCAGAAACCGCGGCGACCGCAACCACCGGCCTTCGCCCTGTCTCGCAGTAGAACAAGCGCGATAGAGCCCCCTCCACCAGACCCTCGACCTCCTCTGGGTCCGTCCCTTCGCTCACGGACGCCGCCGAGCGAACGACTTCCTGTGCTCGCGATAGTAGGTCCTCGGATCCGGGCCGGAACACAAAGCCACGTGTGATAGTCCGTGGCTCGCCGACAAGCCGTCCCTCGTTTCGGTCATAGTGAAACACGGCCGTGACAAAACCACTTTGCGAAAGCGCATCCCGCTCCCGCATCACGCGCGGCCCGACCTCACCCAGCCCACCCCACGGCACGATCCGTAGGTTCGCGCTCATGTCCTTCTCTCTCAGGCCTGACGAGCGGACAGACCGTGTCTGTACCCGGCCTTATGCTGCG
>Ga0315537_1002774_pt1 | contig 13213 bp, 6 predicted proteins | sample SalMarSW160270MG_FD_203091 | JGI IMG/M metagenome (GOLD analysis project Ga0315537, IMG submission 203091) | Salt marsh sediment microbial communities from the Plum Island Ecosystem LTER, Massachusetts, United States - Salt Marsh Sediment SW1602-70 ... | reverse complement strand
GCCGAAAAGCGTTTCCATTTCATCCTCGCAAGCAAGGAAAATTTCCCGGCCGCCGGATGCCTGGTAGTCCAGCCGTTCCAGGTGAGGTTCCCCTATCTCCCAGCCATCTCTCGCCCGGTGCCCGTATTCACGGCAGCGGATGCATTTGCATTCCAGCCCGTGCTCACGCAGCCGCTCTCTGAGCAGACCGCGCAAGGAGTCCCGGGGACCACCGGTGATGAACTGCGGTGGTATATCGCGCAGCACCCGCGAAATCCGGACGTATTTGGGCACGAGCGCCTTTATCGCCACCAGAAGGTCGACCATGACATCGAAATCATAGGGTTTGTATTTCCCTTCCTGGCGCCACTTTTCCAGCTCGGTCCCCTCAATGACCATGGTCGGGTACAGCTTCAGCCCGTCCGGCCGGAAGCTGGCATCTTCGAACAGCTTTCTGGACAGCGCCAGGTCTTGCTCAGGGTTGGAGCCGGGCAGCCCGGGCATCCAGTGATAGTACACCTTGAAGCCGTAGTCCCTCAGCAGTTTCGTGGCAGAGACAACCTCAGCCACGCCGTGCCCTCTTCGTGTCAGGCGATGAATTTCATCGTCCAGGGTCTGCACCCCGAGTTCCACCCTGGTAGCGCCGAAGTCAAGCATACGTTTGACCTCCTTTGCTCCACACCAGTCCGGCCTTGTTTCAATGCACAATCCCACGCAACGCCGGTCGGCCATCTCATTCAGCTTTTTGGCTTCCTCCAGGTCGGCCGAAGGAACACCGTTGAGGGCATCATAGCAATCCTTGACAAACTGATACTGGTATTCCTCAGGATAAGCCAAGAACGTGCCCCCCATAATGATAAGCTCCACCTTGTCCAGAACGTGCCCCATAGCAGCCAATGTTCCAAGCCTGAATTCCACCTGCCTTCCAGCCTCGAAGTCACACCTGATAGCACGGAGGACCGCAGGGGACTCTATAGTGTAGCTCTTCGGGGCTCCGGGGGAACCAGGGCAATAGACACAACTACCGGGACAGGGGAACGGCTTGGCCATAACCGCCACCGGCGTTACACCTGAGATAGTCCTGGTCGCTTTTCTCATCCTGCCTCTTGGCACAGAGGATCTCTGCCCACCACCCATCTCACTCAGAGTCACCCCCGACGCCTCCCGCCACAGCCACTCGATCACAGTATGCTATAGTCTAGCAGGGCGCATCTTATGACAACAAACAGAGATACCTTTGACCGGATAGCAGCAAGCTGGTATCGAGTGAGACACTGGCCGCTGCTGAGAGAAGAGATTGAACAACTGGCTCACAGGTGGTCAGGAGGCAGCCTGCTCAACATCGGCTGCGCCCATGGCGCCGACTTCCTGCCCTTCCGGCAGAGCTTTGGGCCCCGCGGACCGGATTCCTCTCCGAAGATGCCGAAGCAAGCCCGAGGATACTCCGCCAGGTTTGAGCTCTGGGGGATGGACTTCTCCCCCAGAATGTTGGAGCAAGCCCAACGGTACTCGGCCAAGTTCGGCTTTTATGTCAACCTGGTGGTCGCCGACATGCTGGCGCTGCCCTTTGGCGACAGCACCTTTGATTTTGCCGTCGCGGTAGCCACCTATCACCACATAAAGGGCAAGAGCGAGAGGACAACGGCAGTGAACGAGCTAGTGCGGGTATTGAAGCCCGGGGGTGAAGCCTTTCTATCAGTGTGGAACCGGGCACAGCCAAGGTTCTGGCTGAGATCCCAGGAGCAACTGGTGCCGTGGAGGTTAGGAGGCAAAACAGTTTACCGGTATTACCATCTCTTCTCCTATGGCGAGATAAGAAGGCTCCTGGCGGAGGCTGGATTTGAAATCATCGACATAGGACCGGAGAAATCCTACCGGTTCCCCCTAAGGAGCTTCTCTCGCAACATTTGCGCACTGGTCAGGAAGCAGTCCGCAGGTTAGTAAGTGGATAGTCCTTGACATTTCCCGGGCGCTTCCCAGCGCAGCAAGCCTGCTCCAGGTCGGATTCCTAGCCGCAGCTATAGTTGCGGTTGCTTGCCAGATGCAGTCTGGCTCGCCTCCGGTTTCGCCGGAAGGCCGGCCTCTATGAGGCCAACGAGAACCCCCACAAGGTTGGGGTCAAACTGCTTGCCCGCCTCCTGCCTGAGCTGTTCCAGCACCTGGTCCTCCTCCAGAGCCTCACGATAGGGTCGAGCAGAAGTCATGGCGGCAAAGGCATCGGCTACAGCCAGGATGCGCGAAGTCAAAGGAATCATTTCGCCGCTGAGGCCCTCGGGGTAGCCGGTGCCATCCCACCTCTCATGGTGGTACAGAATACCACTCACGCAGGAAGCCAGACTGGGCACGTTGCCAACGATGTTGGCTCCCAGCCTGGGATGAGATCTGATTGCCTCCCACTCCTCATCATCAAGCTTTCCCTTCTTGTTGAGTATCCTGTCAGGAACGCCAATCTTGCCAATATCGTGAAGCAAAGCAGCGGTGCTCACTCTGGACACCTCGTCAGGTGATAGACCAATGGCCTCAGCCAGAGCCACAGCGTGTGTGTTGACTCTTCTGGAATGACCGTAGGTGTAGTGGTCTCTGGCATCCACCGCTGCGGACAGGGCATATACAGCGCTCAAGCCACTCTTCCTGGCATCGGTGGCGACAGCGGGAGCTGGATCAGTCAGGATTCTAGAGGACAGATAGGTGCGGTTGCCGCCGGTGTTCTTGGCATAGTAGAGAGCAGTATCGGCTGTATCAAGCAGCTCACCCGACATTACTCCATCAGAAGGATAGCTGGCCAGACCGATGCTACAGGTCACCCCAAGCTGGCTGGCCTCCATCTCAGCAGCAACGCTCTCACGAATTCGCTCAGCTACCACACGGGCATCATCCACAGACGTCTCTGGCAAAATGACCACAATCTCATCCCCGCCGTAGCGAAAAGCCTGGTCAGAATCCCTGATCGAGTTCCTGACAATGGCGCCAATCCGCCTCAGGAGCTGGTCGCCGGATGGGTGCCCATACATATCGTTGTACGCCTTGAAGGAATCGAGGTCCAGCATAAGCAGGGAGAACTCACTGGCGTATCTGGCATGTCGCCCAATCTCCCCCTTGAGCCTTTCCTCAAAATGGCGGCGATTGAACAGCCCCGTAAGCTCATCAACACGACCTCTCTGCTCCGCCTTGTCGTAGAGGTGAGCATTCTCAATAGGAGTGGCGATCTGCAGAGCCAGGTTCTCCAGCAGCCGTATGTCCTTTTCACTGTACAGGTCAGGACGGGAACTACCTACGTGCAGGGTGCCTATGACTTCGCCCCGTACCACCAACGGCAAGGCCACTTTGCAGCGGACTCCCTCCCCCCTGAAGTACTCTGCAGTGGCGAACCTGCTGCCCTTCTCCAGGTCAGCCTCATACACACTCTTCAGATGCTTGGCCACCCATTCCGTCACCGACCCCTCGAGCGGCATCCTTCTCCCCACCCACCGGGCCGCTATTGCCTCGTCAGATATGGCCAGGACGCGAAGCTCATCCTCTTCAATCAAGACAATCATGGCATAGTCAAGCTCGACCACCTTCTCCAACTCCCGGGCGAAGCCATGGAAGATATCCTGGATATTCAGGCTCGAGGTTATTATTCCAGTCAGCCGGTTGGCAAGGCTCAGCTCCCTTTCCTGCTCTTCCAGTTGCTCGTGGAGGTACTCCTTCTCCATGCTCGCCGCCACACGGCCGGCAATGGCCTCCATCAGGTCAATATCCTCCACGCCATAGAGCTTACCGTCTCTCCTATCACCAACCACCAGAATAGCAACAAGCTCACGCCCATTCATGAGGGGCACCATGATCTCCACATCCGTCACTTCCACATCTCCCCTCTCGTCCTGCCACAGGCCCTGGAATTCGGGCAGGGTGTCCAAAAACCTCCTCGGAAGCATCCGGGCCTCTCGCTCAAGCCAGGTCACCACCGGGCTGTCCCGTCTCAGCCTCACGCCGGCCATGGGATTGTCCTCAGTCGTCGGGTAGGCGAACCTGGCAGCAAAGTCGCCGCCTTCGGCCTCCGGTAGCAGCAGACAGGCTCTTCTGCTGTCAACAGACTGGGAAAGCAGGGACAGCAGCCGCTTGCCAAACTGCTCCAGGGTGGGGACATTGTGTATCTTGGCAATGAAGTCCGATAGCCGCCTGCGATGGCGGTATTTATCTCCGCCAAAAGACTGCTCCACCTTCTCCTGCCAGGGTTCGCGCACCTGATGAAAGAGGAAGAAGGTCAACGGGATTCCTATGATGATGGCCCCGGTCAGGGTGGGAACATGCACGTTGAAACCCAGGGCCAGGTGAGCCAGGAAGAGCAGCAACAGTATGCCGGCTACGCCGACGCCATACATGCCCACGTACATCAGCACCCGACGCAGAACGACTCTCACGTCCAACAGCCGATGCGCCACAACGGCATAGGTCAAGACGCAGGCGTTCAGCAGGTTGCCGACGTGGCCAACAGGGTATTTCCCCCCGGAAGGGACAAAGGAAAAGGAGGTCAAGACAATTAGAGCGATAACTCCGACGAATAGATAGGCGATCTGGTTACGTTCAGCCGGGTCAGCCAATATCCTGCGCCTCCGTGCCAGCAGATAAATATCCCTGCCACCAAGAGCGAACACACCGGACACAACGAACAGAATCGGGGTGCCATAGCTAATATTGATGCCCTCGGCGCTCACCTCCATCGCCCGCGGAACAGCGCCCAGTGCTGCCATGACAATAGCGCCGGCCAACAACACATAGGCAAACGGCACCTTGATGCGCTGAGAGCGGTAGAAGGAGCACAGGAGGTAGTGGTACTGAACCCCCATCCAGACGGCAAGGCAGATGCCCAGCCTAACCAGGAGCAGCTTATCCTCCACGAAAGAATCGCTGCGAAAGAAAATGTCGACAACGCTCCACAAGAAGGCGGGGGTCAGAAAGAGCAGGAAAAGCCATTGCTGCCTGCCCCACGGCCGATTCATCAGCAGCCCGACGAGCAGAGGAACGTAGGCCACGGCAGCAACCAGAGGCACTAGGGCATGCGTATTCATAATGCAAGGCAATTATTGGCATAAACCCGGGTACTGTCAAGAGGACTAAAGTACGCCAGGGGCCCTCCAGGAGCGGGATATAAGCGATAGGGGCGAGGCTGAGAGCCTCGCCCCTGCTATCAACTAACCCCTACCTCTCCCTCAGCGAACCGCTGCTTCCTCGGCTTCCCTCACCCGAACAGCCTCCACCTCCACCTTCGGCCCTGTCAACTGGGATAGCACTTTTTCCGACGGATTAACGTGAGGTGGCTTCAGATGACCCAAATCGGCGCCCTCCGCCTGCCGCTGCAAGATGTAGCTGGCAAAAGCCCCTTGAGCCAGGAAGGTGACGTTTATGGGCTTCAGACCCAATAGCTCTACTGCATCGCCGTAGGCATACTTGTAGAGATTGAAGTTGTATGCCTTGTCCAGTTCCACGAGTTTATCGTACACCGCTGCCGCTACAGCCTGTTCGCTGGCGATGTAGTCGCGTTTAAGTTCAATGTAGAGGTGCACCGTCGGTTTGTCCTCGACCGCTTCCTTACGCGCTACCCAGTCCACGTAAGGAATGCCAGTGTTCTCGATCGCCTGCCAGATTAGCTTCTCCGTGATGTGGCCAACACCGAATATGTCAATGAGGTCATCGGCGCGACTGTGGAATAGCATCTGGGGAATATCGATGCCCAGTCTCTCATTCCGCAGCGAAGTTATCCTGACGAGGTCTCCAATCCTGAACCTGGTCAAGGCTCCGCCGTGGAAGTTGGTGATGACTACCTCGTAGTTCTCCCCGGCCTTCACCTCGTCCAGCAATACGGTTTTCGGTCGGTAGGAATGGTCCAACTGCCATTTGAACCACTCCCTCTCAGGTATGAATTCCAGAAAGCAAAGATTGGGGACGAACGTCATCCCCTCGTAGTCCCAGGTCTGCATAGCATAGATGCCTCCCTCGGTACCGCCGTATATCTCGAGGGGACGTCTGCCCCATAGCTCCTCCACCTTCCGGCTGAAGACGGCGCTGTCCGAGCCACCGCCTACGATCCCCTTGATCGGCCACAGGTCCTTGGGTAACATGGGACGGCGAGCCAATTTGCTCCTGGCCACTCCCTTGATCACACGCAGCAGGGCCCCGGGATGAGACAGCAGAGGGCGTATATTCGTCTTCTCCTTCTTCTGTCTGAACTGCTCCCCAACAGCCACCAGGACGGAAGGCAAGCCGCCGAAAGCGTCCAGTCCTGTGTACAGAGCCTCCTTGAAGCCAGCCCGAATGCTGTCTTGAAATGACATCCCCTCAGAATTGGAGGGCAAGAAATCATACCCGATGGCCTGTTGCCCCAGGTAGCCATAGATGCCCGTACCGTACTCCCGGCCTCCCATTGTGTATAGCACCTTCAAATGCTCCTTGACATGTGAAACATCGCCTCGCCCGTTGCAAAGAGCGAGCAGGGTAAAACCGCCGCACACCTTCTCACACTCACTGGCGAAGCCTTCTGATATGGGCACCCACTTGACTTCATACTCTCCGGTCTTACCTGAAGTCCGCACCCAGTGAGCAACCCTGGCCGGCAGCACATCTTCCCGCTGCTCCACAAGCTCGGGTAGATAGTCAGCATAAGTAGTCAGCGGCACCTGCTCGCGGAACTCCTCCACCGTTTCCGGCATAGCCCCGCGCATAACCTTTCTGCCCAGCTCGCAGCTCTTCAGCAATCCGATCTGTTCCAGCATCAGTCGTTTCTGGATGGTCATGAACTGCTCCAGGTTGAGGTCCAGGAATCCACAGCACATCTGCCATAGCTCTTCCTTCCTGCCCTGTCGCAGTAAGTCGATCGGCCTAGTCATAACGCACCTCCCGCTCTTGTCCTCAAAGAAGCCAATAGCTTGAAGATACTATGACAGGGCCTGGTTTGGTTGGGAAGTGATTGTGTTCTAGAAGATAGTTCTAGTTGAAGCTGTGGAGGGTATGAATTGAGTGGAGAAATGCGAGGAAAAAGGAGGTCTTACTATTTCTGCGAGCCGGCCAGGGCTTGCAGCCGCCTGGTCAGCTGCTCAAATTCGTCGTTCTTGGGCTGCTTGCCCAGTTCCAGTCCGTAGTTGATGAAGAACTCCAGGAAGCTACGCAGTAGCTCCTTAGCCCCTTCCTGGAATTGGCGGAACTCTTCCCTGGTGACGCCGTCATTCGTCTTGCTTTCTTCCTTCAACTGCCCATCGATAAGGAAGTTGATGAACTCGGAACGGCTCAGGTCACCGCGGTTCTCATCAACCTTCTTGACCAGGTCCGCATCCACCACCAGCATTCTCTTATCCGACATATCGCATTCCTCCTTGTCGTCCGTAGATCTTCGTCTGTGAAAGGGTCCCCTACGGATGGCTGCCGTTCCCGTTCTGGAAATCCAGCACGTCCATCACGGTGTCTATGCTCCTGAGCAGATTGGCCCCCTTCTCAGTCACCTGGTAGGTGACTATGGGGTTGCCCACCTCCACCTTGTGAATGAACCCCTGGCCAAGCAGGAAGCCCAGGTACTTCTGTATCTGGTGGTAGCTCATATTGACGCTATACATGATCTCCGTCTTGCCCGCGCCATTTTCGCCCACCTTGAGCATCTCGGCGATTATTTCGATATTGGACCGACGCTTATTCACTGATTGCAACTCTGTGACTTTAGTCCTGTTACCATATTACCACAGAGGCGGGACAATTTGTCAATAGAAGATAGTTCTAGTGCCTTCGAGCGGGGCGGCCGGGCTCGGAAGAAAGAGGAGATTGCCGCGCTCCGCTCGCAATGACGAAGAGCTACCTGCCGCGGCGGCCACTGGTGATACAGAGCACGACGACCAGCGCCGCCAGCAGGCCCAGTACCCCGATCACTATCCACACCCAGCGCGGCGTCTGCTGAGCAGGCAGCACGACCTCGGGAGGTCCTGGCATAGGCCCAGGCCCTGGCTGCGGCTGGAGCATCACGGTGAAGGTGCCGGTGGTGGCGTCGCTGGGGGCAGGCTCCAGCGCCCTCACTCGCCAGAAATAGGTCTTCCCCCAACCGAGTTGGCCTTCATACATATAGGCGGGGTGGGACAGCTTTTCGCTGACTACTACCTGCGTTAGGCCGGAATCCTCAGCCAGGATGAACTCATACACCATCGTATCGGGAAACCCCACCCAGGTGAAGGCCGGCGACCTGGAGATCTCCACGCCGCCGTTCTCGGGGGCCGTCAACAGAGGCGCGGTGTGCATCCCCTCCCTCGTTGTTCCCGCCTCGACAACGAATTTCATTGCCGGTGACCAGCGGCTGTGGACGGTCTCGCCCTCAACCGTGCTGGCGCTCCTCACCTTCCAGTAGTAGGTCTCGCCGCAAACGAAGCGCAAGGGGTCTTCATCGGTGCACCACGACGGGTTGCAGCAGTCGTCGAGGACGATGTCTTCTATCCTGGCGATCACGTGGTCGAACTTCTCATCTATAGCTATCCACAGGTCGTATCGCTCGGCCGAGGGCAACCTCCGCCAGGAGAAGCAAAAAGTGCTGGCATCGCAGCCGCAGGGGTCACAGGATATGCCCTCACCTATAGCGGGGATGGTCGGCCAGGGAGTCTGCAGGGCGAAGGCATCGGAGTATGTCCAGAGACAGCCCTTGTCGGCGGCGAAATCATAGCCCCGGTCATCGATGGCCCACAGGTCTACGGCTTCGTCGCTCACCGCCCGCAGAGTGGTGGGCCTGAACGTAGCGCCGGCCGCCAGGTCAACAGTAAGGCTGTCCCAGTCATACTCCTTCACGATGTTGAGATGAGGCACCAGGGTACGGTCGACCCCCGGCCCGTAGGCGCCGTAGAGGACGCCGCTCTTCTGAGCCAGGCCGACGAAGCCACCATGCGGAGGGTTCAGCTCCCTCCAGTGAGTACTGCCCCCGATAGTCCAGCGATAGATGCCGCTCACGGTGTCATCGCTGGCGGCATAGACAATGCGGTTTCGGGAAAACTCCTCGTCGGGACACACCTGCATCTTCCCCGGTTCAGGCACGGCTTCGATGAGCTGGAAGCTCTCAGCGCCGTTGATTGAGTAGGCGATCTCCCCCTCATCACCATCATCACCAACAAAGACATAGTCATGACCGCTGACGGCTATGCTATAGCCGGACAGGAGTCCGGTCTCTATATCCCTTTCCCACTCCCACAGGCCGCGGTCCCCATCCCAGGCACACCTGTTCACCAGGTTGTCGTCCAGGACATAGAGCAGCTCGTCGTCCACCACCGCCACATCGGTGATGTTTTCGGGAAAGGCTCTCCAGAACCACTGCCAGGTCTGCCCTCTATCCTGCGAGTAGCGGGCGTAGTCGCTGTCCCGGGCAGCGAGAAAGAGAGTCCTGCTGCCATCCTCAGGGCCCAGCCTCAGGATGGGCTCGTCGCTCTGGCTGTCAAAGCACCACACCCTCTCCCAGACCTCCCCCGGAGGGTCGGTGCTGCTGCGCCACACGCTGTCGTACCCGGCCCCCGCCGAGGCAAGAAACAGCGTATCGTATTCGCTCCCGTCACCGGTATCCTCAAGCGTAAGGGCATAATCGCAGAGAAACGCCATATCCGTGTCTATCAGGCTGAGCTGGTTCCAGACATAGCAGTCCTCATCGCTCCAGGACAAGGCGCTCTCATCCCGTAGCTGCCCAATCCAGTTGCCGGGCAAAGCCCACTCAGTGGCAGTCTCCACATCGTTGGTGCTGGTGCCACAGTAGGCGTAGGTTTGCTCTTCGCCGCTCTCGGGGTCCTCCCTCTCTATGAGGGCGACCTGGGCGTTGGCGTTGCCAGAGGTGAGGCCGCCGGTAGGTGGCTTTTCCGGGGATCCCCACCCGGGCGCATTCTCCTCGGGCTCGAAGGTGACGTGAAGCAGCGCGCTGGCCGAGCCCGGCTTGCTGGCTACCTCTCCTGCCAGAAGCCGCCCGTCACGGTAGGCGATTGAAGCCACGGCAACCGGGTCTCCCATATCGATGTTGAGCCTGAAGGCCTTGTTATCCTCAATGCGAAAGGCATCGTCCGCTGCCGTATTGGAGGCATAGCCAGCGTACAGCACGCGGCTCTCAGCAGTGTCTCCAGAATAGCCCGCGGGCAGGGCCAGGTCGGAGAAGATGATCTCATTCTCGGTAGGCGAACCGCCCACAGGGCCCTTTATTTCCACGCTGGCGGGAACGGTCACCTTCCACTCGGTGGTATCCAGGGTGGTGTCCCTGAACCCGGTGCACAGATAGGTACCAATCGTGTCGCTGGCGACGACCACTATGCTGCTGTCATTGTCGTAGTCAGGCGAGAAGCAGACCGAGCTGACATCGGCCCCCACAGTCGAGTCTATCTCCAGATCCTGAGCCTTCCAGCCAGGGATAATCTCCCGCTTCAGCACCCAGACATCGCCGTTGGCGCTACCGTCCGGCTTCCTCGTCCCCACAGCCATATCACGGCCGCCGTCGTATTCCGGCGAGATGTCGATATCGGCAATGAGCAGGTAGCTGTCCCAGCCGGTGGCACTGGACAGCTGAGTATCCTCCCAGGTCTCCCCACCATCCTCGGAGACATAGACCTCCTGCCGGGCATCGGTCACCACCGCCACCAGGTCAGGGTCACCGGGCGCCACAGCGATGTCCCAGGCAGGCAGGACAGCACCCTCGTCCAATAGCGCCTGGGTCATGTCGTCCTTCCAGGTGACGCCGCCGTCGATTGACCTGTAGACCTCTCTGTTGGGTATGTCTATGGCGTAAAAGGTCTCGCCCGAGGCCAGGACAAGAGCATTCACCTCGCTGGGGCTGACCACCACAAAGCCCTCCTCACTGGGCGTGTCCACAACGGACCACTCATGCCTATCGGGCTCGGCGGAAACCACGCCGCGGCCGGCCACAGAAAGCAGACCGCCAGTCAACAGCAGGGCCAGAACCAATAGCAGGGCTGCGGGCCTCTTTCCACCCATCATAGTCTATTCTCGGCTACCATCTGCCACCTTGTCAATAGGCCGAACACAGGCAAGTTGACAACTCAACTCCTTATGTTAATATACGACTGTGGCACGCGCCAGGCAAAGTCAGGTTGAGCAGCTAACCGGTCAGCTCATCGAGCGCCTGAAAAGGCAGGGCTATCAGGTAGAGCACGGCGATGGCACCGCCTGCAAGTCCGGCAAATCGGGGGCCGAGCACGATTTCCACATCATGGCGCACCGGGACGACGGCCTCATCGCCTATACCGTCGCCGTGGATATGGTCGCAGACAATGACGGCCAGGAGGTAGGCCTGGGTGAAGTCTTCGGCTTTGACGACAAATGCTACGACTGTGGCATCAAGGACAAGATATTCATCGCATTTCCGGGCCTCGATTCTGTAGCCACCCGCTTTGCCCACAACCAGAGAATAAAGGTTTTCGACGAGAAAAGCCTGGAGACATTCCTGGCGACGCCGCTGCCCAACCTGCCGGTAGCGAAGGGCTCTCCCAACTGGGAAACACCGCCTCAAATCATAGAGTCCCTGGCCAGGCTTGGCTACAAGATCGAGAGGAATGCCAAAATCACGGGGAGGTCCGGCGCGGAATACACCTTCGATGCCCTGGCTACCCTGGACGATGGCTTCGTGAACCGCACATTGGGCATAGACGATATCACCAACGAAGAGGTAGGCCTGAGCCAGGTATCCCTGTTCGACAGCAAAGCCTATGATGCCGGGCTCCAGGAGAAGATCCTCTTGCTTTCGGGACAGCTCACCCCCGAGGCCAGGCAGTTCGCCGACCACCAGAGCATAAGGTCAATTGTGGTCCACCGTCCGGCCGGCGAGGCGGAAGGCGTAGAGGAAAAGCCCACAACCCAACTCCAGACTGTGGTTGAGGAGATCTTTGGCGAAGTAGACAAAGCAAGAGGCCCCACCGGGGAGAGAGTGCTCAAGCGCAAGGCCGACCCCAGGGCGCTGGAGTTGATCCCCGAGTCCATGGCCCGGAGATTCAAAGTAATCCCTATGGCCGTCGTGGGTAATGCCCTGCAGGTAGCCATGGCAAATCAGACCGATATCTTTGCCCTGGAAGCACTGGCGCTCCAGAGCCGGATGAGGATAGAACCCATCGCCGCCGACCTCAGAGAGGTCCAGGACGCCATCGACTTCAACTACAGGGGTGGCTTCGGGCAAATCGAAGAGCAGATATCACGCATGCCGGGGACGACTGTGGAGGCGGGCGACGAGCAGGCACTGATTGCAGCCGCCGAGGATACTCCCGTGGCTAGCGCTTTGCGACTCGTCATCGACGAGGCAGCCAAGGCCAGGAGTTCCGACGTGCACATCGAGCCTGAAGAAGACAAGCTGAGGATCCGCTACCGCATCGACGGCACTCTCCAGGAAGTGATGTCTCTGCCGCTGAAGATACATCTTCCCCTGACTTCGAGAATCAAGATAATGGCCGATATGAATATCGCCGACCACCTGCGGCCCCAGGACGGGCAGTTCTCCACCGAGACCAAGGGGAGAGCTATTGACATCCGCGTGGCCACCATCCCAACCGTTCACGGTGAGGCAACGGTCATGCGCCTGCTGGACAAGTCGTTAGGGCTGATAGACCTGCCCGGGCTGGGCTTTGCCCCCGAATCGCTGGCCAAATATGAGAACATGCTCAAGGTCGCCTTCGGAATGATTCTGATCAGCGGGCCTACCGGCTCCGGCAAGACCACCACCCTCTATGCCTCAATCAACCAGATGGACAAGATATCCCGCAAGATCATCACCATAGAGGACCCGGTGGAGTACCGCTTTGCCAATATCAATCAGATTCAGGTCCATCCCAAGGCAGGACTCACCTTCGCCAGCGGGCTGCGGTCCATATTGCGTCTTGACCCCGACATAATACTGGTGGGGGAGATCAGGGATGCCGAGACAGCGCGAATAGCAATCCAGTCTGCCCTGACGGGACACCTGGTCCTCTCCTCCATCCACGCCAATGATGCCATTGGAGTTATCTTCCGCCTTCTCGACCTGGGCATAGAGCCCTTCCTGGTATCGTCGGCGGTCATTGGAGTAGCAGCTCAAAGGATGGTGCGTAAGATCTGTCCCGATTGCGCCGGCAAGAGGGAAGCCCCGTTGATGGAGCAACTGGCATACGTCAACGAGACGGGGGACAGGCGGACCCAGTTCACCTATGGCGAGGGCTGCGACCTGTGCGGGCACACCGGCTACCGGGGAAGGACAGGGCTTTTCGAGATACTACCCATAAGC
>Ga0315537_1002773_pt1 | contig 13214 bp, 13 predicted proteins | sample SalMarSW160270MG_FD_203091 | JGI IMG/M metagenome (GOLD analysis project Ga0315537, IMG submission 203091) | Salt marsh sediment microbial communities from the Plum Island Ecosystem LTER, Massachusetts, United States - Salt Marsh Sediment SW1602-70 ... | reverse complement strand
AATCACCCCCCTGCACTCGGTTTACGATGGCGAAGTCCGCGGCATCAGCACCCCCATCGACTATGACCCGCTCCACACCCTCTTGGGGGGGAAAATCGTGGCTGTAGTCGGCAACCACGACCACCCGTATCCCATGCCGCCTGGCCTGCTCTATCACCAGGTCCCGCCACGGGGCGCCATCGGCATCGAGATAGATCCGCACCAAAAAAGTATACCACACCCCCCCGATGCAAGACCAGGGGTATTTCACGGGATAGATCGCGGAGAGATCATGCAGAAAAAATTTTTTCGCTTGCCACCCCGTGCCTTTTGTGTTATATGTCGTTCACCAATGCCTTGAGCAAAGGGGGATTACACGAATTTACACCAGCTTACTTTTTAAGGAGGGGGTGCGATGACGAAATCAGAACTTATTGACAAGGTTGCCAAAGAGGCCAAGATACCTCGGGCAGCAGCCGAACGGGCCATTAATTCCTTCACCACCACCATCACCGAGGTCCTGAAGGGTGGGGATAAGATCACCCTGCCGGGGTTTGGAACGTTTCTCGTATCAAACCGATCGGCCAGGAAGGGGAGAAACCCCCGCACCGGTGAGGAGATCGATATCCCGGCCGTCAGGATACCCAAGTTTAAGTGCGGAAAAGGTTTTAAGGACGCGGTACGGTAGGATCGTTATCGCGCACCGCATAGGGGGGCAGGATAGGAAACAGGTCGGCCCGTTGGCTGAAGAGAAAATCTCTGAGGCATAGGGTGAAGTTGGCGGCCACATCTCTCTTGCTGTTGACGATGTATATACGATGGTTGATGTGAAATAATTCATCAACCAACCGTTCTACAGGAAACCGAGTGCTGCCGGGGCCGTACCGCTCAGCCAGCTCCTCTTCAAACATAAGGACGATCTTATCTTTCATGCGGAGTTGGGTGTCATTAAAAAGGACGGCGATATCGGGCAAGAGATCCGTTATCCTGGCAAGAAATGACCCTATCTCCCCCCTCTCTATCCCTCGTGGGGGAGAAGATTTTATCTCCACATATACCAGCCGCCCCTCCCAAAGGGCGATGAGATCATAGTCCCCGCCGCTCGGCGTCTCCTTAAACCTCACCCCATAAGTTGCCTGAGCGGCAAATTCCCTTTGAAACATCTGGGCGATAAACCATTCGAGTGTGGGACCAAAGCTGTACAGAGACCTATGCACCAGACGAAAGGTCCCCTCCCCAACGGCCTCTGCGACCTTGAGCGCGCAGAGGGAGGCGCAATACCGCTGGGCGGCCTTGAAAGAACAATATCTCACCAGCTCCTCCGCTCGGAAGGTATCCTGCGCTTTAATCACGTCCCTGAGAAAGAGGCGGAAGGAGTAGCGCTTCAGCAACTCGTAGAAGGTGGTTCGCTCTCGTGGCGAGGCCTCAGGTGAAAAGATGAGATCATCGTCGGGGTCCTGACGGTGAATCTGCAGCCCCCGGGCCTTAAGGGCCCGTTGAAGTCCGCCCCCTCTCTCGTGCATCTCCTGCTCGATCCTCGCGAGCGTCTCCCGAAACCTCTTTACCTCTTCCTGCAATGCCGATAATGCCTTCCGTAACGCCTTGACGTCCATCAAAAACCCCTGTGCAACCCCTCATTCCGAGCGATTGCTGTCGCCTCACGATATTCCCGAGCGGAAATGGGGCGGTCTATCTCCGGAAATTCCCCTGAACGGTAAAGGGGCCGGTACTGATCCATGATGTTCACGTACGAGTCGAGTGACAATTTTTGAGCAATAAAGGCGATGAGCTCCTTGGTACCCGCCACCCCCTGAGGCATCACCAGGTGGCGGATCAGGAGCCCGCGATAGGCGATCCCCCGCTCATCCAGCATCAGGTCCCCCACCTGCCGGTGCATCTCCAGGAGGACCTCCTGTACGACGCGGGGATAGTCGGGGGCGTTACAATAGCGGGCGGCATCCTCCTCACGAGCGAACTTGACGTCGGGCATGTAGATGTCGATGATCCCGTCCAGGAACTTGATCACCTCCAGGGATTCGTATCCGCCGCAGTTGTAGACCAGGGGGACCGTAAGCCCTGACTCGATGGCTTCCGGCAGGGCCGCTATGATCTGGGGGACATAGTGGGTGGGGGTGACGAAATTGATGTTGTGACACCCTCGGCGTTGGAGTTCGATCATATGCTGAGCCAGTTCAGAGGTCGACACGGACCCCCCCGCACCCAGGTGGCTGATGTCATAATTTTGGCAAAAGACACACCTGAGATTGCAGTGGGTCAGAAAAATGGTGCCGGAACCGTGGGTCCCCACGAGGGGTGGCTCTTCGCCGAAATGGGGAAAGGCGCTGGAGATCATAGCTCCCGCCCCTGCCCGGCAGTATCCCTGCTCACCTTCGAGGCGGGCTACCTCGCACACTCGAGGACAGAGGCGGCAGCTGGTGAGGATCTCTCGCAGGGCCTTGATCCTGTTGTGTAATTGCCCTTGCTCATGCAAGGCTACATACGCCGGCCGATACATCTCTCTCAAAAGATATCGGATCACACACCCAAAGTAAAGCCTTCTGCAACTGATACAAGGGCATCGTGCATCCTTCCTCAACGCCGCTGGTCAAGGAGGGCAGGCATCATTATTGAACTGAGGTCCTCGCCTGAAGGCAATGCGTTTGCTCGCAAAACGGGACAATAAGCAAAAGGAACGCAGCGAGATCACTGCGATCGTGTAGCGGGGAATTCTGAAAGGTCAGGTCTCTTCTAGGGCGCTCTTGAGCGCCACAATGGCCACCTCCATCTGGGAATCATCGGGCTCCTGGGTCGTTATCTTCTGAAGCCACAGACCGGGAGCGGCTAACCACCGGACATACCTGTTGTCGCGTTTCTTGCCGGATAGCTTGAGCAGTTCAAATGATATCCCGCCCAAAAGCGGCAGCAGCGAAAAATGTGTTATAAACCGCTGCAAAAGCATAGGGCGGTGGCCGAGCTGCATCTCAACGATGGTGTCGGCAACCGCGAACAATAAGATGGCGAGAATAACCACGATCAGCAAAAAGCTGGTCCCGCACCGTGGATGATGGGTGCTATGCTTGCGTACGTTTTCGATGGTGAGTTCTTCACCCGATTCCAACGCATAGATGCTCTTGTGTTCTGCGCCGTGGTACTCGAGGATACGCTTGATCTCTTTCCATCTACTGATGGCCCACAGATAGGCCAAGAAAAAGGACACTCGGATGATGCCGGCTACCACATTAAATGAAAGGGCATTCTTGGACAACCCCGTGATCTCGGTAAGAAACAAGGGCAAGGCGAAGAAGATGCCGAGGGCCAATCCGAGGGCGAACACGATGACCCCGGCGAGGATGAAGCCGTCTTTGATCCTCTCGCCGCGCGTCCGCTGCCAATCGATACCCTTTTCTGCCTTCTCCGCCTCTTCGAGGGCTACGTCGGCAGAGAAGTTCAGCGCCTTAAGGCCGATGACGAGTATTTCAAAGAACGAAAGCGCGCCGCGAAAGACGGGAATATTGAAGAGCTTGTGCCGTTTCGACAAGGCGATATAGGGGTTTTTCTTGGTGATGATCTCCTCATTGGCTTTGCGCACGGCTGTCGCTATGCTGCGCGGTGACCGCATCATCACGCCCTCGATGACGGCCTGCCCTCCGACAGAGTTCTCATCAGATACAACCGCCCCTGTTTTCGAAGAAATAGCCCGTCCACCAACTCCGTTCACTCCATCGCTACGGGCATGACCTTTCAGGGGAACGATACACAATCCCCCTATCATGTGCCGGAGCACGAAACAGTTTATTTCTGAGAGATAGTTCCTGATTTTCTTGAGCGCCATGGGGAGTTCATCCTGCCATTTTTGTTTAATCGTTCCAACGTCCAGTACCTTCCCTCGACCGCTGTCCGCTCGATGTGACATGAGTTGCTCACAGCGTCATGGGAAATATTAATATATACTGCAAACGACCTGCGGTCAAGAGAAGTCCGCTCATTTCAAGGAAGGAATTAAACAATCCTCAGAAACCTCAACCAATTCCAGCCACAACAAGACTCTGAGGATTTCAGATTAAACCTTTTCTTCATCCCTGTATCTATATCCATAAAAATACCCGGAGGTGATGGATTATGCGATCAGGCCTTGTCAAAATAGCGTTTCTCGTTTTTATCCTTTTTTCGCTCGCTTCTTGTACCACCGTGGTCCATACCCGCCCTCCTCGTCCACAACCTCACCATGCCGTGTGGGTCAGGGGCCATTGTGGACCCCGTGGTCATTGGGTCCCCCCTCATTGGGTGGTCAGATAATATCCCCCTTGCGGGGTCTGCCTTTCAGCAGGCCTTTTTTTTCATGAGCCGCTCGAGATCACCGTACTCCCCTTCCCTGATGATCTTTTATATCCCACCTTACCTATCATCGATATGCTGAGATGGGCCCAGAGTCAATGGGGACGATTCCTTGACACCATGTACATTTTATAATATCATATAGGCATAAAAATCCAAGAAGAGTTGGAGGGAGAATCATTACTAATATACCTTGATTTTTTCGTGATATTAGTAAATAATTTACCTATAAAAGGGGCATTTTATGATCGTCCACTGTGAAAAATGCGGGACAAAGTACACGCTCGATGATGCCAAGGTAAAACCGGGGGAAACCAAGGTGAGGTGTTCCCGATGCCAATACGTCTTCGTGGTACCCCACCCCCTTACACTGAATGAGGAAGAGATCTTCGGCGAAACGGAAGAAAAGGCCGACGATGCATTTTTAAAGGAGTGGTCAGAGGAGTTCGCCAAACAGTCGCCTCAAGAACCAAGGCAGCCCGCGTCGGCGGCGCCTGATGCGGGTCCGCCGCCCAAAGCCTTTGTCCCCCCTGCCGCGGAAGAAGAACCCTCATTTGTACAAGAAGTTCCGCCAGAGGCGGGGCCGAGTCCGGAGGAAGAGTCATTCCCCTTCAAGGTCACCCCCATTGAAAAGGTCCCGGCAAAGAAGGAGCGTAAAGTATCCCCCACGTTAATCCTCATCTTGATTTTTTTCGGGATAGTCGCCGGCGCCTTTTACTGGAATAAAATGGGGCGCTCCGTTCCGGCGTTTGAGTACGTCTATGAAAAATTCTACACATTCATGGCAGGACAACAGGAACAGAAGCTCTTTCTCCTCTACCTCAAGGGCTCTGAGTACACCTTGGAGGGGGGAAAGGTCTTCGCCATTCAGGGAAAGGTGGCCAATCGTTCTCAGGAAACAAAGAGGTTCGTGAAGGTGAAAGGTTCTCTCTTCGATAAAACGGGAAAGGAGGTGGCCACCAGTATCGGGTTCTGCGGTGCCACCATCAGCGATGAGGAGATCAAGAACTCCACCTATGATGCCCTCAAATCGTCCTTCGGTTTCATAGGAGCGGGGCAAGCGCAGCCTGTCCCCTCCCAGCAGAATCTTCCCTTTACCATCATCTTCTTCTCACCCCCTGCGGGGTCCACCGATTATACGGTAGATATAGTCGACGCCGGCGAATCCGGCTAGCATATGAGATATACCTTCTCGCAACGAACGCCGAGATATTCGTATCCCCTCATATCATACATACCACGGTGTTAAGACAAAAAACCCGACGGCTGCCGTGCGACAATCCCTGGTAATCGCGGGCCCCGTTATCCGCGGACGCTGTAAAAGGCCCCCTTCCCCGGAAAGGCCCCCTGTTCCCCCAACTCTTCTTCTATCCTGAGGAGCTGGTTGTATTTGGCCACCCGATCGGTACGGGAGGCAGAACCTGTCTTGATCTGTCCCGCATTGGTCGCCACCGCCACATCGGCGATGGTGGTATCTTCCGTCTCACCCGATCGATGGGAGATCACGGCCGTATACCCGGCCTCCTTCGCCATCTCGATGGCCGAAAGGGTCTCGGTGAGGGTCCCTATCTGATTGAGTTTGATGAGGATAGAGTTGGCCACCCCCTCCCTGATCCCCCTCGCCAGCCGTTCCCTGTTGGTCACAAAGATATCGTCACCCACGATCTGGACCCTTCCTCCGAGTGTGGCGGTCAGTTCTCGCCACCCCTCCCAATCGTCCTCGGCTAGTCCGTCCTCTATGGAAAGAATGGGATATCGGCCTACCAGGTCCTCATAAAACGCCACCATCTCCGAGGCGCTCCTCTCTTTCTTCTGCTCCGCTTGCAAGATATACGTTCCACCCTGGAAAAACTCACTGGCCGCGGGATCCAGGGCAATAGCCACCTCTGCTCCGGGGGTATAACCGGCCTTATTGATGGCCTCCATGATCACCACGAGTGCCTCCTCGTTGGACTGGAGATTGGGGGCAAACCCCCCTTCGTCCCCCACCGCGGTGTTGTGCCCCTTGCTCTTCAAGATGGCCTTGAGGTGATGGAAGACCTCCGCCCCCATCCTGAGGGCCTCGCAAAAGGAGGGTGCACCCACGGGCACGACCATAAACTCCTGCAGGTCTACATTGTTGTCGGCATGCTTGCCGCCGTTGAGGATGTTCATCATCGGCACCGGGAGCTGGTGGGCGTAGACACCACCCAGATACCGATAGAGAGAGAGGGAAAGATACGCAGCAGCAGCCTTGGCACAGGCCAGCGATACCCCCAAGATGGCGTTGGCCCCGAGGGCGGATTTATTGGGGGTACCGTCCAAGTCGATGAGGATCTGATCGACGGCCATCTGATCCACGGCATCCATACCGATGACTTCTGGGGCTATCCGCTCGTTCACGTTGGCAACCGCCTTTTGAACCCCCTTGCCCAGATACCGCGCCTGATCACCATCTCTCAACTCTACCGCCTCGTGCTCCCCGGTAGAGGCCCCTGATGGGATGGCAGCCCTCCCCCCGAAACCGCTTTCCAGGGTTACGTCGACCTCCACGGTCGGGTTTCCCCGGGAATCAAGGATCTCTCGTGCTACGATGTCGAGAATGGCGGACATAATCAACCTCCCTGCTCGTTAAGGTATTTGGTTCCGATATATATATACTGGAGCCCTGATATGCCGGTCAAGAGGACGGTCGCCCATATGACAGCGGGAAAGATCGTCTTCATAACCATGGAAGAAGGCGTAACGAGGGCCCACCCGATGGTCACGATCTGGGCGACCGTCGAGGCCTTGCCGACGAAGATAGGCTTGATCTCAACCCTATGGGACGTGAGGTGCAAAACGAGGATGCCCAACACGATAATAACATCTCTGGCGATGACGATCACCGTCATCCAACCGGGAATGATGCCCAAGACGGCCAAAACGATAAAGGAGGTGGTGAGCAATAATTTATCGGCGATGGGATCGAGGTATGCCCCTATGGTGGTCCGCTGGTTGTAGACCCGCGCGATCAATCCGTCGATGCCATCGGTGACCCCTGCCCCGATAAAGATGAGCAGCGCGGTCAAGAAACGGTCGTAGATCAGACAGATGACAAAGAAGGGAATGGACAGGATACGCAGGATGGTTAAAAAGTTGGGTATATTCATCTCTTCTTAACCGGCTGCCTCGATTTCATCGTAGTCGCCGCGAAAGAGATCCTTAAAGGTCGTAAACTCGGAGAGAAAGGAAAGATCAATCTTCCCCGTCGGACCGTTCCGTTGTTTTCCGATGATGACCTCCGCCGTCCCCTTGTGTTCCGAATCGGGGTTATAGACCTCATCTCGATAAATGAAGATGATGACGTCGGCATCCTGTTCGATGGCCCCCGATTCCCGCAGATCGGAGAGTTGCGGCCTCCTCCCCGGCCTGTCCTCGGCCTTCCGGCTCAATTGGGATATGGCGATCACGGGGATATTGAGCTCTTTTGCCAAGGCCTTCAAGGAACGTGATATCTCCGAGATTTCTTGTTCCCGCCTCTCCACGCCGCTTCTGCCCCGCATCAATTGGAGATAGTCGACGACGATTAGCGCTAAGCCGCGATCGGCCTTCAGCCTCCTCGCCTTGGCCCTCAACTCTAATACGGAGATGGCAGGGGTATCATCGATGAATATCGGGGCATCTGACAGCGCACCCGCTGCCATGGTCAGCTTAGGCCAATCGCTTTCGCTCAAAAATCCGCTGCGCAGTCGGGCGCTATCCACCCTTCCTTCAGCGCACAGCAGGCGAATGGCCAACTGCTCCTTGGACATCTCCAAGGAGAATACCGCCGTGGGAACCTTCGCAGTGATGGCGGCGTGCTGGGCGACGTTCAGACAAAAAGCGGTCTTTCCCATGCTCGGCCTGCCGGCCACGATGATGAGATCGGCATTTTGAAAACCCGCCGTCTTTCTGTCCAAATCTTTAAAGCCCGAAGGAACGCCGGTGATCAGCTCTTTCTTCTCATAGAGTTGCTCAATGACCTTAAAGCTTTCCTTGACGATCTCCTTAATGGGGTAGAAGGCGGGTTTCACCCGGTGCTCCGAGATGCGAAAGATGGCCTGCTCAGCCTCATCCAGAAAGTCCTCAAGGTCCTTCCCTTCCTGAAAACTTTGGGTAACGATCTCCGTGGCGGTGCTGATCAACTTCCTCAGTATGGACTTCTCTTTGACGATCTTGGCGTAATAAGCGATGTTGGCGGCTGTGGGAACGGATTCCACCAAGCCGGCGAGATAGGAAGCTCCTCCTATCTCCTCCAGCTCCTTTTTCTTTTTCAGTTCATTGGTGATCGTTATCAGATCGAGGGGTTCATTCCGCTCGGAAAGGGCGATCATACAGTGGAAAATCTTTTGATGCGCTTCACGGTAAAAATCACCGTCCTCTAAAAATTCTACAACGGTGTTGAGGGCGTCATTTTCGATGAGGATGCCGCCCAAAATCGATTGTTCCGCCTCGATGTTCTGTGGGGGCAGCTTGAAGGAAGCCGTATCCAAATCGCCCCTCGGCTCCTTGGCCACGTGTTACTCCTTTACCACCCAGAGTTTCAATTCGGCCGCCACCGCGGGATGAAGTTTGACTGAAACCGTATAGACCCCCAAATTCTTTATGGGTTCCTCGAGTACGATCTTTTTGCGATCTACCAATATACCCTGGTCCCGCAAGGTCTCCTCGATATCCGCAGAGGTGACCGCCCCGAAGAGTTTGCCCTCCTCCCCTGTGGGTTTGGCAATGGTACAGGAGATCTCACCGATCCGTTGAGCCAACTGCTGCGCCTCGTGCTCCAGCTTGTCCTGTTTATGTTGTAAAAAATGCCTTTCTTGCTCCAAGGTCTTCATGCTCGTGGCAGTCGCCATCACCGCCTTCTTGCGGGGTAAGAGGTAGTTTCTGGCGTACCCGTCGGACACCTTCATGCGATCCCCCGCCTTCCCCAAAGAGGGGACATCTTCTATCAAGATAATTTCCATCACAATCCTCCCAGATTTCAGATCCTTCGGCCCGACTAGGGTAGACGCCTTACCCTGCGTACCACGATATCACATCCCCGTTGTCTAACTCAACTCTCAGGCGACATGCTTCCCCCAGTTCCCCCACCAAAAAACAAAGGTATCGCCCAGGGGAGCGGGGCGACCTCATCGACTCCAAGAGCGTAAAACCACCATCGTCTGAAAATCGTACCAATGCCGCACATCAGCAATCACGACACACTATGCAAACACACTACCTCGGTAACGCGGTAAAGGGAAGAAGGGCTACATGCCGAGCCCGCTTAATGGCCGTCGTAAGTTCCCGTTGATGTTTGGCACAATTCCCCGAAATCCTCCGGGGTATGATCCTCCCCCGCTCGGTGAGAAACGACCTTAATAAGCGATAATTTTTATAATCAATCGTCAGGGAACTATCGGTGCAAAACCGACAGATCTTTTTTCTCCTATACTCCCTTCTATTGTCCCTTCTTCGTGTGGTCGATCTATTCGTAGGTTTACGCATTAAATCTCCTTTTTATCTCACGTCTGTTACCTGATGGGCGACGACTCCTATCTCTCGCTTCATCTTCCCCTCTGCTGTCTCCCAGCGGCGTTGGACGAGACCACCTTCGATGAGGACAGTGCCCCCCGCCTTCCCCTTCTGTTTCGCCCACGACTCCGATCGTTCGCCGACGAGCATGACCCGTATGGAGACATTTTCAAAGGGGAGGGATTCATCCTCAAGCCGTTCTGAGGGAAGGCTAAGGGTGAAAAATGTCACCGGTTTTCCCCGGGGGGTATACCTAATCTCGGGATCGTCCTTCAGCCTCCCTGCCAAGATTACGCGGTTCAGGAAAAACACTATTCCTCCTCCGTTACACCTGCCGATTCTTCATCCCCGGCCGTCTCCTCTTCGGGTTTTTCCTCCTCCTCTGGTTCCTTCTCTTGTGCTGATTCTTCTCTCTGCTGAACAGCAGTGATGTCTTCCTCCTCCCGCTTGACGGTAAGATAGCGGAGTACCTCTTCCATCAAACGGAGGTTTCTCTCCATATCGGCGATCAGCGTTTCATCACCCTTCAGGTAAAAGATAAGGTAGTATCCTTTGTTCTTTTTCTTGATTTCGTAGGCGAGAGATTGCGTCCCCCACTCCTCGACCCTGAGCACCTCGGACCCCCGCTCGCCAAGGAATTGCTTGAGTTTCGCTACAAACCCATCTACCTGCTCTTTGGACATTTCAGGGTCCAACACGAGCATCGTTTCATATATACGCATGTATCCTCCTCATGGCCTCCACGGCCCTCGAACCTGAGGCCGAGGGCAAGGAGGGTCTAGTTACTGAGATTTCATAAGGCCGGCGATGTAGCTTCTGCCCACCTTAACCTTCACCTTGTCGGCGATCTCCACGGTGACCACCGTATCCGACAGGCTGACCACGGTCCCCTGGATGCCGCCGGTGGTGACGACCTTGTCACCCTTTTTCAGGTTCTCCAAAAGCTGTCGGTGTTCCTTTTGTCGTTTTTGCTGCGGCCTGATCAGGATAAAGTAGAATACGGCAAAGAGCAAGCCCATAAAGATGAGAAAAGAGTAAGGGCTCTGTTGCCCTCCCTGCCCCTGACCAGGGGCCATGGCATAGACGATTTCACCTAGCATACTGTTTCACCTCCTTCATCTCCTGAATTATTTCCGGTATTTCCTCTCTGGGATACAAATGTCCGTGCGAACTGATCCATCGTCTCCTCGGAGAGGGCCTGACGGATATCCCGCATCAAGGAGTGATAGTAAAAGAGATTATGCACGGCATTGAGCCGGTACGCCAATAACTCCCGGGCCAGAAAGAGATGCCTGAGATAGGCCCGGGAAAAATTTCGGCAGGTATAGCAGCCGCACGCGGGATCAAGGGGCGCTGTATCCGCGCTATAGCGGGCATGCTTGATGTTGAGCCGACCGAAGCTGGTAAAGAGGATCCCGGTCCGCGCGCATCGCGTCGGCAAAACGCAGTCAAACATATCCACTCCAATCCTCACCCCTGCAAGGATATCCTCAGGGGTCCCCATCCCCATCAGATACCGGGGCGCCTCCGTAGGGAGGAGGGAAGTGACCAACTGAACCATCTCAAAGGTGACCTCTTTCTCCTCTCCGAGGCTCAAGCCGCCGATGGCATACCCGTCAAACCCCATCTCCATCAGCTCATGGGCGCTCTGCCGGCGCAGCTCTGGATAGACCCCTCCCTGTACGATGCCGAAGAGGGCCTGCCCGTTATCGTCCTTTACCCCCTGCGATTGCTTGGCCCACTGTGCCGTCAACGCCACCGCTGTCTTGGCCTCATCACGGGAGGCGGGATAGGGGAGGCAGTCATCCAAGGTCATCATGATATCGGCTCCCAATTCCTCCTGGATCTGAACGACTTTTTCCGGGGTGAGGAAATGGGACGACCCATCGAGATGGGAGCGGAAGTGCACCCCCTCGGGTTCTACCTTGCCTAAAGCACTCATGCTCACAATCTGAAACCCTCCGCTATCCGTCAGTATCGGGCCCTTCCAGCCCATAAACCGATGCAACCCCCCTGTTTCCCTGATCACCTCCGTCCCGGGCCGGAGGTAGAGGTGATAGGCATTACACAGGAGGATCTCCGTTCCCACCTCCTGCAGGTCAGCCGGGGCCAGGGCCTTGACACTCCCCTGACTCCCCACCGGCATAAACGCCGGGGTGGAACACTGTCCGTGGGGGGTGGTTATCGTACCGAGTCTCCCCTGCTCACCCTCCTTGAGGAGTCGGAAAGAGAATCGTTTCCCTTTCACATGATCAACATCCCATCCCCATAACTATAAAATCCGTATCCCTCCTGCATCGCATCGTGATATGCCTCCAGGATGAGATCCCTCCCCGCAAAGGCAAACACCAGCAGTAGCAGGGTGGAGCGCGGGAGGTGAAAATTGGTGATCAGGGCGTCGATCGCCTTGAACCGATATCCGGGGTAGATATAGAGATCGGTCATACCCTGCTGGGGATGGACCCTCCCTCCCTCATCGCAGGCGGACTCCAAGGCCCGCACCACCGTGGTGCCCACCGCACATATCTTCCCGCCCCGTGCACGGGCGGCATTGACGGACTCGGCCAAGGAAGGAGATATGGCGTAAAACTCCGGCTCCAAACAATGACCCTCAATCTCCTCCGAACGGATGGGCTGAAACGTACCCAGGCCGATGTGGAGGGTGAGGGGAACAACCGATATTCCCTGCTCCTCTATACGCTGCACCAACTGAGGAGTAAAGTGCAGACCGGCCGTCGGGGCGGCTATTGCCCCATCGTGACGGGCGAAGACGGTCTGGTATCCCTCTTTGTCGATCTCCTCATCTTTTCCCTCCCTGATATAGGGGGGGAGGGGGACATGTCCGATCCGGTTGATGATCTCCTCGAATGCCCCCTGGGCCTCAAAGGAGATCCGCTTTTTCCCCTCGGTGCCGTTCCCCACCACCTCTCCCGTGAGGTCGGGGGCGAACCGTATCCGTGTCCCCGCGTGCAGCCTGTTGCCCCTGTTTACCAGGCACTCCCACTCCTCATCCGGGCCGGGGGTTTTTTTTAACAGCAGGACCTCCACCTTGCCCTGGGTCTCCTTGCGTCCGAACAAACGGGCCGGCAGCACCCTGGTATCGTTTACCACCAGGACATCGCCCTTTCGCAAAAAATCGCCCACGCGGGAGAAGGTGGTATGAATTATCTCCTCTTCCCCCCTCTTCAGAACAAGCAAGCGGGCCGTATCCCTTGGCTCGATAGGATATTGGGCAATGAGTCCTTCGGGAAGGTGGTAATCAAGCTCTGTGATCCGCATTAGGTAGCTCAATAAACCACAAAATCCCCTCTCTGTCAATCCCTGAGACCCGGCCACCTCGCTGCCACGGATCGTCGATATCGCCTCAAGACCGCGAGGCATTCCTC
>Ga0315537_1002771_pt1 | contig 13215 bp, 17 predicted proteins | sample SalMarSW160270MG_FD_203091 | JGI IMG/M metagenome (GOLD analysis project Ga0315537, IMG submission 203091) | Salt marsh sediment microbial communities from the Plum Island Ecosystem LTER, Massachusetts, United States - Salt Marsh Sediment SW1602-70 ... | reverse complement strand
ATTTTCAGCACCGGGGCGGTCGGCGCGCCGAGGGGCGTGCCCCGGCCGGTGGTAAAGGCGACGACCTGCGCCCCGCCGGCAATCACGCCGGTGTTGCAGACAGCGTCATGCGCCGGGCCGTCCATGATGACGAGCCCCTTTTCCGTGGGGCGTTCCGCGTAACTGACTACCTGCCGTATCGGTGAGGTGCCACCCTTGAGCACCGCCCCCAGAGACTTTTCTTCCAGCGTCGTCAGGCCGCCTTCCTTGTTCCCCGGCGACGGTTCCGAGTTGCAGATATCGACGCCGGCCCTTATCGCTATAGCCTCGGTCGCGGCGGTAATTTCATATATGCGCCGCCTAACGGCCTCGCTGGCGGCCCGCCTGGACAGTACCTGCTCCGCCCCGATGAGCTCCGGCGTTTCCGAAAGGATAACGGTGCCCCCGGCGGCAACGAGCCTGTCCGCGGCGTTACCGAGGGCAGGGTTAGCGGTGAGGCCGGAGAGCGTGTCAGAGCCGCCGCAGTTGGTGCCGAGGATGAGCTCTGAGATATCGATTGGAACGCGCCTGCCGTCGGCTGCTTCCGCCACTAACCGGGCGGCGAGCTGTTTACCTTTCTCCACGGCGGCGGTCGTGCCGCCTTCGGCCTGGATGCCGAGCAACTCGTACCGCTGGCCGGGGGGCATGGCGCCGGCGATGAGTTCCGGCGTCAGCAGCTCGCACCCCAGGCCGACGAGCAGGACGCCGGCGACGTTGGGGTGGCCGCAGAACCCGGCCATCGCCCGGACCATAAGGTCTTTCTCCTCCCCCATGTGCCCGCACCCGTGGGGATGACTAACGCTGACAGTGCCGGGTACCGCCCGGCTTATCATCTCGGCTACGGCCGAGGCACAGATAATCGTGGGGAATATCAGGACATGGTTGCGCGTCCCGGCACGGCCGTCCTTCCGGCGGTATCCCATAAAATTCACCGGCGGTCACCCCTTCCCCGCAGCCCTTCCAGGTTGTGGATGTGCGTGTGCTCGCCGGTACCGATGAAGGCGGTGGCCCGGCCGATTGTTTCACCGTACTTGGTGACGTTTTCGCCGGCGGGGATGTCCCGCAGCGCGAACTTGTGCCCGAAGGGCACCGCCTCAAGGAGTGTCACCGTCGTTTCCCGGCCGCCGGCGGACACGGTTATGCACTCGCCGCTCTCCAGTGGCCGCATTGCCGTGGCAACGTTGTCATCGGAGTGTATCATCAGTGCTGGTACTGTCAACTCTCCTCGCTCCTAGCCTTCTATGCTGCCTTAAGGAAGCCAGAAGGAAGCCATTTTGCGTGGTCAATTATACACCTAATACTGGCTTATCAACAAGATATAATCTTTTTAGAGAGGCTTATCGGTTTAATCGGGGTAAAATGACAGGATAACAAAATTACAAATCCCTGTCCCTGAATTCGCCAGCCGTCAGGTTCTTTATCAACCTCACCCCCAATTTTATCTTTTCCCGCCCGCTTTTAACAGTTCTCTTTCTTCCCATACCCGCCCGCCCAAAAAGGCTTTTTACCCCAAAAAAACTTCGTTTTTCCGGGGGCCCCGTATTCGCCTCTTTGCATCTCTATAACCCCACCCCCAAGCGGAAAATGATAGAAGTATCACTTCTATAGGGCGGGTGGGTGGGAAGTAAAACATCGGTTAAAAACGGCAGGAGGAAAATTCCTTGACTTTAGAGCGCCGACTTTGCTATAGTTCTTGTTTAAGAAGGTGTAAAATGGCCAGACCCAAATTCAGGGAACTGCGGCGCTCCTACGGTTTTGATGAAGTCGCCATCGTCCCCGGTGACATCACCGTCAACCCCGACCAGACCAACATTGAACTTGAAATAGAAGGCTTCACCTTAGCCATACCCGTTCTGGCGTCAGCTATGGACGGCGTGACCGATGTCAGGACAGCCGTCATCATGAGTAAACTGGGCGGGCTGGGAGTCATTCACCTGGAAGGGGTGCAGACCCGCTATGACAACCCCGATGACGTACTGGCCGAGATTGCCCGCGCTCCCGCCGCCGAAATCACTCCACTCCTCCAGAAGGTCTATTCGGCGCCAATTAAAGAAAATCTCCTCGGCGAAAGGGTTCAGGCCATTAAAAAGGCGGGGGCGGTATGCGCCGCCTCGGTAACCCCGGCCAACACCAAGCGCTTTGCCCCCCTCACCGCCGAAGCCGGGGCCGATATCTTGGTGGTGGCCTCGACGGTGACCACGGCCCGGCACACCTCCAAGAGCTATGAAGGGCTGATTTTCCCCAAGCTGCGCAAGCTGGTACCGATACCGGTTATCGTCGGCAACTGCGTCAGCTACAGCGCCTGTCTGGAACTGATGCAGACCGGCATCTCGGCGGTACTGGTGGGCGTGGGGCCGGGGGCAGCCTGCACTACCCGGCAGGTACTGGGCATCGGCGTCCCCCAGATAACGGCCACCATGGACTGCGCCCAGGCTAGAGACGACTACCAGAAACAATCGGGAAGGTACGTTCCCATCATCACCGACGGCGGCTTCCGCAACGGCGGGGATATCTGTAAAGCCGTCGCCGCCGGGGCTGACGGCGTCATGCTGGGCTCGGTGCTGGCCCAGGCCAAAGAAGCACCGGGACTGGGCTATCACTGGGGTATGGCCAACCCCCACCCGGCACTGCCCCGGGGTACGCGGATAAAGGTAGGCACCACAGGGACGATGGAGCAGATTCTCTTCGGCCCGGCCTCGGTCACCGACGGCAGCCAGAACCTAATCGGAGCGCTACGCACCGCTCTAGGCGTCTGCGGGGCACGCAGCATCAAGGAGATGCATAAAGCGGAAATGGTCATTGCCCCGGCCATTACTACCGAGGGTAAGTTCTGGCAGATGGCCCAATCCGGCCCCTAAAGGCTACTCTTCCTCGTCTTCTTCTTCAGATACCACGCCAGTTTCCCCACCGATACGGGGTAATAAAGGCTCAACTTTCTTTCCCGATGACGGCGCAGGCAGTTTATCCAGCATCTGGCGTATCTCGGCTATTCTCCCCTCAGTCCCGGCTTTGACCACCACCCCCCTCACCCCGGCCTGCCAGAGCGCTCCCAGCTCAGCGGCGGTCACCTGCGGGGGCACCGAAACCAGCAGCGGTTTGTTTAAAATATTGGCGCAACGCTGGAAAAGCATAAGGTCACGCCAGGTCAGCAGTGGCTCATCTCCAGCGGTAGCAAACACCGCGTCCACCGGCAGGTCGTCAACCGCCTTAAGCAAGCCCGGCTCTGATGACGGCTCAACCTCCAGTATTTTGCCCGGCTCTTTATCATCAAGCATGGCCAGCAAGGTCCTTTCGGCCGTAAAAACGATGAAATCGGCCGCCACCTTGCCTATCCCCTCTTTACCGGCCTCTCTCAGCCAGCCACCCCAGGGGATGTCAGGCACCGCCTCAGATGCCTGCTGCAGAGCCTTAGCCCCGGAGCTTAATTTGGCCATCGATAGCAGCCCGGCGTCGGCACCGGCGGCAATATCAGCCAGACGGCCGGCATCAGCCTGGGCAACCGCCGCCACCACCAGCATCCTGGGCTTGGACGCTTTGACCACCGTCGCCCGGAAACCCATCGGCTGCCCGCCCGTTGAGACCTGCTTTAGTTTATCAATAAATTTGCTCATTTTGCCGTCTCCTATGTTAACCGCCTGACCACTACCCTGTCAATTTTCTTAAAGCCGCTTGATAATTCAAAACGCACCAGTAAGCCCATCGGCTTAAAATTATATAAATTTGCAATCTTTTCACCCCCGGTTTTATGATTTTTACATACCCCCGCGGTTATCATAATTTATATTAAAAAATAAAGGAGGTTTTTCTTATGTTGCTGGTAAGCGGTCTGGTGATGGGCATAATCTCCGTTATTTTCGGCGTCATTGTAATGATTTTCCCCAAGATACTTAACTATCTCATAGGGATTTACCTCATCATTGTCGGGGTCTGGGCCATTATTCAGGCCTTGTGACAATAAGGAAAAGGAGGGCAATATGCTACGTTGGCTCTTAATCATCGGTATTATCCTATTGGTTTTGTGGTTGCTGGGTCTAGTTCTCAACTTCATAGCAGGCCCGCTCCTCTGGATTCTACTTGTTATTGCAATTATCTTCTTGATTATCTGGCTGGTGCAGCGAGTGAGAATTAGAAAGTAAAAGCGTTGGAGTTGAAGCAAAACAAATAAACAAAAGGAGGGTTGGAACCATAAGAAAAGAGCAAAGCAAGTAGAAGACGAAATGTCCCGGCCTTCCAACTTCAAACGGTTTGGTGGCTAAGTTCACTGGCAGTCATATCAGCTAGCCGCTAAAAAGGAATTTACAAGGAGGAATACTATGACACGCAGTAAATCGGCAAGGTTCGTACCAAGCATCAGATTGGAACAGTACGATGTAGTCAATAAGAAAGGCGAAGACATGGGGCAGGTGCAGACCTTTGTGGTGGATATGCGCGAAGGTCTGATTGCATTCGCGTTGGTCGCATTTGGAGGCTTTCTTGGCATCACCGACAAGTGGTTTGCCATGCCATGGGCCGCTTTAAAGTGGCACCCGGAGACAAAGAAGTTCATTCTGGATATGCCGAAAGAAGTTCTCAAGAATGCTCCGGGTATGGAAAAGGATAAGTGGCTAGAAGAGATTGACAAGTGGCAGGAAGAGCAAGACCTGGAGTTGCTTGACCACTATTACACCAGCCATGGTTACGAGTCATACCTGGGAATAGTGCAACAGAGGATAACAAAACTTGGCAACCACAAGCCTGATGCCAAATTTGAGATAGACAAGGACGTGGCGGGGGAATTCAGGTTTAAGCTGGTTGCTACAAACGGAGAGTGCATCGCGGTGTCTCAGGGTTATAACGCCAAAGAAAGTGCGCTGAAAGGCATTGAATCCGTAAAGCAGAACGCGGCTGAGGCCCTGATAGAAGACAATACAGTTTAGCGTTGGCAAGTCAAACAGCTAGACCAAGAATTGAAATATCCTGGTGAGCCGGCCCGCATCACCGGCTCACCAATCGTGCTTCATACCAGCGCCAACACGGATTCCGGCTATCCCATAGAGCAGTAGTTTTAAACAGGCGGCAAAATGAAGCGCATTCGGATTGCCTTTTTTAGAACACAGGACCCCAAGTCAGCCAGGTTATGAAAATGGTGGAGCTGAGGGGACTCGAACCCCTGACTTCCTCCTTGCAAAGGAGGCGCTCTCCCGGCTGAGCTACAGCCCCACCCGTCCAAAAGCATTATAGCAATAAGGCTACACCTTAGCAATTTGCCCCCCGCCGCCGACGTGCTAAAATGGGTAAATGGCTTTAGCTCATATTATTATCCTGTTAGCCACCGGCTTGGTCGTCGGCTTTGCCGGCGGCCTGCTCGGCCTGGGCGGCGCCTTCATCATGACACCGGTTCAGTACCTCATTTTCACCGCCATGGGCCTCCCCACCGATATCGCCATCAAGCTGGCTTTCGGCACCAGCCTGCTGGTGGTACTGCCCCTGGCCGCCAGCGGCGCCTGGCGGCACAGCATCAAGGGGGCGGTACGGTGGAAAACGGCTTTTACTATGGGCAGCATCGGCCTGGTTTGTGCCTTCGGCGGGGCGACACTGGCTGCCCACCTCCCCGGCGCCGCCTTAAAGATAGCCTTCGGCGCCATTATCCTGCTCAGCGCCATCAGGATGCTCACCGCCCGTGACCCTAAGATAGAAGCCGAACCCAGGGAAAACCCCTGGCTGTGGGCGGCCTGGGCAATACCGGTAGGCATCATGACCGGCATCCTGGGCATTGGCGGCGGCATACTGCTGATTCCGGTGCTGGTGCTGGCGCTCCGGTTCCGGATGCACAACGCCGTGGCCACCTCACTGGCGGTAATGATATTTACCAGCGCCGGCGGCATCATCGGCTATCTCATTAACGGCCTGGACGTTCCCGGACTGCCGGACTACTCTATAGGCTATATCCATCTACCATCGTGGTTCCTGCTGGCGGTCACCAGCGTGGGCATGGCCCAGGTAGGTGCTATCACCGCCCACAAGCTGCCCGCCCGGCAGCTGAAATATATCTTTATCGCCGTCATGTTATACATGGGATTGAAGATGCTCGGCGTCTTCGACTGGCTGGGCTGGCCGCTCTAGAAGTCTATTATATGGGGTAGGCGCCGCAGGTGCGGCAGAAGGTAGCCCCATCTTTAACATCGGCGCCGCACTGGGGGCAGCTCTTCCCGCCACCTCCGGTACCAGAAGGCAGGCCAATTAACTCGCGGTAGATCTGGTAATAGGCAAGGTGCTCCTTGTCCCTGATGGTAACCCGGTCTTCCTTAAAATACCTGTCCTTCTTTTTGGCAAACTCGGCATCGGTTATTTTGGAATCAAACAGCCAGGGCAGTATGGTGGTGCCGGTGCCCACCTCTATCGGCACCTTAACCCTCCAGGCTATCTCCGGGGGTATAATCTTCTCCGAGGCTTTACGCAGAATCCACTTTCCCCACACCTGTTCCCCCTGGCTCTTGACCTTCAAGCGCACATCCAGGTTTTCGGCCAGGGTCTTGAATCTGGGGTCTAAGAAGGGAAGTTTGGCCTCAACTCCAAGGTTTTCGGCCAGATAGACTGAAGCAAATCTCATGTTGGCCCACAGCTTTTGAAGCTCTGCCTCCATCTCGGCACGGGTCAGCCCGAAGAGAAAGCTGTAACCGCCGAAGAGCTCGTCGCCGCCGTCCCCGGTCATAAAGGTTTTCAATCCCCTTTTCTTCCCCGCCTTGAGGGCGACATAGATAGCGGCGGCGTTGCGGATTTCCATGGGGTCAAAGGACTTCATCACCCTGATTGAGGCACGGAGGCCTTCTTCAAGCTCATCGTCGCCGAAATGGTGGACATAGTGCTCCAGCTTAAGCCGGCTGGCCACCAACCGGGCGTAGCCGACATCCGGCGTCGGGGCGCCGCGCATAGCCACGGTAATACAGCTCGGTTTAGCCCACTTTGCCGCCAGGCAGGCCAGCAGCGCCGTGTCCAGCCCCCCCGAGAGCAGCATCCCGTCGGTCAGGTTACGCCTGACGCTCTCTTCCAGGGCCTGAATGATGACGGCGTAGTTAAAAGACAGCGACTGATAGTTGGAAAACATCGCCTCCGGCCATCTTTCTAATAGACCCGCCCCCCCACTACCGCCTCATCCCTGGGCTGTAACAGTGAGACCGCCCCACCGGCCATGGGCGCCCCCAGGATAAGCACCTCTGATAGAAAACCGGCGATATTCCTGGGCGGGAAATTGACCACGGCCACCACCTGCTCCCCGGTAAGCTCGTCTTTGCTGTAGTTGGTAAGCTGGGCGCAGGAGCGCTTAACCCCTATTTCATTCCCGAAATCAATCTCAAACTTGTAGGACGGCTGGCGGGCTTTGGGGAAATCTTCTACCTTAACTACCCGCCCCACCCTCATATCCACCTTAAGAAAATCGTCAAAGCTAATCACACTACTCCTCCTCAACCAGCCTTCTCGGCCAGAACTGGGGATAGCTGGAGATGACCTGCTTCAGGGCAGCCAGCTTACTTCTGATATCCTCAGCCACCGCCTGGTCGCTGATTAACTCTTTAAGCTTGCCTGAGTCCAGGCTGAGCACCCGGTCCAGCAGCCCCGCCGGCTCTAATAAAGCCCTGACCTCCTCCTCGCTGAAACCGCTCTTCTCCACCAGCTTGTAGGTCAGGGCATAGTCACTGCCATAGACCCGGTTCAACCCCTCCGCCTGGCAGAAATCGGCCAGCATTCGCTTTAACTCGTCAAGCTCCAGCTGCAGCTCCTTTATCTGGCTCTGCAGGGAAACGTAGCGCTCCACCGTCTCGGCCACCGCCGCCTCCCCGGCAACCCCGGCCTCTTCAGTCGGGGCAAACTTGTGCCGGTAGTAGGGGCAGTGCTCGGGGAAATCACAGGGGCAGCGCTGGCTCTCAATAGCGGGAAAACGGCCCGCTTCAATGCCCTCGGCCACCGTCAGCACCAGCTTTTTGGCCTCTTCCAGCTGGGCCTCACCCCGGGGCGGACAGCTGCAGGGGGTGTTGGTGCGGAAGTGGTAAAGAGTAAGCCTCTCCACGGGCAAAAACCAGGACTTGGCCACCGCCATCTGGTACAGGGTCAGTTGCAGATTACGGGCCAGATAGTCACTGGTGAAAAGCTCCCGGTCGGTCTTGTAGTCAACGATAGCCAGTCCGCCGCTGTCCAGCTTATCGATGCGGTCGATAAAGCCCCGCAGCTTTATCCCCTCAATATCAATGTAGAACATCCACTCCACCGCTATCGGCATACGGAAATCGGGCTGGTGAATCTCCCAGAACCTGGCTAACATCTCCCGCCCGTAAGCCTTATAGTTGGCTTCTTCCTCCGCCGACTCATAGCCCGCCGAAAGCCAGTTCTTCTCATAAAACTGTAACAGCTCCTCCAGCGATGGCGGCGGCGGAACTTTAACCTTGTAGAAATACTCGGCGCAGGCGTGCATGGTGGTGCCGAAGCTGAAATAGCCCTTATCCTTGGTCTCCAGGCGGTCAATATACTGGAGCCTATAGCACAGGGGGCAGGCCTGGTACAGGGAAACCTGGCTGTAGCTTAACGGCCTCATCTTACTCACCGCCATTATAGACCATTATTACCCAGAAGTAACCTTTATGGCTAACACCGGCCCCTCTTGATATTAAGCGCCCAATCAATTAGCATTAGACCTGTCTATGGAACAGGTATCGCTTTTAATCGCCCTCGGCGCCGGGCTGCTGTCTTTCCTGTCCCCCTGCGTCCTGCCCCTGGTGCCGGTTTACCTGGCCACCGTCTGCGGCCCGGAGATACTTGAGCCGGGGGCGGAAAAGAAACGCCTGCCCGTATTTTTCCACTCGCTCAGCTTCGTTGTCGGCTTCAGCCTGGTCTTTATCATCCTCGGCGCCGGCGTCGGGCTGCTCGGCTTTACCCTCGGCGTCAATACAGCGCTGGCCCGGTACATAGCCGGCGGGTTGCTTATCGCCTTCGGCATCTTCCTGCTGGCCTCCCTCAAAATCCCCTGGCTGAACTACGAGCGGCGGCTGGCGCCATCAACAGGCGCCACCACCGGCTACCTGCGCTCACTGCTCATCGGCGCTATCTTCTCCCTGGCCTGGACTCCCTGTGTCGGCCCGGTACTGGGCGGCATCCTCACCCTGGCCTGGAGCTCGGAAACAGCCTGGCAGGGAGCCTGCCTGCTGGCCGTTTACTCCCTGGGACTGGGCATACCCTTCCTCATCATCGGCGCCGCCTTCGACTCCATCCGCCCACTCTTAAGGCGCATCCACCGCTACTCCACCTGGAGCTATATCATCAGCGGCCTGCTGCTCATCGCCGTGGGTATACTAATGCTCACCGGCAACCTTGGCTGGCTTCAGGGTGGAATTTAGAGTAGAATTAAAGGGGGTGACGATGAACATAGTATCCAGAGTAATCCCGGTGATAGCATTAGCCGCCGCCCTGACCCTGGGGCTGGCAGTGAGTGGTTGCCCCGGTGAATCCGGGCAAGATGGTGTGGCCCTGGGCAGGATAACCGGCGTCTCTACGGATTCCACCCAAAGCCCCCAGGTAGGTGAGCTGGCCCCCGACTTTTATTTTGAAACTCCGGAGGGAGAATCCTCCTCCATCAGCCAGCTCTCTGGCACGCCGGTGCTGGTCAACTTCTGGGCAACCTGGTGTATGCCCTGTGTCCATGAGATGCCCTATATCCAGCAGGTCTATGAAGACTGGCCGGAAGAGGAGCTGGTGCTGCTGGCAATCAATATTCAAGAGGGTTCTTCCCAGGTATCCCAGTTCCTGCAGGGCGAGGGGTTTTCCTTCCCCGTCCTGCTTGATAGCGACGGCAAAGTAGCCCAGAGGTACAATGTCCATGGCATCCCCACCACCTTCTTCATTGATAAATACGGTTTCATTCAAAATGTTAATGTCGGTTCTTTCCAGAGCCATACGGATATAGAAGCCATCTTAGACCAGCTAGACTAGAGACGGACAACGGAGGTTAGCCATGAGCGATGTTTTAGACGAAGCCTATGCCATAGCCCAGTGCAAGGACTGCCCCTGGTACAAGGCCTGCGTCACCCCGATGAAGTTCAGCGCCGAAGACATCCGCCGCCAGCTGGAATCATCATCGTCGGGAATGGATGTCGCCCAGCAGGCCGACCTCGGGATGCAGAACCTGCTCTCCAGCATGGCCAGCGCCGCCCAGAACACCCTGCTGGAAGGCTGCCCCATCTTCATCCAGCGCCTTCGCGCCGACCCCAAGCTCGCCCAGCGCTTAAAGCAGCTCATGCAGAACTGGGGCAAAGAAGAGTAAAAAAACAGGCGTTTAGCGGCATAATTCAGCTTTCAGTGATGTGGGGGCTTCACATCTTACCACCCTCAAAGCCCACCCCCCTCGACATCCGGTCCAGCATTAAGTCCACAATCTGGTCGGCGGGAGCCTTATCTTGGGCGATAATCTCCGCCCGAGTCTGCAGCAGGATGATACTTTCCGGGAATGGCTTGCCTTCCTCCACCGCCCATTCCGCATCTTGGGGTACCCCGAAATGCTCCTCCAGCAACCTGCCCAATTTCCCTATCTCCCTGGCTTCCTTGTTGTTCAAACAGAATTTGCCGCTCTTTTCCGGCGGTGTCTTTTTCTTAGCCACCCCCATTTTTTTAAAGGCCACATACCTGGACTTCGGCCCCAGTTTCTTTTCCCGTATTTTCAGACTCTTCTTGTCCAGGATGTAAACATCGGGCGTCAATTCACCGCCGACAACGCCTTCTCCCAACCCCCAGTTACCCTCGATTATCATCCTGGCAGTATCGCCGGTGTTAGGGTCAGCCGTGAAGATAACTCCGGCAGACCGGGCCTTCACCATTTTTAGCACGGCCACACCAATGGGGTCGCTCTCCAGCGGCATTTTCTTCCGGCTCCGAAAAGCCAGGGAGCGAGGGTTAAAGGTGCTGGCCCAAACCTTCTTGATTTTATCCACCAGGTCCAACTTCCCAACCACGTTAAGGTAAGTCTCATACTGCCCGGGGTGGCTTGCCGGCCCGGCGGAACGCGTTGAAACGGCAACCTCGTCAGTATGGCACCGGCGGCTCAGCTCCTGGTAGTGCGAGACTACTGCCTTCTCTATCTTCTCAGGTATGGCTTTCGACTGAACAATCTGGCCTATATCAACGCTCGACTGGTTAAACTGCTTCAGGTCTTTGGGCTTAGACTTAGCCAGGTACTTCCGTATTTCATCAACAGCCCCCGTCATATTCATAAAATCCCGGTAGGCTTCCACGGAAATGGCAAATCCAGGGGGGACTCTCAACCCCATCTTGACCATCTCACCCAGGTTAGCGCACTTCCTGCCCACCAAGTCGCTGTGCTCTTGTCCTAAATCCTCAAACCAGAGCACCCACTTCTCAGACACAATGCACCTCCTCATTAGGGGCTCTCCACCAGCCCCGGCAAGAAATCATAGCACCAAATCAACTTGGTGGGCACGACCGGGGAACTCATCGCCGAAATCAGTAAGCTGGCCAAAACAGGCCAGCTATAGCCTAAATACATTCAAAACGATTTAGAGCGATAATTAGCTACTTCAGAGCAAAGCTGTAATAACATTTGTTATAGCTATTAGTTCGCCCGAAATGTCAGAATAAGTCTGGGGTACTACAGGCTCTTGCCTTCCTTGAGGCGTTGTATCATTGGTGGAAATATATCTGAATAAACAGTGCGGTAAGGGCCTTTTAGCATATTAGCTTCAATCCACTCCCCCACTTCTTTCCTGGCCGCTACCTTCCCGGCTTCCCGTGCTTGCTCCAGTTCAGACTTCTTCACAGCCATATCGCTCTTCTCCTTCCAGCTTCATGGTGGGCCACTCTGGACTCGAACCAGAGACCCCAGTCTTATCAGGACTGTGCTCTAACCAACTGAGCTAGTGGCCCACACAAACGCCTAATTTTACTTCAGATATTCGGGGTAAATCAAGTAGGGGAACTTTTACCCACCCGCCACCCTATTTAAGGTAACCCTCACCCCCTTAATCCCCCTCTCCCTGGCAGGGAGAGGGGGAATTTATTATAAAAAAAGAGGGGCTAACGCCCCTCTTAAACACCCCGTTAGATTAATTCCTAGATAAGCATCCTGTTAGCACGTTATACAAACTTTAATGATGGATAGAATTATCATAGCGACAAATAACAATATAGGCAAAAGTAAAGTTATTTGGAAGTAATCACGTATACCCATGGGGGTCGGTTTAGTAGAATTTGGCCTGAAAATACCTTTCAGCAATTGCCGTAGGCATTTGTTCGCTTCAGATTCTACATCGTTCCAGTCTTTAATTTCTGTATCTTTGTTAGGTATCAACATTTCGTTAAAATCAGGCTCAATTTTTATACGCTTGTCGAGGCCAAGTGCACAATTCAAACGATTGCGAATTTGCAAAGCCTCGTGGAAATATCGTCCCTCTTTACGAACAACTGAATAGCCTACCAAGCATACGCAAATCCCAATCATACTAAGGAGGACAGCAATACCAGCCTTTAATGGCCAACACACTCCGCTAATAAAGAAAATGTAAATAACACCAGCAGCCAATATGTACACTAACCATGTGTAATGTGTCTCTTCTTTCCAAAGGGCATCGTGGTGGTGTCTTACACGTTGATTCGCAAAGTCTAGTAATTTGATAAGTTCTTGCTTATCCATTGCACCACCCCCAAATAAAAAACCTTAACCCCTAGATAGTGGAAGTGATGACATTACACAGTCTTATTAGGCGTATCTGCTCTAACCACCAAGCTAATCGCCCTCGTTCCTAAATACCCACCCTTAAAGCTGATCAGCAAAAGAGTGAAGGAACTGCTTTGCCCCTTGATGAGCACCAAACTTTAGTGAATCTTCGAAACTTCTGTCAGACTCAGGAGACAATCCGTAGTGAAGAAGTGCTGTAACAAGAAAGACTACTGCACCTTGCTTCCCACTCTCCTTTATCGCTCGCTCTAAGGGGTCTTCTGGCTGATGTTCTTCTAGCTCTCCAGACATATTAAACTCCTTTTATTAAAAAGACCTTAACCTCTGGATAGTGGAAGGAAGGGAAAAACGCCAACTTAATCAGGTCGGCGACCGACCTAGGAGATAGGGGCGTTGCCACCCCGGTTAATCTCCCTAGAAAGGAGGTGATCCAGCCGCAGCTTCCGCTACGGCTACCTTGTTACGACTTCGTCCCAATCATCAAC
>Ga0315537_1002769_pt1 | contig 13228 bp, 10 predicted proteins | sample SalMarSW160270MG_FD_203091 | JGI IMG/M metagenome (GOLD analysis project Ga0315537, IMG submission 203091) | Salt marsh sediment microbial communities from the Plum Island Ecosystem LTER, Massachusetts, United States - Salt Marsh Sediment SW1602-70 ... | reverse complement strand
ACCTGGGTTCCCGGAAATTTTTCGTTGATGATCCGCACAAACTCATTTGAAATAAAGTCACGGATAACAGGGTAAGAAAGTGTTTTCCGGTTATCGCAATAAATGGGTGACTTCCACCCGGACGCCCAGGTAAACGGGTTTGCTGGTTCTAATTTAATTGCGTTTATTTGCATCAAATACTCGCTGATTTTTTTTCCGGTATTTTCCATGATCAAAGAATACAAGATATACTTTAATAACCGATTTGTTGTTCTCAGCAACTCTATACCTGAGAATCCGGAACAAAAATACGGCTTATTCTATAAATACAATGGCAGGAAACGACTTTATCAGATCATAAAGGAATTTAATAAAAACAAGAGCATACCCTCTTTGCTCCTGGTTCATTCGGACCTGAGGGAGCTTTGGAAGATATTTAAGGGGTATTTTCATTACATCAAAGCAGGGGGAGGATTTGTCCGGAACGAGCTGGGTGAATTTCTGGTTATAAAAAGAAGGGGTGTCTGGGATCTGCCCAAGGGGAAAAAAAATAAAAAAGAATCGATAAAACAGGCTGCTCTCCGGGAAGTATCGGAAGAGTCTGGCATTCGATCATTAACGGTAGTATCCTACCTTCACACCACGTATCATACATATATGCTAAAGGGCAGGACTGCCCTGAAAAAAACCAAATGGTATGTTATGAGCACCTCGTCCGAAGAAAAACTCATCCCGGAAAAGAGAGAAAAAATTACCAAAATCAAATGGGTTTCTCCGGAGGAAGCGGACACGATAATAAAGGATACTTTCTCCTCTGTGGCAGATGTGATAACGGCAGGATTAGAAATCTAAATCCCCTCTCTTTTTAGCGATCCCAATAAAAATTTGTTCAAAACCGTTGTCCGGACCAGGAGCAGGTGACAGAAGCAGTCCTCCCTGGGGATCAAGCAAATAATAAGTTGGGAAAGCCCGAACATCATAATCTTCAATGATTTGTGATTGAAATTGGGAATAGAGGAATCTCCAGGAGAGGCCCATTTCCAGAATCAGTTCCTTCATGCGGCCAGTATCTTCGTCCACCGAAACAGTGATCACTTCCAATACTTCTCCATATTTCTCCTGTATCGATTGCAGCATACCAAAATGGTTCCTGCACAGATAACTTAACGGTGTGCAGAAATTCAGGTAAATGTATTTCCCCTTCAGATCATCCAGTGTAATGGTGTCGTCGTCGAATGTTGGTAATCTGAAATCGGGTGGAATACAACCAATCCGCAAGCGGACCAACCGCTGTTTTATCTTCTTCACCATCATTACATGATCCTCACAGCACGTGGCTTCAATCAATGAATCCAGCATTTCAAGAATTGCCATATCATTAAACTCATCCGAGAAATACTCATCATAGAGTCCTTTCATAATGATCATTTCTGCTATGGTATCATTTGGAAACGCTTCGGTTTCCTTTATCAGCTCCAGAAGCATCCGGTAACTTCGTTTCACATCAATGATTTCATGAAGCGGGTATTGAACCGGATCCAACCGGTTCAGGTATTGAAAATAGGTATGGTAAACCTGTTGAAACCAATCATGAAAAGCCGGATTATGATAGAGAATTGCAGTTGAATAATGATCGGAAGGAATGGCTTTGAATGTTCTATTCACCGATGACATCTCCTTCAGGAGTGCACTCTTGTACTGAACATAACACCGGAAATAGGTACTGGAGTCATCACCGAATGATTCATTTACGACCTGTAGGGTAGAATCCAGATCTTCGAACTGGTTCTGGATGTAGGCTCCGAAAGCATATTTCCGGAACAGGGGTATAAAGGCGGCATCAAAACGTTGAATTTTACCATTCAGCTCTTCCGGCTCAAGATTGATTATACCCAGGTGAACTACCTCCTGTTTGAAATAGGGGTTTAACTGATCGGCCATTGTTTTATCCGCTCTCGGAGGAAGTTTGACGTGATACTCCCTTCCGGGTTCGGTGAAAAGATAAACCGTGTACATTCCGAGATCAGCAAAAACCTGCAGTGTATAACCGGAATGGAAACGGATCATAAAATCACCCTGTTCATCAACAATGCAGTTTCCCAGTTCCTGTCTGGTGAAAGCGATCCGCTCAGCAAATCTGTAAAAGGTGATCTCTGTGCCGGCGTATTGCGGTTCGGTACCCCTGATGGTGATCTCCTGGGAAAGTAAGGTCCCTGCACAGATGAATTGTAAAAAAAGAAGTGTTAATCCCCTGTTCACACTATTCATTATCTGAAAGGTCTTCGATCCTGAACTTTTTCAAATCCGGACTATTTGGTAAGAATTTCGAAGCATCTCCACCAAGGCGAATGATATCTCTCACCAGGGAGGATGTTACCGGTGTGTATTCAGGGTAGGTCAAAAGAAATACCGAATCGATCTCAGGCATCATCTGCTTATTTACCTGGGCTATTGCCCGTTCATATTCAAAATCAGCAGATGTTCGTATTCCCCTAAGGATAAACCGGGCATTCACCTCTCTGCAAAAATCAATAGTCAGTCCACTATAATAATCCACAGTTACCTTAGATTCTCCTTCAAACACCTCTCTTATCCATAACATCCTTCTTTCTAACGGGAAAAATCCCTTTTTATCGGCATTATAGCCGACGGCAATAATGATCTTATCGAACAGGGATAGGGCTCGTTTCACAATGGACTCATGCCCTATGGTGAAGGGATCAAAAGAACCGGGGAATACTGCTATCTTTTCCATAATCTGTTCATTGGGTTAACGCGAAGGTTTCAATCTGATTTGTCAGCATCGATTGTCATCTCGAATGCACTAAAGATCACATCTGACTTCAGGTGGAGATAATCTGCTCCGGATTGATATGCCCTGGACGTATAAGACAACTCCCCAAAAACGGTTTTACTGTCACCGGCAAGTTTTGCACCGGCAAAGACTGCATCGCCTGAAATCTTCAGGGGCAAATCTGCCTTGACTTTTACAACTGTTGAACCAAAGATAGTGTTGATCCTAATGGTTTTAGGAAGGCTCGCAGAATCGATGTCTGTCAGGTCGAACAGTGCTTTTCCAAAGATCACGTTATATTCCGATGCAGACAGATTCTTACCATGAATGGTGGTTTCTCTGAAAATGATATCGTGTTCATGAGGGCTGAACCTGAAGTCCCACCGATTTCTGATCAGCAACTGTATTCCGAAAAGGATCAGGAACAGAGCCAGGGCAATACGCAGGACCGGTATGTCCAGGTCAAACACGAATTTAAGGATCAGGGCCAGCCCGACCAGGATAAGAAACAAACCCCAAAACAATCCATGTCCCATAATGCAATGATTTAATTAAACGATTTGGTTAGATCGTATTACTTTTTTTGTTTATACCTGTTTTTCGCCGTTCTCTTACTTTTTGTTTAAGTAAGGCATAATTCAGAACTTCCATAATCTCATCGACAAAATGAAATTTCAATCCACTAAGATAGATATCTTTTATCTGACTGATATCTTTTTTATTGTCGGTTGAGAGGATGATCTCTTTAATGTTTGCCCGTTTGGCGGCAAGAATTTTCTCCTTAATACCCCCTACAGGCAGGATTTTACCCCGCAGGGTAATCTCACCGGTCATGGCGACATGTTTCCTCACTTTTCGCTGAGACAGCAAAGAAGCCAGGGAAGTAGCCATGGTTATACCGGCTGAGGGACCATCTTTCGGGATCGCACCTTCCGGGACATGGATATGAAAGTTATGCTTCTCGGCAATATCGGCAGGCAAGTCAAGGTCTTCGGCATGAGATTTCAGGTACTCAAGGGCAATGATGGCGGATTCTTTCATAACATCGCCAAGGCTTCCCGTCAGTGTCAGTTTCCCCTCGCCCTTGCTTATGCTGCTTTCAACAAAAAGGATCTGCCCTCCGATGGCTGTCCAGGCAAGTCCAGTTACCACACCGACAAACTCGTTACCCTGGTAGATATCTTTCAGGTATTCTGGAGGCCCGAGGATTTCAAAAATACCTTCATGGTTGAGCTTTTTGTTATACTCAAGGTTAAAGGCAATTTTCTTTGCGATTGCCCGTGTTATTTTTGCGATCTTCTTATCCAGTTCCCTGACTCCTGATTCCCTTGTATAATTTTCTATGATGTTTTCAAGGATTGGTTTTGAAAAGAGCAATTGATCCTTTTTCACTCCATGGGCTTCAAGCTGCTTCGGGACAAGGTGTCGTTTTGCTATTTCAATTTTTTCTTCAACAATATATCCGCTGATATCAATCATTTCCATACGGTCTCTCAAAGCAGGGCTTATGGTGTTCACGGTATTCGCCGTTGCAATGAACATCACGTTGGAAAGGTCATATTCCAACTCGAGGTAATTATCATGAAATGTATTGTTCTGCTCCGGATCCAGGACCTCCAGCAGAGCAGAAGCCGGATCACCCCTGAAATCGGTTCCCACTTTATCCACTTCATCGAGGACAAAAACCGGGTTTGATGATTTGCTCTTTTTAATATTTTGAAGTATTCTGCCGGGCATTGCCCCGATGTAGGTTTTCCTGTGTCCCCTGATCTCTGCTTCATCATGCAATCCTCCCAACGACATCCTGACGTATTTTCTGTTCAGGGCTTTGGCTATGGATTTTCCAAGGGACGTTTTCCCGACACCGGGAGGCCCGTACAGGCATAAGATGGGCGATTTAAGATCTCCTTTCAGTTTCAGGACGGCAAGGTGTTCAAGGATTCGATCCTTCACCTTTTCAAGGCCGAAGTGATCTTCATCCAATATTTTCTGCGCCCTTTCCAGATCGAAATTATCCTCTGTATATTCCCCCCATGGAAGATCCAGCAGTACCTGTATATAGTTCAACTGAACCGCATATTCGCCGGCTGCAGGATTAAGGCGATGCAATTTACTCAATTCCTTTTCGAAGGTTTTTGCCACTTCTTTGCCCCATTTCTTTTCCTGAGCCAGTTTCTTAAACTCCTCCATCTCCTGTTCCAGCGGACTTCCTCCAAGTTCATCCTGTATGGTTTTCATCTGTTGATGCAACAGGAATTCACGTTGTTGCTGATCCAGATCCGTTTTAACCTTGGTCTGAATATCATTTTTAAGCTCAAGCATCTGCACTTCACGGGTGAGGTACTCCAGAAGAAGGATCCCTCGCTCCTTCAAGTCATCCGTCTCAAGCAATTTTTGTTTCTCCTGGACATTAACATCCGTATTGGAACCGATGAAGTTGATCAAAAAGGTTGTATTTTCGATATTTTTGATGGCAAAGGAAGCTTCCTGTGGAATGTTGGGAGATAACTTAATGATCCTCAGTGCCAAATCTTTTAGCGAACCGATGATGGCATTGAATTCCCGGGTATGTTCAATGGGTTTTTGATCCTCCACCGGAGAGACACGAGCAATAAAATAGGGATCTTTTTTTACCAGCTCTTCCACCTTAAATTTCCGCTTTCCCTGAATGATAACCGATACTGATCCATCGGGCATCTCCAGGATCTTGACAATTTGTGCAAGCGTACCGATAATGTTCAGATCCTCGAACCGTGGGTCATCGATCTTGGCATCCTTTTGTGCTACAGCTCCAATGACCCGGTCTTTTTTATAGATCTCCTTCACCAGAGTAAGGGATTTGTCTCTCCCAACCGTAATGGGGATTACCACTCCCGGAAACAGGACTGTATTTTTTAATGGAAGGATGGGCAGAAGTTCAGGTATCTTCACTTTATTCAACTCATCTTCCTCTTCATCCGAAATTAACGGAATAATATCAGCTTCCTCCTCCAGGGATTCCGGGGTCAGCATGTTTCTAAACTTAATATCTATCTTCCCGTTCATTTTCTGCTCTTTCTAAACAAATAATAATGGATTACCGGACAATATGTCAGTAGCAGGTGTTTTAAACACCCTATCTCCATTTGTCAATCGCCGTGCCAAAAGTTACTGTAAAGGTACACTTTGCCTGATCAAAAAAAAAGGGGAATATGATCGGCACCCATTTACTTTTCCCGAAGTCCAAAAGGGATTGAATATTAATGCCTTACATTTGAATATTCAACCCCTGTAGGGTTGTTATCTCCTCGTACATCTTAACCACCGGTTACAACCGGTGGTTATTCAATGTTATACCCCTGCCGGGGTATCTAGGTACGAACAAAATTCCGCTATTAAATACAAGCTTCTCTATCAATCTGGATCTTTAAAAGAGAATATTTTTATTACCGAAATTGTGAAGTGTTACACGGCAGGTGGGCCTATGGCATAACTTATCACATAGGGATGCCTTTGGCATAACGTATAACTAAGAAAGGCTGCCCCGTTTGAGACAGCCTTTCTTAATCAGGAAAAGTTTCACTTCTTCTTTTTATCCATATGTGATTTATACCTGCTCATATACTTATCGACACGTCCTGCGCTATCGACAAGTTTCATTTTGCCGGTAAAAAAGGGATGTGAGGTATTGGATATCTCCAGTTTAATCAATGGATACTCCTTCCCATCCTCCCATTTGATCGTCTCTTTGGAAGCTGCAGTCGACTTGGTTAAGAATGAAAACCCATTCGACATATCCTTAAAAACAACAAATCTGTAATTTTCCGGATGCATTCCTTTTTTCATTTCACTATTCTTTAAAAATCTTTCTTTCAGCAAGTCTGGAATTACGGAGTGCAAAAATACATATTGTTTTATAATATCCAAAATGATTTTTTTATTCTTATCGGGATATCCGGAACCGGGAGCATTTACAATTGACCCCTGACTTCAATAATTTCATCCACATACCGTTTAAACGGAACCTTAGGATCCAGCATATAGCGGTAGGTAATGTGTCTTTTCGCCGGTTTGCCGCCAATAGCTTCATAGATTGCCCGCATCTTGGGATTAAAATCGCCCACCCAGGAAAGTTCAATTTCTTTGTAATACGGTTTTTTCTGAAAAACCTCGAAGAGGCGTTTAAAGATCACTGACTCCAATCCGCGGTTCTGGTATTTTGGAAGGACACCGGCCACCATGGCTCTCATGCGGTTTATTTCATGTTTTCTTGTATAGTACATGAATTTAATGATGTTCCAGGGGGTCATTTTACCGTTCATGTGTTTCAGTATCTGGTTCAGGTCAGGGAGAATGATAAAAAATGCTACGGGTTTATTGTGATGGTAAGCAAACCAGATCAACTCCTCATCCATAAAGGGTTTGGTTTTTCTAAGCGATTCTTTCCAGTCATCCGGATCCAGGGGGATATAATCTTCTTTAAAGGATGCCCAGGTTGTATTGTAGGCATCCACCACATCGTTTACAAACCGGTCTGCCTCTTTGAACGTAAAATGCCTGAATTCATATTCCCCTTTCCTGGAAACCCATTCCACGATCTTCTCAAATCGTTCCGGGAATTCTTTCACTACCGAGATGTCGATGTGGTAACTCAACTGATCAAAATAGTCGCGAAAGCCATAGGTTTCGAACAGCTTCTGAAAATAGGGTTTGTTATAGGGCATTCCAAATCCCGGGTGTGTAAAACCATCAACCAGCAATCCCCAGAAGCTGTCATTGGTGCCAAAGTTTACCGGTCCATCCACCACTTTCATACCGCATTCCCTGAGCCAGTTGTGCGCCGTATCGAAGAGCAGGTTTGCCGCATCCTGGTTGTTGATGCATTCAAAGAAACCGACACCACCCGTAGGTTGCTTGTTTACTCCCATCCGGTCGCGGTTGTAAAATCCGGCAATCCGGCCGATCAATTCACCGGCATCATCCTTCAGAACCCACCGTCTGGCATCACCATTTTTAAAGGAGGAGTTTTTTTCGGGGTCGAAAATGCTTTCAATCTGTGAATCCAGGGGACACACCCAGACGGCATCATCACGATAAAGTTGTCTGGCAACATCGAAGAATTGCCGTTTCCCTTTTTTGCTCCTTACTTCACAAATTTCCATAGCCGTTTTTTATAGATCGCAAATTATTCCAATGAAAACCATTCTTTGATTTCGTCCTTTATCTCTCCACGGTAGTTTTGGTGCACAAATTCGTTGGTTTTGCTATTGTAAATATACTCCTTTTTCCACTCTCCGATATGTTGAACGATCTGTTTGAGGGCTTCGATGAAGGATTTCACTTCTTCATCCCTTGTGGTGGGATGCAGAGACCACCTGACCCATCCCGGTTTTTCCGAAAGGTCTCCATGCATTATCTTTTCGGTTATTTCCATTGACTTGTTATAGCTCACCTCCAGCAGGTAGTGGCCATAGGTTCCGGCACATACACATCCCCCCCTCACCTGTATTCCAAACCGGTCATTCAGGATTTTAACGATCAGGTTATAGTGAATGTCCGGATGGTAAAATGAAATAACACCCAGCCGTTCCTCCACATTATCCGCCAGAATACGGATGGAGGGGATCTCCTTCAGCCCTTTGAAGGCAAGTTTTACCAGTTCCTCTTCCCGTTGCCGGATCTTATCTGTTCCCATCCGGTTTTTCAGGTTAATGGTAAGGGCAATCCGTATTGCCTGCAAAAATCCGGGGGTGCCTCCGTCTTCCCTCACTTCAATATCATCGATATACCTGTATTTTCCCCAGGGGTTTGTCCATTCCACAGTTCCCCCGCCCGGATTGTCCGGTGCGGTCGAATGATACAAGCTCGAATCGAATACCAGAACCCCTGAGGATCCGGGTCCTCCAAGGAACTTGTGAGGGGAAAAAAAGATGGCATCCAGCTTTTTTAACGGATCATCCGGATGCATATCGATATCTATGTAAGGTGCGGATGCTGCAAAATCGACAAAACAGAGACCCCCATGTTCATGCATGATTTTCGCCATCTCGTGGTACGGTGTAATGATCCCGGTGACGTTTGAGCAGGCTGTAAATGTGCCAATCTTAAACTTCCGGTCACCATGCTTCTCAAGCATCCGTCGCAGGCTATCCGGATTAACCAACAGATCTTTGTTGGGTTTCAGGATGATGACATCGGCGATGGTTTCATACCAGCAGGTATGGTTGGAATGGTGCTCCATGTGCGTTAAAAATACAATGGGCCGTTTCTTTTTCGGAATGGATTTTTTCTTTACCAGTTTTTCCGGTCCCTTCATTCCCAGTATTCGCTGCAGTTTGCAAACCACAGAGGTCATTCCCGATCCAGCGGTAATGATCACATCATTCGGACCTGCATTGACATGCTCCTTGATCAACTTATGTGCCCGGTGGTAACTGAGTGTCATTCGTGTACCGGTTTCCGATGCTTCGGTATGTGTATTGGCTACATACGGTCCGAATGTTTCACAGATCTTCTTCTCAATCGGCATGTACAACCGTCCGCTGGCGATCCAGTCATTGTAAATGATCCGTTTCTTCCCATACGGCGAGTCAAACTCCTGGTCAATGCCAATGATGTTTTTCCTGAACTGTTCGAAATAATTTTCCAGAGATTCCATTTTCAATGGTTATGTAGTTACGATATGCTGATCACACAATTGTCATACAATTGTGTGTGACGAGTGACGAGTAACGAGTGACAAGAATTTGTTTTCAGTCTCTTCTTCTCTTCTCATCGTCTAACAGTCACACAGTCTCATCGTCCCTCTGCCATTTCACTTTCTACTCGCTAACTTCGTCAGCAGCCTCAAAATTTCAATATACAGCCATATCAGTGTAATCATCAATCCAAAAGCTGCATACCACTCCATGTATTTGGGGGCACCCACTTTCGCTCCCTCCTCGATGAAATCGAAATCGAGGACCAGGTTCAATGCTGCGATAACCACTACAAACAAGCTGATGCCGATGGACAGCAGGCTATTTCCGTAGATAAACGGCACCCGCACTCCGAACAGACTGACAATAAATGAGATCAGGTAGACCAGGGCGATGCCGCCGGTAGCTGCCACAACCCCAAGCCTGAAGTTCCGGGTTACCTTGATCCAACCGGATTTATAAGCAAACAATAAAGCGAAGAGTGTTCCGAATGTCAAGGCAACCGCCTGCATCACCAGTGCTTTGCCTTCAAACTGCACTTCGACCAGTGCTGATAAACCACCCAGCAAAAGTCCTTCAAGCACACCGTAAACAGGAGCCGTATACTGTGCCCAGGTTTTTTTGAAAATGGTGACCAGGGCAACCACAAAACCACCTGCCCCACCGCCGATCATCCACGGCAATATTTTCGAAATGCCAGCCTGGGAGTCGATAGCATTAAAAAACAGGTTCCAGGTATAAATTGCACCGAGCAGAACCAGGATCAGCAGGATCAGTGATTTGTTGACCGTACCCTGGATGGTCATCGTACGCTCATCTGCTGTGCGGGACATTGCCTGTGTAAAGGTATTTTTTGTCAGTGCCGGATTTGAAGATCTTCCAATTCTCATAACCTAACGATTTTATACCCTTCAAAGATAATTTACTTTTTTTAACTAAATATGGATATCGATAATCCGATGGTCGATCAGGACAAACAGAATAGCCGTCAGGAAGGAGTATATCAGGTGTGTTGTCACCGGGATGTATTCATTGGGTTTGATATGGAGCTTGAAATAATTATAGGCAATTAAAAATCCCTTTTCAACGATATAAACGACGACGGTTGCCAGGGCAATTCCCACAAGACCATAAAGCTGGACCATATAGAGACTGAGACCCACGTTCAGAACAATCTCGATAAAGGATGCAATTAATATGATCCGGGTCTTTTTCAGGCCGATCAATATGGTTTGGGGAAAGACCAGTCTGGGAATGATCAGGAGGAGGTAGATCAGGAAAATATCGGCACTGCGTATAAAGTTCTCGTTAAACAGTACCGGGTAGAGTACCCGGGTAAACAGCATGAATACCATGGTTATGGGAAACAGGTAGTGCATCAGTCTTCTCGACTTATGCCTCAGGACTTTCAGGGAACTGATCAGTTTTTCCTTCGATCCGAATTCTGAGAGCATGGCATTGCTCAATCCGTTAGCCAGCAGAAGTACAAGAGGTAACTCCTTTGCTCCAAAGCGGAATTTGGCAAATGCTTCTGCATCGTATTTACTGGTCACGATGATACCATCGACATACTGGGCGGATCCGCTCAGCAGGGTGCTTATGATCAGCGGAAATCCGAGGGAAATGTGTTCTTTAATAAAATCCCATGAAAACCGGAATTCAGCATACCGGGAAAGGAGCACAAACAGCCATACGAACCGCAGGATAGAGATAATGATCAGGCCCCAGATGGCATATACAATGTCGTATCCTGTGAAAATGGGGACGGTAACGATAGCCAGTTGTATCGAGAAAGATATGGAGCCATACCCCAGGATGTGGTGGGCTTTATTGTTCAGCAGGTAGATGTATTCGATAAGGAAAGTCGGACTACTCAGGAAGATATATGCAAGCAACAGGTTGATAAAGGGAACGTCTCCGCTGATCCCGAAAACCGAAAAGTGATCCCTCAGGCTCAATCCCAGGAGGAGGGTAAAAAGGCTGAAGAAGGTGATTAAGAGAAATGCATTGAAAATTTCGGGAGATTTACCCTTCACCTCTCCTCCGGTCTTATTGAAGCTTCTGTTGTTGTTATACAGTGGCAGCAGTGACTGAATGAGGCCGGTTACCCAGAAAAAACAGATGATGCTGGCGATAAAGAGAAACACCTCATACATTCCTATATCGGCTGTTGAGAGGTGGCTTTTGGTAAAAAGGATACTGATCAACAGGAATGTACTGAACCTCAATAGTTGATAGATCTGGAGGCTGGAGATGTTGTTGATGAAATTTTCAGGCTTCAATGGACCGGTTTGTTTTGTATTTTGAATGAGTTAATTGATTTGTTCCTCAACGCATTAGTTAAAACCGGTTAAAGATAAACCGAAACCCGAAAGATTAAAAACAATTTTGATTTTTCTTTTGTAAAGAATGGCAATTAATAATTATCTTTGCAATCCTTATTTATGGTGGATGTAGCTCAGCAGGTTAGAGCACTGGATTGTGGTTCCAGGGGTCGTGGGTTCGAGTCCCATCTTCCACCCAATGATAAAAACCGTTCTCCGTTTGGAGCACGGTTTTATTTTTTCAACGCGTTAGCAGCTTGCTGATATAAGCTTGAAAAATAAAACCGTGGTGCTGAAGAATTCAGCCAACGGTTTTTATCATTGTGGTTTTCCCAAAAGGGTCCGCTCCCGCCACTGGCGGGGGCAGTCCCATCTTCCACCCAAACTTAAAAGGCTGCCACATTTGTGGTGGCCTTTATTTTTGTAAGGGCTGTCAAAAGCTTGCTTTTGTAAGGTCATAATAAATAAAGGCCAGGCTGCCGAAGGCAGCAGCCTTTTAAGTTTGAGTATCTCCCAAAAGGGTCCGCTCCCGCCACCGGCGGGGGCAATCCCATCTTCCACCCAAATCGACCTTATCTATCTGATAATCAGATAGGTAATTTTGAAAAGTGGCGCAAAACACCCTATTTTTACAAGCTTTGCGTCAGTTTAAGATTGGTAGCCTTGGCTCCCTCCGAAGAAAAATATCCGTTCAAAAAAGCGACCCTGGTTGACTGCAATGGGGCCCTCTCAAAACGATGGTATATCAAATTTTATGTCTGGGATGCTCAGCAGGGGAGAATGGTCCGCAAACGCTTATATGAAGTCAACAAATTCGCCACAGCCAACCTCCGAAGAAACTACGCCCGAAGGATGATCCGGGAGATCAATGATCTCCTGGAGGAAGGATACTACATTGATGTGAACCGGGCTGTCGAAACCGAACCCGAGAAGAAGGAAAGATTTACTTTAAAAGAAGCCGTCGATTATGCTCTTGAAATCAAGAAAGCAACCATCAGAGGTACCTCCTATCCTTCCTACAAAAGCGCTGTAAAGGTATTTAAGGAGTGGGCCGATGAGAACAAGATTGGCAAAATGGATATAGGTAATTTCGATAAACTTAGAGCCATCTACTTCGATGATTATATGGTAATTGATCGAGGGTATACTGCCAAAACGATAAATGGGAACATATCCTATCTGAAATCAACCTTCATGGTATTGGTTGAAAGAGAGATCATAAAGGATAATCCATTTGCCAGGATCCGGAAACATAAGGAAGCTGCTTCCCGAAAGAATCTTGCATTCAGTCCAACACAAATTGCAGAAATTAAAAAAATAGTTGAATCTAAAGATCCTCAACTTTGGTTATTCATCCAGTTCATTTATTACTGTTTCATGAGGCCAAATGAGATCCGCCAAATGAAATTCAGCAATATCCACCTGGAAGAGAAACAAATATTTATTCCCCGTCA
>Ga0315537_1002766_pt1 | contig 13232 bp, 11 predicted proteins | sample SalMarSW160270MG_FD_203091 | JGI IMG/M metagenome (GOLD analysis project Ga0315537, IMG submission 203091) | Salt marsh sediment microbial communities from the Plum Island Ecosystem LTER, Massachusetts, United States - Salt Marsh Sediment SW1602-70 ... | reverse complement strand
TTTGTTTTGGGGGAGGACGAGTTTTGTTGTAATTTTTGGGTGAGTTTGTGTGAAATTAGGTCTCAAGCAGGTGTGTGTCGAACCTATGTGGGGCGAGGTCTCGGTTAAAGGGATATGCGGCGGGTTAGAACCTGTGGGGGGAGGGGTTATGGCGCGTTTGATGATCGTTGATGATGAGCTGGACGTCCGGGAATACCTGAAGAATTTCTTCAAACGGAGGAAGATAGATGTGCTCACGGCCGAGAGCGGGGAAGAGGCCTTGGAGCTATTGCAGGGGCAACGGGCCGATCTGATGCTCCTGGACGTGCGCATGACCGGCATAGACGGTGTCGAGACGTTGAAGCGTATGCGCGAGTCCGGCAACAGCATGGCCGTGATCATGGTGACCGGCGTGGAGGACCAGGAGATCCTTGATAGCCTGAAGCCCCTTCATGCCGAGGCCTGTATCCACAAGCCACTGATCCTGGAGGAACTGGAAAAGGAAGTGCTGCAGAGGTTGATGAATAAGTAGGTGCCTGCCGTTGTGAATCTCAAGAAAACCTTCTGTCTTGTCCTCATTTTCACGTTTTTCGTGCCTCCGGGGATGGCCTGGTCGACGCCGTCTTCGGAGTTTCTCTTTTCGATCGGCCTCAACTATTACAACCAGGGCTGTTACGACGACGCCCTCCTTGAGTTCAACAAGTGTCTTCTTGTCGATCCCCGACATGCCGAGGCACGGGTCTATATCGAGAAGATCAAGCAAGAGTTTGGAATGAGCCGTGGGGAGCTCGTCGCGGTCGCCCTGGACGAGGCGGAAGCGTCCTTGGGCAGGGGGGAGACACAAGGTCCTGGATTTTTTGAAGCCCCGGCTGGCCGCGAGCCGTCCTTTGCGGGCCTGCCTCAGCGTGAGGCTTCCTATCAGGGCGGGGGCAAGGTCGAGGCGGAGGTCGGTCCCGGCATCGGCGATTACGTGGGCGTGAGCGGCGTGTACCAGGTGGCGATGGGCGTGCGCTCCAAAGGTCCTGAGGTTGTCTGGAGAGACGCCAACGCCGACCTGAACGAAAAGAACTACCGCATCCTCTTCGGCGAGGCCAAGCACAATACCTATGACCCGGGCGTCTACAGCCGGATACGCCTGGACGTGGACACGAAAAACCTGGCTGAGGCGGGGCTTGATCACTTCAAGGCGCACGCCAACATCACGGTAGACCCCTGGAGCTTCACCGGCAAGACCCGGACCTTTACGCTGACCGGGGCCGGCGGGGACAGCGCGGAGTTCGAGCTCAAGTACTGGTCCAATACGGGCAAGACCATCAACGAGATCGTCCCGACCCTCTCCAATGGCGATGCGATGGCCCTGCCGGAGATCAAGGTCGCGGGCGGCCGCACGACGGCTACGTCCGCGACGACCACCTTCCTCAATATCTTCAATATTCCCTCCCAGAAGATCCAGTGGGAGTTCCTGCCCCTGCGCGAGCTTTGGATTGATTATGATAACGCGCCGTATTATCTGCGCGTCTATCCCGTGGCGTATCAGGACCAGGCCATGGGCACGGACGATCCCCTGAGGCTCTCCGACAACCACACCTGGTGGGAGGAGAGCCCGTGGCTTGCCGAGTGGCGGCCGGGCAACCTCAACACGGGCGCTGTCCCGGATGACTTTGCAAAAGGGTACTGGGACGATGCGCTCGCCTTCTTCACGCGCGACTCAGACGGCCTGCGGCTGACGGCCCTGCGCGGGTTCCGCTTCGCCTATGACGACGCGGACCTGAAGGTCGACGCCTCGGTCGCCTCGCCGAAGAACCTCTGGGGCGATTACGGAGACTTCGAGACGTATGCCGAGGCCGTGCGCGCGACGTATGACCTGGCCTACAACCTGAGCATAGGCTTCACGCACACCGGCCACTTCGGCTACAACGAAGACGTGCTGGACGGCCTGAACAACGTGGTGGCGTTCGATTCCGCCTTTGAGCCCGTTGTCGGCAACAAGTTGACGGCCGAGGTCGCGTATTCGGACTCGTATTTTGACCGCTCCAACGATACCTTCGTGTCGCGCCGGCGCGGTAACGCGTACCTCTTCTCGTGGCTCGGCCGTCTGCCGCAGGAGGAGCTCTTTGAACAGGACTACTTTGCCGTCCGGCGCCAGGGGGAGGAAGAGGGTTTCCTTAAGTGGCGCTTCAACCTCGTGCGCATGGAGGACGGGTTCGACCCGTCCCTGTCGACCTACCGCCAGACGCGCGACGACGAGTTCTGGTCGCGCCACATCTCCTTCCGCAAGCACCCGCTGTATCTCTACACAGGCGTATCCAGCCCCCTGCGGTTCGAGGACATCGAGGTCTTCGGCATCGGCAACGGCATCGACACGGGCCGGGACGTGATCGGCCTGCGGGCAGAAGGGAGCCTTCTTGTCCTGGAGCGGCTGCTCGAGGGCCTCGTCGATATCCGCAACGTGCACGATGCGGTTGCCGGCGGCTTCATCGAGAACGTGGCCCGCCTGGAGCTGGCGTATCCGGTGAACGACAGGCTGCGCACGAAGTTCCTGGGCATCCGGCACGACCTGCCGGTGACGACGGCGGGCCTCGACCCCTTCATCTTCGATACCACGACCGGCAAGCCCCTCGTCAACACGGCCATCCAGGGCGGGGAGGACCCGTCGCTCGCCACGCTCTCGCTTGGTTTTGAGTACGACTTCAACAAGTTCTTCTCCTTCCACAGCGTCTGGGAGCGCACGAACGATTCGACGGCCGCCACCGACAACTACCCCCGGGGCCTCTTCAACAGCTCCAGCTTCACGACCCTGGTCGAGGACGGCAAGGTCTACCGGGAGCCCATCCCCTTTCTCTACAGCCAGACGGGCTTTGACCTGCCGCCGTATGAGTACCTTGACATACTGAAATACGGCTTCAGCTACCGGCCGTGGGAAGATTTGGAATTTTACCTGGATTTCGCGTATAATGCTAACAGGAAGGCCGGGCAGATCGATGACAACATGAACCACGTGGGCCTGGAGGCGGCGTACCGGCCGCTACGCAGGCTCGCCTTCTTCTTCAAGTATACCTACGCCCGCTGGATCGACATGCTCGAGCTCAACGCGACGGGCCAGGAGATCTACCACGGCCACCACAACATCTTTTTTGAGACGCGGGTCAACGTGGACCCGTCTGCGGAATTGATCTTCATGTTTGGCGTCGGCGGTCTGACACCGGTGGGGACGACGACCTACGATCCTTTTGGAGGTGCCCTCGCGGTCTTGGACACGCAGCACATCGTGCGCCTGTTCTACCGCAAAAGATTCTAATAACCGCTTTGAGTTCTCCGCGCATGCGCGGGGGGATCTACAAACCCGTTGCGGATATGAGAGTCAACTACAAGAAAGAGCTGGAGCGTGCGGCAAGGAACATGATCCTTGTCCACAAGCCCCAGACGCTCATCCGACTGATCCTGCGGACCATCATCCGCAAGGTGCGCGTCCAGCACGCCGGCATCCTGCTCTACGAACGCTCCCGGGACAGCTATATCGTGACGATCACGGGCGGCAAGGTCGGCTCCAAGATCCCGGCCGGCCTGGTGCGGTTGGATGCGTCTTCTCCGATCATTCAGTTTTTTGCGGACCGTTCGCACGCCTCGCTCGTCCACACCGGCGGCCTCCTGATGAGCCGCATCAATTCGCTGTTGAAGGACAGGAGTCTCTGGGTGGGCCTGGAAGAGGTGGAGAAGCTCCTCCTGGCCGTGAAGTTCCAGATGAAGAGCTTCGAGGCGGTCGTCACGATCCCGTGTTATCACCAGGACACCCTTTTGGGCGTCCTGCTCATGGGTGAAAAGAAGAACCGCAAGGCCTTCAAGCGCGAGGAGATCGATTTCTTCGTGGCCCTCGCCAGCGACGTGGCGATGGCCCTGAAAAACGCGTTCCTCTTCGAGGACCTGCAGCTTGAGATCGAGCGCAACCGGCGTCTCTTCTTTGAGACGACCCGGGCCCTGTCGGCGGCTATAGACGCCAAAGACCACTACACCCGGGGCCATACGGCCCGTGTCACGCAGTACAGCATCGCCATCGCGCGCCGGATGATGGAGCAGGACCTCGAGCACTGGGATCCGAAGTTCCTGGAGCGGCTGCATATCGCCAGCCTCCTGCACGACATCGGCAAAATAGGCGTCCCGGAACAGATCCTGAACAAGAACGGCACCCTGACGCCGGAGGAACGGCTGAAGATCAACGAGCACTCCCTGATCGGCGCGATGATCCTGGAGCCGATCAAGGACCTGGACACGTCGCTTGAGGGCGTCAAGTATCACCACGAACGCTTTGACGGAAAGGGATATCCGGAGGGGTTGAAAGGGGAAGAGATCCCGCTCATCGCCGCGATCATCGGCGTGGCGGATGCCTACGACGCCATGACCACGGACCGGCCGTACCGCCGGGCCATGACGCGCGATCAGGCCGCCATGGAATTGGAGCGCTGCAGCGGGTCACAATTTCATCCAAGGGTCGTGCGGGCCGCACTGGCACTCTACCGCAGAGGGGAGATATGATGATGGCACTCCAGAACAACGATTCGTATATCGGTCAATTGCTGGTCAAAGACGGGCTCATCAACAAGGACGATCTGAGCCGCGGCCTTGAGGAGCAGAAGAAGAACAGGGACTTCCTGTGCGCGACGCTCGTGCGCATGGGCCTGGCGTCCGAAGAGAGGGTCTTTTCCATCCTCTCGCTTCAGATCGGGGTTCCCTTCCTGCTCCTCCGGGACTGCCCCATCGACCCGTCTGTCCTGAACGTCGTGCCCGGCAACTTCGCCGCGGCCTGCGGCTTCATGCCCTTGAAGTCGGAGGGCGACCAGCTCTTCCTGGCGACCGCCGACCCTTTGAACGGCCGGGCCACAGAGGAGATCCGTTCCTACCTCGGGTTCAACCGCCTGAAGGTGTTTTTGGCCGGGGACAACGACGTGCGCCAGACCATCAAAAAGTACTACGGCGTCTAGTCCGTCCCTCGGCGTCTCGCCCGGCACCACGGCGTTTCCTCCGGCACCAGGGCGTCTCGCCCGGCACCACGGCGTTTCCTCCGGCACCTTTCCCGTCTTGCAAGGATTCCTCTTGACAACTCCCCGATTGACCTGTATACTTATTTTAGTAAATAGTTAATGATATTAATTATTAAACTGTAGTATTATTCAGGAGGTTAATGATGGCGGGGATAGCGACCAAGTCGTTCGTAGAGGAGATGATGGTGATCATGCCGGTTTTGATCCGCCAGATGCACACGCTTCAGGCGGACGCGGTCATGCGCGGCCACATCACGGTCCCGCAATTTCTGGTCCTGGATTCCATCGTGAACCGGGGGCCGCTCAAGATGAGCGGCATCGCCGCCGAGCTGCGAGTCTCCACGCCGGCGGCAACGGGGATCGTTGAGCGGATGCACATGCTGGGGATGGTCGTCCGGCGCTATGACCCCAAGGACCGGCGGGTGATCCGCATCGCCGTCACGCCCAAGGGCAAGAAGATCGTGCGGACCCTGCGTTCGGACCGCGGCCGCATGATCGGTGAGCTCTTTGGACGCCTCTCCGCAAGAGAACGGGCGTCTTACCTCAAGATACTCAAGAAGATACTCAAGAAGGTGCACGATGGCATCACCAAGCAGGGTCGTTCTTAACATCCTGGCCGTTTTTTTGGTGTCAGGGATGCTGTGCCTGGTCCCCGTGCGGGCCGAGGAGGGGGTGTCTCTTGGCCCCTGGGCGCCGGACGTGGTGGCGTTGTCTCTGGATGAGGTGACCACTCTCGCCCTGGAGAACAGCCTGGACGTCCAGATCGCCCGCTTCGACGCCTACGCCAAGCGCAACGACCTGCCCGCGGCGCTCTCCATCTTCGATACCTATTTTACGGCCCAGGCCAGTTACAAGGATGACCAGTTCAAGAAGGCGAGCGCGCTGGCGGGCACAAAGTCGATCGATACGACCTACGGGATCGGGTTCTCCAAGCTTTTTCCCACCGGCACCACCGTGAGCCTGGACCTGGACCATAGCCGCGCGTTCACGAACTCGTCTTCTGTCAGCATCAACTCCGCCCACCAGGCGGTCGCCACGATCACGCTCAACCAGTCCCTGGGCAAGAACTTTTTCGGCCTCATCGACCGCACGAACATCAAGATCACGAGATTGGACATCGAGAACTCGGACTGGACGTCGCTCGACCGCATCGAGGAGGCGCTCGCCGATGTCCAGAAGGCCTACTGGAAGCTCGCCTATCTGAATGAAGAGCTCGCCATCAAGCGCAAGATGCTCGCCAGGGCCCAGGAGCTTTTGGAGGTCTATGAGAAGAAGCGCGTCTTCGGCCTGATCGAAGACCCGGATTATTACGGGGCCCAGGCGAACGTGATCCAGCGGCAGAACGATCTCCTGGCGGCCGTCGACGCGGTGCATGCCGCGCGCAACCACCTGCTCTTCCTCTTGAACCAGGACGGCCGGCAGGTCCAGATCACGCCGTCGGACAGGATCACGCTGGTGAGCGCAAAGGTCGACCTCGACGAGGCACTGAGACAGGCCATCAGGGACCGGCGGGATTACAAGAAGGCCAGGAACACGGTCGACAAGAGGAAGCTCGAAGTGGTGGTGAAGTCGAACAGCCTGTGGCCGGAGATCGACCTGGAGGCCTCGTTTGCCCGCAACGGCCTCAACAGCGCCTACGAAAAGGCCTGGGAAGGGATCCCGAAGGAAGACAACCCGCAGATGTATGTCGGCGTGACGCTGACGGTGCCCCTTGAAAACCGCAAGGCCAAGGCGGAACTCAGCACCGCCAAGATCGAGCAGGCCAAGTCGCTTTTGGAGCTCAAGGTGACGGAGAGAAAGATCTTCACCGAGATCAACGACCTCGTCATGCAGGTCAAGGTGCGCGTCGGTGAGGTCCTGACAGGGGAGAGGGTGGCCGAGCTCCAGACCAGGAAACTTGAGGCAGAGGAGAAGCGCTTCCGCCTGGGCCGCTCGGACAGCGACGTGATCATCCGTTATCAGGAGGACGTCTTGCAGGCGCGCCTGAACCACGTGCGTGCCCTGTATGATTACCGGGTGAGCCTGATCGACCTGCGGGTGGCGCAAGGCGCCCTCCTGGATGCTTATTGGAAGGATATCTTATGAGGCTGGTCGACTTTTCCGTCAAGCACGCGCTCTTCGTGAACCTCTTGTCGGTCTTTCTCGTCGTCGCGGGGCTCGTCTCCATGTTCCAGCTGCGGCGCGAGGCCTTTCCGGAGGTCTCGTTTGACAAGGTGACGGTTGCGACCTTTTACCGCGGGGCCAGCCCCGAAGAGGTGGAAAAGTTGGTGACGACGCCCCTTGAAAAAGAGCTGCGCGAGGTGGACAACATCAAAGACATCTATTCGTCGTCCACCGAGGGCAGTTCTCTCATCTTCCTGGAGATGAACGACGACGCGGCGGACAAGGATAAGATCGTCGACGATATCCAGAAAGCCGTGGACCGCATCGTGGACCTTCCGGAGGGGGTGCAGGACAAGCCTCTTGTCACCGAGATCAATTCGAAGATGATCCCTATCATTAAGGCGGCGGTGAGCGGCCGGGTGGATGAGTTTACGCTTCGACACTGGGCGGATGAGTTGAAGGAGGATCTCGAGGATGTGGACGGCGTGGCTTCGGTCAAGCGCCAGGGGTGGCGCGACGAGCAGTTCTGGGTCGAGCCGAGTCTGGCCAAGATGAAGGATGCCCACGTTTCGTTCGACGAGATGATGGCGGCGCTGCGCCGGCAGAACGTCACCGTCCCGGCCGGCAAGATCCGTTCTTCGGGCGAGGAGTTCATGGTCAGGACCTCCGGCGAATTCCGGACGGCCGAGGAGATCGGCACAACCATCATCCGCGCCAATGACGCCGGCAACGCCCTCAGGATCAAGGATGTCGCGTTCGTGCGCCACGCCTTTGAAGACGAGACCGAGACCTCGCGGGTCGAGGGGACGCGGGCGATCACGCTGGTCGTGATCAAGCGCGAGACGGGCGACGCCATCAAGATCGTGAGCCGGGTCCATCGGGTGATCGGCAATTTCAAGAAGAAGGCGCCCGCCGAGATCAAGACCGCCACCTTTTACGACCTGTCCTATTACATCGAGCGCCGGCTCAACGTCCTGAAGAACAACGGCTTCATCGCCGTGATCTTTGTCGTTGCGACGCTGTTTCTCTTTTTACATCCGATCCCCGCGATCATGACGTCGCTGGGTATTCCCATCGCGCTGTTGACGACCTTCTACGCCATGAACCTTCTGGGGATGAGTATCAATATGGTTTCGATGTTCGGCCTCATCGTGGTCTTGGGGATGCTGGTCGATGACGGGATCATCATCTCCGAGAACGTCTATCGGCACATCGAGGAGGGGATGCCGCCGCGCGAGGCGGCCGTCAAGGGGGCGAGCGAGGTCATCGCGCCGGTGACCTCCACGGTCCTGACGACGATCGCCGCGTTCAGCCCGTTGTTGTTCATGACCGGCCTCCTGGGCCGGTTCATGAAGGCGGTGCCGTCGGTGGTGATCATTGCGCTCGGCGCGTCCGTCATCGAGGCCTTCGTGATCCTGCCGAGCCACCTGGCGGCCTTCTGCAAGCCGATCCACAGGGAGACCGGCAACGGCGGCCGCAGCGAAAAACCGTGGTACCGACGGGTGTTGAACGGTTATCTAGGGCTCCTCAACAGGGCCCTGGAACACCGCTATAAGGTACTGGGGGGGATCGTCCTCTTGTTCATCGTCTGCGTCATCATCGCGAGATTTTTCATGCCTTTTATCCTCTTCAGCGGCCGCGGGGTGGAACAGTTTTTCGTGCGGGCCGAGGCGCCGGCGGGCGTATCTCTTGAAAAGATGAAAGAGATGGTGGCGCCGGTCGAGACGTTCGTGGCCCGGATCCCGCGGGAGTATCTGGATACCTACGAGACGACGGTGGGCGGCATGTCGGAAGAAAGGGGGTTTGACCCTTCGGCGCAGAGCGGTTCGAACGTCGCCCAGATCACGGTGTACCTCACCCCAAGTCAAGGCCGCAGGAAGAGCGCCGATGATATCATCGAAGGTCTGAGACCCGGCCTCGAAGAGCTCCATAAGGAGATACCGGGTCTCGATAAGTTGTATTTCAGGAAGCATAGAGAAGGGCCGCCGGTGGGCAGCGCCATCGACGTGCGTATCCGCGGGGAAGAGTACGCGACCATCAACGCGATCAAGGACGAGATGGCGACTTATTTGAAGTCGCTGAAGGGTGTCGCCGATGTCTCGGACAGCTACAAGATGGGCATCGAGGAGTTCCATGTGGTCGTGGACGCGCAGAGGGCCGCCCAGGCCTTCCTGACGATGCAGCAGGTCGCGGCCTCCCTGCGCACGGCCGTGGACGGCGGCATCGCCACCACCATCAAGCCCACCAAGGCCGAAGACGAGATCGAGGTCCTCGTGCGTCTGCCCAAAGAGGAGAGGGATACCCTGCGTATCTTCAAGAACCTTGTCATCGCCAATACGTACGGCGACCTCGTCCCGCTCAACAAGATCGCCCGGATCGAAAAGTACCAGGGGCTCAAGTCGATCACCCACTTGGACGGCAAGCGTTACGTCTCGGTCAACGGCGAGGTGGACAACAAGAACATCACGTCCACCAGGGCCAATGAACTCCTGGCGGAGAAGTTCAAAGGGATCTCTCAGGAACATCCCGGATACTCCTTGCGTTTCGGCGGAGAGCAGGAGGAGACCATGAAATCCTTACACAGCCTGCTCGTGGCGTTCGGCATCGCTTTCTTATTGATCTTCTTGATCCTGGCCACGCAGTTCAACTCGCTCGTCCAGCCGTTCATCGTCATGACGACGATCCCCTTCGGCATGATCGGTGTCGTCATCGCGTTTCTCCTGCATGGCGAGCCGATCAGCTTCTTCGCCATCTTGGGGATCGTCGGCCTGACCGGCGTCGTCGTCAACGACTCCATCGTCTTCGTGGACTTCATCAATAACCTGCGACGCAAGGGGGTGGAGCGCCGCCGGTCCATCCTGGAGGCGGGCCGGATCAGGCTGCGGCCTGTCCTCTTGACCACCATCACGACGATCGCGGGCCTGAGCACGGTCGCCTACGGCATCGGCGGCAGTGACCCCTTCTTAAAGCCCATGGCCCTGGCCATCGCCTGGGGGCTTTTCTTCGCCACCGGCCTGACCCTCATCGTGATACCTTGTCTCTACGCCATCTTCGACGACCTGGCCCTGAAGGTCCGTCACAAGCCGACCGTCCGGGCCGACGTCTGACAGGATCGACGTCCGGTCGCTCCACAAAATTCCTTTTCCTTTTGACCGCTTTTTTGTACAATAGAGTCATTGTTGGTAAGTGGAACTTCGAGACCAGACCTTTTTATCCGGCAGGTGCCCGGAGAAGGTCCGGGCTCCCGTCACAGGAAAGTTATCCTTTACGGGAAGGTTAGCGCAGGCAAGGGGGAGGCATGAGAAGAGCGGTCGTTGTTTTGGCGGTCTTTTTATTGATGGCACCCGGTATCGTCCGCGCCCAGGAAGAGGACACCGGGGAACAGACGGATTGGCGCGCAGAGATGCAGGCCGATAAAGAGGCGCTTCAGGAGACGAAGGCAGGGATCCGCGAGAACGCCCAGGCGGCCATCCAGGCGGAGAAGGGCCTGCGCGATCAGATCCACGAGGCCATGCAGGCGGGCGATAAGGAGACGGCGGCCCGGCTGCGCGAACAGCTGCATGCCATGCACCAGGCGAACGTCGCTCAGAAACAGCAGGACCAGGAGGCGTTAAGAGCTGCGCGTCAAGAGGTGACCGGAAACGCGCAACAGGTCAGACAGGGGAGGATGGGGGAAGGTCCCCGCGGACCGCGTCCGCCCAAGCCGCCGTTGCCGCCGCCACCAGAAGAGGGTCAGGGAGAGGGATATGCTCCTTTGGCCGGTGAGGGCGGATATCAGCCGCCTCCGCCGCGCGTCACCCCACGGCTGCGGGATCGGCTGGAAGACCGGCGCGACCGTCGCGAGGATATTGTTGACCGCCGCGAAGACCGGCGGGACCGGCGCGAGGACAAGCGTGACCGGCGCGAGGACGTTGCCGACCGCCGCGAGGATATAGTTGACCGGCGCGAGGATATAGCTGACCGGCGCGAGGACCGCTGGGATGCCACCCATAATTATCCCGTTGGCTCCGAGGCCTGGAAGCGGGATAAGGCCGAAGACAGACGCGACCGGGCGGAAGACAAGTGGGATAGGGCCGAGGACCTGCGTGACAGAAAAGAGGACGTTCGCGACCGGCGCGAGGATAAATGGGACAGGCGCGAAGATAAGCGGGACAGGCGCGAGGACCGCGTGGACCGCCGTCGAAGATAAGCGGGACCGGCGCGAGGATATCGCCGACCGGTGCGAAAACAAGCGTGACCGCGGCCGTGGGGTAATAGGGGACAAAGCGGGTAAAAAAGGTTCTTAGGACGCTCGGAACCCTGGCAAGCCCGGCAAGGGCGGTAACCGGGGCGGCGGTGGCGGCGACGACGGCGGTGGTGGCGGTCGTGGCGGACGACGCAGATAATAGACCACTCAAAAGTGTGGTGTGAATGAGGAAAATTCTCATTGTCGATGACGAAGAGGACGTCCTCTTTTCGCTGAAATCCAGGCTGGAACGGCAGAAGGAGTTCAAGGTCGCCATAGCCCGGGATGGGGAGGAGGCCTGGGAGATCATCAAGGCCCAGCCCCTGGATCTTGTGGTCCTTGACCTGGCCATGCCGAAAATGGGCGGGGAGAAGCTGCTCCAGATGATCCGCAAGGACCTGAGGTTCGGGGAGCTGCCCGTGATCGTTTCGACCGTGGCGCGGGAGACCTCATCGATGATGAAACTGATGGATGCCGGGGCCACGGATTACCTCATAAAGCCCTACGATGCCCTGGAGCTCATCAAGTTGATAAATACCTACATCTAGAGCTCTAGAGCTCCGCTTAATCCTCCCTAACGTCTTAGTATGGCCAAACTTGCTAATTTAAACGAAGAAATCCTGTTTGGGTTGTATTGGGGGCAGAAAAAGTCCCTTGAGGATATAGCTATCTTATATGGAGTGTCAAGAGTTGCTATATATAAAAGACTCAGGAAGTTGCGCATAGAACCACGTTCTAAACCTCTGGCAAGGTTAGAAGCTCAAAAACAAGGTAAGGTCCCGCAGCAATATTTTCAAATAAATGAGAGATTCTTTAGTAGCTGGTCTACAGAAATGGCTTATGTTTTAGGTTTGATTATTACTGATGGATGTGTTACTGATCTAGGCACGATCTCGCTTAGCATGAATGACAGGGAGGTATTAGAAAAAGTCAAAATAGCCATGAAATCCGACCATCCGATAACCTCCTCTAAACATCAGCCCGGATTATATCACTTTCGTTTTGCAAGAGAAAGGTTAGTCAACGATTTGGTCAAATTAGGGATAGGCCCCAGGAAGAGCTTAACGGTTAAATTTCCCCCCATACCTGAGACTTATACAGCTGATTTTATAAGAGGGGTTTTCGATGGCGATGGGTCAGTATTTTTTGGAGAAGACGCCTTAAAGTATCCCATAAACACAAAATTTTGCAGTGGTTCAAGAGATTTCATAACAGGACTTGAAATGTGCCTTCAGAAGTTAGGTCTCCCAAAAAGAAATATTTATGCGCAAAAGACAAAAAATGGTTTCTGTTATACGATTAAATATGGGCATAAAGATAGCGAAAAATTATTCAATATTTTATATAATAATCAGCCAAATATTCCATTTATGGAACGAAAATATAATAAATTTATCGAAGGCCTTAAGAGGAGTACTGAATATGCTGAAAGAGCTTGAGGAATGGAGAAAATTACATGATTTTTACAAGTATAGCGATTATTTGACAAAAGATCTGGCCAATTTTCTTAATGTTAGTCCCAGAACCATCCAGAGGTGGATCAAAGGAAGCGCAAAGCCTAGCGAAGAAAAAATAGAACAAATTAAGATATACCTGTTGGGAAGAGCTAAGAATACTCCAAGCTTGTCAGGGTAACATGTAATTATCCGAGAATAAGGATAGAAACTGCTTAAAAACGAAGCAGTTTTTTTACTTCTTATGGATGTCGCACTAGTAGTTATAATAGTTCTTATGTTAACTTGTGTGTTCAGGAAGGATTGGCGCACCCAAGCGTGATTTTAAGGGGTTGCGAGAATTGTGGATTTTGCTGTTGATAACGCCCTTTTGTTTTACTGGATTTTACCGGGGGTGCTTTTTTGCCAAAAGACCTTACTTATGGTTGTCTAAGT